>Ga0105162_1000078_pt1 | contig 63834 bp, 67 predicted proteins | sample JNZ201metaG_FD_81532 | JGI IMG/M metagenome (GOLD analysis project Ga0105162, IMG submission 81532) | Hot spring microbial communities from Jinze hot spring, China to study Microbial Dark Matter (Phase II) - JNZ 20120812A | ecosystem: Environmental > Aquatic > Thermal springs > Hot (42-90C) >...
ATATAGACGGTCCTCTCCTTAATAGTCTCAGTCTTACCCCTACCAACACGAGACATAACAATCAAGAAGAATAAATGCGGAAGAACATATAATATAAATTTTTACCGGTAAAATGGTGCGGGGGGTGGGATTTGAACCCACGAGGGCCTACGCCAGAGGATCTTAAGTCCTCCCCCTTCCCCTAGAGGGTTTCTCTGACCCTCTATTTGGTCCTGGCTTGGGTACCCCCGCATCAATTTTCCATATTTTTAGTGGTTAAATTTTACTTTTTCGGTCGGTCATGAGATTAATGAATTTTAATTTGCGATTGATTTAAATTTACGCTGCCTAAAATTATTTTTGTTTTCACGTATTGCTGGCTTAAAACATAGGGGTTGGCGGCTATGGCCATAGTCATGAGACCTGATGCAACTGATGAGGATATTGAGCGTGTTATTAAGTTCGTTAGGGAAAAGTATGGTTTGAGGGTTGATGTGTCAAGGGGTGAGTTCCAGACTCTGCTAGGCTTGATTGGTGACGAGGATAAGGTGGACTTTGATAGGATAGCCTTGCTGCCGGGTGTTGAGAAGGCTTATAGAATTGCTTCGCCCTACAGGCTTGTTGCCCGCTCGTTTTTCCCAGAAGATAGGGTTATAGAAGTTAAAGGTGTTAGGATAGGCGGTAAGAATAGGCCTGTTTTTATAGCTGGACCATGTGCTGTTGAAAGTAGAGAGCAGATTTTTAGGATTGCTAAAGAGGTTAGTGAGGCTGGTGCAGACATATTGCGTGGCGGAGCTTTCAAACCTCGAACATCCGTTCATTCCTTTCAGGGGTTAGGTGAGGAGGGGCTGGAGCTTCTAGCTAGGGCTGGTGAAGAGTATGGTATGCCAACAATATCGGAGGTTAGAAGTGAAAGGCACGTTGAATTAGTTGCTAAATACGTGGACATACTTCAGATAGGTGCTAGAAACATGTATAATCAGGATTTAATTGAGGAAGCTGCTAAACAAAAGAAGCCCATTTTAATAAAGAGGAATTTTGGCGCAAGCATAGAAGAATTTCTTTCTTTCTCTGAGAGAGCAGTGGCTCAGGGAAATAAGGATGTAATCCTCTGTGAGAGAGGAATAATACCAATTGGCAGAGGCAGGCAATTTACACGGTATAGTCTAGATTTAAGCGCTATCCCGGTGATAAAGAAAGAGACATATCTACCGGTAATAGTTGATCCAAGCCATGGGACCGGACGCAGGGATTTAATCTACTCTATGAGTAAAGCCGCTATAGCCGCTGGAGCGCACGGACTAATGATAGAGGTTCACTATAATCCTAATGAGGCATTATCTGATGGGCCTCAAATGATATTGCCCTTCGAGCTTAAGAAAATAATAGATGTCTGCAAGAAAATTTATATGCTAAATGCTGCCGAAGGTTAATGGGCTAACGCAACGCCTAAATAAATGGCTGTGGGGCAAATATTTGAGATATTTTGAGAAACTAAGCTTAAACATTAAGAGGTTCCTCAATGAATCCTATGACATCATCATAGGATACAATATTCTGGAAGACATACCCTTAGACCTAAAAAAGAATCCAGTAGGCGATAAATACGCTATAATAACAGATTCAAGTATCAGGGACATTTATGGTGAAAGGTTACTCAGAAGATTTAATGAGGAGAATATCAGCGCCTGCCTAATCGATTTCCCTGAAGGCGAAGGATCAAAAAGTTTAGACACTGTTAAATATTTGGTTACAAAGCTCCTTGAGAATGGATTTAACAGGAAATCTGCAATTATAGCCTTAGGCGGAGGCGTTGTTGGGGACGTAAGCGGCTTTACAGCATCAGTATTTATGCGCGGGATTCCATACATCCAGGTTCCATCAACATTAATGGCCCAGGTTGATAGTAGTATAGGTGGAAAAACCGCTGTAGATACTGAAGAGGGCAAAAATATAATAGGGTCGTTCTATCAGCCGAGGAGAGTTTACATTGACCCCTCACTACTTAAAACCCTTCCTAAAAGAGAGTTTCTCAGCGGATTATCTGAGGTTGTCAAATATGGTGTCATATGTGATAAGGATTTATTCAATTATCTTGAGAGGAATACTGAAAGGATAAAGAGGCTTGACGGGGATGCACTGCTCCATATAATAAAGAGGTCATGCATAATAAAGAAGGGAATAGTTGAGGAGGATCCTAGAGAGGAGAATAAAAGATCTATTCTAAATTATGGGCATACCCCCGCCCATGCCCTTGAAAGGCTCAGTGGCTACAAATGTTTACATGGCGAAGCAGTTTCAGTTGGCATGAGATTATCTGGTTGGATCGCCGTTAGAAAGGGATTCTGGAATATAGATGAATGGGAAAGACAAAATAGGCTACTAGCATCCTTTGGGCTACCCCTTAAAATGGATTTTGATATAAATGAGCTCATAAAAATAATGCATTATGATAAGAAGATTGAGAGCGAATCCCTAATGTTTGTTCTTCCAAAAAAGATAGGTGAGATGGCCTCAATTAACGGCAGATACAAAATCCCTATATCTGAGGATGAGCTACGTATCTTCCTAGCGGAACTTAGCTAGAGGCTAGATGGCTTCTTTTTAACTTGAGCTACGAGCACCATTAAAGCTATTAACCCAAGAGAGTCCATGAACACGATAGCTGATTTAAATGATGCATATGCATCTATTAAATTACCTATAATCCCAACCCAAAGAGAATTAAAGATTGAGCCTATTGTAAAGAAGATTCCAACTAATAGATCCCGATTATATCCGCTTGTAACCCTGATCAAATGGGATTACAGTAAAGTTGGTAATGAGAAGCTCATAAACATCATAGTGAATAAATGCAATGCAAGCAGCATCCTGTTTGCTTCAACTGTATAGAAAGCCGATAGATAAACGAGAAAGGATGAAACGAGCGCTGAGACAACCGATACTCTAATATATCCTATACGTCCAGCATATTTCCCTAGTAAAACTAGTCCAGCAACTCCTCCGAGAAGCCCAACCGCGTAAACCATGCCCCTTTCATAGGTGTCTATTCCCAGAAAGTCTGCTAGAAAGATTGGGATATAAGTAGTTAAGGTCCCTATATCTATTCCGCCGGAGAGTAACGCTTGAGCAGCCAGGATCGGTGTAACACTCTCAGTCTTTAGGAGGATCATAATGTCATTTTTTAGGCTTGTTCCCCCAATAGATCCTTCAACCATACCTCCCCGAGACCTCTTCTCCCCGCTAAGATACCATATTACTGTTAAACCAACTATGAACACTGGTATAGAGAAAATAAATAATGTGCTTCTCCACCCAATATAAGAGACAATATTGTCATTAAAACTGGGCCAATATATACGCTAACCCATAATGAAAACCTATCGCCATCCCAAGGGACTTCCCATCAAACCTTTCACTAACTATCGCTGTTCCCATTGGATGCTGTGGTGCAATACCCAGATTTGATATTAATCTGGCACCTAAAAAGTCCATGGGTTTATGGGATAAGCCTGTTAAGAATATTCCCAAAGAAAGCAGTATATTACCCAACCCAAGTAGAATGTGTCTCGCAACCCTCGGTTGGCAATACTGAAAATCACCTGGGATAAGCTACCAATAAGTAATGATATCGCCATTGCCAACCCAAATTCAGTATAATTTAGCATTAAATCCCTAACTATTAATGGTAGAAGAATCGATGATCCGAGATAAATATGCTGCATAACATGCGAAACCGTCACCACTATTAAAACCTTCATGGAAGATCCATCTTTCCCCATAACTCAACCATCCAAATAAAGATAATTTTAGGAGTAAACATAAATTATCCGCTTACTTTAGGCAGTATATAATCCTAATAGCTGCCTAATAGAATAAAAATGATTTTTAAACCCATATTTCTTCTTCATAATCTATTTTTAAAAAATAGATTATAGAAATCTATATAAATGATTAATGGAGGAGGAAACATTGTTTAGGAGGAGAAGGAAGAAAGGACAAACATCATTAGAAGTATTGGCTCTATTATTGGTGGCACTAGCTATAACTGGTGTCAGTGCAGCGGTATATAACCTGTTCCGTATGGAGTTCTCACCAGTAACAGTCGAGACAGCAAAGGTCCAATTTAAATTAGGCGCTGATAGTAATGCTGCCGGAGCAAGCATAGGTGTAAATGGAACATATGTGAGCTTCAATAGCATATCAGGCTGGCCTAATGCAACAAGAATATATGAGGATATCATTAGAATCAGGAACTTTGACTCTTCAAGCAGAGTTATCAAGCTTGAATTTGACTCTTGGAGCGGAGACACATCTGCCATAGACTACATATATGTGAAAGTATTTGCGGGAAATACTCAGATGGGAAACACGATAACCATTGGCTCCCAATACTCCTCAACAGGAGACCTAACAATTCCGGCTGGCGCGGAATGGCGGGTGCAATGGGAGATTAAATGGAAGGCGGATGCCCAATCAACCCAATCAGTTTCAGTCGCACTTAAACTGATTGTTCAGGGAGAATAAATTAGAAACCTGATTCAACCTTTTTTAACTTTTTATTTGAGGTAGGTAGATATTATGCGGCTAGAGATAAAGGAGTATATTGCAGCAGGCATATGTTTAATCCTATTATTTAGTCTAGTGAGTGTAACATATGCTGAAACATGGAACATAGAGTATATTTATGCATCGCCATTGAGAGTTGAGGAACCTAAAGTTGTATTCCACGAGGGAACAGTGGGTACAAGCATAATATACATGAATAATACAAGCGCTAAAATAAGCGTTCAATCACCAATGGGCTTAAAATATGGTTACATTTTCAAGTCCTCGAATGTAAGGGTTCAAACAAGTTCGAATAGTCCAGTGGACGATAGTGAGGCAATTCTAAACATTAATTTAGAGAGGGCGTCGCCCGTTCTCATCATATATAATGCAGGAAATAGGCATGGTTCAACTGAAAGCTATTATGGTAAGGGATGCGCCATAAACATAGATGGTTTAGACGTAGCATACTCATGGCAGTCCCCCTGTAGTGCTAATTATGCTAACTCGGTTACAGTTATTTACGCAACAAACTTAACGGCTGGTCCACACACAATTAAAGGAAGATTCTTCTCAAACTACGCTGGAAGCACGGTAGGTATTGATACGAGACATATCGCCGTATTCTGGTTCCAAAACATAACAGTATATGGTATTAGGTCAACAACATCCTGCTCAACAAGATCAATAAGACCAGTTGACGATCCATATGCCATTATAACGTTCAATTTAAGCGTGGACTCGGTAGCATTTATTATATATAATGCAGGAAATAGGCATGGTTCAACTGAATCGGTAAGGGGAAAAGGCATAACTATTAATATTGATGGAGCTGATATACATGTAATGCAGTGGCAATCCCCCTATGACACTAATTGTGCAAATTCTCTCACGATAATATGGGTGGAAGAATTAGGAGCTGGTCAACATACAATTAAGGGAAGATTTTTCTCTAATAGAGCTAATTCTCAAACAACAATAGATGAGCGCCAACTAATAGTAGTTTGTTTTCCAGCAAACTTATTTCTCTATTATGGTTTCGTCTGGTCGACAACCACAGTTTCAACAAATTCAGGTACGCCTGTTAATGATTCTGAGGCACTTTTAAGCATTAATTTAGCGTGGGACTCGGTAGCACTTGCTATGTACCTCGGAGGAAATCCTCATAACGCACTTGAGACGCTGGCTGGTAAGGGTGTTCAGTTACAAGTTGATGGGGTTGATAGGGTGGAGTCTGTTTCATGGCAGTCCCCCCATAGTGCTAATTATGCTAACTCGGCTACGTCATTATGGTGCGGGGATTTGCCTGCTGGGTCCCATGTTATTAGGGGTAGGTTCTTCAGTAATAGCGCTGGATCTACCGTGACCATATCTCATCGCCAACTGGTTCTTTTAGCTTTTCCTAAGCCAGCAAAATACAACTATGTTCTAAGAGTTGAGAATAAGGATGTTGAGAGCTGGAGGATTAGGCTTAGGACGTTTAGTCAAGTAAACATTGGGCGCCTATTAGACTGCACAATCTCTTTCAGTGACGATTATCGGGCTTCTGAGCAAATAATTGTTTCTGATGGAGTTTATCTTCAAGAATATGGGGAATGGCTTGATATCGGTAGCCTAGACACCATTTATATTAGTATGGTAGTATTAGCACGTGACGCTGGGTTATCAAAAATATATGCTTATCTTGAAGTTCTCGTCCCGAATACTTCAACATACAATCTTATGACTCTTGAGTTTGAGTTATCCTAAATAAGTTTTCTCTAATCAAATAAGCGTTCGGCTTTAAAGAATAATTGCTTTATTATCTAGGTGGAGGGAGCTAAAAATTTATATTCTCATGTATTTCTTTCCTAAGTTTTGTGACTTTAACCACTCCTGGAGTGGTTGGAGATGAGTGCCCTGAAAGTTTACGGTGAGTTAAAGCCCCCTGAAAGGCTACTTCTAGGTGCAGGTCCAACCAATATTGATCCTAGGGTTCTGAGAGCCATGACGCTTCCTATAGTTGAGCATCTAGACCCCTACTTCAGTGAGGTTATGGATGAAACTGTTAAATTACTTAGATATGCATTCAAAACAAAGAATCATGTGACTTTCCCAGTATCTGGAACTGGTTCGGCTGGCATGGAGAGCGCAATTTGTAATATTGTTGAGAGAGATGATGAGATTATTGTTTGCATTAACGGCTTCTTTGGTGAAAGAATGAGTGAAATGGTTAAGCGTTGTGGTGGTAAGAGTATAGAGGTTAGGGTTCCTTTAGGAGGAATAATAAACGTGGATAATGTTAAGGATGCATTAGCAAACTCTAATGCAAAGGCTGTTGCAATAGTTCATGCTGAAACATCTACAGGGGTTCTCCAACCAATCAAAGAGATATCTAAGATTATACATGAATATGGCGCGCTATTGATCGTTGATGCCGTCACTTCGCTTGGTGGATGTGAACTTTCAGTTGACGAGTGGGGTATAGATATATGTTATAGTGCATCACAAAAATGCTTAAGCTGCCCACCAGGATTAGCGCCAATAACGGTCAGCGAGAGAGCCATGAACGTTGTTAGAAATAGGCGGACAAAAGTTCAAAGCTGGTACTTCGATCTGACAACGGTAGAAAAATATTGGCTTGAAAGTAACAGAATCTATCATCACACAGCACCCATACCACTCGTTTACGCATTAAGGGAAGCGCTGAGATTGCTTTATGAAGAGGGACTCGAAAATAGATGGGCAAGACATAAAGAAAATATCTGGGCGCTAATAAATGGGCTTGAAGAAATAGGATTAACAATCTTTACGGATAAAAATTACATTTGTCCGGCGATAACAGCCGTCAAAGTTCCTAATGGAATAAATGATGAAGATGTAAGGAGAACGCTACGAGAAGAATATAATATAACGATAAGTGGAGGGCTAGGGGAATTGAAGGGAAAAATCTGGCGCATAGGACTAATGGGCGTAAACTCAACCAGAAAAAACGTAATACTTGTCCTAGAAGCCCTAAAAAATGCCCTAAAAAAAAGGAAAAATACAAAAATAAAAAGATTCCAATAACAGAAAAATTTATTAGACAATCTTGTAATTTTATTCTCTCGCCAAGAAACCTAACCCGCCAAACGCCCTTTTCATCCCCCCTGGCGCGTTAGGTTTCTTGGCTTTCTCCTTTTTCTTACATCTATAACTTGAGGTTGGTTGTTAGGTTATTTTTTACCGGGGTTCTTTTTAGCGGTTTTCTCTTAAGCTGTGTTCCACAGTTTTCGCATATCATTATTTTCTTGTTTGGAGGGTATTTTTTACCGCATGCTGGGCAATAAAATAGCCAGTGTAATTGATATCTTATTCCGAAGCTTGCTAGAGGCGTAAATTCAAGTCTAAGTTTTTCGGCAACATTCTGTATTGAGTAGTCATCTGTGATTATTATCGGGTTTTGTCCATTCTCCTTTAATTGCACTGCTAAGGCTAGGACTGACATATCTGCTTCTGAGAGAAAGCCTATGTCGCCTATTTCGCTTGAAGTTGACTTAACGAGATCAATGTATTTGGGTGATGGCTTGATCACTTTAAGTTTTCCGCTTTCAACAGACATATTGAAGCGTATTTTAGGTATAGATGAATCTAATAGTTCGGTTTCAACCTCTGGAACTGAATATGTATCCTCTTCAACATCTAATGGATTAAAACCAGCTATAAAGGCTGACGTATCAAGGACTATGCTTTTACATCGTCTCTTACTCATATTTCTGAATCATCCCTCTTCCCGAGGAAATAGGAGCCTATTTTTAAGGCGCCTATAGAAATTCGTTTCAAATCTTATAAACGTGGATTTATACTCTGAGTTTCTCACGGTGATGGTAGTTTCTCCATCACCTATATCCCTCTGATAGTTTCCGTCAACAACTATAAGTGCATTCTTAGGCTTAATTAACTCGATTTTAATGCTTGAATTAGGGGGAAAGACTATTGGGCGCATTAAGTTTACTGGACAGACAGGTGTTAAAATAAGAGCATCAACCTCCGGATCGAGAATTGGTCCCCCGCTAGAAAAAGAATAAGCTGTTGAGCCAACTTGAGAAGCAATAATTACACCATCAGCTCTGCATTCCATAATATCTATATTATCCTTCCATATCTTAACATGTAAAAGTTTTGCTAAGTGTCTTGATGTTATAAAGACCTCATTTAAGGCATCAGGAAGCCTAGCATTTCTAACAAAAGATGCAATCTTACTATATCTCTCGATGTAATATGAGCCTTTAAGATATTGTTCTACTGCTTCATAGGCTCTTTCCGGTGATACTTCAGTTAGGAATCCTCTTGCACCCATATCTATGGCTAATATTGGCGGCTCAGGCTTTGGTATATTTAGACAAGTTTTTAGTATTGTTCCATCACCACCTATAGTGACAATTAAATCTACGTTCATATCCCTTAATGATCTCGCTAGACTGCTTTTACCGATTTTCTCAGCCAATTCTAATTCAAAGAATACTTTAAATCCGGAGGACTCAAAATATTTTGAAATTTCAAGCGCAAAGTTAAGGGCTTCCTCGCGATCTAAGCGTGCAACTATGCCGACCGATTTAGTCAATATCCCACCACACTACAATAAAAACACAAAAATATATTAAAACAGGGAAGCTTATTAACATTAAAAGGCTAGTATATGTATATTTAGAATGGTGGTGGTTATGAGTAAACCTGTGGATGTTGGTGATCTAAAAGAGGGTTCATACGTTATTATTGATAATGAACCATGCCATATAGTTGAGGTAACCAAGTCTAAGCCCGGTAAACATGGCTCAGCTAAGGCTAGGGTTGTAGCCTTAGGTATATTTGATGGGGTCAAAAGGAGTTTCGTTAAACCAGTTGACGCAAAAGTTGATGTGCCAATAATTGAGAAAAGAAGCGGGCAGGTGATAGCGGTTCTGTCAAATAGTGTTCAACTAATGGATTTAGAGACATACGAAGTCTTCGAAACGTCTCTGCCTCAGGAGGAAGATGTAAAGTCTAAGCTGGCTAATGGGGTAGAGGTTGAATACTGGCGGATAATGGGTAGAACAAAGATTATGCGTGTTAAAGGAGGCTAAATTAATTTTTAGCCCTCAATTCTTTTACGACATCCTCAATTATGGTTAATGCCTTCTCAATATGCTCTCTTTCAATACCGCGATGTGTTACCATTCTAATAATAGTCCTACTATGATTCGATGCTAAAAGCCTGCGCTCCTTAAGCTTAGCTATAAACTTATCAGAGTCTATCCCTAGACCGCTGACATCAACTAAGACAATATTTGTCTGAACCCTCTTTAAGTCCACATATAACCCCCCAATCTTTGCTATTCCCTCAGCTAGGACCCTAGCGTTCCTATGGTCCTCCTCTAACCTATCTATCATTTTCTCTAGGGCTATTATGCCCGGGGCTGCAATTATACCCGCCTGACGCATTCCTCCTCCCAGCATCTTCCTAATCTTTCTAGCTCTCTCAATAAAATCGCTGTCGCCAACTATAACTGAGCCTATTGGACAGCTAAGCCCCTTAGATAAGCAGAACATTAAATTATCAACGTGCCGCGTGAATTCTCTTACATCAACCTTTAAGGCTACGGCGGCATTAAATATTCTTGCACCATCCATATAAAGTTTCAATCCATACTCTCTTGTAACCTTGCTTAAGGCTTTAATCTGCTGTGGCATAATTATTGTACCGCCAGCTCTATTATGCGTATTCTCAATACAGACGAGAGTTGTCTCTGGAAAATGTATATTTTTTGGTCTTATAGCTGCCTCAACATCCTTAGGATCTAATGCACCCATATAACCCTTTATTGGCCATGGTATTAAACCAGCGATTGCCGAGAGACCGCCAACTTCATACCAGTATATATGTGATTCAGCCTCTAAGATTACGCAGTCACCCCTCTTAGTATTGCTCATGAGCGATAGTAGGTTAGCCATTGTTCCGCTTGGAACAAGTAGGGCAGCCTCTTTCCCCATCTTTTTAGCAGCCAACTCCTCAAGCCTATTAACTGTTGGATCCTCCCCATAGACATCATCCCCCAACTCAGCATTCTTTATAGCTTCGAGCATCTCCTCCGTTGGCAGCGTAACTGTATCGCTTCTCAAATCAATTATATCTCCTTTTTTAGTTCCAACCATATGTATCTACCTGGGAAATCAAAATCTAACTTATCGTAAGATAAATTTATCTATGTTGGAATTAATGTTAATATAACTGGCAGAAAGCGACGGAGAAAAATCTTGGTCCTTGAAAAGCTAGGCTCATCACTTTACGAATCCATAAAGAAGATTTTCGGGGCATCAGTTATAGACGAGAATATTGTCAGGGAACTTATACGTGATTTACAGCGGGCGCTTTTGCAGGCAGATGTGAATGTCAGACTTGTGCTTGACTTATCAAAGAGAATCGAGGAGAGAGCATTAAGGGAGAAGGTTCCTCCCGGTATACCGCGAAAGGAGCATGTTATTAAAGTTGTTTATGAGGAAATTGTCCGTTTACTGGGCGAGAAACCAGTCCCATTAAATATCACGCCAGGCAAAAGAAATATCTTCATGCTTGTAGGGATACAAGGCTCTGGAAAGACCACGACCGCTGCGAAGCTTGCAAGATATTTGCAGAAAAGGGGATTTAAAGTGGCACTTATATGCGCTGATACATTTAGGGCTGGAGCGTTAGCGCAGCTAAACCAGTTGGCTGCGCAAATAAATGTTCCAGTATATGGCGATGAGAAGGAGAAGAACCCAATTAAAATCGTGACGGAGGGCATAAAGAAATTCGAGAAATATGATGCCGTGATAATTGATACTGCTGGCAGGCATAAAGATGAAAAAAGTTTGATGGAAGAAATGGTAATAATTCAGGAGGCAATAAAACCTGATGAAGTTATAATGGTTATTGATGGAACAATTGGGCAACAGGCGGCTGTGCAAGCTAAAGCCTTCCACGAAGCAACACCTATAGGTTCAATAATAGTTGCGAAGCTAGATGGTTCAGCGAGGGGTGGAGGGGCTCTTTCAGCAGTTGCAGCAACAGGTGCACCAATAAAATTCATAGGAACCGGAGAAAAGATTGATGATTTAGAGGTTTTTGATCCACCGCAATTCGTTAGTAGGCTTCTCGGAATGGGTGACATAAAGGGCCTAGTTGAAAAGGTTAGGGAGGCAGAGCTAAAGATACCGGAGAAGAAGGCTAAAGCCATATTAAGCGGTAAATTCACGCTTTCAGACATGTATGAACAGTTTGAAGCAATAAAAAATATGGGTCCCTTCAGCCGCATTCTTAAAATGCTCCCAGGATTAGGTTACGAGTTGCCGGATGAGGTTGTTGACATTGCTGAGGAGCGATTGAAGAAATGGCGTGTGATAATTCAATCAATGACCCCCGAGGAGCGGGAGAATCCGAATATAATAAATGCCTCTAGGATAAGGCGTATAGCTAGGGGGTCGGGTACGAGCGAGGGAGAGGTTAAAGAACTGCTTAAGCAATATACACTATTACGTAAGATGATGAAGTCCCTCAGAAGAAAGAGACTGCCAATATTTGGAAGGGGATTAATTAAGGGTTTCTAGATTAAAAGGAGCATTTCCTTAAACTTTTTTGGGCGATTATTCTTTTCGGTGGAACACTGATGCTAGGGCACCATAAAGCACAGCATCCTCACCTAATGGGGTGAGCACTATCTCAGGCACACGGTTTCTTGCATGTTCACTTATATGTTGTTTGATAGGGTTTATGACTAAATCTGGATTATTTAGGGTTACTGATCCGCCAACTGTTATGATTGATGGATCATAGGCATCAACGACGCAGGCGAAACCTATAGCATTTAAGATCCCGGTTCTCTCAACTATTATCTTAGCTACTTTATCGCCAGCCTTAGCGCAGTCATATACTGTTTTCGCGGTGAGAGCTGAGTAACCCTTTCTGCAAACATACTCTATTAATTGGCTTCCCCTAATTCTCATAAGATTATCCTCATCAATAATCAGCCTAGAATAGTTCGGTACCCCATTGCCGGAGCAGTAGGCTTCCCAGTGCCCTCTCTTACCGCAACCACATATAAGTTTGCCCTCAAAATCTATTGTGAAATGTCCAATCTCATGGGCATTTCCATCCTTACCTACCAATAAGTGTCCATCAACATACACTCCGCCACCTATCCCGGTACTAATAGTCACATAAACTAGGTTATCGTGGCCCTTTCCCAAACCGAAGTATCTCTCACCCATAACCGCTGCAACACAGTCATTAAGTAGACTTGTTGGTAAGCCGAACTCGTCCTCTAAGGGTTTAACTAATGGAACGGAATCAAAAGGTAGGTTTGTAGGCTTCATTAGACATCCTCTCTTAATGTCTAATGGTCCAGCTGACCCTATCCCTATCCCCTCAATATCTTTTAAACTGACTCTTTCAGCCGTCACAGCATGGATCATTCTAATTATTTGCTCAATTATGCCTTCAGGACCCCTACTTTTCTCCGTCTTCTCAAGTATTTTCCCAAGTATTCGTCCATCTTTACTTCCTAATGCAACCCTAACGTTTGTCCCACCTAAATCCACCCCTACAGCCATCTTTTCAGCCATAATAAGACCACTCCAAGTAGATTTTTAGGCTGTTCTAGAATATAGAAATATATGCTTAAAAATCCTAACATAATTTTGAAGAAATATGCTTAAGAAAATCATAGCTTACTCACTTACTGCTATACTTCTAGGAATTGTACTTATGCTAGTCCCTATTCTCCTCATTTTTCCACTTTCACTTTTAACGGTCACGAGTAAACATTTTCTAAATATAACGGAGGGCTCCGAAAAAACGACTTTCACGGCTAATATAACACGCGGTCTCTCTATAGATGAGTTAAGTAAGTTTGCGCAATCATATGGTAGATCCGAGATTACAACTTTTGGGAGCAATGAGGCTATTGGTGAACCTTCCACATTGACCCCCCTAACTCTGCTAATCCCGCTTGTGATTGTGACTTCAGCTGGGCTGCTTTCAGCTATAACCGTTAAATTAATTGTCTGCAAGGCTATATTCCGATAATCTGGACAAGCTTAATCGCGAAAATTTTTAAGAGAAATCTTAATATTCTTTAGTATCCCTTAAAATCTAAAGTTGAGTTTAAGGAAGAGAGGGGTCTCTTACTTGAACAGAATGTGGCATGCAATAAGTGACGATGAAGTGCTGGAAGCTCTAAAGACGTCACGTAGTGGGCTCAGTAGTGAGGAAGCTAGAAGGAGACTTCTGGAATGTGGTCCCAATAAGCTTATTTCAAAGGGTGGAGTAGGTCCACTAAAAATATTTCTGAATCAGTTTAAGGACATATTTGTTCTGATGCTTATAGCCGCAGTCTTGATATCGGTATCTATGGCTTTAGTCAAACCTGAAGAGACAATTGAGGATTATGTTGATGCTTTAACGATAGGCGCTATAGTTGTTTTAAACGCTATCATAGGCTTCATTCAAGAGTATCGCTCTGAAAAAGCTATTGAAGCAATGCGTAAACTAACGGCACCCAGGGCAACAGTTATCCGAGATGGAAGAAGCATAATTATACCAGCGGAAGAGGTTGTTCCGGGCGATATACTGGTGCTTGAGACTGGTGATAGGGTGGCAGCCGATGCGCGGCTAATTGAAGCTGTAGAATTAAAGACTAATGAAGCTGTTTTGACGGGTGAATCAACCCCTGTTGAGAAGAGTTTGGATGTGCTGCCAGAGAATACTCCCATAAGTGATAGGCGGAATATGGTTTTCATGGCAACACATATTATTTATGGGCGTGGGAAAGCTGTTGTTACATCAACTGGCATGAAAACAGAGTTTGGGAAAATTGCCGAGATCGTTCAAGAGATGGAAGAGGAAGAGACTCCGCTTAAAGCTAAGCTTGAAAGATTTGCGAAGAAGCTCGGAGTAATAGTTGTCGCTATTTGTGTAATTGTCTTTATACTTGAGCTTATAGACATTTATGTTTATGGTGCCGCTAAGGCTGAGAGCCTAATGGACGCATTCTTCACAGCTATCGCCTTAGCTGTCTCAGCTGTTCCAGAGGGGTTACCAGCAGTTGTAACAGTGACTTTGGCTTTGGGCGCTAGAGAACTTGCTAAACATAATGCAATAATTAGGAAATTATCGTCAGCTGAAACCCTTGGCTCTGTGACAGTTATATGCTCTGATAAGACTGGCACATTAACTAAGGGTGAAATGACAGTCCGAAAAATATATGTGAATGGCAAGATTATTGAGGTCACCGGGGTTGGCTATGAAGCAAAAGGTGACTTCCTACAAGGAAATGAGAAGATAGATGTAAAGAACGATTCGGATCTAAGTCTTCTTTTAATCGGCTCAGCATTATGCACAAACGCCCAATACGATGGTAAAAGCATATTTGGCGACTCAACTGAGGGAGCGCTAATAGTTGCGGCCGCTAAAGCTGGGTTATGGAAGGAAGAACTAGAGAAGGTTTACCCACGTATATATGAGGTTCCATTCACATCCGAGAGAAAGAGGATGACGACAGTGCACAAATCCACCGATGGAAAATTAATGGTATTCATGAAGGGCGCTCCAGAAATAGTCCTACGGTGCTGCACACATGTACTTAAGAATGGAAAGCCGAGGAGACTTAGCAAGAGAGATGAAAAGAGAGTTCTTTCTGTTAATGAGCAGATGGCAAGTGAGGCGCTAAGGGTTCTAGGCGTCGCATATAAAGAGCTGACTGAAATAAATTTGGAGAGATTGAAGGATAAAGAGGCTCCAGAGATAGTTGAAAGTAAGCTCGTCTTTATTGGCTTACTCGGCATGATCGATCCACCACGTGAGGAGGCTAAAATAGCCAATCAAATGTGCCAGAAAGCTGGGATAAAGACTGTTATGATAACAGGCGATCATAAGCTGACCGCTATAGCAATAGCAAAGGAGATCGGGATCATGCGGGAGGGCGATATTGCGTTAACTGGAGAGGAGCTTGATAGAATGAGCGATGAAGAATTTGAGAAGATAGTTGAGAATGTTAAGGTTTACGCCCGTGTGTCACCGGAGCATAAGCTACGGATAGTTAGAGCCCTGAAAAAGAGAGGTCACATAGTTGCGATGACTGGTGATGGCGTTAACGATGCGCCAGCTCTAAAGCAGGCTGATATAGGTATAGCGATGGGCATAACAGGTACGGATGTGACTAAGGAAGCCGCTGACATGATTTTGGCAGACGATAACTTCGCAACAATAGTTAAGGCAGTTGAGGGTGGAAGAACAATATATGACAATATTAGAAAGTTTGCTTTCTTCCTCCTAAGATGTAACTTTGATGAATTATTCGTCATCGGGACATTTGCCTTACTAGGTCTAGAAATCCCATTAACCCCCGGAATGATACTATGGATAAATTTAGTTACTGACGGTGGGCCAGCTATAGCTCTAAGCCAAGATCCGCCAGCTGAGGACGTTATGTCTAGGCTTCCCAGAGATCCGAGGGAGGGAATATTGCAGGGGAAAGTTGCATCTATACTTGCAACGATGGTTACGCAATTTCTTGGAACAGCAGTTTTATTTTATGTGGCCTACTATATTTGGGGGAGACCGCTTGAGGAGGCGAGAACGCTTGCTTTTGTGCAGGCAACATTTCAGGAACTCATTATAGTTTGGAACTCTCGTTCAGATACAAAGAATGCCTTTAGAGTAGGCTTCACGAACAATAAGTACCTGTTATTTGCGGTTCTAGTCTCAGCAGCCCTAACTGCATTAGTGCCATACTTTAATGTGATATTTGGCATATCACTTTTCGGTGCAGCGCCATTAGATCCGCAAGATTGGCTTCTAGCAGCGTCAATCTCGCTTATGGGCTTCCTTATAATGCCAGAAATCTTCTACAATAGAAAGGTTTTACGCTGGAGATAAAGGACCTATTTCCCTCTAAACCATTTTTCGAGTCTCTTCTTTGGAAGCGAGATAGCTCTCTCAAACTCATATATTATGCGTGAGACAATAATCCATGTCTCAAGGATCTCCGGATCAACACATATAATCTCATTCGCCAAATCCAGCGTCGTCCTATTGAATTCTCCATGAGGGAAGCCGCCTACGATCACTAGGGGTTTTTCATGTTTTGCTAGGGTTAATGCGATTTCCTCGAACGTTTTGGTTTTGCCGGGCTTATCAAAGACAATAATGTAGGTTGGCTTCAGTTCGTTTATAAGTTCTGGCAATGTTTTCTTCTCAAGTGTTAATAGTGATTCACCAGTAGGGGGAACCTTTCCATGCTCAAATAAATCTTCAATCAGCCCGATGAATCTATTAAAGTTTTTAGGTAGCCTTGTTTTCGGGGAAACCGAGATGACATGGTTACCATATGTGTGAACGTAAACCCTCAAGAGCCCCTCCCTATTTAATGGTGATCCTAAAGCCCCTAGGAGACTGAAGTGCACTATGTCTGGTCTGCCGCGTTTCATACTGTTTTCAAGGTTTTTCATGGCGCAATGATGATATGATCTGTCAAGAACTATTAATCTCGGATGTTTCCTCTTGCGCTTAGAGAAACGTTTAATCAGGGGGTGATCCCATATTTCCCGTGGTATGGTCTCGAGAGCTGATTCAGCCAATACTAGGGTTAACAATTCATTGATCATCTCTCTAGTAGGTTTTAATTTTAAAGAAAAACATTTAATTTGCTATGTTATGGAATTTTAGAAAAAGTTTATTAGTGTAGATGGTGGGCGGGGTGCGGAGATGTGGGGGTTAAAGCTGTTCTCTTTGATTTAGGCGGCACGCTAATTGATACTGCTTCCCCACCAGAGATCATAAGGAGAATACTTGAAAAATATGGTATAAAGAGGGCTATTGATAGTATAGCCTTGGCACATGAAATTGCGGAAGAGAGCATGGCTCATGAGGACTACATGTTAACATATTATGAGTTTTGGATTAAGTGGAATAGAAAGATTCTGGAAACCATTGAAATCAATGAAAATATCGATTTTCTTGCACGTATTCTTGTTGATGAGTGGTGGGATAATGCTGATATTAAAACCTATCCGGATGCTAAGGATACCTTGGTAAGGCTAAAGAACATCGGAGTGAAGATTGGAATAGTGACAAACGCGTTCAATAAAGATATCGAGGAGATTCTTGCCAGAGTGAAGTTGCCGATCATTTTTGATGTACTTGTAGGAATAGATTCCGTTGGGAAGCCTAAGCCTCACCCTGAAATATTCCTTTACGCTGTAAAAGCTCTTGGCGTTCAATCTAACGAGGTCTTATTTGTCGGCGATAACCTAGAGAAAGATTATTTTGGAGCCTTAAATGCTGGTTTAAAAGCAGTGTTATTAGATCGGAAAAACGCATTTAACAATAGGCAAGATTTAGTTAGAATGGAGGATCTTAGAAGCCTATTAAATATTATAAAGGAAAAATAAATCAGCCCCTTCACGCTAAAGCTTTATTAAAAATTTTCCTCTTCTCCTCTTCTCTGAGCTCAACGTATCCTTTTTCCATTGTTATTGTGACCAAGTCAAAGTCGTCGCCAGTGTAAACGTTTCTTTTAATGGCTGCATTAATAGCTTTCACCGCCAGAATTAATCCCTGATCGAGGTTTAATCCATCATGGTATCCGCTCTCTAAAACACCATATGCTACCGGTGAACCGGATCCGGTTGCAATCACATTATCTTCTATAGCGCTTCCAAAGGGATCAAGAGAGTATAAATGATATCCTTCATCATCATATCCGCCGATGATGACTTGGACCTCATAAGGATAAAGCCTTTGTGAGAACAATACTACTGAGGCTAAGCTAGCTACAACTTTAACTGGGACAAGTCTTTTGCGTTGAATTTGATATAATATAGCATTAGCCCTTAAAATATCCAGTAGATTTATAGCTTCAGCAGGCACTCCAGCGATCGTCATACCCACATTACGTGTTATCTGATAAACCTTCTTAACCCTTTTATGGGCAACAAAACCGGGTAAAACAGTCGCCCTGGTATCAGTGGCCATAACAATACCGTCAACACATTTAAATGCAACAGTAGTAGTGCCCTTAAGCTTCCATCCATCTAGCCAATTATTACTATGCATTGCTTTAACACCGAATGAAACAAAATAGAAACCAAGTAAATAAGCTTTTATCTAGAAAAGAAAAATTCTTATTAAAGGTTTTCATGTAAAAATAATCGAATAACTGGGCCGGTAGCTCAGCTTGGTTAGAGCGTTCGGCTGATAAGAGCGGTAATTTCGCGGAAACCGAAAGGTCGAGAGTTCAAATCTCTCCCGGCCCACCACCTCTAGACCTCAACCATTATCTAATTAGGAGAATAAGAATGGCTAAGCGGCTTCTTCATTGTTCCGCTTGTTAGATGTGTAAAGATCGTCAATAAGATCTCCTTTCATCTCCATACAAGCTAAAGTTTTTAAATGGGTAAAAATATTCTTTTTTAAAGAAGATTTTATTGGTGAAGATTATTGAGGTGGTATGTTAAGAGGGCTATCTATTCTTTAGCTGCATGGTTTCTCGCAGTCGCTTTCACATTTGCATTAATAAGATTGTCGCCAGGAGATCCTGCAATGATACTTTTTGCCTCTTTTAGAGCGCAAGGCTACTCCATTGAGGATGCTAAAAGGATGGTGCAAATGTATATAGGTATCTTACCAGAGGAGCCCGTCTGGTATTCCATCCTAAAATTATATGCCAACATGTTTAGAGGAGACCTAGGGATATCAATAAACTGGAGGATTCCAGTCACCAATTTAATAGGTAGGATGCTTCCATGGTCCATATTTTACGCTGCATGGTCACTTGCATGGACTGTTCTTATAGGGGTCTTTCTTGGACTCTTAATGGCATATTATAGGCATATTTCGATATTGAATTCCGCATTACGCGCAATTTTCTCTGTTCTGAGATCAATTCCAGCATGGTTATTGGCCGTAATATTGCATGTATATCTGGCTATAGGCTATAGAATATTTCCACCTTCAGGCGCATATCCGGGTTGGGTACAACCGGGTCTATCTCTACCCTTTATTGGCGGCGTCCTCTGGCACTACACGCTACCAGTAATAGTATTTGTCCTCACATCTTTTCCCGGCTGGACTTTAAGCATGATGGCTATGGCTGTATCAGTGTTACATGAAGACTACGTGGTTTACGCTAGGGCGAGAGGCATACCAAGTAGGAGAATTTTAACCTCATATGTAGCTAAAAACTCTATACTCCCAATATATACTCAGATAGCCCCGACGCTTGCAACGTTGCTTGTAGGCACAGTATGGATTGAAAGCCGCTTTGTACTTCCAGGTATCGGTTCTTTGTTAACTACAGCGATAAACGTGAGAGATTATTCGCTGATGATGGGCTGCTATATTATAGTTATTACCGCAATAGTATTCGGCAACTTATTCACAGACCTAACATATGGATTCATAGATCCACGTGCAAGGGTGAGTGAAGAGACATGATAGCAAGGGGGTCCCTCGTAAATGTCATTTATATATAGTATATATGATATAACTCGACGGCAGACTTTATTCTTCTTCAAAGTCCTCTGGAGAAGAAAGAAAGCATTCGTGGGCTTCATGATACTGCTAATAGTATATATTATACCAGCAATACTTGCCGTAACTGGGCTAATACCTAAATTGCCCCCTGCTAAATCCGGGTGGGAAAACATGTATGCGCCCCCCTCACTTAATGATTTCCCGTGGTATATTTTTGGCACAGAATTTACTGGGAGGCCACTTTTACTATGCTTAATATGGGGGATACCTTCAGCGCTTGCGATTGCTCTCCTTTCTGGACTATTTACTATAGGGATAGGTTTAGTTATAGGTCTCTCAGCCGGATATATAGGTGGCTTATGGGACTCTATAGCAAGCATCTTGATGGATGTGGCTCTATGTATTCCATCAGTTTTTCTCGCATTAATATTCGCTGCAGTATTACCTACGGATCTAAAAAGGAATCCCTTTATAATAGCGGCAATACTTAGTATAACAGCATGGGCTTGGCTAGCTCGCTCAGCAAGATCTCAAGTTCTTTCCCTTAAGAAAAGGGAAGTAATCTTAGTTGCCAGAGCCATGGGCTTTGGAACATGGAAAATAATATTTGACGATATAATGAGATATCTTATGCCATTTATTTTCATGAGCCTGATAATGTCCACGGTTTCAGCGATTTCAGGATATTTCGGCATAGCTTTTCTAGGACTCTTTCCAGTAGATGTTACAAATTGGAGTGTACAATTGAACCAAGCTCTATCATATCTTGGTGCATTAGGACTTATAAGAGGTGGTAAAGCGCAATTAGGATTTTGGTTGCCGACAATAATGATGATACTGATCCAAGTTGCATTAGTGAATATTTCAGAAATTGTTGAGGAATTGTTTAATCCAGTACTAAGGGTGAGACTTATAGGGGAGATTGAAGGGAGGGGGTGATATCGTCGTGGATGAAATTCTTCTAGATGTTAAGAATCTCCGAGTTGACTTTCTTGGGGTTCCAACCGTTCGTGATGTTAACTTTAAAATATATGGGAGAGAAACATTGGGTATTATAGGGGAAAGCGGTTCTGGGAAAACAACTTTAGCTAGAGCAATTATGAGGATTCTCTCGGAGGATGGAACAATATCGCAGAATAGTTCTGCCATTTATTATGGGATAGGTAATAGAGAAGTGGACATACTTAAACTCTCTCTAACCGAATACTCTAAACTGATACGATGGAAAGAATTATCAATGGTTTTTCAGAGCGCGTTGAACTCTCTAAATCCAACCCTTAGAGTTAGGGATCACTTTATTGAAACAGCTAAAGCTCATGGACTCTCGGATTCGTCTAAAATAATGGAAAGGGCGCGGGAGCTTCTGGAAGCCGTTAAATTGGATCCAGATAGCGTATTGAAGATGTTTACGGTAGAATTAAGCGGGGGGATGAAACAGCGTGTTGTAATAGCTTTAGCCCTGCTATTGAACCCAAAAATACTTATTCTTGATGAGCCTACGACAGCTTTAGATGTTTTAACGCAGAGGGCAATACTTGATCTACTTAAGAAGTTGCGTGAAATCTTTAATCTAACATATGTTTTAATAACTCATGATATAGCATTAGTCGCTGATCTTTCAGATAGAGTTGCAGTGATATATGCTGGCAAAATTGTTGAGGAAGGCGGTGTAGAGGACATTTTCTATAATCCATTACATCCATACACTAAGCTCCTACTTGAAGCTGTACCAAAGCTTGGGGAGTTTGATAAACTGCCTAAACCAATACCTGGTGCATCCATTGATTATAGGAATTTGCCGAGCGGGTGCTCTTTTCATCCCAGATGCCCCTATGCAAGCAATATATGCATTTTAAAGGAACCCTCCCTTACGAATATTGAGAAAAATAGGCGTGTGGCTTGCCACATATATACAAGTTCTTGGAGGGCGTGATCCTATATGACGGATTCCTTGATTACAGTTAAAAATGTATCGAGAAAATTTAGCATTAGAAAAGGGCTTAGATCAATAGAGTTCTATGCATTAAAAGATATTAATCTTGAGATACCAAAATCGTCAATTATAGGGCTAGTTGGCGAAAGCGGTTCTGGGAAAACAACCTTAGGTAAAATAACTTTAGCTCTACTAAAGCCAACCGTGGGAGAAGTATTATATGAGGGAAAAGACATCTTTAAGTTAGCTAAGAAGAAAGAGTACAGGCGCCTATTCCAATATATCCCGCAGGATCCATATGCCAGTTTAAATCCATTTAAAACAGTTAAACAGCTTTTAATGGAACCAACATTATACCATAAGCTGGCTAGAGATAAGCATGAAGCAATGGAAATAATTCATGAACTCATGACGAACGTTGGCTTAACTCCGCCAGAAAGATACCTGAACTTTTATTCACCACAATTGAGTGGAGGTGAAAGACAAAGAATTAACATAGCTAGAGCGCTTGTAGTTAAACCAACATACGTAGTTGCGGATGAACCAACAACAATGCTTGATGCATCACTAAAAAGTGGAATTATGAGCACACTAAGAGACGCCATCATTAAAACCAACATATCCCTAGTATTCATTACGCATGAAATAAGCCTAATGCAGTTTTTCGGTCCCAATCCAACAGTTGCAGTCATGTATCTAGGGAAAATAATGGAGCAGGGAACACTCAAGGACTTATTGAGTGAACCACTCCATCCCTATACTAGGGCATTAATGCATGCAATGCCAGTAGCAGACCCAAAATACCGAACCGAGCGGAGTATTCTTCTGAAAGAAGCTCCGCCTCCATCCCCAATAAATAGGCCGCCTGGATGTCCACTATCTGATAGATGTCCATTTGCGTTTGACCCATGTAATAAAGAAGAACCAGCCTTAAAGAATATAAGTTCTACACATAGAGTAGCATGTTACCTATACTAAATATATCTATCCATCCATTTTACATGATTCGCAATTTTAGATTTATTGGTGGCGAAACTCTTAAATATGAATTATCTTTAATCTAAAAGATTAGGGGGAAGTTATAAGGTATGAGAAACTCTAGGTTACTGTCAATTATGGTAGTAATAATTTTGCTAGCATCTTTCCTCCTAACATCGGCTTCAAGCAAGATTATGGCTCAAGAACCAAAAATACTGCGTAGAACAATAATATATACTCTCCCATACGTCGTCAGCTTTAATCCATGGGCCTCTGGCAACATTTTGTTAATAGAGTGGATGTGGGGATATCTTACAGTAACACCATTATTCTATTTTGTGACAAATAAGCAGATTTACATTCCTGCTCTAGCTAAGAAAGCAACATTTAATCCTGAGGAAATGTATGCTGAAATAGAACTTTGGGGAGATATTTACTGGGTTCATGGAGGGGAATTAGTTAGGCCTGTGGATGCTAGAGATGTTTGGACCCATTATACCATTTACTGGAAGATTATGAGGAATTATGTTCCGTATTTAGAAGAGGTCGAAATCGTTGACGATTTTACGGTAAGATTCTATTTCAGCAAGGTGTATCGATCATGGGTTTTAGAGAGTCCGTATGCGGATAATCCTGAAAGGAAAGAATTCTATAATTATACATCGTTCTTTTATTACTACTCCGTCTTCTCGATATTTGGCTGGCATCTGCAGATCACATCACCCTATGAAGTATTCGGGCGATATGCTGAAATGGTTAAAGATATACCTGCCGATAAGGTTCCTGAAGTATTTGATCTAACACAATTACAAGATGAGATTAGAGCAGTTCAAGTAGATGCACCATGGTGTAATGGCCCCTTCTGGCTAGATGCCACTACTTTAACTCCTGCGGGAATGATTCTAAGAAAGAATCCTGGCTGGAGATATGCCAATGAAATCCCATGGGATGAGATACGCTATACCTTTGTAGGTTCAGAGGAAGCTTTAATAAGCGAAATTATTCAAGGCAATGATCTAATCGGTATGCCTGGGTTCCCAGTTGAAATGATTGCGATGATACAGGAGGAATCTGAGGATATAAAGGTTATTTATGCATGGAACTTTGAGGTTCACGGTCTAGTATTCAATATTAATAGATATCCATATAATATTACAGAGTTTAGGCAGGCATTAGCGATGCTAATAGATAGAGTAGAATCTGCTAATGCCCATCCGCCACTATGTGTGCCATATACCGATTATCCAACATCCATATCGAGTACCGTGTTCTTCCCAGATTGGATAGTTGAAAACTTGCGTAATTGGACATACAATCCAACAGAGGCATATAATTTACTAGAGAGAGCTGGGTTCTATAGGGGTAGTGATGGCTATTGGCGTACACCCGACGGGCGAGAAGTCAAAATCGAGTTCTTAATAACTACGGCATATGGTGTAATCTGGCAGGCGCTAGGACTAAATATTATTTCACAATTGGAGACGCATGGTATTAAGGGCGAATTAGTTGTTGTGGATCTCTCCGTTTACTGGACAAGGGTGGGAGCGGGAGATTATGATGTTCTGGTTACTTGGTCTGCCTCGGGCTATGAATCATTATGTATGTTGCCGGATGGTTTGTGGGGAATGCTCTATGGTGTGGCTCCCACCGCAGTAATGCTTAATTGGACATGGCCTGTTCCATTACCTAATGGAACAACCATATATGTATGTCCAAATTATGAGCGTGAGATCGTAGTATCAGCTGTACCTGGCACCGATAAATGGATGGATGCGATAGCCAAGGTAACGTGGTGGTATAATTACTACTTGCCGACAGTCTCTTTATGGGCAGTTAGAAGAGCCTTCCACTTCAATATAAAGGAGATAAATATATTCGATTATCTAGGCGAGCCGGTAAGCTGGTTTGAAATAGCTGGATCAAGATTTCCATACTATGATAGATCAAGCGCAGTATTTATTTCATGGATCTATCCAACAAATTATTGGATTGCATTTGGATTAATACAACCGCCAACAAGACCGCAATGGCCGCCTACAGGACCTATTAAACTACCATGGGAATTACTGCCGCCAGAGGTCCAAGAAGGCATTTTTGACATTGTAGAGTTCCTCTCTATTATTGAAGTACCTCCACAACTCTTACGATTAGCGAAGTACCTGCCCATGCGAACAGTAACTAAAACCGCAACTGTGACGACTGCTACAACTGTGACGACTGCTACAACTGTGACGACTGCTACAACTGTGACGACTGCTACAACTGTGACGAGAGAAGTTCCTACAATGGATATCGCTAGTGTTGCTGGCGCGGGTATAGTGGCGCTGATTGTTGGTGTGGCGGCAGGATGGTTTATAGGCTCGAGAAAGAAAACAGCATAAGGAATAAAACACTAAATTTCCCCTCTTATTTATTTTTGTTTTTGGCTAAGCACTAAGAACTGTTAATAATTCGCATTTCACATATAATCTCTTCTTTATCTCTAAAGCCTTTTTCACCAGATAACAATTTTGGATAAATAATATAAGATTGATCTTGAAAGAATAATTGTTTTATATTTAAGTATGTCCCGATCTATTATAGAAGAGAATAAGTAATGAGCTCTGAAACAATACTTAGGTCAATAATGAATATGGGATACACCCTATTAGTACTAATCTTTTTATCCCTAGTTTTTGCATGGAATGATATAACTGGCTCAGCTACATTAATACTCGTATTAGTATCGTTGATTATAGCTTTGCTAATGATAATCGTGCCTATAATCATTATACGTAAATCTGGATAATATCTCACTTTCATTATCAAGATGGATTAATGGAGCTGAAGGGGATGAGCAGCTTTATCAGAGGTCGCCGCCTGAAAATCGAAGGAAGTCGGGATTTTAAAGAAAAAGTTCGCCGGGCTATTATGCTCGTTAAAACAGCTGGTTACTATGATTTTTTAAGAACTTATATTCGTTGTATAAAGGAGATTGATGGTTTAACGCAGCTAAGGGTTTCTGAGGCAACTATATGGGCGAATAAATATGCTGTTGAAAATCCGATTGATGCTGCTGGTAGATTCATACAGGAGGCATATTACATGCAGATGCAAACCGAAGGGCTGTACCCTCATGAAGGCATAATTGAACTCAAATCATTCGAAAAACGCATAGAATTCCTGAGAAAATTAAGGGAAAAGAGCCGAAAAAAGGACGTTAAAAGTGAATGTGACAAATTAATAAAAATGTGGGATGAAAACCTTTTGATTTATTGAGTAGCTTGAACATTTACAGAAAATTATTCTCGGGCTTCTTTCTCAAGTTCAAATTTTAATATAGCGTTAATTATTTCTCTATAAATTTGCATGTCTGAAGCATTTACTATCGGTATCTGGGTGCCTCTCTCAACCTCTAAAATTTTGTTATATTTTGGGAGGGGCGCATAACATAGATGACTTATATAGAATTCGCCCCCCTCAATCTCACATTCAAGAGACTTTTCATAAACTTCTAGGCAGAGTACATAGCCATTAACCCAGAAGAGTCGGCTTGCGCCAAATGTTATGGCGCAGAAGCCAAGGTTCTCCAGTTCCCTTCGGTCTAAGCCTAAAATAATAACTCTCCTAGTAGGTTTTATGTTGATTTCCAGCGGTATCACCACTAATATTAGGAAAGAAGGTAGGATTAAATAAACATAAAAATTTTGTGGGAAGAGAGCGCTATCAAAATCGGCTTAAAAAGTTTTTCTCCTTACAATTAATATTATGGACTCCGCTATGGCCAGCACCGCCATAGCTACAAAGAGGCCTTGATATATTGTTACTTGGTTTTTTAGGTTCTCATTCTCAGCTTTAAGGGTTTCTGTTTCCCTTATAATCCTCCACCTCATTAGTCCATCAAAGAGGCGTTCAGCATTATAGCGGAACATTTCCGCTAAATTCTCAGTTTCAGGTATAGCTCCTGGAAAGTTTGTTAGAATAACATGTACTGCTCCAGTTTCTGAGGCTATTGAGGCGCCGAACTCTGTGCTAACCTGAAGATTATCAATTATCAGTGCAACATTATTGTTGCGTGCTGCATTAACCAGGTTTTCTATATCGCTCACCGAGAGGGTTTCAGGCGGATCAAAGGTGGCAATAACTCTAAAGCCAACCCATTCGACGAAAGTCTTCTGCCATTTCATACATATCACATTAATACTGCTAACTCCTAGGGATTGAGCCTTGTTACGTATTTCATTTGTAACTCTATCTATTTCAGCTAGCATTTCCTCTATTTTATTACTTAAGTCAATCGATAGGATTTCACTTAGATTTCCACCAATTACTCTTATACAGTTTTTGGCGCCCTCAGGAGTATTATACGTTCCTGGAACCCTAATTTTCTTGAGGTTTTCGTTTCCGGAAGCATTTATTAACTTCTCTAGCCAAGGTTTCTCCCCGGGTATATCATGATAAAAGAATATTTTTGCTATACTGAGGGCATAAATGTCCCCTGGTTTCATATCATAGTCGGCTGGGCATAGGCTTGGGTTCACGAGAACAGTTATAGAAGCATTCTCCCCCATGAAATCCTTAACTATTGAGCCTAAGACATTTGTTGTGCACACAATTACTGGCTTCTCCTCCGCTAGGGATGGCTTAATATGTAACCCAATGGTTGAAGAAGTCAATGCTAGGAGTAACGCCAGAAATATCTTAGATACTTTGTTACTCATACTATCACCCTCCTCCTTTTTGGTGAGAGAGCAACCGAAATAGCAAATATTAGGGTTGAGATTAAGGCTATGCATGCGCCAACGGGCACATCAAATATAAGGGACATGAGAAAACCAGATACGCATGATAGCATTCCAATAATCGGCGATAAAATTACCACTTTTTTCATATCATGTAAAAACTGTAAGGTTGAGGAGGCTGGGTTAAATAGAAGTGAGTAGACAAGTATTCCACCAATAAGTTTTAGTGAGAGTGCCACAACTATCCCAATAATGAAAATTATGGAGTAAATGAAGGGTTTTGTATTTATTCCATCGGCTTCAGCCATCCTTCTATCAAACATTATTGCGAAAAGCTCTTTCCAGAAGAGGTATATTAGGGTCAGGGTTGTAAGGAACAGTATCTCTAGATATATTAGATCATTATTAGTTATAGCAACTATGCTCCCCCATATAATGCTTGCAACTTCGCTTGATAAGCCAACTTGAGGTGAGAGTGTTAAGAAGATGAATGCTAAAGCCATGTTAAGCGAGAATGCTATACTAGTTATGGTGTCAATGGGTAATCTGGCTTTATCCGCAGCTGGACCTATAAGTAATGCCGTCACAGCCGAGAAAACCATTGCTGTAATTAATGGGTTCATTGAAAGGGCTACGCCTAATGCTGCCCCAGCAAATGCGCTATGTGACATTGAATATCCTATCGCTGTAAGTCTCATTCTCACAACAAATGTGCTTATAAGCCCCATGAGTAATCCAGTTACTATACATCCTATTATTGCCCTCTGGAAGATTGCATATTGAAGCCACATCATAAGCGCTTCTCACCTAAATTTGTGGGGAAGAATCTCCTTAGCAACATTAAATACGCTTTTAAAATCACCGTCAGCAATTATTTTACCATTATTCATGACTATTATTCTATGGCTTGAATTTAAAATCTGCCTTAAATCATGCGTAACTATCATAACAGTTACATTCCGCTCTTTATTTAAACAATTAATGATCTCTAAAACCCTTCCTCTAGATTCGGAATCTAAATTGCTGAAGGGCTCATCCATTAAAAGAATCTTCGGCTCCTTAGCTAAGGCTCTAGCAATCATGACCTTTTGTTGTTGTCCACCAGAAAGCTTTCCGATAGGTTTATTAGCTAAGTCCTCAATGCCTAAGAGTCTCATGGATTCAATCGCCCTCGTTTTATCCTCCCTAGTAGGTTTATTTATAACCCCAATCTTGCCAAATCGGCCCATTAAGACGACATCTAAAGCGGTATATGGCTCCCCTAGCTCAGCTATGAAATCCTGCGGCACATAGCCTATTTCCCGTCTAATCTTCCATCCATTCTTCTGTACATCCATGTTAAAAACTAGGGCTTGTCCCCTAGAGATCGGCAGCAACCCATTTATTGTTTCAAGAAGAGTTGTTTTTCCAGCAGCATTTGGACCTATAACATAAACGATTTCACCTACTTCTATGGTAAGATTAATATCTTTAATTGCTGGTCTCCTCTCGCCCTCATAAACTGTTGAGACTTCTCTTAGCTCAATCGCTCTCACAATGCATCAACCTGTTAATACTAAATTAGCTGCATTTAGTATGTGTTACTAAAAGTTTATAATGTAACACTAACTTAAAAGTTTATTCTTTAATCCACTCTCATTCACCATAGAAGAGAATCAAGAAGAGGGTATTAAAAATGAAAGCTTAAATGATGAGCCACATATTATGCGGTAAGGTGACGGATTATGCCTTTTACTCCTTTTCATTTGGGTTTAGGGTTAGGACTAGGTTTACCCTTAAAGAGATACCTTCACGCTCCAACATTTCTATTGGCAAATATTATTCTTGATGTTGAGCCTCTTTTAGTAATTTGTTTTAGACTCGAATATCCTTTACATGGATATCTACATACTTTCTTACTGGCTCTACCGCCAGGCTTAATATTAGGCTATTTTGCTTTTCTGCTTGAAAGATTTTTACATCTGCTTTACAGGTTTTTCCTGCTCGAAGCATCTGACAGATTAAGCCTAAAATCCTTTCTTTTTGGAGGCACCTCAGGGACGGGGTTTCATGTTTTATTAGATGCACCGCTTTATAGCGATATAAAACCCTTCTATCCAATAATAATAAACCCTCTATACAATCCAAGTCTTGTATTAGAAATCTACAGTTTATGTGTTTGGGTGGGGATCCTCGGAATAGCGTACTATTTCGGATTAACAGCATTCTCAATTTACCGAAAACTCTCAAAAACCAAGGTTAAATTTAACTAGATCCTGATCCAAAATAGTTTTTGGTGTTTATATGGAGAGCAGATCTGGCATCGTACGCTTTAGCGTATCGTTGCCACCAAAACTTGTTGAAGAGTTTGATTTTGTCTGGAAGAGCATAGGTTACGAGAATCGTTCTAAAGCCGTCCATGATGCTATGCGAGCCTTTATAAGCGAATTTAAGTGGACGCATGAGGAAGAAGAGCATGTGGCTGGCGCCGTACTCATCTTGTATTATTTAGATAAGCCAAAGCTTCTAGAAAAAATTCTGGGTATTCAACATAAATTTAGGAGTATAATATCTTCCACTACACATATACACTTAGAGGAGGATAAATGCCTAGAGATAATCGCGGTTAATGGAAGTGTTAAGGATATAAGGAAATTGTCTCAAGAATTAATGGCTAAGAAGGGCGTTAAACAAGTTAAGGTTGCGGTTATGGCGCCCTAATATATTTGATTGATCTGCCCCTATCTTTTGGCGGGATAGAATAATTTAAATACGATAAGTCGTAAATATTTTTGAGGAAAATCGTAAAAAGTGGTATCGATGAAAATCTCTGATATAATTGAAGAATATCTTGAAGCTGTTTATAGGCTTCAGGAACGTGATGGTGTTGCTCGAACAAGTGATTTAGTTGCCATGCTAAATGTTGCGCCAGGAACAGTAACCAATACTGTTGAGAGACTTGAAAAGAATTTACTTGTAATTCATGTGCCCTATAGGGGTGTTAAATTAACTGAGGAGGGGCGTAAAATAGCCTTAAATGTTATTAGAAAACACAGGCTCCTGGAATGTCTCTTAATGGATTTTTTGGAGATCGGATGGGATAAGGTTCATAGAATAGCGTGTAATCTTGAGCATTGGATAAATGGGGAGGTTACTAGAAAGATTGAGTGTGTTCTTGGTTATCCTAAGACTTGCCCACATGGGAATCCAATCCCAAATGAGAGTGGGGAAATAGTAGATGAAGAGACATATCCCCTCAGTAAATTCAATGTTGGGGAAAAAGGAATTATTACGAGAATAATTGAGGAAAATGAAGAATTTCTGCAGTATCTTACCAAAATTGGGGCAATGCCGAAGAGAAGCATTACGGTTATTGATAAAGCTCCCTCAGGTGACCCAATAACCATTAAGGTTAATGATAAAACCCAAGCTCTAAGCTGCAAGACTGCTTCACTTATAATGATCAGAAAATGTTAAGAATAAATTTCCTGAAGGTGATAAGCATTGAGGGTACCCTTGACGGCGCTAAAAGAGGGGGAAACTGGTGTGATTGTGTCGATAGAGGCTGGTTCTGGACGTGGAAGATGCTGTGGGAAGGGTTTTCATAAAAGGCTTATAGATATGGGTCTAACTCCTGGCACGGAGATTGCAGTAGTTAAATCAGCGCCCTTTAATGGTCCCATTGAAATCTACGTTAGAGGTTTTAGGCTTGCGCTTGGCAGAGGTATGGCTGAAAGGATTATTGTGGAGGCACGTAGGTGAGTGGGAAAAAACTTAGGATTGCTTTGGCTGGAAATGCAAATGTTGGGAAATCTGTGATATTTAATCAATTAACTGGTTTGCATCAGCATATTGGAAATTGGCCTGGGAAAACTGTTGAGAGGGCTGAGGGAACCCTTCATTTCAAGGGCTATACAATTGATGTTATTGATTTGCCAGGCATATACTCTCTATCAACATTATCACTTGAAGAGGTTATCTCTAGAGAATACATAATTATGGAGAAGCCCGATCTAGTAATAAATGTTGTAGACGCATCTATTCTCGAGAGAAATCTCTTTTTCACACTTCAACTTATTGAGCTTGGAGCGCCGCTGATCATAGCGTTAAACCAAATTGATGTGGCTGAAAGGAAAGGGATAAAGATAGATTATAAGAGACTTGAGGAAATACTGCAAGTGCCGGTTGTTCCTACAGTTGCTATAAGGGGGAAAGGTTTACATGAGCTGCTTGAGAAGGCTATTGAAACTATTGAAAAAGGCTTCTCAAATCAGATAACAATAAGATATGGTGAGGAAGTCGAGGAAAGGATACAACGATTGGAGGGTGTCCTCAAAAATATCGGCCTTAAATATCCGATTAGATGGGTTGCGATAAAACTTCTTGAGGGGGACGAGTATATTGAGGAGGAAATAAGGGAGATAAAACCGGAGATTCCGGATTTAGCTAGAAGTTTAGCTGAGGAAATCGAGAGAATACATGGGCATCCATGTCCAACAGTAATAACCTCCGAGCGTTATGAAGTGGCTGGCAGGATAGCGAGGGAGGTTCAGAGAATTCTTCCAAGCATAAAGCCCTCATTAGGCGAAAGGATACATAATATAACAACCCATAAAATCATGGGTTACCTAATAATGGTTCTCGTTGTTTTTGGCGTTCTTCTGACAATTTTCGGTTTTGGTGGCTATCTTTCTAATGTGCTTAGTGATTTGCTTTATGGATTTGAGCCCTTGTTTGAGTCTATTCTCGGTTTTGGCCCTCTTAAGGATATTATTTGGGGTGGACTCATTGAGGGGATTATAGCGAATATCACTATAGCGTTACCATATATTATTCCATTTTATTTGATACTTTATATCTTAGAAGACTCTGGATATTTGGCTAGGATAGCATTTCTCATGGATACATTAATGCATAAGATAGGTTTACATGGCAAGGCTTTTATCCCATTAATGCTTGGGTATGGATGCAGTGTTCCAGCTTGTTTGGGTTGTAGAATAATGGAGACCGAGAGGGAAAGGCTTATAGCTGGATTTGTTGTCACATTAATACCGTGTGCCGCAAGAACTGTAGTGATTATGGGACTTGTTGGAACATATCTTGGAATAGGGTGGGCGCTGACACTATATATAGTAGACTTAATGATTGTCCTTATTCTCGGGAGGTTGGCATTTAAGATACTGCCAGGCGAGCCGACAGCATTGATAATGGAGATGCCGGATTACAGGCTTCCACACCTAAAAACAGCTATTAAGCAGACATGGTTTAGACTTGAAGAGTTCCTCAAAATATCATTTCCACTTGTAATTGTGAGCGGAATGTTGATTAGGATCATGGAGATATCTGGCGTCTTGGAAACAATTTCGTATATTTTAAGTCCAGTAACTGTTAGCTGGCTTGGTTTGCCGGAGATATCTGGTGTACTATTAATCTTTGGAGTTTTAAGAAAAGAGTTAACATTGGTTTTGCTTGAAACATTACTTGGGACAACAAACTTTCAATCGGCTTTAAGACCAATACAAATGTTCACATTTACCTTAGTAGTAATACTTTATGTCCCCTGTATTGCAACTATAGCATCATGCGTGAAAGAGTTTAGATGGAGAAAAGCTTTGGCAATTACAATTACTGAAATTTTATTTGCAATCCTCGTGGGCGGATTAGCTTACAGAATATTATTAATATTGAATTTATTGGAGTAATTGATACATTCGGATAGAGAAAAATTTGTTACGGTTAGAAATTCATATTTTACGTTTTTCGTAACTATTTATCGATTTAAGTAAAATTTATAAGCGTGTAAACTGCAATTATATGGAAAATTGCCTATATTAGCAGTCATAAGATCTAAATGTTACCTAAATGGCTTAAAGAGAATCGAGGGGCATCTATGATTCGGGAACAAGAAAATGAGTATCTTGATATATTGAGAAAGAGAATGGATCAGGAGAACTATGAAAAACTACGTGCTATACCCAACCCTACTGTCCATAAATTTATTGCTGAAGCCGCTGAACTTTGTAATCCAAAAGAAATTTTCGTTTGTAGCGATACCCCGGATGAAATAGCATATATTAAGCACATGGCTATCGTCAGCGGTGAGGAGAGCGCGGCTTTATCTACACCAGGGCATACTTTCCATTTTGACGGTCCATATGATCAGGGAAGGGACAGAGAGGCAACAAAACTTCTTGTTCCAAAGGGAGATCATTTGAGTCCTACCCTAAAACAAATCGACCGAGATGAGGGATTAAGAGAGATATTTAGCTTACTTAGGGGGTCGATGGAAGGGCGTACTATGATTGTACGCTTATTAATACTTGGTCCAGCTAACTCTATTTTTACGATACCATGTCTTGAGTGCACTAACTCATGGTATGTGGCTCACTCAGTAAGCTTGCTTTATCGTAAAGGTTATGAAACTTTTCTCCATATGAACCCAGACACTGATTTCTTTAAGACTTTACACTCCTCTGGAAGATTAAATGAGAGGATGATAAGTATAGACCATGATAAGAAACGTATCTACATCGATTATGTGACTAATACTGTCTACAGCGTTAATACTCAATATGCTGGAAACTCTATAGGTTTTAAAAAGCTAGCGTTGCGTTTGGCTATACGTAAAGCCCATAGAGAAGGGTGGCTTGCTGAGCACTTTATGGTAATGGGTGTGCATGGTCCTGGAGGACGAAAAACATACATTGCTGGAGCTTTTCCCAGCGCCTGCGGTAAAACATCAACAGCTATGCTTCCAGGCGAAACCATACTTGCTGATGACATAGCCTATCTCCGTAATATTGACGGTGTTTGTCGCGCAGCAAATGCTGAGATGGGAATATTTGGGATCCTTCAAAACGTTAATCCAATAGATGACCCCATCATCTATCAAGTGATTACAAGTCCAAATGAAATAATTTTCTCTAATGTTTTAATTAAGGATGCTAAAGTTTGGTGGCTGGGCATGGGTTGTGATCTCCCAGATGAGGGCATAAACTTTTCTGGGAAATGGTGGAAAGGGAAGAAGGGGGCGAATGGCAAGGAGATTCCACCGGCAAGCGAGAACGCCCGCTATACAGTATCTCTTAAAGTGCTGCCAAATTGTGACCCGGAGCTAGATAATCCACTAGGGGTCGAAATTGGCGCAATCATTTATGGTGGACGTGATTATAGGGCTTATGTGCCTATACAGCAGGGGTATGACTGGAAGCATGGGATCATAGTTTATGGTGCATCGCTTGAGACAGAAACAACATTTGCCATTACAGAAGAGCAGGGTAAATATGAAATTAATGTAATGAGTATCCAGGACTTTATTTCGATTCCGCTTGGACAATATATTAAAAACTATTTGGAGTTTGGTGAGAGGCTTAAGAAGAAACCACTGGTTTTTGGAGCCAATTATTTCTTACGAGACTTAAGGACTGGTGAATTCCTTAATAGTCGCCGCGATAAACATGTTTGGATAAAATGGGTGGAGCTTCGTGTACATGATGACGTTGGTGCTCTAAAAGCCCCAACAGGTTTAATTCCAAAGTATGAGGATTTAGCCAGCTTATTTAAACAAGTCTTGAACAGAGAGTACACTAGGGAAGAGTATATTAGGCAATTCACAATTCGTGTCCCAGAAAATTTGCGTAAAATTGAGCGTGTTAAAGATTTTTGGGTGAAGATTCCTGATGCGCCGGACAAGATTTTTCAAGTACTTAATGAGCAGGCTAAGCGTTTAATTGAGTTTAGAAGGGAGTTTGGCGATTATATATCACCAGAGAACTTTGAGGAGGAATAATTTTTAGGGAATAAGCTTTTAATTTAGCTGTGTTCATCTTTTAGATTGAGGGTTAGTGGAAAATGAGTAAGCTGATTTTCACATTAATATTTAATGAGGTTTTAAATAGGGGAAGAATCAATGTTAGTCTTAGCGATTCTGAAATCGATCAGCTTTACAGGGAATTACTGAATTACTTTGGACTGGCTGGCGGACTAAATATTTGCGAGTCTCTTGAGAGAGCTTGGCAAGACCCGTATAATAGGGATGAGATTGAGAGGTTTATAATGGCTTGGTTAAGGAGGAAGATAAGGGGTATCCAAAGAGAATATCGGTCTGGAATTGTTTAGGCTGCTAACTACAATATTCCTCGTTGTAAGACAAGAATCAACTTTATATTATTCACTATTATAGATTGAAGAAAATATAAAGAGACTTGTGAAATTGATAGTGGAGGGGCGAATTTACGTTTGAGTGAAGAATACGTTTTTCTCCTCCTCTTCTTAGTCTTTTGGATAGCAATCTATATTCTGGGTAGATTCTTATCTTTGGGGAAATATGGGCTGCAGATTAAGCCATTTTTCATTAGATATGACTCTGAGACATTTAAGAGAATCTTATATAAGTATTCTGGCAGATGGAAGAATTTATGGAGAATATTTTCACATATAAGCGTCTTCTTAGGCTTGGGGCTAATGTTCTTTGCCATATTATTCCTCTCATGGAATATTATGGAAATATTCCTCTGGAGAGGGAAAGGAGTAATGATCGTGCCTGTAATACCTGTATTGACGCTCAGTCTCTACTGGCTGCCCTATTTTCTAATTGCCATTATAATAGCAATTTTTATTCATGAGACAGCGCATGGAATATTGGCTCTAATAGAGGGCATAGGAATAAAGGCTGCTGGAGCATTAATATTTGCAATATTCCCCGGAGGCTTTGTTGAGCTAGATGGAAAAGAATTAAATAAATTATCACATGCATCTAAGATGAAAATTTTTTCAGCCGGGGCCTCCTCAAATATTCTGGCGGGATTAATAATTTTTCTTATTCTTTCATGCCTATTCATTCAAAGCCCATCAGGCATAGTTGTTCTTGAGGTTTTAGAAGGCGGTCCGCTTGATAGTGCTGGTATCAGGAGATGGGACGTGATATATGCATTAAATGGTACATTAATACGTAATTATGAAGATTTAGCATTTTTTATGTCCAGTGTTAATCCTGGTGATAAACTTACTGTTTCAACTAGTAGGGGGAATATTACGACGATCGCCACCTCAAGCCCTGATGATCCGCGGAGGGCTATAATTGGGATAGTTTCCCCATTCCTACTTTACTATCCAAGCAGGCTCGGTTTAGGCTTCTTTTGGGATACTCAAATATATCTAGTCCTAAATTGGTTATTTTTAATACTCGTTAATGTTGCAGTATTTAATATGCTCCCAATCCCGCTTCTTGATGGAGATAAATTCATCCAATGTCTGCTTGAAAGAATCACCACAAAGGGTGATGTTATAAAAAAATTCCTCAATGTCCTCTCAATTCTTCTTATAGCCGCTAACATAAGTTTAGGATTAAGATTATGAATTGGGATGAAAGGAACCTTTTTATGGTTAATCTATGTATGTTGGCAGCCAATAAATAATGGTGAAATTCACCAATATTGCTAGAACAGTTGTACATACCCATACTAAGATGCTCTTTAGTTTGGCTCCAGCTATATTGGGGTTCTCTGGCATTGCATAAAGAATACAGCTAAATGAGAGGCCGAAGGAAAGAGCGAGTGAGGCGAGAAAATAGCTTCTGATACTTGGGTCAAAGGCTAATCTTGATCCAGCTAATGTGGCTGCAAATCCAGCCATGAATGAACCTAGAAAGGCAAATAATATTCTCTCGGCTGGCTCTATCTTACGAAATGACATGACAGCCATAAAAATGACAAAGGATATGGAGATGGCGGCTGATACAATCCCCTCTTCCTCAGGAACACCTTTACCTAAAAAGCAGGATGTAATTGTAATTAGTATTAGAAGGAGTGAGGCGAGAAATTGTGTGAAAACTATTTTTTCATTTCTCAATTTACTCAGCCATTTATTCATGCTTTCCACCATTGTTGGCATATTTAAATCAACATCCGCATATAATAGTGTTACCTGTTTATAAATGTCCCTAATTTAAAGGCTAATTGTGTCTTCCATTAAGAACGTACCTCTTGAATAAATGAGTCTTCATTGCTTTGGATATTAAATTTATTGCTGAAAAGTCCAATCCGAATTGAAATCTTTGCGATAATAAAAGGGAAAATTAAAGAGTGAAGTAAATATAAGTTGTGAGATAGGTGAAGATCTCTGATAAGATTTGAGTCTAAATTCGATAAGGTTTTGAGGGTTGATGATGAACATGTTATCATTTTTGACGATTTTAGAAATGTTAATTTGAGGGAGAAGGCTGATCTAATCTTTGCTGATCCACCTTTCGGAATAGAGTTTAGGAGCAATCTCGCCACTTACAACAGAACTCCTGACGCTCTCTCTTATGTTGAGGTTCCTCGTGATGAATATCCTAGGTTTATTAGAGATTTGGCTGATTGGTGCTATAGGGCGCTTAAGCCCAATGGGAGCATGTGGCTTATCTCAGGCTGGAATAATCTACGCCACGTCCTAGATGCTGTTGAGGATGCTGGGTTCATACAACTAAATCACGTCATATGGAAGTACCAGTTTGGAGTATTTACTAGAAGGAAGTTTGTTACATCCCACTACCATCTGCTTCTGCTAGTTAAGAATGAGGAAGACTACACGTTCAACAAGCCAGAGCACTATCCAGAGGACGTCTGGATAATAAAGAGACCATATCATCATGGTGAAGAAACAGCTGGAAACGAGTTACCAGACGAGCTAGTCGAAAGGTGCATTATGACATCATCTAACCCTAGGGACTTAGTTGTAGATCCAGTTTTAGGCTCTGGAACGACAATGCGGGTATGCTTGAAACTTAATAGAAGATGTTTGGGCATAGAAATAAACCCGCACCTAGAGAAAAGAATAAAGGAGAAGTTGAAAGCATGGCTTGAATAGGCTAGACAATGACCACTCACCACTACAACAGTTGATGCGCCGTAGGAAAATTTTTGTTCCCAGAGAGGAGATGTACGCAGAGAGCTGCTGTTAAGATTGTTTCTCTATACGTACGCATAAACTGATAAGATTGAATTTGTTGTAATCTTTTCTTTACTGGTTAAGAATTTGAAGAGAAGGAAAATGAGAACAATTTTAGTTATGGCGATAATATCATTTCAATCTTCGCTTTCATAACTTAATTTCATTCTCATACGTAGCGCGGTCATTTTCCGTTATAAAAAGGCTAGTGCATGGCAAACTGTAGCATTTATTAGGCGCTTAATACTAGAGTATACGGAAAAAGAAAAATTAGGTGCTAAGAGATCTTCTTCTACGTCTTATTATGAAGAGGAACGCTGCGACTGCTGCAGCAATAGTAATTGCTGGCGCTACATATGTCAATATAATTAATATTTTATTTAGCCGTGGGATCCAATCATATATGGAGCCTTTTTTAAATTTAAGTTTAAGGAAATATGATTTTTCCAGTATGGTTGAGGGACTCACGGCTAAAGCTTACGCCATTAAGGTTAGCGATATTTTCAGGGGTGAGGTTATCAATGATGTTTCTGTAAGGTCTAAGAGGATTTTTATCCCTATTGAGGAGCTTGTTGGAAGGAGGTTTATCAGGTCGGATTCTCTTGGTAAGAATATCGTATTTCTCTTCGATGGCGATATAGTCATAAGGGTTCACTTGATGATGTTTGGCGCAATACATGTCTATAATATAGATGAGCCGTTCCTTAAACCTGTGAGAATGGCTAGGCTGGTGCTTACTGGAAGCAGTAAGAGGCTTGTCGTCTATAATGCGCCGATTGTTGAGGTGGGGCGAGGAAACCATATTTTAGGACGGTTAAAGATGGAATTAGGTCCCGACCCGCTGAGCGATGAGTGGTGTGAGGAACGAGCATACGAGAGTATTATAAAATTCCGAGATGAGAAGATCGGTGTTGTGCTACTCAATCAATCGGTTATAGCCGGAATAGGAAACATACTAAGGAACGAAATTCTTTTTAGGGCTGGCGTTAACCCAGAGAGGAAAGTGAGCGATCTCTCACATGATGAGATCCAGAAAATAATCCGTTTAGCAAAGGAATTAAGCGAGAGATTTTTAAAGCTTAAGCTTCAGGGGGAGAGGATAGGGGAGATGCTCCATGTTTACAATAAGTTTGGCAGCTTCTGCAAAACTTGGAATTTTATAATACTCTCATATCTCATCCACTCAACCTCTCATTAATATCATTAGTTCTTCATATTTTTGCTACTACTAACCCACCTATTAACTCACTTAAACTTAATAGCACATATTTAGGTCCTCTACATTAAATATCTAAAATCCGCTATTTCAATTAAGCCTTCCCTTATTCCTTCAAAAATATTTAGTGAGTCTTGCTGCTTTTCAAGGGTATTTTAGAGTTATTGGCAACATTATTGAGATTTTAGTATATTCCAGTCAAGTTTAGTTAAGGCTAGCACTTATTCACATATCTCCCGTATATTTTCGCTTCCTCCTCTTCCCTCAGTCTTCCCCCAAGAGTATGCTAAGTTCTCGAGAGGTATGGTTTAACTAACCAGTATCCAAAATAAGCCTATGAAGCCGCAATACTTGATAGATCATTTGTCATATTAAGAGATTATTCTAGATTTCTCGCATAGGATCCCGATATAAAAGAACAGGAGCCCAACGCCCACCGGAACTGTAGCAGCCGGGCTTATGTTCACCCCAATATTCCAGAGGATCACCTGCAAATGTATTAAGAAAAGGAATATTGAGAAGAGTATAATGAAACCATCATAATACTTTCTAAATGCCTCAATATTATCCCTCAGGGGATCTATCCTTGGAACTGCGATGAGAAGTAGGACAACGCCGGTAAAAATTAGGGGAAGAAGAAATAAACCCCAGAACTTTAGGAGGTAACCGTCAACCTCGCCCCTAGCGTTCCAGTGGCTGGCTATCCATTCGGGCATCAATGGATACATGCAAACGCTAACACAAAAAGACAAAGCAGCCAATACGAGGACAAACACTTCACTCTTATTAATCCTCATAAGCTATCCCCAGGTATTTATATTAAACCTAGAGAAAGGCGACTAATAATTAAATATTTCTTCAAAGACGGGCGGAAACATAAGTGCTTGAGTAAGGGCGAGTCCCACTCTACCATTTGTAATTTGAAGGGCAATTGTGCATTATTAAAGGTTAGGTTTTTCTTTCCAAATTCCTCGAAGCTAACTATCTCCTCCAGATTCTTGCGCCTCCTAATTAAATGGGGTATTCTGCCCTGAATGTCCGTCCCTTTATATGGGTATCCTAGGGCAAGTAGGGCTACTGCCTGATGATCGTCTGGTATCCTAAGCATTTCTTTAACCTCCTCCTCATTGAAGCTGCCGACCCAGCATGTCCCAAGCCCCTCAGCCGTCGCAGCCAAAACCATGTTCTGCATAGCTATCGCAACATCAACCATAAACCATCTTGAAGAATTAGGGAAGCCCTCTGATTCCCGCAGCCGACAATAACCACCGGAGTTTCCCTTAAAAAGCTGGCGAAGGGCGCCAATAAAGTGCTGAGGCTGAGGAGGTGGTCTAGGAAGCTTACTTTCCCCAACTTAAAAAGAGGGATATGAAAAGGGACTTGAACCCGGAGAACTGGAGCCGGGGACGGGATTTGAACCCATGTCAGCGGGTCTGCAGCCCGCCGCCTAGCCACTCGGCCACCCCGGCATTGACCTTCAAATTAGATTTTTACATTTTCCTTGTAATAAATTTTCTTTTTAGAATCCTGTTGAGACCTCAAATACTTTCTTGAGAAAGTTTATTAAGTAGTCTATTTGGCCTGTTACTATCCCTGCTATGAGCGTTGTTAGTCCTATTAGAAGTATTAGTAGGGCTATTATTCTCTTTTCTTCGAAATCCATTTTTGGTTCTCCTGGCGTTTATACCATTCTTATTATTTGTGCGTGTAGAACTCCGCAGATTTCATATATTGCTTCTGGATGGACATATCCTCTCTCAATAGCCTTCTTAACAATTTTCCTTCCGCATAGGTTGACAATCGTTGATTGCTCAATTAATGCTAGAGCCTCCTCAATACTTGTTTTATAGCCATTATAGAATTCTTCTTTGATCTCAAAGACTACTCCATCCTTTTCATATTTTTTTCCAAGTATATCAGTATCACAGACCGCTAGAAGCGTATGTCGCCCCCATCTCGTAATCTTAACATATACATCCAATGTTTATTCCTTCTTCATACGCCGTCAATCATATACGTCTAACTGGCGATTTTGCCCCGCAAGCCTCGCACACTAAGAAGTTAAGTCTCTTCTCTTTAATAATTTTTGTATCAGGTCTCTTGCAAATGGGGCATATAACGAACTCATCCATATATCGCCTAATAAGCCTATCTAAGGTTTCACATTCAAATTTTCCCTGAAAAACAGCCCTAGAGCCCTCGATTGCCCCTGAAGTAGCTATTTCCCTAGACAAGTATCTCAATACGTGGTTTGGATCTCTATTTAATATGTTGCATATCTCCATAAAGTTGTTTAAGAATGTTCTTGAACCAAAGGTTGTACATGAGGCTTTGGGGACCTCAAGCCTCTCACGTTTAAAAACTTCTGAGGGAAGCTTCTTATATGCCTCTTCTAGCATCTCTTCATATCTAAGTTCGCTCATGTCTAAACACTTCCCAATATAAGTATTTAAGTTTTCAGCATCTAAAAACTTACCGGAAGAAAGATATTTAATGGTGCGGATAAAATTTATAGGTTCTTGTCAAAGGCAATAATAAATGATGGTTATGGAGAAGAGGTCATTGAGGAAGTTTGAGAATTTCAGTGAATGGTTTGATGAAATATTGTTTAACGCTGAGATTTTAGACAATAGATATCCAGTTAAGGGCTTCGCTGTATATAAGACCTGGGGCTTCAAAATAATTAAGAAAATACTGGAGATACTGGAGCAAAAGCTTGATGAGACTGGTCACGTCCCCATGCTCTTCCCAGTAGCAATACCTGAAGATATGTTTGCAAAAGAGGCTGAGCATATCAAAGGCTTCGGATCAGAGGTTTTTTGGATTACACATGCTGGTGATAGGGAGCTAGATAAAAAACTCCTCCTGAGACCAACGTCTGAGACGGCAATGTACCCTATGTTTACACTGTGGATTAGATCTCACGCTGATTTACCGCTTAAAATCTATCAAAGCGTCACAATTTACAGGTATGAGACTAAAGCAACTAGACCATTATTTAGGATGCGTGAGTTCCTCTGGAATGAGGGGCATACGGCTCATAGAGGTTGGGATGAAGCTGAGGAACACGTGAGAGAAGTTGTGGGAATTTACGATCATGTCTTCAAGCGCTTGGGTCTTAGCTACCTAATACTTAGGCGGCCTGACTTCGATAAGTTTGCCGGAGCAGTTTATTCAATCGCATTTGATGCATGGAATCCTGATGGAAGAGTGAACCAGATAGGAACAGTGCATAACCTTGGCGATAATTTTGCTAGAGCATTTGAGATAACTTATGAGGATGTTGATGGAAGCCACAAATATGTTATACAGACATGCTATGGTTTCGGAGTAAGCCGCGTTTTAGCAGCCATAATAGCCCAGCATAGTGACGATCGCGGGCTTATTCTACCGCCTGAAGTTGCGCCAATACAAGTAGTAATAATCCCAATAATTTATAGGGAGGTTGCCGAGGAGGTCAATGCCTACGCTAAAGAAGTATACGAGATGATTAAGCGTGAAGGAATAAGGGTTCACTTAGACGAATCAGAGGATAAGACTCCTGGAGAGAAATTTTATTATTGGGAGATGTTTGGTGTACCTGTTAGGGTTGAAGTTGGACCACTAGATCGGGCAGAGCGGAAAATAACCCTTGTTGATAGAGTTAACTTGAGGAGAAGAACCGTTAAATTTGAGGACGCTATAAATGCCATAAAAAATCTATTTGATGAAGTATTTAGGAATATTGAGGAGAGGAGCCGCTTAACCCTCGAGGAATTCATCGTTGATGCGCATGGTGCGCAATCATTAGATGACATAATCAAGAATAGGAAGATCGCTAGGGTCTGCTGGTGTGAAAGCATAGAATGTGCTGAAAAAATACGGGAAATTTCTGGTGGCGAGATAAGAGGCTACAGGTTTGACAGGGAAGAGAAACCGGAGAGGGCATGTGTTATTTGTGGGCAAGCAGCAAAGAAAGTAGTTTATATAGCAAGAGCATACTGAAGAATTAATACAATAAAATCAAAAAAATCAAAACCCTTATGATATTGTCGTGTGATAACATTGAAAATAATAGTTCTCATAAAACAAGTTCCAGAAATTGAAAAAGTTAAGTTTGATTATGAAAAGGGTCGTTTAGATAGAAGTTCAGCTAAAGCGGAGACAAATCCATTCGACCTAAATGCTCTAGAGGCAGCTGTTCAAATAAAAGAGAAAATTGGGGGCTCTGTAACTGCCATAAGTATGGGGCCAATGCAAGCTATAGATACGCTTAGAGATGCGCTCGCAAGGGGCGCGGATAAAGCCATATTATTATCGGATGAAAAGTTTGCTGGAGCAGACACTTTAGCAACAGCCTATACTCTCGCCGCAGCCATAAGAAAGGTGGGTGAATTTGATTTAATAATATGTGGTGAGAAGAGTGTTGATGGTGATACGGCACAGGTTGGTCCGGAAGTCGCTGAATTTCTAGGTATACCGCATGCCGCGTATGTTGAGAATATTGGATATGTGAGTGAAAAAGAGATAACAGTAACGGTGAGAATGGAGCGCAACAATTATGTTATGAGACTTAAGTTGCCAGCTTTAATAACTGTAACAAAGGATATAAATAATCCACGTCTACCAACCTTAAAAGATAAGCTAAGGGCTCTTCGCTCTCCTATAACGGTTTGGAATTATAATGACCTATCTGGAATATGTGAACCAGAATATTTTGGCTTTGAAGGTTCACCGACGCGTGTCGTAAAAGTTTACACACCGATAACTGAGAAAAGAAGAGGTCGGATAATAACTGGAGGACCTGAGGAAGCGGTTAAAAAAATTGTGCAAATTCTTAGGGAGAACAGGATTTTGGATTAGGGAGATGTTTATGTGTGAAGAATGTGGAGTTTTAGTTTTCGCCGAACAAGAGGATGGGGAAATACATAAAGTAGTGTATGAATTGCTTGGTAAAGGTAGGGAGCTTGCCGATAAGCTCAGGAAAAATCTCTGTGCTATTCTTTTAGGCTTTAGACTTGAGGATAAGGCTAGAGAATTAATTTATTATGGCGCTGACAGAGTTCACTTATTTGATCATCCATCGCTAAAAGACTTTGATATCATAAGATATAAGCATAATATAGTCAAGCTTGTTAATGAAATAAAGCCGGATATTTTCCTAATTGGAGCAACTAAAATTGGTAGAAGTCTGGCGCCAAGAATAGCAGCAGCCTTGAGAACAGGCTTAACAGCCGACTGCGTTGACCTAGATCTGGATGATGAGGGAAATTTAGTACAGATTAGACCAGCCTTCAGTGGCAACATTATGGCTCAAATAAAAACTGAAACTAAACCTCAGATGGCGACTGTTCGATATAAGATAATGAAGCCTAGAGACATGGATCTTAAAAGGAGAGGTGAGATTATAAGGAAAGAGGTTGATGTTTTAGAGAATACGGGTATAGAAATTCTAAATAAGATTAGCGCTAATGAAGTCAATATCTCCGAAGCGGATATAATTGTTGCGGCTGGTAGAGGTCTTAGGAAGCCGGAGGATCTTAAGCTCATAGAGGATCTAGCTAAGCTCTTAGGTGGGGTCGTCGGTGTGAGCAGACCACTAGTTGACGCTGGATGGATAGGTAAGGAGCATCAAGTTGGGTTCAGCGGCAATAGCGTTAAGCCGAGAGTTTATATAGCTTTCGGTATCTCCGGTTCGCCTCAGCATCTCTTTGGTATGAGATACTCGGACATCATAATCTCTGTGAATAAGGATCCGACCGCTCCAATAATAAATGTTTCAGACTACTCTATTATAGGGGATTTATATGAAATCCTTCCATTATTAATCCATGAAATTAAAAGGATAAAAGGCGTGATATAAAATGCCTAGTCATGACATAAATCTAAATGCCGTTAAGGAAGAATTGATAAAGATAGTTGGCAACAAATGGGTTATAACTGAAAGTGAATTAATTGAAGGATACCTGAAGGATGAAACGCCTGACTCAGTTAGACCTGAACCATCTAAAGAATTAATTCTCGTTAAGCCATCAACAACAGAGGATGTTTCATCAATACTTAAAATCGCAAACAAGATGAAAATTCCCGTTTTTCCGGTTGGCGGTAGAACAGGGCTTGTTGGCGGTGCTGTTCCAACTAAACCTGGAATAATACTTTCACTTGAACGTATGAATAAGGTCGAGATTGATGAAGAGAATCTCATGGCGATTGCTGAAGCAGGCGCTACATTAGGAGATTTAATAAGAGCCGCTGAAGATAAAGGACTATTTTTTCCACCTCATCCGGGTGATGAAGGTGCTCAAATAGGCGGATTAATAGCCACTAATGCTGGTGGAGCTAGGGCTGTAAGATATGGTGTTATGAGAAATTACGTTAAAGGTCTAGAAGTTGTTCTTCCAACGGGCGACATTCTTTCTCTCGGAGGGAAACTTCTAAAGAATAATACTGGTTACGATTTAATGCATCTCATTATCGGAAGTGAAGGAACGCTATGCGTTATAACAAAGGCTGTGATAAAACTTTTTCCAAAGAGTAAATACATGGTTACGTTGATAGTTCCCTTTAATACACGCTCAGAGGCATTAAAGTCTGTTCCAGAAATATTAAGGTCTGGCATAATCCCCTTAGCAATCGAATATGTACAGTTAAATGAGATACTTGAGGCTGCTAGACATACGAATGAGAATTGGCCTGTTAAAGAGGGATTTGCGCAGCTAATAATGATTTTAGATGGAATAAGTCAGGAGGAAGTTTTACGCGCATGTGGGGAGTTATCGCGGATATGCGAGGCTAATAATGCCATAAATATAGTGCTTGCTGAAACATCTGAGGAGCAGAATAAAATTTTGAGGATAAGAAGCAACATCTACACAGCCCTGAAACCAAACATGATAGATATATTAGATGTGACTGTTCCGCCAAGTAAACTCGGGATACTGATGGATCAAGTTGATAAATTAGCCACTGAATACGGCGTATATCTGCCAACTTATGGGCATGCCGGGGACGGAAATCTCCATGTGCACATAATGAAGGAGGGAATAAAAGATATGGAGACCGTGAAAAGGATAAAATATGAGATTTATAAAGCCGCTGTAGATTTGGGCGGGGTGATAACTGGCGAGCATGGTATTGGAAAAATAAGAACTGAAAACTTAAATTTAGTTCTAAAGGAGAAGCATGTAGAAATAATGAGGAGCATAAAGAGAATCTTCGACCCAAATAATATACTTAACCCAACTAATGTTCTATCTTAAAAATGGATTCCACTTCCGCTCAATTCCAATAGTTGTTCTGTCACCATGACCTGGATAGACTGCCGTTTCATCGGGTAAGTTAAACAATCTCCCTCTAATAGTCGATATGAGAGTTTCATACGAGCCTCCCGGAAGATCTGTTCTCCCTATAGATCTGGCGAAAAGTGTATCTCCAGTAAAGACCACTCTTTCATCCTCACAATAAAGGGATATGCTTCCAGGTGTATGCCCAGGCGTATGAATGACTTTAAATTTTAGGAAACCAATCCTCAATATTTCTCCATTTTGAATAGTTAAGTCTGGTGGGGGCGATATTACAGCGCGTCCCAATAACATGGAAAGATTCTTTAGAGGGTCAGTTAGCATGCATGCATCACTTTGGTGAATAATAATTTTAGCCCTCAAAGTCTCCTTTACCAATGTGTTACCACTTATATGATCCATATGCCCATGCGTGTTAAGGACATATTTAATTCGTAAATTATGCTCGTCGATTTCTTTAAGAATCCACGGCGCCTCAACCTCATCAAAACCAGGATCTATAATTAAAGCCTTGCATGTTCTTTCACACGCTACTATATAACAATTTGTTGACAATAAACCGACGGTTAAAGGTATTATTAACATTATCCTTTTCCTCTGCAATAATGTTAATAAAAAAGCACTAGTATATATTTTGAACTCACATTTTTTAAATTCACTAAACGAAAATAATCCAAATTCATTAAAAATGAAATAATTAAATTTTTAGCTTTACATTCAACGGAAAGTTTAATAGTTCCTTATCCAAAAAGGATTGATAACGAAGCGAATGTGAGGAGAAGAATTTTGATAGAATTCTGCCCAAACTGTGGAACTAGATTAGTGCCAAAACGCAAGAAGGATTCAAAGGAGATGTTCCTTACCTGCTCTAAATGTGGTTATGAAAAACAAGTAGAGTCCCTTATTCTCTCCCCAACTAGAAGAGTTACGGAGATTAAACCTGAAGACAATATTATCGTTATAGGTGAGAAAGAACAGAAGCTGAAAACGCTTCCAGTAATCTCAATCGAGTGCCCGAAGTGCGGAAATAATCTTGCGTATGTTTGGCAAGTGCAGACAAGAAGTGCCGACGAATCATCAACCCAATTCTTCAGGTGCACTAAATGCAGCTATACGTTCAGAGAGTACTCATAGAATGGGGCATCTATTAATTGAGGATAAAAACTTAGGGAATCATGGCATTGACATATTTGGGAATCGACTCAGGAACTATGTTTTTAAGTTTACATGTCATGAGTAAAGATTGGATACTAGGCTAAAATGTTTTTAAGTAAAGTTGTCTATGTGAGGTTAAGGAGGACTTTGCCTCATACTCAAATTAGTTATATTGGCGGATAATAAAATTATAAGGGGGATGTGAGAATAAAGATAAAAAGTTAAGAGGGTGATGTAAGACTAGTATATTGGGAGGTTGTCTTCTTGTTTAGGATGAGGATTTCGGATACAAAAACATTCAAAAGCGTCTTAAATGCTATCTCTACAATCGTGGATGAAGCATCATTCACTATAGGTCCTGATGGAATAAAGCTTAGAGCCATGGATCCCTCACGTGTCGCCATGGTTGACTTCGAAATGCGCAGGACGAGCTTTGATGAGTATGAGGCTACCGAAGAATCTAAGATATGTGTGAATCTAAGCGAGCTCCTAAAGTTGCTTAAAAGATCCAGTAAAGATGATACTGTTGAATTGTCCTTGGATGAGGAAACCGGGCAATTCCTTGTTAGAATAATGGGGAGGTACACGCGTACATTTACTATGCCAGTACTGGAGGCCAGTGAGGAGGAGGTTCCTGAGCCGAAGATAACATTTAATGCGAAGATAACTCTCACGACTGATGATTTATATGAAACTCTTGAGGATGCGGCTTTGGTAAGCGATAATGTTAGAATAGAGACTGATGGAGAGAATTTGGTGATGAATGCTAAAGGAGAGGTTGCTGGAGCCAAAATAGAGATAAAGAAGGGTAGTGAAGCATTAATATCCGTGGAGGCAAAGGAACCATCAAAAGCGACATTCAGCTTAAGCTATCTAACTGATATTGTTAAAGCAGCTTCTGATACCTCTGATATGGTGACTATGGAATTTTCGACAGATATGCCGATACGTTTAGACTTTAGGCAGCGATTCGATGGGAAACTAGTATACTTGCTGGCGCCAAGAATAGAAGTCGAGTAATGATGTACTTAGTTAATCATAATAGTTTAGGGGGAGAGGGGGAAACAGGATACTGGCGCTGAGTGATATAGCTAAGTATCCATTTATCCCAGAGGCTGCTGAAGAAGTTAAAAGATTGGATTTCAAAATAGAGGATCTTTTAGAGCCCAATTATGCACCAATACTTGAAAGAGCTAAGAGAAGAATAATTGAGGCTTTAAATACGAACCCACCTGAGGTCAGCTATAATCCACGCGAATATAGGGAAGAAATACTTTCCTTTCCGGTCGCGATACTTTTAGTAGCAGCTCTTGCCAATGAATATATTAAAAAGCGATATGCGTTGGCTGAAGCGAGGAGAGCCTTTAATCTCCTCAGAGCTGAGTCTGATGAGAAGATTGTTGAAATAGCGAAAAAATTCGGCTGGAAAATAAGAATCGTGGATGAAAGAATTGGGTTTATGAAATTCGATTTTGCCCTTAACTTCATAGATTATTTACGGAATACAGCAGCATTCCATGAGAAGGATTGGAAGCTAGTGAATAGATCAGTCTTGAATGGTGAAGTTTACTTATCTAAGCATGATGCTGCCCGTTTGCTTCAGGAGGAAATCAGACGCTATATTGAAGCAAAGATAGACCCAAAAGTCCGTTCGGTAATTCCAGAAGAAGTTTTAAAGTACGTTGATGATCTTAGGCAGACATATGCTGATAAAATTAAGGAGATGCCCTCCGAAATACTCCGGTCATCTGGGGTTATTAATGAGGCTTTCCCACCCTGCATAAGGCAGCTCTATGAAGCAGCGCAAACTGGGCGTCACATATCTCATATTGGACGCTTTACGTTAACATCTTTTTTATTAAATATAGGTATGGACCCAAACATGATAGTTGATCTCTTCCGTAAATCTTCAGATTTTAATGAGAGAATGACTCGGTATCAGATTGAGCATATAGCTGGCGAAAGAGGCTCCGGAACAAAATACGCTCCGCCAAAATGTGATACATTGCAGACTCATGGACTCTGCCCAGGAATTGATGAATTGTGCAAGAGGATTAAGCATCCATTAACATATTATCTCAGGAAAACAAGAAAAAAGAGGAAGGAAAAAGAGGGGAGAGTCTCTCAGAAATTATAATCCTCTAGCTTTTTTGGAAAGATTTGCAAGTAGCTTTTTAGCCCCTCTTATATTCCTTATTTCTTTCCGGCATCTTGGGCATATTTTCATTGCGCCCAAAATATCTTCTTGAAATTTCTTGTACATTGGAACCCTCTCCTCAACTATACGCTTCAACGACCAGTCTATCTGTTTCTCTGGGAAGAATGCTCCCCCGCATATTGAACAGTTCAACAAATTAACTTCATTTGAGACAATAGTTGTCTGGCGATTGTTTGTTAGTAAGTGATATTCACGTGTGAGTTTTATTGCTTGTGTTGGGCACTCATCTTGACAAACTGCACAGAAGGAACAATGCCCATAATTAACCCTCACAATCCTCTTATCCGGTCCATCTATTACATCTATGGCATCGGCGGTGCAGACTTGGGCACATGCACCGCAGCCAATACATTTCTCTCTATCGAACTCGTGTCTCCCGCGGAATCCCTCTGGAGCTGACCAATAATTCTCGGTTTCCTCGAGTTTAACGCCTAATATGTCAGCCACAGCCTTAATGATTGCTTGAGGTCTAGGCGGGCATCCTGGAACATAATAGTTAACTGGTATTAGCTGGTCTGGTGGACCAACCATTGAATAACCCTTATCAAATATTTCTTTTGTAAGCGCGCAGTTTCCTATAGCAATCACTATTTTTGGAGGATTAATTGCCTTATATGTTTTCAGCAATTCCTCCCTACCCTTAACGTTTACTCCACCAGTCAAGATTAGGACGTTTGCATCCTCAGGTCTTTCAACAACCTCAACCCCTAGATTCGCGAGCTTATATCTTGGGACTAAACACTCTAGGATCTCCACATCGCATCCATTACAGCCGGCTGAAAGGAATCGGTAAACAGATATTTTACCCATTAAATCACCTCCAGCTTACTTTAAGGATATCACTCTCCTCTTACCAGTTTTAACATCAACAACTGTTACGCGATCAGTACATGCAAAGCATGGATCTATGCTCTCAATAACTGCTCTAGCATTTTCAAGGAGCTCACCGCGAAGCATCTCTAGTATGGCGAAGTTATTGGCATACGAGGGCGTCCTAACCTTAACCCTCTCCGGAATATTTGTTCCATTAGACCTTATATCGTAGATTAGTTCTCCACGAGGCGCCTCGGTTCTACCAACCTCCTCACCCACTTTGGGCTCACCAGGTTTAGTGACTATATCGCCAGGCGGCAGATTATCAAGCGCCTGCTCAATTATCTTCATACTCTCATAGGTTTCTCTAGCCCTAACAAGAGCCTTTGCCCGGACATCCCCATCCCTTTCAACGATAACCTCAAAATCAAGTTCATCATACGCTGCATATGGATCCTCTTTCCTTATATCACTGGCTATTCCGGATCCTCTAAGTGTCGGTCCAACCGCACCAATATCAAGGGCTTTATCCCTAGGTAGAACGCCAACCCCTTTGGTTTTCCTTGTGAATGCTCCATTGTCGTCGAGGAGCGACATTATATAATCTGATAGAGACCTAAGCTCCTTAAGGGTTCTCCGAATCTTTTCAGCTTTTTCCGGCGTTATGTCTCTCCGCACTCCACCAATAGTATTTATTAGGTAATTTATTCTATTTCCGGTTAGATATTCAAGTAAATCTTGAACACTCTCTCTTTCACTCATAATCCTTAGAAATGCTTCATGTTCATGTAGACTGTGGGCTAGTATGCCGAACCATAAATAATGGCTGTGTAAGCGCTCCAGCTCCATATATATGCAGCGAAGATACTTTGCGCGTTCAGGAACATTGATTTCCATTAACCTCTCTACTGTTTGTGCATAACATAACGTATGTATGCCAGAGCATATGCCGCATATGCGCTCGGCGAGAGCTAAATTCTGCATGTAAGTTTTTGTTGTAAAAAGTTTCTCTATGCCCCTATGCATGAAACCTAGTTCTAGCTTAGCATCAATTATCCTGTTGCCTTCAAGAAGGAGTTCAAAGCTTTCAGGTTCAACAAGCTGTGGGCGGTATGGTCCAATATAAACTTTTTCAGGCATTTAAATCGCCTCCGTCCTTTGGACTAATTGTAAAACCGGGCTTCTATGAAGCTCAAGATGCAGATCCTTATATGGGACGCCGAAGGATAACGCGAGAAGCTCCATTAGATTTATGCATGGCATATTATATTGTATGCCGTGTGATCTGAGCATTACTTGACCGATCTCAAATTGTATCATGCATGCTGGGCAAGCTGTGAGAATAGCGTCGGCTCCGACCTCCCTCATTTTACTCAATTTTACTAAGAGCCTATGCTTTAGCGAAAATTCTTCATCAGCCTGCATACTTGGGTAGCCGCAGCATAAGCGTTCAAGTCCATAATCAACTACCTTCACGCCTGTTTGTGTAGCTATGTCCCGCATCATTTTAGGCTTACGCGTTATATCGGAGCTTCCATATTCTCGGTATAGGTGGCAACCATAGTGGAGGGCAACGCGAATCTTCTGGGGCTTAACAACGTTTTTCCTAATTTTTTCCAAACCAACATCTTCATATAGAACTTCGATAACATGCTTAACTTTAGTTTTCCCCTTATATTCTCTCCCATAGTGCTTCAGTATATTATTTACCCAATTTCTTTTATCTACATCATGCTTCAATATCTCGCTAGCTTCAGCCAATGTTTCATAGCAACCGTTACATAAACTCATCATATCTAAGCCAAGGTCCTCAGCTAATGTAAGGTTTCTAGCTGATATAGCTAGGGCGGATGCCTCATCCAGTATCCTGGATATAACTGGCTCAGGGCAGCATGAACAGCCTAATAGGTCAACTGCTTCAATCCCAAGAATTTCAAAGACCTTTCTTGAGGCTATTTCAATATTTGGTAGGCGCATTGGAATTTGGCATCCGAGGAAAAATGCATATCTAATCATAATTATAATCCTCCCATACAATGACATTATTTATATCTAAGTCTCCTCCTCTCCCAATCAAAACCAGCTTTATCGCCTAAGCTGGTTTCTTTAATTATCCCCTGAAATTCACTCATGAAATTTTCATTTGTAAAAGTGAATGTAGGAAACTTTGAGAGTCCAGCTTCTTCACGCCTTCTTTGTATGAAGGCTGAGATCGGGGCTACGCAGCCAGTTGAGATTAGTGCTTCAGCGACAGGTCTAGCTTTTGATGGAAGTTCCCCCTCCAATGGCTTCCTTAATGGACGTTTTTCATCAAGCCAGTCTCTCGTTAAAATAAGTCCGTGTTCAGGTTGAGGATGATTAACCAATGTAATCCCGAAGAGGTCGGATATTTCTCTTTCAATAAAGTTTGCTGCTGGAATGATATCGGCGATTGATTCTAGAGTATTATCTTCCTTGGGTTTTAGACTTCTAACTGTTAGAACTATGCCATCTATATGGAAGTGATACAGGTATTCCATATCTAAGCCAAGATCGACAGCTGAAAGAGTCATGAACCTTAGCGTTTGATAACGATCCTTTAATGCTTTAACAGTTTTTCTAATTGCTGTTGGCTTAATCTTAACGAATATTCTTCTTTCACGCTGCCTATATGCTTCTATGAGATCGCTGCCGAGAATATCCCTCAAATAATTCATTACATTATTCTCTAGACTCGCAACCATATTTTAAACCTCCAAGTAAATCCTTTTATTAAACTCCCAAGCTTCACTTCGAGTTGCAACCCTTATTGCTTGGGGTGAGCAGAATTTTGCGCATTTTGGATCACCATTACAGAAATCACATTTCACAGCTACATGATAATCAGCATTAAACCATGGGACTGAAAGTGGGCATGCAACTGTACACGTTTTGCAACCAATACATCTCATTGGGTTTATTTTAACCAATCCTGTTTTCTCATCTTTTACTGCGGCCTCTTTTGGGCAAGCTGCCACACAGAGCGGTTCCTCACAGTGTTGACAATGTATTGCCTCAAACTCCATGCTCTTCTCATCAAACTGTATGTGTAAATGGGCTTTCTCTAGATTGAATTCCTTGAAATGATAATAGGAGCAGACGGTTTGGCAGAAGAGACAACCGGTACACTTCGTCGGATCATAGAGAAGAACCTTCTGCTCTTCTATATTAGTGTTCTTCATTCATTTCCCCCATTCGATTGAATTAGGTATAATTTAAATTTGGATTATTTAGAGTTTTCCCTTTAAAACCAAAATCTTATAGTAAATACTGGCCAATTATTAGTTGATGCAGATTGACAATTAAAGAGCATCTTATGGAATGGTTAAAGGATTGTTCAAGACTTGTGATACTAGGGATCGGTAACCCGCTTAGAGGGGACGATTCTGTAGGGTTAAAGATCGCGTGGAGACTTAGAGGTAAACTGCCCAAAAACGTTAAAATTATAAGAGGTGGCGTAACCCCGGAAAACTTCATTGGAAAAATTAGATATATTAAACCATCACATGTTCTACTGATCGATGCTGCACATTTTGGTGGAAAACCAGGTGAAATTAAACTTATCTATCCAGAGGAAATATCAGGCGTAGCTATATCAACACATGTAATACCGCTCTATATTTTGGCGGACCTTATACATGAGGAGATGGGTGCAAAAGTTATATTGCTTGGTATAGAACCTAAAGACCTAAGTCTAGGAGCAAAAATCAGTCCGGAAATTAGGGAGGCTATCGAGCGGAGTGTTGAACTAATTATAGATGTGATAAGAAGTTTGCGCATTAACTGAAGAAATACTAGATAATTAATTTCAAAAACATATTGTGAGTAGACAAAATAATGAGATGTTCTCATAGTGAAATCTTCCGTGGCTTTGATGCTTCAACTTCTTCAATAGCCGTATTTAACCCGCTATCCTCAATCAGATCTTTAAATTCAGAGAACTCGCTTGCAGATCCATGCATCATAATAATTTTCTTTGGCATTACCGCCCTTGCCATTTCAAGGGCATCCGATGGGGAAGCCGAGGGGGATGGAGAACCTATCGGCAATAAAGCTAAATCAATTCTTCCAGAAAATCTCTCTAGAGATTGAACGAAACCCGAATCTGACGCATGAAGTATTGTTATGTCATCTAGGGTTACAACGTACATGAGCGGTGAATCAGCTGGATGATCCGCCTCAACAGCCTCCACAATTATCCCATCTAATATCACCGTTTCCCCAGAATTCATAAGGATCAGCTTACCCTCCTCACTAATGGAGTTCTTTAGGCTTTCATAAGCTCCTTTATTAACTATAACTGGACAATTAAATTCTTGATGTAAGTTAAGTGTGGCTCCAGAGACGAAGTGATCGCTATGCTCATGAGTAATTAGGATAGCGTCCACTTTGCCTAAAATCTTTGCATCATCTCTGGAAATCTTTGAGGCGGGATCAATAATTATGGTATGTCTTACGGTTTTAAGAACAAATGTTGATTCGCCGAGAAAGAGAACGCTGATCTCCCTCTCCCCAACTTGTATTTCAGAAAAGGATTTGAATGGATTCTCAGTCTTACGCTGAGTAAATTGAGTAAATAAAACTACTGCCGCAATGGCAAAAACAGCGATAACTAAGGGAATGAGGAATTGCGAAAACCTTTTCAAGTCTCGTCTACCTCCAACTCTAATATTCTTCTCCCTCTAATATAAAATTAGCATTAATTTAAGATCTACCTAAATCAGTTAAGTAGGATAGAGTACATCTTTCAGGTTCTTCTATTTTATCTCCTACCATCAAACCAGCAAGCTGGTCTACAGAAGGGAAAAGTGGATGAATATTGGGGATGAAAGAAGAGAGTTTTATAATTAAATTATCGTTTTCTCCGTCTTTTTGTCAAATATATGAATTTTATTCTCATCAAATCTCATCCATACTTTATCTCCAATTGCCAGCTTCAGTTCTTCAGAAGACTTAGCCTTAATTATGTTACCATCGATTTTCAAATCTATGATGACTTCAGAGCCTAATGGTTCAACCACGTAAACTTCAGTTTTAATAGAATTCTTTGTTTCTGGCTCCTCTGTTATTATAATATTCTCTGGCCTAATGCCTAAAATAACCTCCGTACTTGTAGACTTCTTCTTAATAACCTCACCTAGAGAGTGTGAAATCCCTAAAGTAAATGCGCCAGCGTCTAGAATGTAGACTCCATCCTCCTCCCTAAGTGTGCAATCAATAAAATTCATAGGCGGTGTTCCAATAAAGCCAGCTACAAAAACATTTGCTGGACTATTGAATACTTCGGATGGTGTGCCTACCTGTTGCAGGGTGCCCTGATTCATTATGGCTATTTTATCCGCCATCGTCATGGCTTCAACCTGATCATGGGTAACATATACAGTTGTAACACCTAACTCTTTTTGGAGCCTTTTCAGTTCAGTTCTCATATAGACTCTCAACTTAGCATCCAAATTACTTAATGGCTCATCCATCAGGAAAACCTCTGGGTTTCTAACAATTGCTCTGCCTAAAGCTACCCGCTGCTTTTCTCCACCACTTAATTGCCCCGGCTTTCTATTTAAAAGATGAGAGATCTTCAAAAACTCAGCAACTCTCTTAACCCTTTCATCTATCTCATCCTTTTGGAACCCCCTCATCTTCAGTGGAAAAGCTATGTTATCGTAGACAGACATATGGGGGTATAATGCATAGCTTTGAAAGACCATTGCAATATTTCTTTCTCTAGGTGGGAGGTCATTTACCAGTTTATCCCCAATATATATCTCTCCCTCATCAGGTGTTTCTAAACCAGCAATACATCTTAATGTTGTAGTTTTTCCACACCCAGATGGACCAAGAAGAATGAAGAATTCTTTATCTTTAACCTCAAGATTCACATTATTAACAGCAATCACATTACCAAAACGTTTAGTCAAATTTTTGAGAACAACGCGCGCCATTTCAATTCTTAACCTCTTTTCTTCAATATTTTAGAGTAAAAAGACTTAAATAAATTTTTAATTAGTAGTTCCGCAAAAGAAAATAAACTTAAATATTTTCATGAGGTAGATTAAGATGGAGATTTCATGATTAGGTACTTATCTACTTCCATATCAAAAACATTAAGACAATTAAAGCGACCAGTTACTTTATTGGCTTTACCAGCAATTGCATTCCTAATATTCTTAGTAATTTATCCGACAGTTTATCTTTGGGGTATGATCTTCTTTTCCTTCCATCCTGCTAGAGATCCTTATCCAAGATTTGTTGGTTTAGAAAACTTCAGAATAATATTGTCTGATAGTGAATGCTGGGACAGCCTTTTAAGGACATTATTGGTTTTAAGCATGTCTGTGCCAGCCCAAATACTTTTAGGAATTCTATTGGCTTTGCTCTTTACGTCAAAATACACGCGTGGGAGTTTACTCTTGAGAGTTCTCATACTGATACCAATGATGATTCCATCAGTCATAATAGGGCTAAATTGGAAGACAATCCTTTACTCACATGGACCATTTAACGAGATTTTAAAGTCTCTTGGACTTGAGCCGCAACCATGGCTCAGCGCACCCTTCGGGCACCCCTCTAACACGCTTATATGCTTAGCTCTATTAGATGTATGGCAGTGGACACCCTTTGTAACGCTTGCAATGGTAAGCGCCTTTGAGAGTATACCAAAGGATGTTTATGAAGCCGCCGATATTGATGGGGCTAAAGGCTTTAAAATGTTTAGGTTCATTACACTACCGATGAGTAAGAGCACTCTTGTAACAATACTCCTACTTAGGGTTGTGGACTCTCTAAAAATATTTGACACAGTATATTCGTTAACCTATGGTGGTCCGGGCAGCAGCACAACAACTTATCCATTCTACATTTTTAAGACCGGCTTCACACTTATGAGTCTTTATCCTTCATATGGCTACACGGCCCTGCTCTCATTAGTTCTGTTGGGAGTGGCGACCGTTTTGACAACCATTATAATGAGGATTCTGAAAATTGAAGAGATAATTTGGGGGTGAAATTATGAAAAGAGAAGGTTTAACCATAGCTATGACAATAATTTCCTTTGCAGTAGTTCTATTGTATTTAAGCCCATTCATATGGATGATCGGAGTCTCATTTAAACCTATAGCCGAGTGGGGTGCACCCTACTTCCTCCCGCAGAATCCGACGCTTAGAAATTACATGGAGCTTGGTACTGGCGCGGTGTATGGTGTTAGAGGGCATTTTCCAGCGATAATACCCTACTTAATTAATAGTCTCGTATCTTCTTCAGTCAATTCTATTTTAACGGCGCTCTTAGGGGCAATGATAGCGTACACTATACAAAGATATAGGTTTGGTGGAACAAGACTTGCAACATGGATTTTGAGCCTAAGAATGATACCGCCAGTCGCAGTAATGCTGCCACTGGTTATAATTGTTAAAACCCTAGGAATATATGATACGGTGTGGGGTCTAATACTCATTTACCCCCTAATAACTCTTCCACTAACAACATGGTTAATGATGAGTGTAATTAAGAATGTGCCTAGAGAAACGGATGAAGCAGCCCTTGTGGACGGCTGCACAGAAATAGGCGCCTTCTTCAAAATAGTATTACCGCAGACAGGTTCAGGTTTAGCAGCATCGGCGACAATAGCCTTCCTATTCTCTTGGTCAGAGTTTCTAATACCACTATTGTTAACCCAGTCTGAGAGGGGTATGACTGTAACAGTTTTCGCAGCCTATTTCGCACAGGAGTATGGGGTTCTATGGGGACCGATGTCGGCTGCTGGAGTAGTGATAGCGCTTCCAGTAATAGTCTTTGCAATAGCTGTTCATAAATACCTGGTTAAAGGTTTGATCTTTGCTGCATAGAAATTAAAAAGAAAAAGGGGATTATTGGTTATTTATTCACCAAGATATTTTCTAAGTATATACCTCCATTCTGTAACTAAACCATTGATAGCCTCTTCAGCAGATACCTCTCCAGCTATGTACCTTGTAACCCACTTAGCTATCGAATCCTCTAGCTCCGGGTTTTCAGGCACATAGGTTCTTGTACCAGGATCCTGCAAAGCCTCTAGGAAGATTGAGAATACTGGATACCGGCTTGAAAGTTCTTGTATAACTGATTTTCTCACTGGGAATGATGATGCTACTTGCCAAGCTTTAATCATGGACTCTCTGCTCATCATGTATTGGCAGAAGAGCCATGCTTCCTTCGGGTTCTTGGAATATTTGCTGACGCCAACCTGCCATGTTCCATCTATTCCAACACCAGGAGCTTTTGCTACACCTACTTTACCAGCTATGTCCGGATATTCTTCAGGGGCTTTCTCCACAAAGTCTATGAACACGGAAGCCCATGAGCCCGCCCACATGGCTGCTCTTCCACGACCGAAATGCTCCATACATTGTGACCACTCTGTCTCCATGGGGGCTGTTTGGCACTCAGTGAGGTACTTAAAGAGCTTTAGGATTTTGATTCCCATATCAGTTATTTTTGGATCGAAAGCTGGCTCACCCTCTGATGTAAATAGATCGCCCCATGGTAGGGTTACTGGTCCACATGTTGCTAGCCCCTCGGGTGACCTCCTCCATTGCGCGAATAACCAACAGTACTCCCAGTGAATTGTATGAGTCCTCATAGCCATTATTGTATTCCCTATTTCTGTCGGAGAATTCGGATTGAATCTCCTAGTAAAGAATCTAGCCGTCGCCACAAGCTCCTCTAGTGTTGTGGGTGGTGCAAGCTCCATCGGTATTCTATTTACGTCTAATCCGCACTCTTCAATTATAGCTCTTATCTCATCATAATGCTCAGTTATCCAGCTTCTATATTGCGCCTTCATTTCAGAGCTTTCGAACAAATCTTTTCTATAAAACATTGCCATTACGTTGGTGCAAACAACATATCCTATACGTTTTCCTTCCCAATGGGCATACCTCTGATCCACAGACTCTATGAAATCGCCGTAATCCGTAAATATTTCACTATTCGGATACTTACTTTTTAACTCATCGAGAGTATAACAGTGAGGTGCGAAAGCACCAGTATAAATGCAGTCCCACATATAAACATCGAATTCGCCAGCCTTAACAGCCATGTCATGTAATTGTCTATCTCTCCCAGTCTCCCAATCAAAAAGTAATGTTTCAACCTTAATATTAGGATAATTTTTCATAAAGTCTTCAGCGATTGCTTGAATGCCCGGGGCGGCATGAGCTATAGCTACAACTTTAATCGTGACAACTTTTGGTAAAGTAGCATAATAGTAGTATACGCCACCAGCAATAGCTACGGCAGCAACAATTACTGCTATAATAATAGCTTGAAGACGAGTTATAGCCTTTTTATCCATGAATGCCCCCCACCTATTTTAATTGGGTGGATTAAATATATAAGTTTTTCATTCCCTATTAAAAGTAGCATTTTTATGGAAAATTCCAGACAATAAAGATTAGATAAATTTCCATAATTAATTACAAAGAACGATAACATTGAAAATCCTCTATATATTCAGATGAGGTGTCAATTACTGTGCATCTTGATAGTACTGCTAATTAATTCGCTTCATATAAGGTTAAGGTTTGAGTACTCATGCAGTATTGATACAGTTAAAGCTTTAAATGTTAATTCATTATTTTATACTTAAAAAATGTTGTGTTTATATGTGCGTGGCAAATCTGAGAATGGGGAGATGTTAATGTTATTTTTTGATTTTCACTCTAAATAGTCATGTTTTACATTTTATGGTCATGCGCACTAAGCGAATATAGGTGGTATTGCCTACCAAAGAATTTCTCCATTATTGGACAGAGACTTTCTTCCTTCCACCTGAGTGGGGATCCAACCAGCCTATCTAAATATACTAAAATTTCCACGCTTTGGACGCATCTCTTTTATTGATCACTTCAATAAGGTTAAGTAGGCTGTCTCTGACTTTTGCGTGGTCAGCTTTAAATTCATATATTGGATTCATTATTGTCAAAATTATTCTCCCCACGCATATTATAACGTCGTTATTATAATAAGCGTCTTCATTTATATTTTCCCCTAAAAATTAAGGGTCGAGGATGAAAGATTTTTGTTAACGATTACTGTGTTGTATAGCTGCCATCAATCACTACATTCTATCCAGTTATGAAGTCTGATTCATCGCTTGCTAAAAAAGAGCGCGAGATTTGCTATAGATAGCCCCAATAGAGCGAGACCTAGCCAGACAGCCCACCAATCTTCACTCTTGCAAAGTGGGGAGAGATTTTTCTCTTCAATTGCGCTCCTCCATTATTATAATGGAGTTATATAACTCCGTTATAATTTATAAGCTTTTCTATCCAAACGAAACTTAAGAACCAAAAGAATTATGAAGATAACATAATATAATGTAGAAAATTACATTCAATGGAGGTTTAATACACTTGCACGCAAGAAAAATTGCGCTAATTGGGGTCTTCCCCTCTCTTCATGTAGTCTTGTATTTTATGTCTTTTGGTTTGTGGCGTAATTGGGCAATTTACCTTGAACCCCTTGAAGGCGTTATTCTCGGCCCTCAAGTTGGTTTCTTAGCAGCCCTTATAGGCAGCGTTGTTGCTAGAATCATTAAACCTATAGATTTTTGGATGTTTGGGATATTCGCCGAACCCCTAGGTGTTTTGACAGCTGGCTTCCTCATTAAAGGGGTTTGGAAGCCCGTATTAGCCATCTATATCATAATGCTGTCAGCCTATTTTATTCACCCTTTAGGCAGCCAGCTCCCGCTATGGACAATATTAGATGTATTGCTCGCCCTCACACTAATATATCCAACGGCAAAGATTGGCAGAAAACTTTTTGAGGGAAATCCTAAACGTGTATCTGCATCCTTAGCTCTTATATCGTTTGTATCAACCGTAACAGATGCGTTAGTGAGAATTTTTCTATTTATTCCAATAGGCTTGTACGCTATCTTCGGCCTAACGCATGAAGCAGTATATGCCATTTTTATAGCCGGGGCTATTGACTCTTACATAGAGGACACGTTGGTCGTAGTGGTTTCTCTTATAATTGGAGCTCCACTATTTATAGCCATAAAGAAGATTCCAGAGCTCAAAATACTTAATTTTAGTAATAAGTAACCATGTGCCAATTGAGGTGGAGCGTTTGCCGAATTCTGTGCAGAAGAACTCCTCATGCCTAAATTCCATGTCGACTACTGATACTAGAACAAGGGTTGAGGATATCTGCCCATCCAGCGGCCTATGCTAGAATTTCTTCTCTCTTAAGAGAGTGGAAAATAATATTGCCCATGAGTTTCCGCCTTAAATATAGGAACTTCGAGAATAGGATAGAAATATATAGCAACGTGGTATACACAAAGAATCTAGGCATGGTATAAGGAGCACATAATATTCCATCAATTGTTAAACCGCAGACGGTGAAAGAGCAATCTTACCCTTCAGAAACAAATATATTTTGATGTCATTCATTCTCATCTAAAATTTTAATTAGGGGCCAGGAACATCTTTGTCTCATAAAGCGTATTTACAGTCTCTATAATTCTCTCATAGGAATTTTTATCTGCAATAGAAATATTTGTGATGACTAAACCGCTGGTAGTTGCTGGGTCATATATGACTGAATAAGTCATCGAAAGGAAGCGTGTTATAACGAAGCCGATTCTTTATAAAACTAAGCTCCTATCTAACTAATTATAGTCTTCCATTGATGCCTTATAGTACTTTTACGTATAATTTTCAATATGCTCTTAAGGAAACGGCGCTATCTTAATGAAGTCGTCAGATATAATTTCCTCGCTCTTCTCTATCTCAGAATACGCAAGGGCTCCTTAGTTAACTTATTAAGTGAAGCTTATGTTTATTTGCTGCTTATTTATTCACTCTAACTTTTACTCATCTACTCAACTTTAGTTTCTCCACGTAAAGATCTCCATTATAAATGAGCAAAAGGTTAGAGAGGGGGATGAAATTTATTGATGAAGAACATTAACTTAGAGTATAACTATGTTATGTTTATAAACTCCATCTTTATTAAAGATATTTAACGGTTAGCGATTATAAGGTGCTAATAACCCTGATCGTGGGTGAGCTAAAACCGGGAGTTATATAGGAGACTGAGGAGGTGAGAAATATTAAGATCTCGATCCGATTTAATAAAAAGAATTCTAGAGTTAAAGAAAGAGAAAAAGGCTGTTATATTGGCACATAATTATCAGCGCCCTGAGATTCAGAATATCGTTGATTTCGTCGGCGATAGTTTAGAATTATCTCTATGTGCAGCGCAGTCAGATGCGAAAATAATAGTTTTCTGTGGAGTCAACTTCATGACTGAGACAGCGGCTATTCTAAATCCTGATAAAAAGGTTCTTATACCGGATATTTAGGGCTTTAACCATTTTCTTTTAACTAAAGAAAACGTTGTGAATAAAAATGTTTCTACAAGAAAACCTATTCGCATTGTTTCTAGTTTGTTTTCCAATCTTGTCTGAGATCCTTCCTATATAAGGTCTCGGACGCTAAGTATGGAGGATTGGCACAATCAAGTATATTGCAGAGCTAAATAAGCCTAAGATACCCGAAAAGTTAGGAGATC
>Ga0105162_1000079_pt1 | contig 63785 bp, 56 predicted proteins | sample JNZ201metaG_FD_81532 | JGI IMG/M metagenome (GOLD analysis project Ga0105162, IMG submission 81532) | Hot spring microbial communities from Jinze hot spring, China to study Microbial Dark Matter (Phase II) - JNZ 20120812A | ecosystem: Environmental > Aquatic > Thermal springs > Hot (42-90C) >...
AAATGATGCCCAGCCTCCTCAGCTTCGTCTCATCAATATCTACCATCCCTCTATTGGATTCACATCAATTCTTACGCTTTCAATCTTTTGAACCCAACGCCATATTGATACATGGCCCACATCAACAACCAGACAGACGTAGCAATATCCCTATAGCTAAGCCATGTAGGGAATACATGCCCTAGCTTCTTTTAAGCGAAACCTTATCTGAAAACTCCTTTATCTCTTAGGGCTTTGAGAAGCTTATCTATTAATATCACATCCAAAGAATAACTTCTTAAAGCCCCTCAAAAATCTAAAAGTAACAGTATCTAAAGAGTAAGCCGTAAACATCTTAAAACAACCCATATATCTTATTAATGTATGATTCCTATTGGAATTTTTTTTTTCAAAAAATATAAATTCGAGTAAGGAATAATTTATAGTAGTATGAAGAGGCAGGTTAAGTTATTTACTGTATTGTTTGTATTGTCTTTCCTTACTTCATCACTTTGCTGTATGGAACTTCATGCAAGAGGCGTAATGGGTGCTTGTACTAGGGAGCTTTATGAGAATAATACTCAGTGGTATTATGATGTAAGCGGTTTTGTATCTATAATTAGGCAGTATGCTAGTGGTTATAGTGAGGGTTTCTCAACATATAATCCATACCCATACATGTGGATAGATACGTATGAGGGTGGATTAGACCACTTATATGCTGACTACTATGAAGCATCACTAATACTTGGTCATGCAGGCTCTGTCTTAGGGGGAAAGACATCTATAGGTTTTGCTCCTAATGGGAATGCATGGGCTGACGAGGTATATCTCGGCTACAAAACATACCAAGGAAAATCAATATTCACATTCATAGTACAGTGCGGTATACTTAGAGATACAGCTATTGGATACTGGAAATGGGCTCTAAACGGAGCCCACATGATACTATCATTTAAAAGCGAAGTAACCAATGTTACATCAATAGATTGTAGAACACTCGCCAAAAGACTTACAGGCGTTTACCCATACCCAAAGGATAGTGTTAGATGGGCATTCATAAAAACCTTTATTGCAAACGACGATGCTCATAAAAATAATGTTGTACGTATTATAGCTGAAGATAATAATGTAGCCTATAATGACTATATAGATCAGTATAATCCATACATAACCGTTGATTCAAGTAAATACATGCAGACCTGGTGGCTCGGATCAGATGGCAACTACACAGGTGAAGGTGGATGGATATGAAAGCTAAACTTATTCTTCCAATTATAATTATAGCTATATTTACATCCATAGTTATTTTATATCTACCTTCAGAAACTCTTCAAGAAGGAATATTTGGTCTAGGTGGTGGTAATTCATTATTATTTAATGTTGTAGTTAATACATCATTTCCTGAAGTGCCTGAGAACCTCATGGTTTATAAGATAATACCGGTAAATCAGGAGGAGGCAAATATGTTTGCCTATGATCTTGCACGTAAACTCTTTAAAAATCTTATACATAACGCAACAGACGGTGAAGTCTATTGTTTTGCCGATGAAACTAGTGAGCTTGAGGTTAATGTACCTCTTGGATGGTTTAGATATATGAAGAGAGGTGATTGGGGATTGCTAAGACCTCAACCATTATCTGAGGAGGAAGCAATAGCTAAAGCTAAGTCAATCATAGAGGAGTTAAACCTTACACTACCAGATACCGTTATAAGTGTAAATAGAGGGGGATCAGCAACAGCGGTAGCCTTCAGAATGAGAATAGGAAATTATACAGCTGATACTCTAGGAGTATATATATCCCTCGGTGAAAGAGGCGAAGTCCTATGTATTGAGGGGCTAATATACAGATTCAAACCAGATAAAGAATTTAAAATAATAAAACCTAAAGAAGCATACGAAATCCTTCTAAAATACATAAGGTACGGCCATCCACCAAAGGGACCCTTAGTTTGCTTCGTAAACTATAAAGACATTGATAATCTAATCATAAACAAAATAAATATAAGATATAAAGTTGGAGGAGGATATCCCCAGAGAACATATGTTTTCCCAATTTATGTTTTTGAAGGTTTATGCCACTGTTTATATACTCCACCGGGAAAATATGAGTCCTTCATAGGGATTATAGATGCCGTTGATAGATTAGCTTCATAGAGAACTTCATATCCAATAGTAATAACAATACTAAGCTAGAACTCTGCACTGAATGAAATAAGTAAAACATGCTGAATTTCCCATACTTAACCATTATATGCGGGAAAATAATAGTAGAAATACTTAGTTTTCAAATACTAGATAATACTATAGCTATTGGGTTTTGAGGATTCATCTAGTTCATATATAGTCTCCTTTAAGGTTGAAATATTATTTTTAGTTTATATTTACTTGAAGCATCCTTTACTCCGTAGGTTTCTAGCGAGAATCTTGTAGATTGATGCTAGTTAAGAATATATATTTCTTCCTCTATAGCTATTTATGAAGGCTGGAATAATATATGATGATGTTTATTTACTTCATGATACTGGTTTTGGTCATCCTGAATCTCCGAAGAGGCTTAGAGATGCTTTGGAGTCTCTTAGAGAATCTGGATTGTTGTTTTCAGGCTCCGTAGAGATTGTTAAGCCTAGGAAAGCATCTATTGATGAGATTAAGCTTGTTCATAGTAGCGATTATATAGATCTCGTTAGGAGAATTGCTGAACGTGGTGGTGGAGCATTAGATTCTGATACTGTAGTGTCTAAAGATAGCTGGAATGCTGCTCTGTTTGCTGCTGGTGGGTTGTTGGAGGCTTGTAGACTTATAGTTGAAGGTAGGCTTTCTAATGCTTTCGCATTGGTTAGACCACCTGGTCATCATGTAGGTTTTAATGGAGCTGCTCTTACAGCTCCTTCAGCTGGCTTCTGTATATTTAATAATGTTGCTATTTCTGCTTCAAAACTTCTTAGAGAAGGTTTCAGTAAAATTGCTATTGTTGACGTTGACTGTCATCATGGAAACGGTACACAGGAAATATTTTACAATACATCTAAGGTTTTATTTATTAGTACACATCAAGACCCACGTACACTATATCCTGGAACAGGATATATCGATGAAGTTGGTGAGGGTGATGGTGAGGGATACAACATCAATATACCTTTACCTCCAGGTACTGGTGATGATGTGTATATGATGGTTTTCGATACTGTTGTAGTACCTATACTTAAACAGTATGAGCCGGAATTTATACTTGTATCTACTGGTTTTGATGCTCATTCAGGTGATCCGATAACGAATATGAATCTATCAGCTCATGGATATAGATATGCTTTCAATAAGATTCTTAATGTTGCTTCAGAAACATGTAGTGGTAGGGTTGCTGCTGTTCTTGAAGGTGGCTATGGATACGGCTTAAAGATATCGATTGTAGCTGTTATTGCAGAGATGGCTGGATTAATGTATGAGGTTGGTGAGGGATTAACAAATTCATCAAAGAGAGCTTTAGAACATATAGATAAATTAATGAAAGATATTAGACAAATTATTGGAAGGTATTGGAGGATATAGGTTAAGATAATGGAAGAATTTATTATTAATTTACTAGGGGTTTAAATGAATAGGAGTACGTATAATCTACTATACATAGATTTAGGCGATGTCTTAACTAGAATTGAAGAAAAATACAGTTTAGTTCTTCCTAGAAGAATTACTACAGCTAAGTATAATAGGTATACTGGAACTCTTCTTATAAGATTTAAGAGAGGGAAACCTAAATATTGGGATATAACTTGGGATGGATTGATTACATTATACTATGGAGAAAAAGAGAGACTAATAGCGTTAAAGGTTTTAGATATCTCCATGCTTTAGGTAGCTTTTATGGCTGTAAGATGGCCTGGTGAAACTGTAAAGCTTTGGTGGTGTAGTGTATGTAATTCCCCTCTTCTGGATAGTTTATGCTGTAAGTGTGGTGGCCATGGGTTTAGGATTGATTTAGCTGATCCTGGTGATGCTAGGCCTGCTTTCAGCTATGATGTGGAGATTTTAAGGAATGCTTTAGAGTTAGAGTCTGGATTTAATATGTTTGATAAGTTTATCGGTTATAATAGCTTTATTCTTCTAAACAAGCTTATGTATATTGACGATATGAAAGAAGTTTTTGTTAATGGTGTTAGGCTAGGTAAGATATTTTATAATCCTGTTGAGAGAAGGTGGAGATTTAGGTTTTCATATACCGGTGCTTTAAGAGCTTTAGAAATTGGTTTTAGTAAGGTTTTAAATGTTGACTGGATGGTTAAACGTGGAGTATTTCTAGATGCCTCAAAGTTTTCTAATGGGGATCAGGTTATTATTGTTTTTAATGGTGAGCCTATAGCTATAGCTTATGTTGGTAAAAATGGTAAAGCTAGAGTTTTAAATGTTTTTAAATTTAGATCAAGAGAGAATAATATTCCATCTAGGAATACATTTCTAGATGATGTTTATAAATGTAATTCCAGCTATATTTATAGGCTTGAATCTAGAGCATGTAAACACATATATGTTTTATGGGAGAAGTTTAAGAAGCCTATTGTAGTATCATATTCTGGAGGTAAGGATAGTCTAGTTTCCCTACATCTAACGGTTTCAACTGTTGGTGGTGTTCAAGTACTTTTCAACGATACAGGTATTGAACTTCCGGAAACGGTAAGCAATGTTTATAGAGTTACGGATTCAATGGGTTTAAATCTTGTAGTTGCTTCAGCAGGAGATGCTTTCTGGAGGTCGTTTAGTGTTTTCGGTCCTCCAGGTAGGGATTATAGATGGTGCTGTAAAATATGTAAGCTAATACCTGCTGCTAGAACTGCTTTAAAACATTGGCCTAATGAAGCCTTAAACATTCTAGGTCAAAGATCATTTGAATCCATAGAAAGATCTAAAAATCCACCAGTATGGAGGAATGAATGGGTACCAAATCTTATATGTACAAGTCCAATATATAGATGGAGTTCACTAGCAGTTTGGCTATATATACATTTTAAAAGACTTGACGTGAATAAGCTATACTTTAAAGGATTTGATAGAATCGGATGTTTCCTATGTCCTGCAAGTAGACTATCTGAGTTTAAACATGTTGAGGAAACATATCCTGAACTATGGTCTAAATGGAGAAGCCTACTTTCTAACTGGGCTCGTAAATTAGGCTATAGTGAGGAATGGGTTGATTTTGGATTATGGAGATGGCTAAGTAATACATCTCCAAAAATAAAAATAGCAAGAAAAGTGAAGATAAGAATTCAAGACTGGAATAGTTCCCTCTTAAAATGGTTAAATCCAGTAATTCTAGAGTTTAAACTGGGAGTAGATGAAGCATATGTAAAGTTAGGTAGTAGAATAGATCCTAGCCTAGTTCTTAAACAACATCGAATTCTAGGTGTTCTCAACCAGTATGATTGTGAAACAATTACTCTTAAAGGCTTAAACTATACATTTAAATTTAACGGGTCTACATTAAATATCAAGGGAAACTGCTCTATTATAAATATTGCTGATGTATTAGGAATTATTTATCGTAGCTTACACTGTGTTAAATGTGGATCGTGTACATATAGTTGTCCAACAAATTCTATAACGGTTAATAGCTATGTTTCAGTAAATGAAAAATCATGTATTAGCTGTAGGAATTGCTTAAGGAACTGTCCAATAGCTAGCCAACTAGTTAGAAAAATTGTTTCCATTCTATTAGCTAGTAGTCAACTTAATAATAAACAAACAATTCTCAATAATACAATGAATAATCAATAATTTGTAGAGTATTAATGTCTACTATATATTACTGATTTTAACCATGAGGATAAATTATTACTAGGAATTAAATCGCTTCGTTTAAGCTTCATTGTTTTATCATAAATTAGGTTTTCACCATTCCTCTAACAATTTTAGTTACTTGTTTACTTTACCGACTTCATAGACATTATTAAGCTTCCATTTATGGAGTGATTCTATTCTCAATGAATAATGCTTGTAGAAACTTCTCCTATTTTTACCTGAAAACTTCTAAACAACTATTTTCTCAACACTTAACTCTATGAATTATTTATGCTTAAACTAAATTTTGGAATATTCTCTTAATATTTAAACTATATCTTACAATCTATCTTTATAATTGTAATAATCTTTGAAATCCTTCAAAACCATATCTAGAGTTTAAAAGTTTCTCGTTAGGACGTTGTATGTTAGAATATCGAGTTTATTAATAGTTTAAATCATCTTCCTGGAATAACTAGTCTTGAAATATATGGCGTTATAAATCCCTCTACTACTGCTGCAATAGCAAGCATTGGTACTACATATTTAACATATATTTTTAGACTATGCTTTAAAGTCTCCTTAATGGATGCTTCTTTATGTATTATCTTCTTAATTGTTTCTAAACCTACTAAAAGCCCAAGAGCTGTTGAGAGTAGTGCTGCTGGAATTTCTAAAACTCCATGGGGTAGAATTAATGATGCTACACCTAATACTCCTAATTCAGGTAGTGCTATACGTATAGCATAGCCAAGCATTAATCCATTAAGAGAAATAAATATTACTGGAAATATACCTATAGTAACTCCTAAAACTATTGTTATAAACATCTTAATAGCATTGTTTAGAAATATTATTAGAGCTAGTAGGTATGGGTTAAGTCTCGCTAGAGATTTGAAGGTTTCACCTAATGATTCAAAAACATCTAGAAATGATTCAGCTTCATATCCTATGAAAATAAACATGATGAAAATTAAAGTGCTAACAATAAGCATTAATGTAATTTCTCTAAAATGCATAGATTAACCTGACCTCATCTCTTAAAAACTTTTCCTTAATATTGAGAGCTTTACAAACTTAAACCATTAGCTATACATGATTTTATATCTAAAATTCATAAGCCATACTGAGTTGTTAAAGATTTAATACGGTATTATCCTTCCACTTAGATATAGTAATATTTTAATCTTTAAGAGATTAAGCTTAAATTCTGCTTTCTAAATTTCATTTATGGTTTTAAGTATTGGAGAACGAGGGATTATAGAGATTATTTCAAGAATTGTAGAAGATTTTAAAGGGGATTTTTTAGGATTTGGCGATGATGTTGTTGCCTATGATTTAGGAGGAGATATACTTGCAGTAGTTAAAACTGATATGCTTGTAGACTATACTGATATTCCCCCCGGTATGAGTTATTATCAGGCAGGATGGAAGGTAGTAACAATGAATGTAAGTGATTTTGCAGCTAAAGGAGTTAAGCCTCAGGTATTTCTGCTTTCCATGGGGATTCCAAGAGGATTTGAAGTTAAGCCTCTTAGAGAGCTTATTGAAGGTATTAGAGATGCATGTAAATACTATTCTATAAACTATTTAGGTGGTGATACTAATGAATCTCTAAATCTTATTCTAGCCGGCTTTCTATTTGGTATCGGATTCAAAAATAGAATAGTAGGTAGGAGAGGGGCGAAGCCAGGAGATATTGTAGCTGTCACTGGAGAGTTTGGTAGATCAGCTGCAGGGTTAAAGATAGCTCTTGAAGGATATTTTGCCCCAATGAATATTGCCGGGAAACTGTTAAGATCTATATATGAGCCTAAGGCTAGACTTAATGAGGGGTTAAAGCTATCAAGTATTGACGCATTAACTTCAAGTATTGATAGTAGTGATGGTTTAGCTTGGAGTCTACATGAGCTTTCAAAGGCTGGAAATATTGGATTCCATATACATAATATACCTATAGCAGAAGAAGTTAAACTGTTTGCAGAAGCTAATAGATTGAATCCTATAGATCTTGCACTCTACGGTGGAGAAGAGTATGAACTTGTAGTAACAGTGAAGCCTGAGAAGTGGGTTGAAGCTGTTAAGGCTTTAAACGGTGTCTTAATAGAAATAGGAAGGGTAATAGATGGTGGGAGAATATATTATGATGATGGAGCTGTAAAGTTTGAAATTGAGAGAAGAGGATTTGAGCATTTAAGATAGTGTCTATATGGTTAAAATTGGAATTATACAGTTTAGAAGAAGTAGGGATTTAGAAGCTAATTTGGAACATGCCTATGAAATACTACACTCCATAGATAACGTCGATATTGTATGTTTCCCTGAAGCCTGGGTTTCAAGAAATACGATATCTGTTAAGGTATTAGAGGAAAAAATACTACCAAGAATTTTGGAGGAGAGTACTGGTAAAGTAATTATTACTGGTGGGCTCTTCATAGATTGTAATGGTAGAATTTATGATTTATGTCATGTAGCTTTAAACGGTAAGATTATAGGATATGCTGGTAAGCATTTTCCATCAAGAGCTGTAGGGGAACGTGATTATGTTACTTCATATACGGATATTCAAGTATTTACAGCCGGTAATATATGTTTTGGAGTTTTAATATGCGTTGATGCTATGTATCCTGAACTATCAAGAATTCTAGCTATTAAAGGAGCATCAATAATATTTAATCCATCAAATATACCATATAATAGGATAAGTTTATGGCGTAGTTTAGGATGTACTAGAGCTGCTGAAAATACTGTCTTTTATGTATTTGTAAATAATACTGGAACCACATATCCTGATGGTAGATTGGTAAATGGGCATAGCTATATAGCATCGCCTGAAGGTGAAATCGTATATGAGCTTAACGAGGATGAAGCTATTGGAATATATAATGTAAATATAGAGATCATAGAAAGAATAAGAGGAAGATGGGCGTATTTTGAAGATGCTAGTAGGCTTTGGAAAGATGTAATGTTAGAAATGGTTTTAAGTAGATTAGCTAAGTTATAGATTATCTATCAATATGTTTTTCAGCTCTAGTAGGCTTTTAATTATGTATTGAGAGCTTTCCTTACAGTTTCTATTTAGATAATATGCTTTAACTCCAATTCTTCTCGGAATTATAAAATCGTATTTTTCATCATCTCCAACATGAACTATATCGTTTAGCTCCACGTTTAGTTCTCTAGCTATATTAATGTAGAATTCCTCTGTTTTTCTAGGTAGGTTATAGTTTGAAACGCATGAAAATACATGTTTAAAATATTTCTCGCCAATTACTCTGATTTCAACCTCAATGAATTTCCTATGTGCATTTGTTGCAATTACTAGATCATATCTACCATATAGGCTTTCAAGTATTTCAATAGCGTCAGGATAAGGTTCAGCAAGATGCTTAATACTATTAAGCTCCTTCTCCACGTTGAAGTTAAGTCTAAAAAGATTTATCCAATATTCAGGTATATACCATCTAATATCATCCATTCCTACAGCTTCATACTCTCTAATAACTATTCTTTTAGCTTCATCAATTGTTAATCCATATTTTTTAGAGTAGTGTTTTGGAATTAGTTCAAGCCAGAAATAGTCTGCAAAACTCTTCTTAATAAGTGTACCGTCAAGATCAAATGAAACAATCTTAACCATAATAGCTAAGCTTTTGTTAGTTATTCATCCTCTACTATTATTCTTGGCTTTCTAGCTTCTCTTTGCATAAGTGTTTTCGTATCCCTGCCTTTCTCCTCCTTTTCCTCAGTTACTTCTCTTATTCTCGGTTTTCCTCCTTCAATATTTATTTGGGCATTAGGATATTTTCTTCTAAGTTCTTTTTCAAGCTGTTCTACATCAACTTCTTCACTAACCTTAGCATTTACAATCGTTTTACCACCTACTTGCTGAATCGATATTGAGTATCCTCCCCTAACTGGAAATCCCTCTTCAAATATGTTTTCTAAATCCTTAAATATAGATTCTCCGAAGAACTCGTCAAATATTGTTTTTCTCCTCTTCCTCTCCATAGTTAGTTCTATGTATTCTCTAAGCTTAAATTTTTCGCTTAAATACACTATATTAGTTTAATAACTTAACGTAATACAATAGTATTATTTATTAACCTACTAAAGATATCTTTATTTAAATTTTCTAGTAGAATTACTGGTGGGTGTGCTGTGGAATTAAGGATTAAAGATATCGATATTAATCTTTTTATTATTCCTGATGAGTGGCGGGAGCTAAGAGAACCATTAGGAGCCTTAATTAAAGCTGAGGAGGAACTTAAAAGCGGAGTGATTGACGTGATGAAGTATGAAGTACTGCAGAGGAAATATATTGAAGATATTAAAGAGATAATTGATAGGAAAACGAGAACATATAATAGATTTGTATTAAGCTATCTAACTAAAATAAATGGTTAAATGTTTAAGCATACTTAACTAAATGAAACTTAACTAAGCTATAGATGCATTATAGTTGTGTTTAAGTGATTTATTAGTAGTGTTTAATTAGTTTCATGTTATAGCTTACTTATTGAGGGATGGTTATAGAGAGTAACTTATTAAATCTAATTACTGTGTTTGAAAACTATGTTAGGATAAGCGCTTAAGACTTATAATAGTAGTGAGGCTTAAATTGACATGAAAGAAATAAGTTTATTTTAAAGTTTATTTTCCTATTAGATAGGATGCAACTATATTTCTATTTATTTCTGTTGTTCCCTCATATATGTCTGTTATTCTTATGTCTCTATAACGTCTTTCAATATCGAATTCTTCAAAGTATCCGTAGCCTCCAAATACTTGTAAAGCTTCATCAATAACATGTATGGCTGTTCTTGTTGTAAATATTTTCGCCATAGAGACCATGGAAGTAACTTCTGGCGGTATTCGAGGCTGATTCCTATACTTATCTACGTAGTATGCTGCTCTATATACGAGTAGTCTAGCTGCTTCAAGCTGTGTTGCAGCATCTACAAGTCTATGCTGCCATACTTGGAAGTTTATGATTTTCTGCCCAAAGCATACTCTCTCCTTAGCATAGCTTAAAGCTCTTTCTAGAGCGCCTTGAGCCATACCTAATGCTTCAGCAGATACTTCTACACGTCCAAGGTTTAGAAAGTTTAGAAAGTAGTAGAAGCCTTGATTCTCCTGTCCTACAAGGTTTTCTACTGGAACTTTCACATTATTGAAGATTAATTCACCAGTTTCAGATGCTCTTATACCTAGTTTACCGTGAAGTGTTGTTGTTTCATATCCTGGTGTTCCCCTCTCAACAATAATTAGGCTTTGTCCTCTATGTTTAAGCTGGGGATTTGTTTGACATAGGACAACTGCAAACTGAGATATAGGTGCATTGCTTATGAATGTTTTACGTCCATTAATTATATAGTAGTTACCATTTCGCTGAGCAGTAGTATCCAGCATCGTAATATCGCTTCCACGTGCAGGCTCTGTTGCTGCACCGCTTGAAGTCCATTCTCCAGATGCTATTTTAGGTAGATACTTTCTTTTCTGTTCTTCATTTCCATACATGTTAATAAGTTCACTTCCAAATTGAGCTGTATGTATTGCTTGGCCAAGCGTTGAATCTGCTCTACAAAGCTCTTCAACAACAAGTACTGTAGTTATGAAGTCTGCTCCCTGACCACCATACTCCTCCCTCCAGTGAGGTCTTACAAATCCTTGTTGTGCAGCTTTCCTATGGATCTCCCATGGAAACCTTTCTTCTCTATCATATTTCCTAGCAATTTCAGGCTTAAACTCTTTTTCAGCGAAGGACCTAACAACTTCAATGGTTAATTTATGTTCCTTTGAAATTTCAAAATCCATTCTAACACCAATTAATTACCTAATCATCATTCTTTATAAATTTACTGGTAGATAAAATATTTATAGTAGATTTTATTTTGGTGTTTATATGATTTTAAGCGATTCCGACTTAAAAAGCTATATTGAAAATAAACGTATAGTTATAACTCCATTTACTGAGGATTGCTTAAGAGAGAATGGTATTGATCTAAGGCTTGGAGGCGAGATTGCGAGGATAAAGAGTTCCAATATGATTTTAGACTATAAGATTAATGTAGATTTAGAAAGCTACTATCAAGTTGAGAAGGGTGAAAGCTTTACAATAAATCCTCACGAACATATACTAATAACAACTCTTGAAAAAATTAAGCTTCCAGTTGATGTTATGGCTTTTATAGAGTTAAGAAGCACCTATGCTAGGCTAGGCTTAATGATCCCGCCAACAGTTGTTGATGCAAATTTTGAAGGACAATTAACCGTAGGAATTACTGGTACTGCATTCCCTATTAAACTGTATGTCGGTGATAGAATTTTACATTTAATCTTCGCAAAACTAACGAATCCTACAAGTAAGCCATATCTAGGTAAGTATCAGTATCAGAGTGGAGTTACACTACCAATATTCAGAAGTAAGCTAAGTAATATATCTAACTAAAAATATATTTAATAACCTAAATTTCACTCATTATTTTGAAAGAAATATTCTTTAAGCATATCTTACACAGCAGCTATGAGGTCCATCAAGTTAGTGTGAGTAAAATTATAAAATTTAAGGCTTAACTTGACAGTATCACGATCAGAATAGATAAGCTTAAATAAGTCTATTAACAGCAATGCTCACATACGTTGTTTCTTTAGGGTTTATGCTCAATGATGCTATGTAAAACACTAAATGATGAATATAAATAAACGATATCAGTTCTCAAAAGAATTAGAGATATTAAAGAGGGAATATCTTAAAAGCAGATATAAACTGGACTTAACTTAAACATATATTGTCATTCTCCAATTTATGAAGGCATAAACTAGCTAGGATGATGTAAGCTTCGGATGATCTTTGATGTCTTGTGAACCTAAGCATGTTGATCACCTCTATTGTATTGTGTTTTCTATGAACCCTTCTGCTTTTATCTTCCCATCAATTCATGTTTCATTTGTATGTATACTATTGATTTTATAAGATGAGTACATGTTCACCATCACATTTATCCTTCATAATATGTAGTTATCGAATAGCTTATTTATCCTTAACATACTGAATTATTCCCTCCATTAGATTCCTACCTCAACTATATACTTGATGTTTAAATTCAATATCTTACGTGAAGCCCTATAATATTGAGCACCATAGTTAATACACCCATTTAGAGCTGTAAACAGCTCTAATCCCTAATGAATACTAAATATGTAGACGTATTTACAACATCATAAATCCATACATATAGTATCCCTCAATAATGGCTCAAAACAACAATCCTACTTTAGAACTAATATTAATAATAGTATTCATAAACCATAACGACCCTAACATTTCTCTTATCATAATTAATATAAGCTAAAGATCTAAGCCGTGAAAGTATGGATGCATAACCTAAAATAATGAAGCTTAGAATATTGAAGACATCCTACATGAACGAAAAACACATAACCATCTTTCAAATGAGCATACATCCATTACATAAAGACCTTTGTATATAGTGGATATGAAATAAATGAAAGTGATGAAACCAACAATATCTTCACCTCTACTGCATACATGAAGGTAATGACTCACACTATAGTGATTACAAGTCATGTCCCAGAATTGACAGATGTATTTCGAAGTGAAGCCGTAACCATAAAGGTTATAGTGGAAAATGATGGAAGCAGAATAGAATCCTTTGAGTTAAGATGCTATTAATATGGTGGGCTTGAAGTTGGGCCTATGCAGGATTTCATAGAGTTTAATCCAGACAAGGCTAGGACATTAACTTTTACTTGGGGCATAAGGTATTCCGTCTAGAATATGCTACATAGACGCATATACGCTACTCGTTAAGGGCGAACTGGATATGGATGATAATGCATGTAGAAACGAAGTAACAATTGCCATTAAGCTAGCTTCATCTATAGGTGGGGAGATAGTCGACAGTTTGGAATGAGTCTGTGTTAGTGGCCTGGCTGCTTTGATGTTTTAGCTTTGGTTGTTATAAGCAGGTCTTTACAATACAAATGGCGCTAGGGAAACTTATCAACGTATGCTTAAAGTATATTAACAATTTTTAGTTTTAAGAAGTAATAGTTTAACTAGCATAATTTATGCTTGTAGCAGTTTCATTTTAAATCAAAAGCTCTATGCACTATCGGGTTTCATTTCTGGACTAGCTCAACAATGTATACTAATTTAGCATAAGTAAAGACTAAACCTTTTCATTTACTTGTTGTAAGGCAAATTTTATATTCCTGAAATAAAAGCATGCAATATGGAAATGTTTAATTATCCCCGTTTATAATGAGATAACTTGTATGAGTAGAAATTGTAGAGTAATTATTGTATCTATATTGGCTGTTTTACTTCTACAATTGCATTTAAATGTTAGTGCATCTAGTATTCAGGTTGTAGAGGGTAATGGTTGGCGTATTGTTAAGACTAATGATTTAACGGTTATGTTTACTTCTAATGGTTCACGTCCAATGTTTATATGGTGGTGTAACGATAGTAGCAATACTAAGTATTTGGTTGATTTTGTGGGTTTATGGGAGTATTTTGTAGTTAATTCTACACCAAGCCCGTTTAGAAGAATACATGTAGCAAATACTACAAACATAAATGTAACGTTAGTTAAGCCAGTTATTGATGAGTTTATAGGTTTAAGTATTTGTATTAATAACATCATTAACATTATAGATCAATACGAGGAAGTTGGAGTTAGCATAGAGGATTTTAAAAATCAGGTAGTAGCTATAATGTTTAAGATTGACAATATTATTCAAGATGTTGAACTATATAATAAATCACTTACTACTCTTAGAGACTCCATAAGATCTCTAAAGATAAAATATCGTAGTTTTGATCCATACATATATGTAAAACAGAAAACAATTAGTGAGATACTATTTAACCTAGATAAATTATTACTGATCCTTTCGGATATAGCTAGCTTAAATTTAACGGCTATATCCTTATATATTAGGGAAGTTGATGAGAGAACTAATAGGCTAAATAGTTTAATAAATGATTTGAAGAATCAATCTATAGATTTAAGTAAATATATTGATGATCTTATTGAGAATGAATATTGTTCATCATGTAGAAACGTAATGAACTCTACACGTAACGATTGTTTAATCCTACTATATAGTTTAATAAGTAAATTTAATGATCTAAACATATCTATTGAAAAGTTTAATATATACGTAGAAACATTCATGAATAAAGTAGATTTAGATAGGGAACTACTAATTCTCAGTAATCTACTAGCTACTATTACTCCAATCATGGATTCCTTAGATTCATCATGTAAATCCATAGTAGAGAGGGTTAAAGAATGTTTAGAAGGAGGTATTGAAAACTATCTTAAATGTAGAGTTTTACTAGTTAGTAATCTAGTAGAGCTTAAATCTAGACTATTAGTATTGAGGAAGAACATTAACAGTAGGATAAGTGGAATTATTGAGAATGTAAATCAAATAATGGAATTTACACATCCCCCATTTCTAAGCTTTCAGGAGTGTGAATGGTCCTTAATGGATTTAGAATATATTCCATCGAGAAGTAGTGAAGCTACTGGTTTAGCATTTACATATATGCTTAAGTCAGCTCCATTAAGATTTGGGTTTACTGAAGGAAACATAATGATTAGATGTAGACTCTACACATTCCCTGTAGTTGAGAGGATTAATGGTTTAAAGTATAATGTTTCAAAAGCTGAACTTAAAATAGATCTTATAGTTCAAAATTGGATATGGATTACGCCAACGATAAGAGATATGGTTACTCAAGCAGTAGATAGGAGGGTTAATACTTCAATAAATCTATTTAGTGCATTAGCATTATGGGTTAATTTAGCATCGATTAATATGACACGTATTAGGAATGTATGGCATGGTCAGTATGGTAGTGATTTATCTGCTTCAGATACCATTTTACTAAAGGATTTAAACTTAAGTATAGATATTAATGCTGAAGCTGAGAATGAAGTAGAAATTAAAGTAGGGAAACTACCGGTAAAATTCAACTTTATATCCAGGGATAGAATGCTTAAAGGCTTCTTTAAATTTATGGGTGAAGCAATAGTTCGATATCCTAATGGTACATATAATATTACTAACGTTTATGCAAGTTATCTTGAAGCACCTGGATTTCTGAAGCTATATATATGCTACCCATACTTTAATGATGGAATGCTAGAGCATGATCCAAGTCTAGGAGTAGAAGTGGAGGAGGAGCAACCAATAGCTGAAATAAGCATACCCATAGCTTCAAGATTAAAACCCTACATAGCTCCAATAGAAGTTAAACTATTAACTCAACCAGTAAGCTCAACTCCTAGTCCTTTAGTAACATCACCAACCACCACATTCCCTACTCTAGAAGTAATAGCTACCATACTTATACTAATAATCATAATAGCTTTTCTAGTAGTCCTTCTAGGAAGGAGTAGAAGTACCTAATAACCTAAATCCTACTCTAACCTTGTATTTAATGCTAAATATTTCCAATTAAGCCAGCTTACCAAAAGTTCCTAAATAGATATTTAGGCATTATCAAGCTAATACTGGCTTTCCTCTATAAAACATGTTTATTATGTAGATCTTTGTTAATGATGAAATTTTTGAAATTGTAAGAGATGGGGAGTAAAATCCATGGATCCATGATGATGAATTAGTTATTATTCATTATGTTAAATATGATAGGTTTAATTTGGCTCTGTGAACTTTAGATATGGACGATAAATGTAGTTGATGGTTTAAGTTCGCAAGAATATTTAATTTGTAAATAGGTTTATTTGAATCTATTAATCTATTAATTATGAGTATTCCAGAGGTTTTATCTAGGATTCCAACTTATTCGGTAGAGCTTGGATTGGATTTAAGGAAGGTTGAAGATAGGTTTAAATGGTTTATTGCCTCTATATTATTTGCTAAGAGGATTTCATCAGATATAGCTAAGAGAACGTTTAAGCTCTTCATAGAGTATAAGCTTGACAGTCCTGATAATATTCTTAATGCTGGATGGAATAGACTTGTTGAAGTTCTTGATGAGGGGGGATATGTAAGATATGATTTTTCAACAGCCTCCAATATTCTTGAAGCTTTAAATACATTAAAAAATATTTATGGGAATCTTGAAGAGCTTCATAAACACTCTAAGGATTCAGAGGATTTGGAGAGGAGATTAATGAAGCTTAAAGGTGTAGGTCCTGTAGCTATAAACATATTTCTAAGAGAGTTGAGAGGTATTTGGGTTAAAGCAGATCCAAAACCATCAAGTATCGCTATTATAACTGCTCAGAAAATAGGGTTTAGTGATGTTAAAAGCTTTGAATCGCAACTTGTAAGGATAGGGATTGAATACTGTAAAAAAAGGAGGTGTATTGAATGTCCTGTTAGGAGCTTCTGTTCTGAAGTTGTTTACAGGATGTCTGGAGAATCTAGCTGAGAAATATATTCATGTAAAGCCTCCTCTTTTCATCTTGTAGAGCTATCTATTAGAACACTGTATTGGTATGGTATTCTATTAATGTTTTGGGCTACCTAATGTTTTAAGCTTATCTTCAGCTATTGAAATCATTTTCTCCATGTCTACGTTGAATCCATTCAGATTTAGTGTAGCTCCTATAGCGTTAAGAGTTGTTAATACATGGTATCTTGATACTTCACCCATGTTTCCAATTCTAAATATTTTACCCTTAAGCTCTCCAAAGCCGCCAGCAATCACAACTCCGAATTTTTGATCTAACTCTTCTCTAAATTTTTTATCATCTATTCCATTAGGATACTCTATTGAAATAACTACATTTGATCTTGCATTTGGCTTTACAAAGGGTTTAAGTCCAATCGATATTAATCCCTCATAGAATGCTTCAGCTGTAACTCTATGTCTTCTTATTCTATTATGTAATCCCTCTTCAAGAATTATTTCTAAAGCCTCCTCTAAGGCATAGAATAAAGGAATTGCGGGTGTGTATGGAGTTTCCCCCTTTTCTCCATACTCTATATATCTTGCAATATTGAAGTAAGCTGTTGGAGGAGGATTTGACTGTATATATTTTCTTGCTTTATCGCTTACTCCAAGTAAAGCTAGGCCGGGAGGCATACTTAAACATTTCTGACTACCTGCAATAACAATATCTATATTCCATTTATCCTGTAAAAGCTCATCACCTCCAAAAATGGATATGGCATCAACTACCATAAACGCACCATATTTACTAGCTATATCTGAAACCTCTTTAAGCTGTCTATATGTTGCTCCAGGAGATGTTTCATTATAGACAACATATATAGCCTTAATATTTCTAGTCTTCTCTACTGTCTCCTCAATTTCGCTTAGGGTAGGAACTGATCCTAATGGTGCATTAACTCTTATAACATTCCCTCCAGCTAAAGCAATCTGTTCAGCAAGTCTTCCACTAAACTCACCAAAAACAGGGACTACTACATTATCTCCCTTCCTAACAATGTTAGCTACGCTTGCCTCAACACCTCCTGTTCCAGAGGATGAAAGTATAACTACATCACCATTTGTTTCAAATACTAGCTTAGCCTTCTCAACAATGCTTCTATATAGCTTTCTAAATTCAAGTCCCCTATGGTTTATTACCGGCTTAACCATGGCATGCAGAACTCGTTCAGGAACATTTGTTGGTCCAGGTAGCATTATAAGCTTCCTAGATGGGTAAATACCCATAATTTCACCTAATTAGTTTAACTAACGTAATATATAAATTCTCTATGTTACTAGTTGCTCTGTGAACTTTAGCTTTATTTGGAAGTTCCATTTCCTTATTTATGGGGTAATATGGCTAAAGTTATTAGGTTTATTAAAGAGCTCCATTTACTTTAATTATTCTTATATATTTGTTCATTTAGGATTGCTTCATATATTTTAAGCTTCATTATTGTGAAGTTATGTATCTATGATGTTATGATTTATCTTAGGCTTCCTATTTGAGTTTAGAAGGTTAGAATTGTTATAGTTAATTATACAGTAAGATATATAGACTATTCAATAACATGAAGGATAAATGTAATGGTGGACATGTACTCATCTTATAAAATCAATAGTATAGTTAACAAACATTGATTGATAAGAAGGTAAAGCTAGAATTCATGGAAGCAATAACAAAATAGAGATGATAAACATGCTTAAGTTCACGAAGTTCTGTCAACTAATTTTAAATCTATGTTGATAAGAGTTATCATTTAATAAGAAGCAAGGTGAATATAAATTAGATCATAATAATATAGATTATAACCAAATTGGTACGGAGAGATACATCACGGAAAACTTATGTAAAACACTACCAAACCATTCTATCTTGGCTTTGAACTTTATTTGGGCTTTAAATATTTAGGCCATATATAAGCGTCCAACTCAAAATCTAGTATAGAGACATATTCTAAACCAGTATCTTAAGTGATGTTTAATTATTCCTAAGTCATTAATTTCTTTTATAGAGCTTATTTAAACTCATTATTTAATTTAGCCGGTTAGAATCCCTCCTAAGAGTTTTCAGACAAGTTCTTAGTTGAAGATTATAATAATGAGAATTATGAATATGTGGTCACGTCTAACATTCTAGAATTAAAGTTCTAAACTTTCTGTCAGCATATTGTAAAGCTTAATTTTCTATTAACTTTAAGAGGATTTAAAATTGAAGTACTATGAGATTATTAAGCTAAGATTGTTTTTAAATTTTCACTTATAGCTACTTTATATTGTTTTTCATCAGAAGTTATTAGCTCCAATCCTTCCCTTATAGCTAAAGCTAAATATAGTGAGTCATATATTGTAATTTTATACTTTAAGGAAATCTTAATAGCGTCAGCTAAATATTTGTTTTGAGCTATTGTTTTTACAGGAATATTATTTAGAAATTCAAACATAATATTCTGTGCTTGTTCAATCTTAAACTCACTTCTTAAGTATCTTTTCCAGATGGAGTTTAAAACCTCCTTAACAGCTAAATCTAATGTAACACATCCCTCAATTAAATAGGATTCTATGTTTTTCCAACCTTTCTCATGATTAACATACTTGGCTAGAGAGGATGCATCAATTATTCTCACGGTCCTCCCTTATTGAAGCCGTTGAGAACCCTTCCTCAGCTGGTTTAATTCCACTTAATATACTATTTAATCTCTCAATTCTTTTTTTAACTTCAATCCTCCAAGCCAAATTCTCCAAAAACAGCTTTACCTCTCTACTAATATCTATATTAGCCTCCTTTAAAACTTGTTTAACTTTCTCATCAACTCTCACACTAATAACAGGCATAAACATCTATGTATACTTCATGTATACAATTATATAAACTTTTCCATAAGCTTTATGAGCTTAGCATGTTCACCCCTCTATTTTTGATTGTTTTTATGAATTTTGGAAAAGTTATATTTTATGCGTTTACATTTCCATTAATTCATGTTTGTTTAGTATGTATACTATTAATTTTATAAGCATAGATAACGTGTTTACCATTATCCTTTACATATATATAATTATCGAAGAACATATTCCTATTCTAACCGTATTATCCCCCTCATTAAGTTTCTAACTTCTAAACTATATACTTGCTAGCTAGTATTATTCTACATAGCTTTAATGGTAAGGCATCGCTAAATACAATTATCCTAGATCTATATATAGTCCTAATTCTTTTAGGGGATGATGAAGATGTAAACGTATTTGTAGCGTTGTAAATGTATGTAAACATTCTTCCTAGTAAGGGATTTGAAAACAGCATAATAATCCTATTTCTGGAACCTAACTAACAATGGTATCATCAACTAGCAATTCTAGCTCCTCTTTATCAAACTTAATATCTTAAAATAAACCATGTATAGATGTATAAATCCTACAATAAATAAGTCTATATCTTAGGTCATCCTAAATAAACATGTATACGTATCATAACAATAAGAGATATCCTTCTAATAAACCTAGTAACCCTAACTGTAATTTCATCATAAGTAGAAGGGAAACCTCAAAATAAGACCTAGTTCGTAAAGCTCTAATTGATTAAATAACATTTATGTTTCAGAAGATGAGCAAGCTTATGGTGTTCTCAAAGAATATTGGAGAAGATAGAAAATAGATTTAGAATTTCACATTATGCTTCATAAAGATTTAGCTCACATACCAATGATCTCTATGGCAGAATTCAAATCTAAATTTATGAGATCTACTAAACATATCTTGTCTATGTAACATATCAAGTTAAGCAAAACCTGTGGATGCAGAAATATATTTCTAAAAGTGCTTGATAATTTTTTAACGTACTAATTCCTATGCAAATAGTGGAATCTATGAATCTCATAGTAGTAGCTGGTCTGATTCAGATACGCCTATTTTTACTTCTTTTACCCTATGTAGATCTCTTATGTCATCTATGAATGGTTTAAGTTCTTCAGGTATGTGTACTGTAATATTTAACGGTTCTGAAAGTCTAATTTTATTTTCCCTCTTATACTTCCAGATTTTACTGTTTAATTCCATAAATTTCGGAAATAGTTTTCCATAGCTTGAAGTATATGTAAACTCTTTTTCATCTATTTTCTGTATATGTACTCCCCTTGAATCATATATTTGTCTCCATATATGGTCTGTTACAAAGGGCATTATTGGAGCTAATAGTTTCAGTATGGCTTTAAGTACTGTATGAAGTGTATACCATGCAGCTCTACATTCCTCCTCTGAATATTTTTTTAGTGTATTATATGCTCTAGGTTTTACAGCTTCAATGTAGTGGTCTGCAAAGATATTCCATGTAAAGTTGTAGAGTTGATTTATAGGTTCATAAACATCGAAATTTTTATATGATTCAATAACTTTAATACCTACTTCTGATGCTAATGTAAGTATTGATTCATCTATTGGTTTGAGCTTAAATCCTTCTTTAGGTTCTGGGAATGATGATATGAATCTTGCAATATTCCATATCTTCGTAATGAATAAGGCTCCTGATTTAACATGTCTCTCAGACCATCGATAATCCCCTCCAAGCTTTGCTGATATTGCAGCCCAGTATCTAAATGCATCAGCACCATACTTTGCAACTATAGGTTCCGGGTCTACAACATTACCTAGGCTTTTATGCATTGCCCTTCCTTTATCATCTAGACCCATACCTGTTATTCTAGACCATTTAAATGCAGGTTTTCCAGTTAGTAAGTATACTCTAAGTATAGTGTAGTAGTACCATGTTCTAATAATATCGTATCCCTGTGGTCTAAGAATGTTTCCAAATACTCTATTGAATAGCTCCTTGTCTCTAAGATATCCTGAGATGTAGAGTGGTGATATTGAGGAGTCGAACCATGTATCGAAAACCTTTACTTCTCCTCTTAAAAGTTCTTGAGGTGCACCGCATTTAGGACATTTATTCCATGGCGGCTTATCAATCCATGGTCTATAATATATTCCAGGCTCAGGAGCTAATGTTTCTAGACATCTACTACATTTCCATAGTGGTATTTCGTTAGCGTAGAATCTTGTTTTAGATATTGGCCAATCCATTGTTAACGAATTAATCCAATCTATAAGTTTTAACTTATGTTCCTCAGGGTAAAACTTAAGCTCTCTAGCTAGCCTTAGTAGTTCATCGTGGAATTCAAGTTGTTTCAGGAAGTACTCCCTCATATTTATATATTCAATCGGGGTTTTACAACGCCAGCATGTAGGTACTTCATGCTTTATCTCCTCAACCCTAACTATAACTCCCTCTCTATCTAGAATTTCAGCAATTCTGGATTTGGCTTCACGTATATTTAACCCTTTTAAGTATTCTCCAGCCTCTTCATTCATTGTTCCATCAGGATTTACTATGATACGTGGCTTAAGTCCAAGCTCTCTAAACATCCTTACATCACTTACATCGCCATAGCTGCACACCATTACAAGACCTGTACCGAAATCTGGCTTAACATAGCTATGTTTAAGTATAGGTACGCTTCTACTGTATAATGGTATAACTGCATGTAGTCCATATAGTTTTCCATATCTCTCATCCTCAGGATTATATACTACAGCCTCACATGCATTAAGGAGTTCAGGTCTAGTTGTAGCAATAACTATTTCCCTACTATCTTCCATAACTCTAAACTTTAAATAGTATAGCTTCGTGTATTCCTCAACTCTATCAATCTCAGCTTCTGCAAGTGTTGTTCTACATCGTGGGCACCATATTACAGGTCTTTCAGCCTCATATATTAATCCTCTTCTCCATAGTTCTATGAATGTTGCTTGAGATATCCTCCTATACTCTGGGCTATCAGTACCATTTCTCCAATACTCAAAGCTACATCCAAGTCGTCTCCATATTCTTACAAGCTCCTCCTCAACACGATCTAGAAATACTCTACACATCTCTAGAAACTTCAATCTTCCTTCAGGTGTTGAAGCAGCTTCAAATGGATTTATACCATAAGTTTTTTCAACAAGCACTTCAACAGGTAAACCGTTACGATCAGCATAGAATGGTACTAAAACCCCCCAACCATACATACGGTAAAATCTAGCAATCATATCTATCTGAGCGTAATGCGCTGCTGCTCCAACATGCCATTTACCCGAAGTATAAGGGGGTGGTGTATCAATAGCCATTAATGGCTTATTTGAGGATGGATCAAAAACAAACTTGTAGATTTCTTCTTTATCCCATATGCTTATTAACTCTTCCTCCCTATTAATATTCCACCTATGATCCTTAAGCTTAGAGCTTACTACACCACCAAAAACTACCACCAAAATCAAGGATAGAGGAAAATATAAAAACTTTTCCATAAACTACATTATTCCACTAACTTTGAAGCTTAATTGGGAGTACTTAGCCGATTGTTATGTTTACATATATTATTACCTAGTCAGTAGCTTAATATTTCAGCTTATAAGTAGAGTTATGGTTTTCTCATCATTTCAGTTTGATGAATAAAACTTTTCATATCATGTTTTCTTAAAGCAATTATAAGCCTCAATAAAAGCTCTACAAAGCCCTATAATAGGTTTAGTAAATGCCTCTTAACCTAGAGGGAACTTCTAATCCTAAATGATGCACCTATTATAAATCAACATGAAATATAAACATTAAACCTAAAGTGAATATGAACAATTAGTTAAGTAAACAATGAGTCTGAAATCCATGATTAATTGATGGTTAACTTATTGACCTAATTAAGTCTTAACAACATTTAAGAGTTTTCAGATGAGTTCTATGTAGATTAGTTTCGGAAACTACTATTCTTAAGGAACTTTAAGAGATCTTGATGGAATATTTCATGAGTAACTTTCAAAGTCTATTATAAGATAACTCAATAACATTCAGAAATAGTTAGGAACATCCTATGAAATTAAACCATTAACTACATATACTTCTCATATCTAAAGTTTACAGAGTCATTAGGAAGTTGGTAAAGTAAATATTTAGGTTTTTCTTATTAGTATTGGTGGTGTTTTGCGTCGAACTGTTGATTGGATGGAGCAGGCTAAGGTTGAGTTTAAAGCTGCACGTGACCTTTTTGTAACGGCTAATTATGCATGGTGTTGCTTTACATGTCATCAAGCAGCTGAGAAAGCATTAAAAGCTATTTTAGAACACTTCGGTAGTCCAACAATAGGTCGTAATCTATTGGTTTTATTAGCTGAAGTCTCAAAGTTCGTAAGTATATCTAAAAATATAGAGAATGCATGTAGAATACTTAACCGATACTATATTCCAACAAGATATCCTAATGCTTTTCCAAGCGGAGCACCAGTACACATGTTTAATGAAGATGATGCAAGAGAAGCTCTCCAATATGCTGAGGAGTGTTAAATCTTGCTAAATCAATTACAGGAATTACCTAGATTTACATCTCTTAAAAAATTTGTAAACTCAATACTGAAGAAGGAGGGTGGTAGAATTCTCTCTATAGTACTTTTCGGCTCTATGGCTAAAGGCACTTATACTAAGCATAGTGATTACGATCTTCTAATTGTTGTTTCGCATGAAGAACTAAGTTTTAAAGATAGGCTTTATAAATATTCCAAGTTTTCAAATGGTTGGGTTGAAGCATTCATATATAGTAAGGAGGAAGTTGAGCTTATGTTTAAAGACTTCAACCCATTAATTCTAGATTCATTAAAAGATGGTTTAGTAATTTATGATAGAGGTTTTTGGAGTGATTTAAGAAGAATCTTTAACGAGTTGATTGCTAATAAGCAATTAACTCAAAAAAAGAATGGATGGATAATAAGGAAGCATATAAGCTAACTTGTTAAATCATATTTGATTTCTCATTCTACAAGTTACAGTAGCTTGTAACTAAATATTAGTGTAATTGAAGTTAAGGATGAAGTATTAGGCTATAATGGAGTATTTCAAAATATTTAAGTCTTTCACTACTCATATTTTATGTTTATTATTATGTATGTGAATGTTACTATTTTGAACATTAAATTGATTAACATCTTCGCCTCTATCCATCATTACTCTACTTACAGCTAATAGTAACCATGTGCAGGATACTGTTAATCAAAACTTATTGTTAACTTTATCTCCTTACTCCTAATAGGTCTAGGGGATGAAGACCTAATAAACCTCCATTTACCATTACTAAGCTCATGAAGCTCTATGTAAATCATGAATCAACAAGGCTTGAACATTTTAAAACCAGCGATTTTGATCATGAAGTATTGTGGTTAATATATTCCTGAATTTATACTGAGCTGGTTTTATAGAAGACCTATGATTAAGCCTATACCTCTAATATTATGACTTCATGAGAAATCTTTCTAGAATTGCCGCATCCATGTCGAAAGAATGGAAAAGCTAAGGATAAATAAGTACTACAAATGCGGCTTTACAGAGAGTTTCTACACTTTGAGCTTAGAGATATGAACATTAGTATACTTTAACATTGTAAATGTAAACTGCTGAAAGCAATGAAACCTAGATAGAAGTCTACAACGTAAATTAAAGCTACATGTACTTTTATTGCTATGCTAGATTACATGTTACTGGATTCTCAGGCTTTACAATCTCTCTTAATAGAACTGTAGCATACATCCCCCTATCAAGGGTAAAGCTTAAATGAATAGTTGAGCTGCTGTTTTCAGATTCTACCTTATATTTTAGATCCCTAATTTTCATTATAGCCGGTCTTAATGATCCCTTAGCTTCTATAGACTGCTTAAAATCCAATATATTTATATTTTCGCTTTTAAGTATTTGCAGTATAATTATTGAGGAATCTGTATCATTAAGTACTGTATTATAACCTGGAATATCTATTAGAGTTACATAGTCCTTCCCAATCATTATTTCACTATTTACTCTAGTTATTCTACCTGTTTTTAGGGATAGTATTTTATCACCTTGAATAGCTATGTTTGGTAAAATACCATTCCTAATTCTCTGTGAGAGTATTTTATTGAATAGATATGCTTGATAAGAATTGATGAATAGTCTTAATACATATCTTGGTAATTTAAGTATAGCTTTTCTGTAGTTTAATGTTTTCCTAAGATTTCTTAAAACTATGGCTTCATAATATAGTTTAGATGGGATTTCTGGAGGTTTACCATAACCTTCTAGGTATTTAGCTATTTTCCCCCTAATACTCTTAATCTCCTCATTTTCGTAAGGATACGTATTTACAAGAAGCTCATAGACAGCTTCTTTCCATCTCCCTTTAACTATGTAGTAGCCTATTTTATGTGTATTAGGTCTACTAGATCCAAACCTTTGATAGCCGAAGTAGGCTAACACCCCACCAATACTCTCTATCTGGCTAATAGTAGTCTCAACATATTCCCTAACTATACTTGGCTTTAAATCTATTTCTCTTATAGTTATTCTAAATCTATTTCCAAGAATCATTCTAGGCTTAAGGCTTTCATAACATCTATCAATAACCTCTACTTTCAATCTATCATCAGTAACCATACTTAACATCTTAAGGTTTCTATCTGTATACTTTACCGTTATGTATTGTGTTGTAGCTGCTCTTGAATCCTTTAAGCCAGCATAACCTATAGAACTTATTGGAATACCTATAGCTCTAGAAATTCTACGTAAAGCCTCAAACGTATCCATTCCAATCTTACTTAGCCTACATAGAATGTATGGTGCCTCTAAATTTGATGTAATATATTTTTCATTAATAATTTCTTCTACGATAAAATCACTGAACTCCCTTCTTAAAACTCCATTAAGCCCTACAGTATTAGTTGTATAGTATTCTAATCCAATCTCCCTATCAATACCTGAATATGTCTCCATCATAAGACAGCAGTAAATTCAACATATCTTACTAAGCATGTATAATACTATCTTATAAATGTTTAAATAAGTCTTAATCCTAACTAGTTTATGAGTGCTTCTGAGAAATGGGTGATGTTAACTTCATGGTTTAAACAGTTTAAATCCGTTATCATCGCGTTCTCCGGAGGAGTTGATAGCTCACTTCTCACTCTAGCTGCTAAAGAAGCTCTTAGCAGTAATGCTATTGCTGTTACTGCAAAATCCCCTATTCTCCCATCAAGAGAGCTTAACGAAGCTACTAAGATAGCCTCAATAATCAATATTAGACATATAGTTATTGAAACTGATGAGCTTAAAGACTTCAACTTCACTAGAAACCCTCCAAATAGATGCTACTACTGTAAGAAGTCTCTAATCCGTAAACTTAAGGATTTAGCCTCTAAACTCAACATAGAAACCATAGTTACCGGTACTAATGCTGATGAGTTAAGAGAATATCGACCAGGCCATATAGCAGAAATCGAGGAAGGAGTTAAAACGCCATATGTAGAACTTGGATTTACTAAAATGGATATTAGGAATATAGCTAAAAATGTAGGACTACCAAACTGGGATAAGCCATCAATGGCATGCTTAGCATCTAGAATACCGTACGAATCAGAAATCACAGAGGAAAGACTTAGGAGAATTGATGAAGCTGAAAGAATGGTGAAGGATATAGTGGATGTTAAACAAATCCGAGTTAGAGATCATGACGGTATAGCTAGAATTGAAGTAAATCCTGAGGAGAGGTCTAAATTCTTCAATATTGATGTAATGAATAGAATCAATGAATCCCTTAAATCAATAGGATTTATATATGTAACTCTAGATTTAAGCGGTTATAATCCTGGAAGCATGAATAAAACATTAAAACATAAGATTAACATAAACCATACTGAATTCTACAAATCCTAGAACTCCTAATAATCCTACATAAAGCTGCTGAGAATCATTAAGCTATACGTTATCTATTGTAACATGTATTAGTTAAGAATAGATATTTAGAGGAAGCATCGTAAAGAAAGCCTTAAACTCTATAGAAAGGCAAGTAGATATCAAAGCATTAAATAATAATCAAATTGTTTAGGAATTCCTTATGGTTATATTCGGTAATAGATTAATGAAGACTTACAAAGAACTCTTCATTATATCTTAGCTCTTTACAGCAGGATAGATTCATGTTAAAGTTTGCACCGCTTTAAGCATGGTAAGTATAGAAGTAATAAAGTCAGCAATAGTAGATAAGAAAGAGGAGTTAAGAAGTAAAGTTAAAACAGAACATATTATAGAAAGAGAGCTTAAGATAGAAACGCTTAGTGCTGATGTATCTAGTATAATTATGGGAGTAAAAAGATGTGGTGAGTCAATACTTGCATTCCTTTTAACACAGCAGGAAAATGCTGCATATGTAAACTTCGAAGATGGGAGACTACAGATGAAACAGCAAGAACTAAACTCCATATTAGAAGCTATAATCTCGCTAAAGGGAAATGTGGAGTTCATAGTTTTTGATTGAAATTCAATATGTAGAAGGATGGGGAGAGATTCATTTCCAGAATATTACCAACCAAGAAAATAATTATTACAGGAAGTAATGCAAGGTTAATAAGTAAAGAGTTTGCAACATTTCTAACAGGGAGACATATTAACTTTGAATTGTTTCCCTTTAGCTTCCGTGAATACTTAGTATTCAACAACTTTAAACCAAACATTTATCTAACAAGGGACATTGTAAAAACAAAGAATATGCTCATTGAATACTTAAACATGGGCGGATCCCCTTAGTCTATAAGCTTGGAAGAAGCTTTATAGCAGAAAACTATAGAGACATAATAGAAATAGATGTAATCCAAAGATATAATATAAAATTCAAAAACAAACTAAAAGAACTGTCAAAATATCTTATCTCAAATTGCTCGAAGGAAATATCCTTTAATAAAATTAAGAATATTCTAAACATAGGGAGTACTTGTACCGTAAAAGTCTACTGCATAGATACTGAAATCATAAATACAATAGGATTCAAGATATCAGAAAATATTGGTAGACTAATAGAAAATTTAGTAGCTATAGAACTCTTGAGAAGGAAAAGCTACTGGTTTAAAAGCTGGAAAATCTACTACTTCAAAACTAACAATAAAGAAGTTGACTTCCTAATAAGAGATGGTCAAGAAACAAAACAACTAATACAAGTAACATATGCATCATGAAGAGATGAAGTCGAGAAGAGAGAAGTTAACTCTCTAATTAAGGCAGGTGAAATACTAAAGGTCAAAAACTACTTATCATAACATGGGATTATGAAGACAATATTAAAATTGAAAACAAAGAAGTAAGGTTCATTTCATTATGGAAATGGCTAATAAAATACAACCTGAATTAATAATATTATATTCCCATATTTCGATAACTGGTTAGCATCATAATGGAATAGTAGGAAACTATAGATTTACCTTATGGATTAAGCTATCAGCTACGTATACCTCTATATTTAAAGTCCATAGATCTGTAAAGTTAGGTAAGAATAACTTAGAAGGAATAGATAGAGTTCAAAAAGTAATAAGCATAAGTAGAAGAATCAGCATTTTCAGAATAGATGGACTATACATTTTTGTAACTAATAATGATGAGGTAAATCTGAAAGATTTATGGCAGTATACGGTGGAGGTATAGGGGAGCTTTTATCTTTGAGCTTGTCTGAAAACTTCATAATTATTGGTAGTTAACTTATTAACCTAATCAGGTCTTAAAAACATTTAAAGAGTTTCCAGATGGGTTCTTTCTTAAAATCCATTAATGAAAAATAAAGAGATGAAATCTATAAAATGAGAATGTATTAGTAAAAGATAAGAACACATCATGACACTGGATGAGAGTTACTATGGTTAAAGTTAGCATACAACTATAAATAGAGAAATTATGTTTTAACTTGTGGTTCTCACATATTTCTCCATAAGTTTCTTCACAGCTCCAGCTAATCCTCCCTGTACCCATATCATTACAATTATCAATAAAATACCGTAAACTATGTATTTATGTGCGAATGATATGATTCCTATGGCTTCATATGGTCGGAGAAGTTCAAATATCATTAGTATTATAGCAGCTGATGGAAGGGAACCCCATATTGATCCTCTACCACCAACATAGCATATAGCTAATGCAGGAACAGTTACAGATAAACTGCTGACATCAGGTGTTATTACATTATAGTAGTGAGCATAGAAAACCCCTAAGAAGCCTGCAAATGCACATGATATTACAAAGCATAAAACCCTATAGAAAGTTACATTCACTCCTATAGTTCTAGCCGCTGTTTCATCCTCTCCTATAACTTTAAAGGCAAACCCCATCTTTCCATTAACAATCCTCATTATTATTAGAAGTTCAACTATATATGTAAGTAGTATCATGTAGTAGTATGGTAATCTAGTTATACCTGGAAAGAATGGTGGACATGCTAATCCATGATATCCACGTGTTATATCAGTAAGTGCTGCTAATGTATATTTCAACGCTTCAGCTATAAACCAGCTGAAGGCAGCAGCAAATATGCCGTGTAGCCTCAATGTTAGAAAACCTACAGCAGCAGCCAGGGATGAAGCTACTAGTGTTCCAGGTATTAAGCCTATCCATGGTGAAACCCCGTAATATAGAGCAAGTAAACCTGAAGTATACGCTCCAGCTGCGAAGAAACCTGCATATCCAAAATTTGTAACCTTAATAAATCCTGCTGTTAGATCAAATGATGATGAGATAGCAGCCCAAAGAATAATAGATATAAGTACACTATATACGTATTCATTTCTAAAGATTAATGGTAAGATAAATGCTAAAGCAGTCAATACATATAGGAATATTCTCCCTTTAGAGATCGCTATCTTTCCCATATTCCCTTAACCTCTGTTCCAAAAATACCTGTCGGCTTAAACAGCAATACAAGTATAACAAATATAACTGGTAAAACATTCTGCCATCCAGCTGCTAGGGTTTTCGTAGCTACTATCTCAATAAATGCTAATAGGAAGCTACAGTATATTGCTCCCTTTATATTTCCTAAACCAGCTATCAATACAACAATCCATGCCTTTAAATTGTAGCTTACCCCCATTAATGGATATGTTGTAAATAAAGCCATATAGAATACTCCTGCAATACCGGAGAGTAATGCTGATATACCAAATGTTAATGTATATATGTTATTAACATTAACTCCATAAATGGATGCTGCCTCCTCATTCATTCCAGTAGCTAAAATAGCTCTACCTATCCTCGTATACTTTAGAAAAGCCCATAAACCAGCTATTATCGTAATGCTTAAAACCAGTATAATTAAGCGATCTATAGATATAGATACTCCAAAAATGCTTACCTCTCCAGCCCAGAGACTTCTAACACCATAAAATATAGGTCCGAAAACAGCAAGAGCTCCATTCTGAAATACTTGGGAAATTCCAAGTGTTAACACAAATGTATTAAACATCCATAACTTCCCACTAGTTTTACGTAGTGGTAATAATAAAGCTTTCTCAATAGTACATCCTAAAAAAAACATTAAAACCCCTGTTATTACTAGAGCCAAAATAGGATCCAATCCCAAGCTAACTAGCAGAAAGAATGATACATATCCTCCAAGCATTGCAAAGTCTCCATGCATAAAGCTTGCTACAGATATTATCCCGAAAAGCAAAGCCAAACTTGCTGAAACAAGTACATACAAAGATCCTCTAATTAAGGTCAACACAATATCCATCGGAGTAATCAACTCATATCACACCTCACCTCTAAGTTTTGAGGAGATATTTATACTTTATGCTTAATAAGATGTGTCCTGCCAACTTCAAGGTTTTAAGTAGGAGTGTTCTTATCATATGCTGATACGGTTTGTAGTTATGGATTCTTTAGTAGGTAGGAATACCATTTATATTTGTACTTTATGCCATTAATCTATTTCTATGGTTGTTGTTTAAGAGGGCAAATAGACTTTTAGCTATTGATCATAGTTATGAGTATGTAGGTGAATTCGTAGATTATAATTTAATATCAATTATTCTATTTAGTCATGTTAGGAAGATATATGTTAATGAATACACTATTAAGATAGGTACATTCATTGTATGAATATGGTTTGCATTTGAGAGTGTAGAAGAATAGTATATATTCACCCATCATTTTCACATATCGATTTTAATGCCCGTAAGTTTCTAAGGATTTTAAGGAAAAATACGGTGTTAAAATAGTTATTAATGATTATTTAAAATGCTATGCAGCTAAGGCTAATGGATTAAGAGATTATTAAGTTGATAAATGCAAAATTCTTAAGAGAACTAATGAAACATTATAGAGATTTTAATAGAAGAATGATCAATACATGCAGTAAATGTGGAAAGCCATTAGAATATGCTAGGAGATTAATTTTATGTTGCGTAGTATACTACAACTGAATAAGATCACATGTATCAATAAACAATCAGACACCATGTGGGAAATGAAAAATTAGAGATATAGGTAAAATAAAGAATTCTAACAAGAGAGATAATAAAAATGGTGTAAACATCTAAAGTTGACAGGACACATAATTTCAGTGGATAGATTTATAAGTTAGTTTTGTACTTAAGTATGGACTCTTATGAGTAGAGGTAAATCCTCTGGGAAGGTACCATATATAGCTATAGCAATTGTTATAATAATAATTATTGCAGCCTTAGCATACTACTTTGCTACAGCTCCTAAACCAACCACTCCTACTCCTGTTACTACTCCTACATCCCCTACATCTCCTACTCCTGTTACTACTCCTGTCGGTCCCCCTATCAAGATAGCATTTATTCCCCCATTAACTGGTCCTGCTGCTAGAACTGGTAAGGAGTTTAAGGATGCTATAGAGTTTACCTATGCAGAGCTTAAAGCTGCAGGAAAAATTCCTATTCTAGTTGATGGAAAGCTTAGAGATATAGAGCTTATATGGCTTGATAGTAAGTCGGATCCTGCTGAAGCTGTTAAAGCATATGAGGATGCTATAGTAAGGCTGGGGGTTGATATACTTGGGTGGAATTGGCATAGCTCAGTTGCTATGGCATTATATAAGATATCTACTAAATATGGAAAAATACATTTTGGAGATGTGGGTGAAACTCAATTCCTATGCTATGAGAGAATAAAGAATCCTCCTGAAAGCAAGTATTGGTTTAAGAGCTGGCCATGTCCACCTCTCTATGGAAGCCTATTTGTACCAGCTTTCGAAGAAGTTATAAAGGATATAGGGTATACATTAAGGAATAAGAAGGCAGCGGTAATTGTTGAGGAAACAGACTATGGTAGAGGTATGGGAGATGCTTTAAAGGCAGCTCTTGAAAAATATGGTTGGACTGTTGTTTACTATGATGTTTTCACTCTCTCCCCACCAGAAACCGAGTTTACACCATTCATATCGAAATACAAGGACGCTGATGTAAGCCTTGTCTATATCGTATCTACAAGCCTACCAAGTATGAACGCATTTCTAAAGCAAGCATACGAGATGAAAATCAAAGCATTTAAAGGAGTATTCGGTATAGGATGGTTCTCACCTGATGAGTGGTATCCAACTCTTAAAGAGGCTTCAGACTATGTACTTAGCATGGATGGTTGTGTAGCATTAACCAAGGAGCAGAAAGATTGGTTATCAAAGTTTAAGGCTAAATATGGTTACGAGCCATCAGTAGTTGTTTCCGGATACTGGGCTCATGACAATTTCTGTATGTTAATAGAAGGTTTAAATAAGGCAGGCACATTAAATCCTGATAAGTTAAGAGATACATTACTAGGAATGGATTATCGTGGGCTATTCATGGGGATTAAGTTTAACAAAGAAGTTGAAACTCCAGGACCAACGGGCACTGTACATTATATGGAGGTCTTCGTTGATAAAGACCACTTCTTCTTCCCACTTCTACAATGGAAAGGTGGAAAAAGCACTGTAATATGGCCTAAAGAATATGCAGAAGCAAAACTTGAAATACCTCCTGAACTAAAATAATACTACCATTTTTTACCTCTTTATTTAAGAAAATTCTAATAAAAATCCCATATTATAAATATTGTGTAGGTTCCAGTCTATTAAGCTGAATTATTAATTTATCGATTTTATTTATGAATATTCATATGCTACTAATTAAGGTATTGCTATGTACACATATCTAGAGTCCTTTATTACTAAATATATAATCAAAACCGAAATTAATCTTTAAAAAGCCTTGTAAACTCTAGCTCTATTTGATACTCTCTCCTTGCCTATGGTGAAACAATGGTTAAACTGTTAAGTTTGTTGGGGGAGAATATATTTACTCTTTATTATGAGCTTAGTAGAGGAGAGGTTAGAATTGTATTGTTTATGATGCTGCTAACATAGATGGTAGGATTATGTATGTTGTTTTAAGCCTTATCAAGGAGGTTGCTTACGTATGGGATTAAGCTGCAAATACATTTACATGTAGAGAATGGGAGTTTCTAGGACTGATAAAACCAGACCTATATGAATTCTCTTAGCTTCCTAATAAGATTTAAATATTAGTAGTATATTTAGATTTTGTGTGTGCAGAAAGAACACACTTATTTCCGAGAACTTTGAAGGGCTTAGTAATGCTATTATGGGTCCTCATATGCTTCATAATGGTTGAATGGCCTGTATTAAGCTGGGCTAATAGAATCGAGCCTTTCATCAGCGGATTCCCATTCATATACTTTTGGCTAACATTCTGGTATGTACTGATGGCTATTGGAGTTATAGTTACAGCTTTATTTGTCTGGAGGCCCTAGGTGAGATTATGGAGGCATGGATTATATCCACATCAATAATACTTGCCTACATTATCCTTGTAGGGATGCTTGGAGTTTTAGCATTTAGGAGATTGAGAGTAAATATTGAGGATTATTTTCTTATAAGTCGTCTTGCAGGCTTCTTTGTGCTTTACCTAACTATTGTAGCTACATATCATAGCGCATATGCTATACTTACGTCTTGTGGTACTTTTTATGGTACTGGAGTGTTTTTCTGGGATGCTGGTACATGGACCTTCCTCACAGGTTTATGCTCATATATATTAGGTTATAGGTTCTGGATACTTGGGAAGAAGTATGGCTATATGACTCCAAGCGATCTACTCTCCGACTTCTATGATAGCCGCTTTATAGGTTTTCTCGTAGCTATAATCATGGCTATATTTCTAGTACCATACATAGTAGTGCAGGCTATGGGTTTAGGATACATTATAAGTGTTGCTAGTGAAAATGTTATCCCCTATACTTATGGAATGATAGCTTTAAGCCTTTTTACAGCTCTATACTGCTTGACAGGTGGTTTAAGAGCTGTATATTGGACTGATGTTTTCCAAGGAATATGGATGTTTGTTGCTTTATGGGTGGCTGGATTATTCTTAGCATTTACGGTATTTAAGGGTGGGATAGCTGAAGTATTTAGTATCTTAGCTACTGAAAAACCAACACTTTTAACCATTAATGTACCTTACACGTACTGGTTAAGTATGACGTTTGTCTTCTCCTTCGGGATTGTATTACAGCCACACTTATGGGTTAGATACTATACTGCTCGTGATCCGAAAACGTTGAAGTGGCTTGGTGCAACAACACCTCTATACTTAATGTTTATATATATTCCTGCAGCTCTCATTGGATTTACAGCGGCTGCAGCTGTAGTTAAGGGATTAATGCCTGAAATTGTTAAAACATATGGAACAGTAGATGCAACGCTGCCTGCAATGCTTACAAAGTTTGCCCCACCATGGTTTACAGGAGTATTATTAGCTGGTGCTGCAGCTGCAGCTATGTCAACTATGGATAGTCAATTCCATGCTTTCAGTCTTGTTTTAACTAGAGATATTTATCAGAAAATTAATCCTAAAGCATCAGATAAAACACTAATAAATATTGGTAGGATATTTATAGCTATTGCCTTCATACTTTCAGCATGGCTTGCTATATATAGACCTGGAATAATATTTGACATAGTTGCATTTGCAGGAGCTGGAACTCTACAATTACTTCCAGCAACAATAGGAGCTATATATCCTACAAGAAGATTTAAGGTAACTAAAGCAGCTGTAATTACTGGGATTATTATCGGCTCAATAATAGTGATAGTTACTGAGTTTACTGGGAGATTAGGTCTTCCAGCTTGGCTGTATAGACCCTTTGGATTTCATGGAGGTATGATTGCATTCCTGATAAATATAGTAATTACATTTATTGTTAGTCTATTTACTAAGCCTCCCTCACCGGAGAAAATAGAGAAGTTTCATAAGCTGCTAGAGGAGGAAATCTATAAAAAATAAATTATTTTTTATCTACTCTTAGTTTTCTTCTTAGCCTATATGTTTCCTCATAGTCTATTTTTCCATCTATAATTACTACACCATAATCTCTAATTGCCTGCTCTGGTGTTATGTATTTATTTTCTAGGTCTATGAGGACTTGTTCAGGATCTCTTTCTAACGGGTCTCCATATCCTCCACCGCCAGCTGTTCTTATTATGAATATATCTTCCTTCTCCATTCTAACTGTTTGCTTTGATTTTAGCTTTACTACTTCACCATTAGCTTTAATTATGAATGCTTCCCCTGTTTTTCCATCTTTTCCTCCAAGGAGACCCCATGGAGGTATTTCATGCCTCTCTGAAACTATTGATAGGGTTGCTAATGGTGCTAAGAGTTTCCATGCTCTTTCAACTCCACATCCACCTCTCCATTTACCTGCTCCACATCCTCCTTCTCTAACTTCATACTTTAGGAAGAGTACTGGATAGTTTCTCTCAATAGCTTCTATAGGTGTATTCATCGTGTTCGTCATGTGGGTATGTATAGCATCAACTCCGTCAAGCCCATATCTCCCGCCATAGCCTCCAGCTATTGTCTCGTAGAATGCCCATGTCCTTCCATATTCATCAATTCCTCCGAAAGCTACGTTATTCATTGATCCAGTGCATGCTGCACATACCTTATTCGGTATTGCCTTGGAGAATGCTTTTAGTAATGTGTCTACATTTCTCTGGGATGTTTCAGTATTTCCACCACTTACTGGAGCTGGTTTTTTAGGGTTTAGTATTGTTCCTTCAGGTATGTGTATTGATACTGGATTAAAGCATCCCTCATTCATTGGTATTTCAGGATCTGTAACACAAAGTAATGTGTAGTATATTCCTGCTACTGCTACCCCATAGGCTGCATTTATAGGTCCATCTACCTGTTGGCTTGTACCTGTATAATCGAATCCTACTTTATCCTCCTCCACTTTAATCTTAACCTTTATTCTTGCTTTCTCCTCTCTAACCCCTATACTCTCCATCCAGTCTTCAGCTTCATATATTCCTTTAGGTATTTTCGCTATTTCCCTTCTTAATCTACGTTCTGAATACTCTATTATCTTATCGATAGCTTCATTAAATGTTTTAACTCCATATTTAGAGCATATTTCTCTAATTCTACGTATTCCAAGCATATTTGCAGCTACCTGTGCTCTTAAATCCCCCTTTCTTATATAGGGTTCACGAACATTACTTAGAATGATTTTAAGAATTTCATTATCTACCTCTCCATTCTTAACGAATTTTACTGGTGGTATAATTACTCCCTCCTGGAATAGCTCTGAAGCATCTCCAGGCATACTTCCAGGAGCTTTACCTCCAACGTCTGAATGATGGGCTTTATTAGCTACATAAGCAATAATACTGTTATTGAAGTATACAGGCGCTACAAGAGTTATATCTGGTAGATGTGTTCCACTAATATATGGATCATTATAGAGAAGTATATCTCCATCTTTAAGCTCCCCTTCATATGTTTCAACTCCTCTCCTTACACCGTAAGGCATGGATCCTAAATGTGCTGGTATATGTTCAGCTTGAGCTATAAGTTTTAGATCTGGATTGAAGATAGCACAGGAGTGATCCATTCTCTCCTTAATGTTCGGTGAATATGACGAATTTCTTAGTGAAATACCCATTTCCTCAGCTGCATATATTAATGCTCCTCTTATAACTTCAACAGTTACTACGTCTACCATTTTAACACCTCATTAGTATATTACCATAACGGTCTATTTCAGCAGTCCATTTAGGATATATTATTGTTGTGGCATCATACTGCTCAATAATAGCAGGTCCATTAATAATGTTTCCATCTTTAAGCTTTTCCCTCCTAAATACTTTACAGTTAATATAGTCGTTTACCTCCTCAAAGAATACTCTTCTATTCTCAATTATACTCTCAATAGGTGGTTCTTCTTCACCTTTATCTATAATCTTAAACTTAGGCTTCTTAACAATTCCAGTAACTACAACTCTAGCATTCACTATCTCAACATCCTCACTTTCTCTTGCCGAGTATCCGTAAGCCTCTTCATGTCTATCGTGGAAGTATTTTAAGGCTTCTATGATTGTTTCATTTCTTACTGGTTTTGTAGTTGGTATTATAAGCTCGTAGGATTGACCTATATATCTCATATCTAAATATCTATTTACAGCTATATCTCCTTTAAAGAATGATGTTAATGTTTCTAAACCTCTCTCCTCAAGTCTTTTAAATATGTTTTCTAGCTTGCTAGCTATTTCTAGATCGGCTTTAGACATAACAGCTTCTGTAATCTCATATTTGAAGTCTGAGACAAGAAGTCCGAGAGCTGAGAATAATCCTGGATTTGGAGGTATAACTATTGACTTTACCCCTATGTCCTCAGCTAGAGCACAGACATGCATTGGCCCTGCTCCTCCAAACCCAATAATTGTAAATTCTCTAGGATCGTATCCTCTCTCTACTGATACTATACGAATGATTTTAGCCATTTCTGAATTTATAATTCTTACAATACCTGAAGCAGCTTCAGTAATGGATATGTTTAGCTTATTACAAATTTCCTCCTCTATAGCTCTTTTAGATAGATCTATGCTTATAGGCATTTCACCATTTAACAGGTATTTCTGGTTAAGTCTTCCAAGAATTAGATTAGCATCGGTAATTGTCGGCTTCTTTCCACCTAAACCATAGCATGCCGGTCCAGGATATGCACCAGCACTTATAGGTCCAACTCTTAATGCTCCAGCTTCATCAACCCATGCTATTGTCCCTCCTCCAGCACTACATTCAGCTAAATCTATGAAACATCCTCTTACTGGGTATCCGCTTCCCTTAACCATACGTCCCTTATGTACACGTCCAGCAACCTCATATTCTAACGTCGTCTCTATAATTCCTCTCCTAATACTTCCAGCTTTAGCTGTTGTTCCACCCATATCAAAACTTATTATGTTCTCAACTCCTAATACCTCAGCATAGAAGGATGATGCAACAACTCCTGCTGCTGGTCCAGATTCAATAATTGCTACAGGCTTCATTGATGCATACTCTACTGAAGCCATTCCACCACTAGACTGCATAACGAAGAGGGGAGCTGAAACATTTATCCTCCTTAACTCATTGCTAAGCATTCCTAGATATCTAGATACTATAGGAATTAATAAAACATTTACAATTGCAGTACTAAATCTTTCATATTCTCTATATTCCTTTACAACTTCTGATGAACATGAAATGTTTAAATGTGGTAGTGTCTCTAAAATCATCTCCTTAACCTTAATCTCATGAATTGGATTAATATAGGAGTTTAGGAAGCATATAGCTACAGCCTCGATATCCTCGCTTTTAATCTTATCAATAATGTGTTTAACATCCTCAACATTAAGTGAAGTAACTACATTGCCGTATGCATCTATTCTCTCCCTAACTTCAAATCTATACTTACGTGGAATAAGCTGTTTAGGCTTCTGGAAGAATAAATTGTATAGTTCAGCTCTTCTCTGTCTACCAATCTCAACTATATCCTTAAATCCAAATGTAGTTATTAATGCAGCTTTAGGTAGATTTAGTTCAGCCTGACCTAGAAGAGCATTTGTAGCTATTGTTGTTGCGTGAATTAATATTTCTATATTTGGATTTTTCTCCATCTTAAAGAATTTGTTGAATGCATCTATAACTCCAGTAACTGGGTTTCTAGGTGTTGTTGGAACCTTAATATTTATAAGTTCTCCTGTTTCATCATTTATTGCAACTAGATCCGTAAATGTCCCTCCAATATCTATACCAATCCTAAACATTACCAGCACCCTTAAGCATATTTATAACTTCTATAAGTCTTGAAACAAGATATTCATGATATTTCCTACCCTTTTCAATAGATGCCTCAGTAGGTTTTCCAACGGCTCCACCTGAAATATCTTTAAGCTTCTTAACATCCTCTCTTCTACTTGGAATATAGCATAACGTATCTCTATTTACTCTAGGATCAACATGGTAGAGTACTTTTTCAGGCGGTATATAGTTCTTAGCCTCCTCCATACGTACTAGATTTGGAAGCTTGAATAGTATGTGTGAGGTCTCTATTTCCTCAGCATGCCCTACAGGACCAAATCCAAGCTTATCAGAAACCTCCCTGCTCATATATGCAGGATCGAAAATAACGATTTTAACACCATACTCTTTCTGAACTCTTTCAGCAGCTATCTGCATCCAGGGTATGTTAACAATTCTATGACCATTAACAATTATAAACTTTCTAAATCCATGCTCTATAAGAGATGATAAAACATCATGGAGAAACTCAATAAGTACTTCAGGTCTTATACTTATAGTTCCAGGTAAAGCCATATGATGAGGACTCCATCCAAACCATATAGGTGGAGTAACTATAGCTCCAGTCATTAATGCAGCATCTTCAGCTAAAGCTATAGCTACATAGCTATCTGAACCCAGCGGTAAGTGACGTCCATGCTGCTCAACACTACCAATAGGAATAATAACAACATCTCTACCTTTAGATAAAGCATCCTCAACATCAGGCCAAGTCATCTCATGAAGCCAAACTCTAGAATACATATCTAATCAATCTAGCTTACAGTTACCCACCATATAAACCTATCTACTGTCACGAATACCTTATAAGCCCTTTATTTATGCTTGTGATTAAGCTACAAATAGAATAACAGTTTATAGCTTGATATCCGTTCTCGTAATCTACATCATTAATATTACAATATATAGAAATATTTACTTCCTCATACTTCATGTCTTGAATCTACAAACTTTAAGATTGGGTCACAAAGTAAAATAGCGAAAAGTTTAAGTAAAACTCTAAAGTCTATATTAGAGGTGTAGTTAAGAATGGGAGACTTCATAGCTTTAATGATATTTTTCCTTATATGTTGCATTGTTCCAATCCCTATATACTATATAATTAGAAAGAGATTTGGCGAGCTTATTAGAGGTGAATAGTATGAGTATTGAGATATTAAGTATAATGATTAGCTATATTGTTATTGTACTCCTTATTGGTTTCTATGCTGCAAGATATGTTAAGTCTTCGAAGGATTACTTAATAGCTGGCCATAGACTTGGATTAATTCCACTTACATTTACGTATTTTGCAACATATTTTAGTGCTGTTTCAGTATTCGGGTTTACTGGCTTAGTATATAGGAGTGGCTGGTCTGGCCTCTGGCTTCCAGTATTTTGGGCTACAGGAAGTATCATGGGTATGTTTATAGCTTTAAAACTCAGAAGGGTTAAGCTTATATCTCCGCATGAATACTTTAAGGTTAGGTTTGGTCTTCCATATGGTTTCCAAGTATTTGTAGGTTTACTTACAGTCGTAGCATTAATGGTTTCACTTATCGTCCAGATAAAGTCTACAGGTATTGTGTGGAGTATGGCTTTAGGTAGAGCTTATGAAGAGGGGGTTTTTCTATCGATGATTATAATACTGATTTACGTTATAGCTGGTGGACTCTATTCCGTTGCTTATACTGATATATTTCAAGGTATTATGTTTACAGTGATGTTGATAATTGGTGGGGTATGGGCTTTACTTACTACTGGTGGAATTGGAAATCTTTACACTATGGTTTCAAGAATAAGTACTCCTCCAACCCCAGGAGCATCTCCAACACCTAGCGGACTACTTACATCTGCTATTGGTACTTATACATTCATTTCATTGCTGTTTCTATGGCTTAACTGGGCTCCTGGAGTTGCAGCTCATGTTAGATATACTCAGAGGATACTAGCTGCTAGGAATATAGATTTATCTCTAAAAATGTATGTTATAGCTTGGCCTATTTTATTCATTATATATACGTGTATGGCATTTACAGCATTAGCAGGAAGAATATTTATACCTACAATGCCTGAAGGTATGAGTGTTGACTATATTATGCCTCTCATATTTGGAAAATACTTTCCCTCAATAGTTGTAGGTCTATTTTATGCTTGTCTTCTTGCTGCTGCTATGTCCACCATTGATAGTGAAGTTCAAATATGTAATTCAATAGTATTCATAGATATGCTGAGGTACTTGAAGCTCTCTGAAAGGGGGATGTTAGCTGTTGCGCGGATTCTTGCTGTTGTTATAGTGATTATTTGTACTCTAATAACACTATATCCACTACCTATAATTATTGAGTTTTCAGCTTATTGCTGGGGTATTCTCGGTGTTCTATATTTTGCACCGATGATGATTGGGCTTTACTGGAGGAGAGTTAATAAATGGGGGGTTATTAGTGGTGTTTTCGGTGGGCTTATTGTATTTGCAGTTTGGCAGATGTTATGGGGTACAAGAATATATGGAATACAGCCGTTTGGAGTTGGTGTTCTAGTGTCCATACTGTTGACAATCATTATTTCAGCAGTTACGAAGCCGCCTCCAGAAGAGTGTTTAAAAATGTATTTCTCATCTAGGTGATGATATGTATGGATGGAGGGCTAGAATCGGCCTAATGGTTCCATCATCAAATACAACAATGGAATCGGAGTTTTATAGAATGGCTCCTGAAGGAGTATCAATACATACTGCGAGGATGCGTCTTGTAGAAGCAATACCTGAAGAACTTATGGAAATGGAGAAATATTCTGAGAAAGCTGCTAGAGAGCTTATGGATGCTGATGTAAATATACTTGTCTATGGATGTACTACTGGAAGCCTTATTGGAGGTTTGGACTTCGATTTAAAGCTAGCAGGCAGACTTGAATCGATATCTCGCTTACCAGTAGTGGCTACAGCTACAGCTGTTGTTGAGGCCTTAAGAGAGCTTAAGATAAAGAAAATTATTGTTGCAACTCCCTACATAGACTCTCTAAATGTTAAGGAGAAGGAGTTTCTTGAAGGGAGAGGATTTAAAGTTATTAATATCAAGGGATTAAATATTCGAAGAAATACTGAAATAGGAAGGCAGAATCCCATTACAGCTTATAAGTTAGTAAGGGAGATATTTACCCAGGAGGCCGAAGGAATATTTGTAAGTTGCACGAATTTTAGAACCATTGAAGTAATAGAGCTTGTAGAAAAAGACTTTGGAAGACCTGTAGTTACAAGTAATCAAGCAACAATGTGGGCTACACTTAGAAAACTTGGAATACATGAATCAATAACTGGATATGGGAAGTTACTTAGAGAGCATCTTTAATAATCCATAACTTTTTATGCAGCTTAAACTTGTTTCCTCCATGTTCTAATCTTGTTTTACTGCTAGTTTTAGGGATTTAGTGCATGTTAGGGTAGGAAATAATAAGAAATTTACACTTCCCCATTAAGAATACTCTTTACTAAATATTTAACCGACCTGTATATAAGCTTTCTAAGATTCAGAAATATTATGGTGTTGTTGAATCCCCTTTTAACTGTAAGGTGTTAGGTTAATTCTAGGAGCCTAGTAGGGTTAGTAACGGTCATTACTCTCAGCTCTTCCATAGATATACTTTCTTCCCTTAGTTTTTTAAGGAACTGTTCAAATCCTTCATCTGGATATGGGTTTTCAGGCTGACCTAGATCTGAGGATAAGATGCAATGTTCAGCTCCAATAGATTTTATTCGTTCCACTATAAGTTTAGCTTCTACTAATCCTCCTAACCTTGTGGTTAGGTAGCAGCAATACTCTATATATGCTCCCTTTCCTGCTAGTTCCTTCTGGATTTCTAGTGGCATATTTATAATGTGTAGTTCTGGATGAGTTACTACTAGCTTTTTAACCCCTATACTTTTAGCAGTATCTACTAGTGCTACTGTTTCCTCTACTGATAAGTGTCCAGTAGCTATTACCCTATTTTCCTCAGCAACTATATTTAGGATTTCCTTAACTTCCTCTATAACCTCACCGTTTCTAAGTATTTTTATGCCTCCCTTCTTTCCTTCATGAGCTAAATGGTTAGATGCCGATATAGTCGGCATCCAGACTACTCTAGCACCTAGCTTTAACGCTACATTTACTGCTTCAGGATTAATTCCTCCAGTTGATGGGGTATTAAGAGTTACTGAACCATAGATTCCAATACCGTTTATCATTCTACTTAGAGCCCATGAAAGCATAGTGGTAGGGGTATGATGGGATTTTAAAACTATAGCTTTCATTCCGGCTTTTTTAGCTCTTATGGCAAGCTCAAAAGCATCTATCTTCCTATTAAAGATATCCGGAGCTGAATGTATATGCATGTCTATACTATCTCTTAACAAATTCATAGGAGCTTAAACTGTAACAACCTTATATACCTATTTAGGATAAAGCTTATAGTTTAAGTCTTCATTTCTTAATGCTGTGGAAAGCCTCTAAATGTTATTTGTAGTGTTTTCATGTAGTTTAGGTTTGGAATTGGTTAGGTTCTCTATCTAATTATTGGTATTGTTGGTATCGGGGAGGATGGTGAAATTATGAGTGTTGCGTTTTGGAGCCTAGTTAAGTATTCCATCATTATATATAGTCTAGCAAGCTCGGAATCGCCTGTTGCATTTACAAGTTCTCTAAGTATCAATGATAATGCTGAGATCTTAATTCTGTATGTTTCAGCTTCCGCTGTTGCTTGGATTATCTGTTTCATTGCTGTAGCGTTAGCTAACGTTATCTCCCTCTCCCTCTGATATTGAGCTGCAAGCATTTCCTGCTGGGCAGCTATTTTTCTCTCTATTGCTTGAGCTACAGTGCTTGGTAATGTTACTCCACGTAGATTAACGTCGTGAAGCTTAATTGCGATAAGAGTTAAATCTGTGGAAACAGCATCCCTAAACCTCTGCTCAATTAAGCGTGCAATTTCAGAACGCTTAGTAATACAGTCATCAGTACTGTATTGAGATATAACGTCTCTAACTACCTGCATCATTAATGGTACTAGTCTTGCCTCTTCATAATCTACTCTAGGATAATTCCTCGCTAAGACATCGAATTTATCAGGTTCAATCTCATACGTAAACGTTACCTCAACGGAAACAGTAACTCCATCTCTTGTTAATACTGTAACTGGCGAATAGTCAGCTCCCTTTTCAGCTGTCATAGATACATAGTCGATAGTATGAAAATCCCTTATAACCCCCTGCCAAGGCATTTTTAGAATGTATGCTGGACCCTTACGTGGAGCAGATAATGTGTTTGTTAATGGGTCTGAAATAACCACAACCTCACCTGCACTAATCATTATCACCATACTAGCTATGGAGGCTACGAGCACTACAGAGATAATTAGGATAGCGATAAGTATAATAGGCCACTTACTAGCTTTAACCTTCTCCCACTTTTCACCCTTCCAATCATATCTATATTCTGGCATAAAGGTTAGATAAGCTCCAATTAATAAATCTTATGGCTGTAAATGCTTATAAACTTATAAAATATAAAAGATATGTAGCTCACAATTACGGGACTCCATAAGTGGCTTTATTAACCAAATCACTTCTATCTAGGTAAACTTCATTTATGAGTTATAACTATTTATTCTCTCCATGCTTGTTTCATGGAAACCGCTGATCATTACTAAATATTCTTCACCGTATTTCCTAGTATAGTATGTTAACATCAAATAGTTAGCTATCCTTAACAGTATTTTATCATATCAATTTTAAGCTTAAATCAGTATTTATAAGGGTAAGTACTTGGATGGCATTAGGGTAGATGTAATGTTCATACCATCATAACCTCAATATATTACCTTAGTATTGGTTAAAGACATATATACTGAATATTAATTTTAACTTTCCACATCTTGTTTTCCCTTTAAATTTCAGTTTAACATTTATCCCCTTACTAGTTTTAACCCGAACTTTGAGATTCTTTCAAGATGGGGATCGTTAGAAACGAGACTGAAACCTTTAAAGTTGTCGTGGCTGCTATGAGTAGACCTGCCTCCAGAATTATTTCTTCCCTTTCTTTTAGGCCTTGATAAATCTGGCAATATATCCGAATAATATCATTATCAAGCTATATAATGTTAAAGCTTCTCTCTAACAATCTTTTTACTACATCTCTCTTACCAGCTTTTATTTCTCTCAAAATTTCAATTAGTGTTATAATTGATATACTTCCATACTCATACTTACTCATCCTCAGCATTTAAATAATAGCTTCTGCATTGAATATCCTCATTCAAAACTAAACTCCTCCCTAAATTTCTTACTAGACTCTATAATGTTTTTAGATCGTTTTCAGACATCATTTATCTTAGATTTTTAAATGCTTCTAAACCTTCTAATTTTTTAAGTTCATTGTAAATGTTAATGAGAAACTCTCTCTCCATTCCTCGCCTCCTATTACCTTCCATTCTTAATTATATCATTATAGCACATAATATGTAAAGCTTACTAGGTAATTTTTACCAGCTTTAGATGTTTACATTATTTTATCATCTCTTCTTATTTAGGATATTTTCTCTACCCAATTTTAACTTCCTAAATAAACTCATTTTGATTATACAGCTTATCCAGTTATAATGTATTATATGCATGAATTTAACCCTCTATTCTACTCTATATTTACTGCATGTATTGATTATTTATGGCCTCTTGGGCTTTGAGGGATCTAGAATAGAAGATTCTGAGTATTTTGAGTAAGTTTCAGAATTGTTAATTAATCAATGGTTGAATTATATGTATTGTAGAACTTATGACTATTGTGTAAGACTTCATTTATGATTACGTAAACCTTTATATTATTCCTAATAATATAAATCCTAAATTCATCACGCTACTCACAATTCTACTAGCTTGATATGTAATGTTAAGGATAAGTAAGTTGGTAAAACTTATTACCTTTTATACTAGTTAAAATTATGATTGAAATTCCCTTTATGGATAGAATTGATGAATTTAGAGTGTTAAAAAGCTTTGTTGAGCATACACCTGCTACTCCACTATACATTTATGGTCCTGAAGGCTGCGGTAAAACTAGACTTCTTAAAGAGTTTACTAATAGATTAGGTAGGCTTGCTGATGGAAAGGCAGTATCAGTATATATTGATGCTTTAGAAGGAAGGGAAATAGGGAAAGCTATTCTTACTCCTAGATTTTCATCCGATATTCTTGAGGTAGCTTACGAGGTAGTTAAGGAGCTTCAAATACCTTTAGGCTCTGCCTTAGCTAAATCTATATCTCTATTCATAAGTAGAATCTTCAATAAAATATATAGGAGGAAACTTGAAGGATATAGTGTATTTATAGCTGTGGATGATGTGGTTAAAGCTATTGGATTAGACGATGTGGAACGTTATGTTAAGTGGCTTTACGAATTACAATGGAAGATAATGGAGGAGTATAAGTTAAACTCATTACTCTTTATAGTAACAACTTCTGAAGGCGAAAGCTTAGACTTAGTTTCTAGGCATAGACATAGTTATATAAGATTCATATGGAATCTTCCAATAGGAGATTTTGAGAAGCTAGTTCAATATTTAAATCCACCGGAATCAGTAAGTCCGGACTATTTATGGAGGCTTTTCGGAGGTAATCCAGGGAGACTTATTGAGTTAGCTACTACTTATAGATGGTGCATAGAGGACTGGCTTAATACTTTGGAATATCATACTGTAAGGAGAGCTGTTGAAGAGATTATAGGTAGGGGGCTTAAAGATTCTCTTAAAGATGCTATTGAGGATTCTGACGTATTCTCACTTAGAGTTACACCTCAAACACTTGAACTTAGAAACATATTGATTAAACATAACCTCATCATTTATAAGCCTAATAAAAGCATAGCAGATAAGGAAATTCCTCCAGATTTAGAGCTTGGTATAGGTAAGTATTGGGCATGGCAAATACCAGCCTATAAAATCCTACTGGAAAAGTTATTAAGAAGTGGTTAACTGCAAGCTAACCATTATGTTTCAGATATGTAGCTTAACATACTAAATCCATTTTATTGAAACCTACATAGTTAATTTTGTGACTTAACCTACATTACTTGGTAAAGCAGTATGGCTTATTAAACTCTACAGTCAATTCATGGAGTAAAGTTTACATAAATCATTAAAGTAATTCAATAATACCTTAGTTTAAGAATAAGCATATATTTTAACCATACATAAAATATTTAGTATATTCTTCAGTAAACACTATTACTGACTTATTGATAATGGATATTGCTTACATTATGTTTAAGGTTTTCATCAATTTTAATATAGATATACTAATAGCTCTATACTAAAGAGTAATTGAGGAAATAGATAAACTATTACCCATGAGCAATAAAAATAAGTTTTAACTTCCTCAATTCATATAGAATAACGTAAACTTAAGCCATCAATTACATGTACTTATTACATCTAAGTTTAAATAACAATGAATCTTTAGGAAAAGTTTATTAAGCTCATTTATCTCTAGTAATTGCTATGTCGGAAAATTTTCGTGTTGTTGTTTATGGTTTAGGTCCTATTGGTGCTTTAATAGCTAGAAGTATCTTAAAGAAGAGAAATGTTGAAATTGTTGGTGGAGTTGATATAGCTCCTGACAAGGTTGGTAGAGATCTAGGTGAGGTTATAGGTTTAGGTAAACAGCTAGGCGTAAATGTAGTTCATGATAGTGATTCTTTAAATCTCCTATTAAAGACTAAGCCACACGTAGTTCTTCATTCAACAGCTACATATCTCGATAAAATATATCCTCAAATAGTTAAATGTATTAGAGCTGGGGTAAATGTTATATCTACATCTGAAACTTTAGCCTATCCATGGTATAGATATCCTGAACTCGCTACCCTAATAGATGAAATGGCTAAGAAATACTGTGTTAGAATTCTTGGTACTGGTGTTAATCCAGGATTTATATTCGATACATTACCGGCATTTTTAAGTTCAGTATGTATTGATGTAGAGGGAATACATATTGTTAGGTCTATTGATGCTTCTAAGAGGAGGTATTCATTCCAGAAGAAATATGGTTTAAGCATGACAGTACAGGAATTCCAGGAGAAAATATCTAGAGGAGAAATAACAGCTCATGTAGGATATGCAGAGTCGATAATGCTTATTTCATGTATGCTCGATTTAAAAATAGATAAGATTATTGAAGGTCAGGAACCTATAGTAGCTGATAAATACATGGAAACCCAATACTTCAAGATTCAGCCTGGACAGGTATGTGGTATAAGAGGTTACGGTACAGGATACGTAAATAATAAAGAGTTTATAAAACTTGAGCTTCTAGCAGCTGTTGGACGTACAGATTACGATGAAGTTGTAATAAATGGTGAGCCCCCTCTTAAATGGAGGAATGAGTATGGAACAGCTGGTGATATAGCTACTGCAGCAATGATTATCAATGTTATTCCAAGAGTTTTAAAAGCCCCACCAGGCTTATTAACAATGAAGGATATAGCTATTCCGTCATCATATCTAGGTGTATTTAGGTGTTAAATATGTATATAGATTCTACATCTAAATCTAGAAATTTATTCGAGAAGGCGAGGAAGTATCTACCTGGCGGTGTTTCTTACGGCTTAAGATATTTCAGCCCATATCCATTCTATGTTGTTAAGGCTAAGGGTAGTAGGATTTGGGATGTTGATGGTAATGAATATATTGATTTCTGGATGGGTCATGGGGCAATAGTAACAGGTCATAACTATGAACCTATAATTAAAGCTGTAAGGGAGCAGTTAGAGTATGGAGTCCACTTCGGATGGTGTAATGAATGGGAGATTAAGTGGGCTGAAGCTGTATGTAGATGGTTTGATATGGATATGGCTAGACCCTCTAATAGTGGTACTGAGTCAAACATGTATGCAGTAAGACTTGCAAGAACATATACTGGAAGGGTGATGGTAGGTAAGTTTGAAGGTGGATGGCATGGTGGATACGATGGTCTACATAAGGGAGTTGGTTATCCATATGATAAACCATCATCATCAGGATTAACGGAATCCCTAACTAGAGATATTGTTCTACTTCCATATAATGATTTAGATGGTGTACGTGAGAGAATTAAGGATAAGGATTTAGCATGCATTATTATAGAGCCTGTAATGGGTGCTGCAGGCTTCATACCTGCTGATAGAGAGTTTCTAAGAGGTCTTAGAGAGTTATGTAGTGAGAAAAACATATTACTAATACTTGATGAAGTTATAACTGGGTTTAGATTCTATAAAGGTGGACAGCACTACTATAATGTTAAACCTGACCTAATTACAACAGGTAAAGCTGTAGGAGGTCAATACTTTCCAGGTGCAGGTGCAATATGTGGTAGAGCTGAAATCATGGAGAAACTTGACCAAATCAAGATACCTAACTTTTGGGAGAGATCATTTCATGGTGGAACATATGTTGGAAACGCATTAACGATGAGGGCTGGCTACACATTAATAACAGAACTTGAAAGTAAAGCTGATCAGTTCTATCCATATCTAGATAGACTTGGAGAAAAGGTTATTAATGGTTTAAACGATATATTTGCTAGAAACAATTTTGAAGCATATACTACTGGTGTAGGATCATTATTTGCTATACATTTCACAAGAGAGAAACCAATAAATGGGTTAACAGCTGAAAGAACTAAAAATAGAGAACTTACTAGAAGACTTTTCGACTTTATGTTAAATAATAGGATTGCATATTCATCACCAGCTACAGCTCACTTCATATTTTCAATAGCACATAGTGAAGAAGATATAAACTACTTCCTAGCTTTAACTGAGAAATTTGTTAGAGAGGTAGGGAAATAGTGCTTTACGGTATTAGGGGTAGAATAGGTCTTATAGTTCCACATGAAGACTACACTACAGAGTATGAATTTAATAAGCTAGCACCATATGAGGTTGCATTCTATACTACAAGAATATTTCTAAAATCGGTTAGTAAAGAGGATTTAATGAAAATGTCTGAGGAAGTGGATTTTGTTCTTGGTAGAATTCCTCCTAAAGTTAATCTAGTTGTCTACCACTGTACTAGCGGTACATTTATACTAGGTCCTAAATGGGAGGAGGAAATACTTGAGAGAATAAGAAGTAAACTTAATGTTACTACTATAAGTACTATGAAGTCAGTTGTAGAAACCTTAAAATACTTAAATTTAAATAAGATATCTCTTGTAACTCCATATACTAAGGAATTGAATGAAAAAGAATCTGAGTATTTACTACAGTTCGGAGTAAAAGTTGTTAAGGATTCCTATCTATCACTAACAAGTAGTGAAGCTATGTGTGCTGTAGAAAGTAGTGAAATTAAGCAACTTATTGAGAAAGCAAATACACCAGAAGCTCAAGGAATATTTATTAGCTGTACCGGTTTAAAAACTATGGGTTTAATCGATGAATTTGAGGAAACATACAAGAAACCAGTAATCTCAAGTAATTCAGCAACATTCTGGAATATTTTAAGACTATGTGGAGTTAGAGGAGTTAACATAAAAGGCTACGGTAAACTCCTATTAACTGGTGGTTAAATGAGGTTTGCAGTAATACTTGGCGATATGTATCCTGCTGATCGAGCTGTTAAGTGCGGTATTCTAGCTGAAAAGTATGGCTTCCATGCTGTCTTCATACCTGATCATCTTACAGATATTAACGGGGCGAGAATCGACTGTTGGACTACTTTAGGAGCTATAGCTTCAAATACAAGTAGGATTCTACTAGGTCCAGGTGTAGCAGATATACATCATATAATTCCAGCTAAAACAGCTCAAATAGTTGCTACACTTGATGAATTATCAGCTGGAAGAGCTATTCTAGCTGTAGGTGCAGGGGAAGCTATGAATATTATACCTTTCGGTCTTGAATTTGAAAAACCTAAAGATAGAATTACTAGATTGAGAGAATATATTGAAGTTGTTAAGCTACTATGGATGTCAAGTAGGGATAATCTAGCATACTATAAAGGTAAATTCTATAGTTTAAACGAGGCATTTATTGATCAGAAACATGTTAGAAAACCTCATCCACTAATATATATTGGAGCTATTAAATCTAGGAAGCTATTAGAACTTATAGGTGAATTAGCTGATGGATGGTTTTCATGGATTGTTCTACCTGAAAAATGCGGGAAATATATTGAGGTAATTAGGGAAAGTGCATTAAGACATGGTAGAAATCCTGATAATATAGATACTGTTATATGGATCTATACATGCTTAACCGAGGATTCAAACATAAGGAGAACAGCTATAAATATAGGTAAAGCCTACCTATACGTTGAGAAAAGCATACTTGAAGAACATGGATATAAACTAGAAACTCCGGATTATACATATCTACTAGCACATAAACCATTCAAAACAGGAGATGAACTCGTTAAAGCAGCTTCTTCTATACCTGAAGAGATAGTTGAGAAAACAATTTTAGTTGGAGGTATAGATGAATTTATTGAGAGGGTTGAAAAATACCGTAAGGTAGGAGCTAAATGTATAGGGTTTAGAATAATGACTATTAAGGGAGGACTATCAATAGAGGAATCTATAAAGCTAATTTCGGAAAAGGTAATTCCATACTTTACTGAATATAAGTAACAATAAATGTTTAGGGGGTTTAGTGGAGTATTATAATCGTGTAGATGAGGAGGCTATTAGGAGAATTGCTGGAATTGTAGGTGAAGAAAATGTTTTAAGGGAGAGTTTTCATTTATTATGTTATGTTAAAGACTTCTATAAGCCATATCCTAGGTTTAAGCCTCCTGAATTAATTGTCTATCCTGAAAATACTGCTCAGATTAGTGAGATTGTTAAGCTAGCTAATGAGAAGTTAATTCCAATAACACCTGTAGGTGGGCTTACAGGGATAAGTGGTTGCGCAATTCCAAGATATGGCGGTATAGTTATTGACTTGAGGAAAATGGATAGAATTATTGAAATTGATGAGGAGAATATGTATGTAACATGTGAAGCCGGAATAACATGTGCTAGACTAGCATATGAACTTGAAAGGAAGGGCTATATACCTCCACATTTTCCAGCAAGTAGATATGCTGCTACAATTGGTGGCTCTATAGCCTACTGTGGAGTTGATGGATCGCAAATGGTTTACGGATCTATTGGTGACCGTATTTCAAGTCTTAAAGTAGTTTTACCTACTGGAAATATTCTTAATGTTGTTGGAGGAACTTCAGGTAAGATTAGGAAGTCATCTTCAAGCTTTAACTTGAAGTGGCTATTTATAGGTACATGTGGAACACTTGGAATAATAACAGAGGCAACATTAAGAATATATCCTAAGCCTAATGTTAAGGATAGTATTCTAATAGCTTTTAACAGTATTGATGATGCACTTAAATTAGCTAATGAAATAAAGAAGAAAAATCTACCTATAGCTTGTTTTACAGTCTGGGATGAAGTTGCAGTTAATCAACATAGGAGAATGGTTTACGGATCTAAAATACCATTATCAAACATACTTGTATTAGTAGATATCATAGGATACAATAGTGAAATCTACAGCTTACTTAGAAATGAGGTTTTAAAGATATGTCTAAGTCTCGGTGGGGAAATATGTAGTGGTGAAGTTGTTCAATATATTTCAGGCTATACTTCAGATTTTTACTCAGCTCTAGCAGCAACAGGTAAGGGTGGCTGGGGATGTATAGATATAGCTATACCATTAATAAACGTAAAGAAGGCATTAGATAAACTCTACAGTATCCTTAAAACATATGATGTTGAGCCTCTTGGTGCTCTTATATTAAAGCTTGATCCAATGTATATTGACTTCTTCTATAGGGTTGATGAGGAAAATAGGGAGAAGTATCCTATTTATATTAAAGCTATAAGAGAAATGCTTAAAGTAGGTTTAGAGCTTGGAGGCTCAATATCTCACTCTATGGGTGTAAAAATAGATGCTAAGGACATGATACCTATGGAGTTAGGATACGGCTATGAAATCTTAAAGAAAATTAAGAATATTTTGGATCCGAGGGGCATCTTAAATCCTGGAATATTTTTCTAAACTTTACTTTATGAATTGACAAATAAATTCAGCTAAATCCATAACCTTAACGTCAGTATTAAAATCGTAAAGCACCTTAGCAATAGTTACTCCATCACCTAGATTTATCGTACATGTTGGACATGATGTTAATAGGTAATTTGTATTCTTAGGTATTGTAAGAATTCTTTGAGCTGCGATTGTTGTTGATAATTCAGGTAATACTAACCTAACCCCACCACCACAGCATTCAGTTTCTAACTTGTTCTTCTCCATTTCTATAAGATTGATATTCATATTCTTTAAGATATTTCTAGGCTGATCATAAATATTTAAGTATCTAGCTAAATGGCATGGATCATGATAAGCTACAGCTATATCTCTATCCTCAAAATTTAGCTTTAAATCTCCGCTTTCAACATATTCTTGAAATACTTCAGAAATATGCTTAACCCTAAACGGTAGTTTTCCCTCAACTATTTTAGGATAAAAATCTCTAATAAACCCTATGCATGCTGGACAACTACTAACCACAGTATTCGAATCCAGTCTCCTAATGACTTCCATGTTTTTATCGATTATAGCCTCTAAATCCTTCCAGTAACCTATCTGATATAATGGGTATCCACAGCATAAATTATTTAATGATTTAAAATCTACTTTAAGCTTACTTAAAATACTGCTTATCGATATATCTATATTTCTTCTCCTAACTGATGCTACACAACCAGACCAATAAATAACTTCAACATCTCCACTATGAATTTGCTGTTTAGACTTATGGTTAACATCACCAAATATATTATCAGTCTTCCATACTGCATCTATAATAGATTTATATTGTGGAAGCTCATAACCATTCTTTATAAGCTCCCATCTAAAGGAGGGTATTATCCTACTCATACTTATATGCATGCTTGTTAACCTATTTATCCCGCAGTTGACTTCACAGGCTAAACATAAGGTACAGTACGCTATGCTTTCCAGTAAGCTTTCTGAAGGAGAAATTTCCCCTTTAAGGTATGCATGTATTACTTTCAGCTTCCCTCTAGGGCTTACCATCTCCCTTCTTACAACTCTATATATTGGACATGAATCTAAGCATTTCCCACATCTACAGCTAACACATAGATCAACTATATTCCTATATAGACTTAATCCATCCACAAACTAGCTGTAGTAGCCTATTATTAAATTTTAGGGTATACAAATCGTAATGCTAATATCCAATTATACATTATCAAGAAGCCCTAAGGAGAATAAAATAGTAGCTATGAAGTCTTATATGTTAAGAAAGATTTATAACTCTACTGGTTTTAGAATGTAGGCGATGCTATGGAGCCTATATTAATAGCTATTGGAGTATTAGCATTAATTGTAGGTTTAATTACTATTGCTGGATGGTTTGAGGATGCAGAATCCGATATAGGTTCTCAAAGTAATCCAAATTCTCAAGTACAGCTTGCACCGCAAGTAGGTACTATACATAGATTTTTCAATAAGGCTATATCTGGGGAGCCTGTATCGAATGGTATGTGGTGTATGACTGCAGGAACTATTTTTGTAGCTTTATGGCTTGGATGGAATATTCATCCATTAATTTCAATACCTTTATCATGTGGTTTAACAACACTATTCCATATGACGTTTGCTACTACAGCTTATCTAGGTAGAATAACAAGTCAGAGAAGATTTGGGCAGCCAATATATATTGACGTTCTAGTAAGCCACTTACCGTTGATAGGTACTCATGGTTTCATGGTTACGCTAACCATTTTAACAATATCATATATAATGTATACAGCCTCAACAAGCATTATCTTTAATGCTGATATTAGTAGATATATAGGCTATCCAGTAGCAATTCCAATGCTTACATTAATGCTTGGAATTATTTCCGGTTCAATAGGATCTTCTACAGGTGATACTCACTATGGTGGTGAAAGACTTTACCAGCATACAGTTTATGGAGAGGGTGTATCTACAAAGTATTATGGAAATATAACTATTAAAGCTGAACTTGGCTGGAGGAATAGTATTGATACTGTATGGTTCTGTACTAAGTATGGTAGTATGATGGCTGGCTTATGTTACGGATTAATTCTACTATTTGATAATTTTAGAATATTTCTAGGTAATATATATGGGCAAGTATTTTTAAATGTATGTATAGGGTTAGTAATAGTGTTTATGCTTTTCCTAGTTAATAGATGGATTGAGGTTTGGGCTCGTAGAAAGTTTGGACCATACATGGAGAATATTAAGCTGGAAGGTGGGAAGTAATGGATTTCCTCATACTGATAATTATCCTAATAGCTATAGCTATTGCAGGTATCTTAATCTCCATTGGTACTATGCTTCTACCTATTGGTGGAGCTCCAGCAGCTATGTTTACCTCAACTGGAATCGCTACAGGCGCTGAAATGATGCTTACAGGATCCGGAATTACAGGCATTTTAATGTCAGCAGTATTGTTTAGAGAGAATGGATTAATAGTTATGGTTAATGCAGGTTTAAGCTCAGCTATAATGATGTCAACAGTAATGTTAATATGTAACTTCCTAGCTGTTTATGGACGTGGTGTTCCTCCAGCATTATATACGAGGGAGAAGGATCCAATAACTGGTGAAAATGTTAAAATCTACATTACACCAGGTACAACTGGTCACGGTATTCCAACAGCGTGCTTTATAAGTGGCATTATTGGAGCCTTTCTAGGTGGGCTTGGTGGAGCATTAACTTTTATACCGGTATTTAGACTATTAGTAATTAAAGCCTTAGGTTTAACACCATCTATAGAAGCTATATTTTCACAGCTAATTGAAGTATCTAGTAGTAATGTTCTTTCAAGTATTGTTATTGCAGCTACTATAGCACTTGGAATGTTTCTAATCAATGCAAACATTACAGCTTATGCGATTAGAGGTGTTATAGAGGGATGGTGGGATCCGAAATTTAAGAATACTCCGAGAACCGCTTTAGCATGTTTTCTAGCATCAATAGTTTTTGGATGTATTACATTATTGTTTATACTGTAAGGTGGTTTTATGACTCATATTAGTGTATTAACTGAGAAAAGGATTTCAGTAAGCTCCAGCTATTTAGCAGTTATAGCTATAGTTTTAAGTTTACTCAGTATATGTCTAGGTATACCATCTCTAGCAGCAATACTCGCTATTCCATCGATTATTTGGGGAGCTGATACTGTAAGGAGAATCGCATCCTATGGTTTAGGTACGGGTGTTCCATCAATAGGTAATCTCTCAGTAAGTATAGGTATTCTCTCCTCTCTTGTAGGATTAAAGTATAGCCCAATACTAGGTGTATTAATAGCTGCAGCTACAGGCTTTATATTTGGCGTTATAATATCAAGGCTTAAAATACTTAAAATACCTCACTTTCCAAGACTAATTACTGAGTTATCCCTAGCTGGGTACCTAACACTTACATGTTTAGTAGTAGGGGTTGCTAAAACCGATTTATTACCGATGGTTTTTAATGGTTTTTTAAATGATGATGTTGTTAAAGCATTATTTTGGACTGGATTTATTGCAGCTATATATTGGGCTTCAACATTAGCCATATTCCATCCATTTAATGCAGGTTTAGGTGCTGATGAAAGGCAGGGTAGAACTTTAAGAATAGCTACTGTAACTTCCGGTGTAACAATATGTTTATCCGGTATTGTAAGGCTTGGAAATGCTGGAATACTTGGAAGGCCATGGATGGTTAATGAGGCAATAATAATGATCGCTATTGGGGGATTAATATGGATTTATGGATTAATAAGCCTCTACAATGCATGTAGAAGAGAAGCAGCTTCAACTCTATGGACAGGTATACCTGGTAGAGGTGGTTTAGAATGACGATATTGATATCTTCTAGAATAAATATAGTACTTGATGAAGATTATAAGCTTATTGGAGAATCTAGATCTGATGTAGCCTACTTAAACTTATCTCCTTTATACAAAATTATTGATGAGCTTGACCTTCTATCAAGAGAACTTCTCCTATCTCTTAATCCAAAATCATCTCCACTAGTATCCTCAAGACCTGGTAGAAACGGTCTATATAGAAGTATAGGTTTACTCAGTAATATTGCTTTAGGCTTTCTTATTGGGTCTCTTGTTTTCAGCTTAATTATCCTATTTATCTCCTTAAGAGGGTAAATGTATGAGTAAGGTTGAACCTGCTCAGGAATGGCCTATAGTAACTGGTGAATTTATAGTTTCAGATCCTAAAGCACCTGTTGCAGTATGTCTATTATCTAGTGAAGCACTTGTAAAGAAGGTAGCTTCAATACCTGGTGTTGCAATAGCTGGTCCATGTAAAACCGAAAATATTGGAATTGAGAAGATGATTGCAAACATTATTTCAAACCCTAATATTAGGTTTCTAGTAATATGTGGAGTAGAAGTTACTGGTCATGTTACTGGTGGAAGTATTGAGGCTTTATGGAGGAACGGTATTGATGAAAGCAAGAAAATTAAAAATGCACCTGGTGCTATACCTTTCGTTGAACATTTAACTCCTGAAGCTATTGAGAGATTTAGAAGTCAAGTAGAGCTTGTAAATCTTATTAATGTTGAGGATTTAAATATAATAAGGAAAACAATAGAAGATCTTGCCTTAAGGAATCCAGGTGCATATCCTGCTGATCCATTAATCATTAAGGTTGAGGAGGCTATAGCTAAACCCATTACTGTAAGAATTCCACTAGCTGGATCTATAAATCCAGTAATCGATAATGCTCAGCAGCTTCTTGAAGATATTAGGTATAGAGTTCAAATTCTAGGTAGAACACTTAGACTTACAAGCGCTATTACCTATTTAAGAGGTTTAGGCGTATCGATAGGTATATTAATCTCCCTTCTACTATACATTACCCTACTCTTAACGATAATATGGTGATGAAATGTCTAATAAACTGGATAAATCAATATATACTGCTGAAACATCCATAATTGAGGCTAGAATATCAGATATTAAAACTAGAATTATGATGATTGGTCGTGAAACAAGGTTTGCCTCCGGTTTTTATGCAGGAATTGTTAAGGGGTTTGTAGTAGGTATTACTATTTCACTTATATTATTTGGGCTTATACTTCACTACTTGTAGGTGGTTAAATGGTTAAAGATGAAATACAAACAATACCTGTTACAGTTGCTCCAATAGATGAGTTTAAAGCTTTAATAGATAAGTTAAACATGATAGATGAACGTGTAGAATTTGTCTTAGGTGAAATATCTCAAAGAGAAGGTTTAAAGATAGGGATGCATATTGGCTTTATTTATGGTATATTATCTGGATTCATAATAACTATTATCCTTAAGTATTTATTAGGATTAATCTAGGTGGTTTAATGTTTAAGTTTAGTAGGGAGCAGGCTGTTTTTGAAATTGGTAATGTTAAAATTGGAGGTCAACCAGGAGAATATCCAACAGTTCTTGCTGGTACAATATTTTATGGAGGTCATAAAATTGTTTCAGATCCTAGAAAGGGTATTTTCGATAAAGCTATAGCCGAATCACTTATCAAGAAGCAGGAGGAAATATCCGATATTACAGGTAACCCACATCTTATACAAGTCTTCTCCGAATCTCCTGAAGCTATGAAGAAATATATAGACTTCATATCTTCAATATCTAAAACACCATTTCTAGTCGATTCAACAGATGCTAAAACAAGAATTGAAGGAGTAAATTATGCGGCTGAAATCGGATTAATTGATAAAGTAATATACAATTCTATTAATCCATCAATCACAGATGAAGAGATTAAAACCTTAAATAGTCTTAAAATTAAAGCCTCAATCATTCTTGCGTTTAATCCTAAAGATATAACTGTTAAGGGTAAAATTGACTTATTAACTAAGAGCATTCCAGGAGTTACGTCTAGAGGACTACTGGAAATAGCTAAGGAAACTGGGATATCTAAACCACTCATAGATGTAGCTATTCTACCATTAGGCTCCGGTGCAGGGCCATCCCTAATGTCAACCTATGTAATTAAAGCTAAACTCGGTCTTCCCGTAGGTAGTGGTATACATAACGCAGTATCTGCCTGGGAGTGGCTTAAAAAAGTTAAAAAATCCATTTCTGAAGGTAGGGAAATAGCTAAGACATGCGATGTAGCAAGCAATATTCTCCAGGTTTTAACCGGTGGAAACTTTATACTCTATGGACCTATTGAGAATGCTCCCCTAGTCTTCCCAATTATTGCCATGGCTGACTCCATAGTTGCTGAAGCAGTACATAGCGAGTTTGAAGATATAGTACCTATTGAAAACCATCCATTCAGAAAACTTGTATTATTGAAGTAGTGAATAGTATTGTTTTTTAAAAGAAATCCATATGATAAATACAATCCCAAAATTACACGTAGTAAATACCATAGTATTAGTGAAATTTTAGGCCTAGAAAGATCAAGTATAGAGAATACATACAAACCCCCTCTCTTCATAGTTGTATCTGTAGAACTTGGTAATACTACAACTAAATGTATTGTAACCGCTACTGATTTAAAAACTGGTAGAACATATCTCGTTAGAAAAACTGTTAAGTTAACTAAGGAAGCTAGAAATCCTAAAGCTGGAGAAGATGTTTTCAGTAGAACCCTATGGGGTAAGCCACTATCAGAAGAATCCATTGCTGAGTTTATAGCAGATATAATTACTGAAACAGTAGTTAGTTCTGGTTTAAGTATTGACGATATACACTTTGTTGTTAGATCTACTGGTGTTACATCAAGCTTCAATACACCTGAAGAAGTTGGTAGAATGATTAAGGCATTAGCTAAGGGATGTTTAAAAGCTAAAATTCATCCATCAAGAATGATTGCTCCTCTTACCAAGGAATATATACCGTTAAACATTAGAGAATACTCTAAACTTAATCTCTCCCAATTTACTGGAGCTATTGCCGGTTCTCTACCACCTAAATCCTATAGTGAAATAATGGCTAATGAAATGGAGGCTGAACTATCTACAGCAGGTATTAAGATAGGTGCTAAATTGATTAATGTTGATTTCAGGAATCCAGTTATTACAATGGATTTCGGAACAACTCTTAAAGGTAGGGTAATTAATGATTGTCTACCATACGGTGAAACTATTGGTAGCATAACTGGTCTAGGTGGAGCTATTAGTGACTCCATTATTCAGGGAGCTGGATATGATAGTGTAATTGAATTCCCCCATCATAATGCTAAGAGTATAGAAGAATTTGAAGTTGCCGAACAGCTAGCTAATGAAGTACATAAATATGTTAGAATTGAAAAGATACCTCCCGGTGTATTTAAATATGGAATGATACCTATAAATTCAACAGCTGCCTTTAAAGCAAATATTTTACTTATTGGATGCGATATTGGTTATAATGGTGATCAAATACCTAAACTTAGAGATCTTGGAAGACAGTTTATTGAAGACTATGGCTCAAATAATATGCCATTAATTCTTGATTTCGTTCAATCAATAGCTGTAAAAAGAATAATTGAAATTCTAATATCTAGTGGAATAATATCTGAAAAATACAGTATTGGAATTACTGGTAGAGCAGGTATAACAGGATTTAAACCTAAAATTATCCTTAAATACATTGATGACTTAAACCTTTATAAAAGCCTTAAAGTTGAAGATATGGTTGTATTTGTTGAAGATGGATTAGCACTTGGAGCAGCTGTAATGGCTAAATGCATGCACGCATTTGGAAACCCGCAGAATCCTCTAGGCGGTAATAAAGGTATGGGCTGCATTCTTCCATATAAGGGAAAACTTAACCCGAATACTAAGCAAATTAGCTAAAATACAAGTATACATACAAAAATATGAGGAGGAAAACTAATACTAAATCTTCATAAAGTAAACTTAATATTTTCTTCAGCTAACCATAGATTGCTAGCATTGTTTTATAAGTTTAATATTAAGTTATAGTATTAGTTAGCCGTGGAATGATCTATATCCAGCATGTAATAGTAGCATGTAGTTCTTATATAGTGTGCTTACGTAGCTACTTTCTAATCCAGGTATACCGTAAGCATCAGCTCTACACATCTTACATAGACGAAACTGTCTAATATATTTCTCACATTCTTCACGAATTAATCTAAGCTCCCCACATGTTGGTGTTCTAAGTCTTCTAAATCTATATAGTGGAATTAGAGGTATTATGTTTTGAATGTATGCTCCAAGCTCAGCAGTCTTTCTAGCTACTTCAACTACATGATTCATGTTTACTTCAGGTATTAACACCGTATTTACTTTAACAGTTATTCCAGCATTAACTGCCGCCTCTAATCCCCTAAGCTGGTTTAATATGAAAACCCTATATGCCTCAATATCATTCCTCCTTTTACCGTTAATAATTACATATTCATATATTTTAGAAGCAACTTCAGGATTAATAGTGTTAATGGTTATTGTTAATGTTTTTACACCAATGCTTTTAAGCCTTTCTATATTTTCAGGTAAGGAAAGTCCATTTGTAGCTATACAAATAATCTTATCAGGATATTTTTCATGAATTATTTTTAAAGTATTAAAAGTCTCCCTATTGTATAACGGCTCACCAGGTCCAGCTACAGCAATAACTTTAAGTCTAATATCTCTTTTCACAATTTCATCAACATAGCTTACAGCCTCATTAACACTAAGTATTCTAGCTGTCAATCCAGGTCTAATAATACTCTTATTAATTCCTCTTCTACAATAATTACATTGAATATTACACTTAACAGCTAAAGGCAAGTGGACACGTGAATACTTAAAATGCGCCTTATCTGAGAGGCATGGATGACTAAGTATTTCAACCTTATCTTCATACTTAATATTTGCTGTAGACACCTTTATCACTGTGTTATATTTTCGAAATATATAAGTCTTTCCAAAATTTATCAGGCTTTGTTAACCTTAGCTTTATTTAAGGTTCTCTCTTATTTATAGTATCAAACGGAAAAAGGAGAGAACCACATTTAATTTAGTTTTTATGGTGCTTACATATTTTCATTCGTCTAGGATGGCTTTAGATATTCTAAGTTTTTACTGTTAATAGAAGTTATGTATCTATATTAGGTTTAAGTCTTTTTTGAATTCGATAGAAATATGTTAGGATTGTTATGGTTGATGATACTATTATAATTGTAGATTTATGAGGAAGATTGTTATGTTGATTTTAAGCCATTATTAAGGAGGATTCGATAATTACATTCTATACATGTCTCCGTAATGCTGTAAATATGCTTACATCACTAACATTCCTAGAAGATTAAAGCTATCTACGGTTAATGTAATTGTATTAAATTATACTCATTACTACAAGCATCATGCTTAATTAAACATAGTATAGCTTAATAGAATTAATAGGGGATTATACATTAAGGATAGAACTAGATATTCAATAATTACATACTGTGTATGAAGGATAAATGCGATAATGAACATGTATTAATACTTAATAGTATACTACTAAACGAATATGGATTGATAAGAAGGTAAAGCTAAGAATTAATAGAAAATACAATACTAAAAATAGAGGTAATAAACATGCTTAAGTTAACAAAGCC
>Ga0105162_1000081_pt1 | contig 63345 bp, 54 predicted proteins | sample JNZ201metaG_FD_81532 | JGI IMG/M metagenome (GOLD analysis project Ga0105162, IMG submission 81532) | Hot spring microbial communities from Jinze hot spring, China to study Microbial Dark Matter (Phase II) - JNZ 20120812A | ecosystem: Environmental > Aquatic > Thermal springs > Hot (42-90C) >...
CTACCCTGATCTGCCCACAATAACAGCTTCTCTTCCACATCTTCATCCTCAGACTATATTAGCTCTATTACCTCCCATCCCTCTTCTTTGAGCCTTTTCGCTATAAAGCGCCGATGGCACCGCCAGGGGTACCGTTCTGCGCAGAAAAAGGCCGTAGGTGCCGAAGAAGCCAGGCCCATAAGCAACTTCAGCCCTTCCTCGAAGGAATTTTGCTTCATCCATGCCTCATAGCCCCCTTTTCGGTATCCCCCTAGTTGCTCTCCGAGCCATATGTACTCAATCCCCTGTTCCCGTAAGGACCTTTCGAGTTCGTCCTTACAGAAGTGGGGGAACCGACTCTTCGGAAAACGTCGGACATCCACTGCCCTCCTTACTCCGTGGGAAAGGAGTAACCTCAAGAACTCTTCCAGTCCTCGGCTTCCAGTTCCCACGCTGTAAACCTTACGCCCCGACAAGGCCCTTTTCCCGCTCTACCCACTCCTTGGCCCTAAGGGCCGCTTCCTCTAGCTCTACGAGGAAGGTCTCCCTGGTCTTCCTTATGCGGAACTCAGCCCTGCCCTCCTTTAGGGTCCTTTCGCTTAAGGTAATGCGTAAAGGGATGCCCAAAAGGTCGGCATCCTTGAATTTGACCCCGGGCCTTTCATCCCGGTCATCGTAAAGTACCTCAACCCCGAGGGAGCGGAGTTCTTCGTAAAGCCTCTCAGACGCCTTGTAGGTCTCCGGGTGTGACAGGTTCACAGGGAGCAAATACACTTCAAAGGGGGCCATAGCTATGGGGAAGACGATCCCATCTTGGTCGTGTCCTTGTTCTATGGCAGCAGCTACAGTCCTCCCCACCCCAATCCCGTAGCAACCCATGACCACCGGTTTTTCCTTCCCGTCCTTGTCCAGAAACACAGCGCCCATGGGCTCACTGTATTTGGTCCCAAGCTTAAATATATGCCCTACTTCGATACCCCTGGAAAGCACAAGCACCCCCTCCTCGCACCTAGGACAGGGGTCTCCTGAGGATACCTTCCTGATGTCGAAAAACCCCAGGACCTCGAAGTCCCTTCCCACTTGTACCCCCACCAAATGGGCATCCTCCCTGTTAGCCCCAACGACCATGTCGGTTGTCCCTATGAGGTCCCAGTCAGCAACCACGGGTATCCTTAGCCCAATAGGCCCGGAGAAACCCAGGGGACCGCCTGTGACCTCAAGGATGGTCTTTTCGTCGGCCATCTGGAGGTATTTTAGGCCGAGGGCCTTTTTCAACTTCACTTCGCTCAGCTCGTGGTCGCCCCTTATAAGAGCGGCTATGGGACCTCGTTCTGTCTCGAAGATGAGGGTCTTTATGATCCTCGAAGGTTCTACACCTAAAAAGGCAGACACCTCCTCTACCGTCCTCATGCCAGGGGTCAATACCAACTCAGGGCTCTTTGGGGAGGGTCTTTCCGAAAAGACATGGGGCCTCCTCCTTTCTGCCAACTCGAGGTTTGCAGCATATCCACAGGCCTCACAGCTAGCCAAGACGTCCTCCCCTGTTTGTGCAAGCACCATGAATTCGTGTGAGGAAGTACCCCCAATCAGGCCAGTGTCGGCTTCCACTACCTTGAACCGCAACCCAAGCCTCTGGAAGATCCTTTCATAAGCTTCGTACATATTCCTGTAGCTCTTGTCAGCCCCTTCATCGTCCTGGTCGAAACTGTAAGCATCCTTCATGATGAACTCTCTTGCCCTCATCAGGCCAAAACGTGGTCGGATTTCATCTCTGAACTTTACTTGTATTTGGTAAAGGCAAAGGGGGAGGTCCCTATAGGAACGTATCTCCCTACGGACCAGGTCTGTTATTGCCTCCTCATGGGTTGGGCCAAGGCAATAATCACGTCCTCCTCGGTCTTTGAACCTGAGGAGCTCTTTGCCGTATTGGTCCCACCTGCCGCTTTCTTTCCAAAGTTCGGCTGGCAACACTACAGGCAAAAGGACCTCAAGGGCCCCTATCCTGTCCATTTCTTCCCTTATTACGTTTTCCACCTTCCTCATAGCACGTAGCCCTAAGGGCAAAAGGTCATAGATCCCAGAGGCCACCTTGCGGATCATACCGGCCCGTAGCATAAGTTTGTGGCTTATGACTTCGGCCTCAGCTGGGTCTTCCTTTAAGGTAGGCAAGAAATAACGCGAATACCTCATCCTTTACCCCCTTTGACTTAGTTCAAGATAGTAAGGATGGGAGCAAAGGCTGTCAAGGCAGGGTTGACTTTGGGGGTCGACATAAAATAGATTTCCGTTAAAAGGTCCTCTCTCAAAAGGGAGGATCTTTTGGTTTAAAAGGAGGTAGTGTTTATGAAGCGCGTGGAAAGGGACAAGGTAAGGACGGTAGGCCTCTTTGGGCATTCGAGCGAGGGGAAGACCTCTCTTGCGGAAGCCATGTTATTCCGTGCAGGCGTTACCCCAAAGCCGGGTAGTGTGGACGAGGGAAGTTCCCTTTTGGACTTTGAGCCCGAGGAGGTGAACCGGAAGATCTCCATAAGTGCAGCGGTGGCCAACTACGAATGGGATAAACATTGGGTGACGTTACTGGACACCCCAGGGGATGTCCATTTCTCTTACGAGGCTAAAAGTGCCATGGCTGTAGTAGAGGGGGCGGTCTTTGTCCTTGGGGCGAACTCCGGGGTGAAGGTCCAAACTGAGAACATGTGGAGGGAATCCGAAGAGAGGAAGGTGGCGCGTATCTTTTTCATCAATAAGATGGACGTAGAAAGGGCCAGGTTCTGGGATGCCTATAAGGACATCACCGAAAACCTCGAGGGAGCCAAGTTCGTACTGCTTCAGCTACCTATAGGTGAGGAAAAGGACTTCAAAGGGGTTATAGACTTGATAGCGATGGAGGCCTTTCTTTACGAGGATGGTGGGAAGGCAAAGAGGGCAGAAGTACCAGAAGGCCTTCGTGCCAAGGCGGAGGAAGAGCGGCTTAAGCTTGTAGAGTCATTGGTGGAGGTAGACGAAGAGCTTATGGAAAAGTACCTAGAAGGAGAGGAGATATCAAAGGAGGAGCTTTACAGGTGTTTAAAACAAGGGATGATACAAGGTACTATCGTGCCGGTGCTTTGTGGTTCGGCCTTGAAGCTCATAGGAATTGAGCAGCTTATGGACCTCATAAACCTCTGTATCCCCTCACCTCTTGAACGGAGGCCCATGGAAGGTACAAACCCCAGAACAGGTGAAAAGGTGGTAAGGAGGCCTTCGGTGGAGGAGCCTTTCTCGGCCTATGTGTTTAAGACCCTTGTCGACCCCTTTGCCGGCCGGGTAAATTATGTGAAGGTCCTTTCCGGAAGTCTTGGGCCTGACCAAACCATCCTCAACGCTTCAAAGGACGTGAAGGAAAAAGTAGTCCAGATCTTTTCCATCCAGGGGAAGAAACAGGAGCCTCTTGGTATAGCCGAAGTAGGGGATATAGTGGCCTTGACCAAGTTGAAAGATACCCATACAGGTGACACCCTCTCTGACGAAAAGAACCCTGTGGTATATGAACCTGTTGTACCTATGACCCCTGTGCTCTCTTATGCCATCAAGCCAAAGGCCAGGGGTGATGAGGAGAAGATCTCTCAGGCCTTAAGCCGCATAAAGGAGGAAGACCCTACCATCGTTTTAAGTCGTGATGAACAGACCAAAGAGTTGATCATATCCTGTCTTGGGCAGTTACACCTTGATGTGATTGTGGAGAAGATGAAACGCAAGTTTGGAGTTGAAGTGGAGTTGAGTCCGCCTAAGATCCCTTATAAGGAGACCATAAGGAAGGTGGTAAAAGGCGTAATTTACAGGCATAAAAAGCAAACGGGCGGAAGGGGGCAATTCGCAGAGGTCCATTTCGACATCTATCCCCTTGAGCGCGGTAAAGGCTTTGAGTTCGAAGAGGCCTTGACGGGGATGAACGTCCCAAGGAACTTCGTCCCCGCAGTAGAAAAGGGTATAAGGGAGGCCATGGAGTCGGGGGTCTTGGCTGGTTTTCCGGTAGTGGATGTGAAGGTGAGGTTTTACGATGGCAAAAGCCATGAAGTGGACAGTTCCGACCTGGCCTTTAAGATAGCCTCTTTTATGTGTTTCAAAAAAGGGATGCAACAAGCCGAACCCGTCTTGCTCGAACCCATAATGAAGCTGGAAGTCACCGTTCCTGATGACGTCTTGGGTGACGTCATGGGGGATCTAAATGGTAGGAGAGGGAAGATCCTCGGCATGGAGACCAAGGGCAAAAACCAGGTCATCAAAGCCCTTGTACCTATGGCCGAGGTGCTTCAATATGGTCCGGTATTGAACTCCCTAACAGGAGGTAGAGGCAGCTTCACCATGGAGTTCTCCCATTACGAAGAGGTGCCGCCACATTTGGCCCAGAGGATAATAGAGGAGGCAAAACGCGAAAGGGAGAAGGAGAAAGAGGAATAAGGGGGTGAGGGCTGTCCTACAAAGGGTAAGGGAAGCTTGGGTAAAGGTAGAAGGGGAGGAGATATCGCGGATAGGTAGGGGGCTTTTGGTCTTGTTGGGGGTGGCAAGAGGGGATGGCCAAGAGGACTTAGCTTATATGGCCCATAAGATCCCCAACTTGAGGCTTTTTGAGGACGAGAAAGGCCACTTGAACCTTTCCTTAAAGGAAGTGGGTGGAGAAGTACTTTTAGTAAGCCAATTCACGCTCCTTGGCGATTGTAGGAAGGGGAGGCGCCCATCTTTCACAGAGGCGGCTCCTCCAGATGAAGCAGAAAGGCTTTACCTAGGGTTAGTAGAGGCCCTCAGGCGCGAAGGGGTAGAGGTAAAGACCGGTAAGTTCCAAGCGAAGATGGAGGTAGGGCTAATAAACGATGGCCCTGTCACCTTACTCCTTGATAGTCGTAAGGTTTTCTGAAAGGTTCGGTATAGAAGGTCGTCCGCTTAGGGCGAGGTGCCCTTTTCTTTTTTGAAACCAGGAGGGTGAGACGATGGTCAAAGGTACCATTCGCGAATCCGCCATCGCGGGGACTTGGTATCCTGGGGATCCAGCCGTACTGAAAAGTCAGGTGGAAAGGTTCTTGGCTATGGCTGAGGTCCCTGAACTGAAGGGGGAACCTGTGGGACTTATCGCACCTCATGCAGGCTATATGTACTCAGGCCAAGTAGCTGGCTACGCTTACAAGGCCATAAAGGGCAAGAAGTTCGACTCGGTAGTGATCGTAGCCCCAAGCCACTACGTTTGGTTTCAAGGGGTTTCGGTCTATGCCAAAGGGGGATATGAGACCCCCTTGGGGGTTGTACCCATAGATGAAGGGCTTTCGTCCAAGCTCATGGAGCTTAGCCCCCTTGTCAAGGAGTTGCCTCAGGCCCACAAGAAAGAGCACTCCTTGGAGATACAACTGCCTTTCTTGCAGGTAGTACTTGGTGAGTTCGAACTCGTCCCCTTGGTCATGGGCGATCAGGATCAAAGGACGTGCCGAGAACTTGGCAGAGCCTTGGCTGATTTGGTCAAAAGGGCATCGAAGAAGGTTCTCCTTGTGGCTTCCACGGATCTCTCCCATTTTTACCCTTACGAAAGGGCGATGGTTCTTGACAAGGCCTTCATAAGTCGGGTGGAGGCTTTGGATCCCGAAGGGCTCATCAAGGACCTTGAGGCCAAAGTATGTGAGGCATGTGGAGCTGGTCCTGTAGTTGCGGTGATGTTTGCAGCCAAGGTCCTTGGGGCAAGGCGGGGGCTCATCTTGAAGTACGCCAACTCCGGGGACGTTACAGGCGACAAAACGAGTGTAGTCGGTTATCTTTCAGCTATCTTCTTAAAGGAAGAATCAGGCCCCATTGGCCTAACTGAGGAGGAGAAGCAAGAACTTCTAAAAATCGCTAAAGAGGTCATATGGAACAAAGCGCTTGGTAGGCCTTTGCCCCTTTTTGAGGTAAGGTCACCTAGGCTGAAAGAGCCGAGGGGGGTATTTGTGACGGTGAAAAAGAGGGGATATCTCAGGGGGTGTATAGGGTACGTGAAGCCTATCAAGCCCCTTTGGCAGGCAGTGGTAGACATGGCGCAAGCAGCTGCTTTTGAGGATCCTAGGTTCCCTCCCGTTAGGCCAGAAGAATTGGAAGAACTTGAGGTAGAGATATCGGTCCTTACCCCCTTAAAAGAAGTAAAGGGTAGTCCTGATGAGATCCTCAGGCAGATAAAAGTAGGGGTGCACGGACTCATGGTGGAAAAGCCCCCTCATTACTCGGGCTTACTTCTTCCTCAGGTGGCCGTAGAGTACGGATGGGACGAGGAGACCTTTCTCAAGGAGACGTGTCTTAAGGCAGGTTTACCTCCAGAGGCGTGGCGGGATCCCCTTTGTAGGATTTATGTCTTTGAAGCGGAGGTCTTCTGACCGTGAGGAAGGTAAGAGCTGAAGAGTCGATAGGGATGGTTTTGGCACACGACCTGACTGAGGTAGTTCCCTTGGAGAGGAAGAGGGTGATCTTCAGGAGAGGCCATAGGATAAGGGAAGAAGACGTAGAGGTGCTTTTGAGGACGGGCAATTACTACATTTGGGTCCTTGAACCAGATAGGGACAAGGTCCATGAGGACGAAGCCGCCCTGAGGCTCTCGCGGCTCCTCGTCGGTGACTTCCTCGAGGTCGACGAGCCTAAGGAAGGACGTGTTTGGGTTAGGGCCACGAAAAAAGGGCTTTTGAGGGTGGACAAAGAAACCTTGAAAGAGATAAACGCCTTCCCTTCCTTTGTTGTGGCTACCCTCCATGACGGCAGTACGGTAAAGGAAGGGCAAGTGGTAGCAGCTGTTAAGACCATACCCCTTTTCGTTGAACAAGAGGAGATGGATCGGTGCGAAGGCTTGTTTTCAAAGAAGAAAGCAGTGTGGCTGAGGCCCTTTCGCCCCCTTCAGGTAGGGGTGATCGTCACAGGCACTGAGGTTTACGAGGGGAGGGTAAAGGACGGCTTCGATTTAGTGCTTAGGCCTAAGCTTGAGCGCATGGGTGTAGGGATCAAGGCCAAACTGGTAGTCCCAGATGACCCTTCAGAGGTGGCAAGGGGCATAGCCTATTTGAGGAAGGAAGGTGTCCAGGCCATATTGACCACTGGTGGGCTAGGTGTTGATGCAGGGGATGTGACCTTGGAAGGGGTTAAGCTTTCGGGGGCAAAGGTGGTGGTTTACGGTGCCCCTGTCTTTCCGGGCTCTATGTTTTTATACGCGGTCCTAGAAAACTTGCCCATCTTAGGGCTTCCTGCCTGCGTCTATTACAACAAAAGTACCGTCTTTGACCTGCTTTTCCCGTGGGTTTTGGCAGGGGAAGAGATCACTTGGGAATTGGTTAGGGGATTGGGGCATGGGGGGATATGTCTTGATTGCCCTGAATGCCGCTATCCGTTTTGTCCTTTCGGCAAAGCATGACCCTTTATGGCCTTAAGGTTTTGATAAGAGGTGCGGGCGAATTGGCAAGCGCTGTAGCCCATCGGCTCTACCTTTGTCATTTCAAGGTGGCCATGACTGAAATACCAAGGCCTTTGGCGGTAAGGAGGAAGGTATGTTTTAGCGAGGCGGTATACGAAGGACATCAAGAAGTAGAAGGGGTCAAGGCGCTTTTGGTGAAAGAACCTGCTCAAGTGGAAGAGATGTGGCAAAGGGGGATAATCCCCATCCTTGTGGATCCAGAATTGAGGTCCTTGAGCTTCATAAAGCCTAGGGTCTTGGTCGATGCCATCATGGCTAAGAGGAACCTCGGTACAAGTAAGGACATGGCTGAACTCGTGATAGGCCTTGGGCCAGGTTTTGAAGCTTCCAAGGACGTACATGTAGTAATAGAGACCAACCGTGGGCATAACCTGGGAAGGGTCATAGTGGAAGGCACAGCCGAGCCCGATACTGGCATACCCGGGGACATCGGGGGCTATAGGGAAGAACGGGTCCTTAGGGCCCCGAGAGACGGCCTGTTTGAGCCCTTGAAGGAGATAGGTGACATGGTAGAGGAAGGAGAACCTGTGGCTTATGTCGGGGGCGAGCCGGTTCGATCCAGGATCAAAGGCGTGATAAGGGGGCTTCTGCGTGAAGGGATGTTTGTCCAAAAGGGCATGAAATTGGGGGATGTCGACCCAAGGGGTATAAGGGATTACTGCTTCACCATATCCGACAAGGCGAGGGCAGTGGCGGGAGGTGTCCTTGAAGCCATACTTAGACACTTCAACCGCGAGGCTTGAGCTCCTTGAGGAACTCCTTTACCTGTGGGAACCCATATATCCGAGCTTGGCTGATTTCCTACAAGCCCTTTCAGGTAAAGGCGAAGGGGATTTTTTGGAAATAGGGCCTTTTTCTGGCGGTGTTGCCAAGGAAATGGCAAAAAGGGGCTTCAAGGTGGCTGTGTTGGCCCAAGAGGAGGTCCTCGGTATCCTTAAATCCTACCTTGCAAAAGGGGGAAGGCAAACGCTCTTTTACCAATGGCAAGGGGGGGACTTGCCGCTCCTCGATGGCTGTTTTGACCTCGTTTTTTGCAGAGGGGCCTTTTTCTTTATCAATGAGGCCTTTTTGAGGGAAGTGGAGAGGATCCTTTCGCCAGGTGGGATGGCCCTGATCGGAGGAGGATACGGCCCCTTTGCCCCTGAGGAGGTTTTGAAGGCCATAGCGTGGAGATCGAAAGAGTTGAACTTGGCATTGGGCAAAAGGTACCTAAGCCCTGGGGAACTGAGGGCCATGCTTGAAAGGGCAGGGCTTTCCAAATTTAAGCTAATCGAAGAAGGGGGTCTATGGGTCCTCCTACAGAAGGAGGGGAAAGGAGAGTCAGTAGGCATAAAAGAAGCCCTTGGGTTAGGGCCAAAGGAAGTCATATCCCTTGTAGGTGGGGGAGGAAAGACCACCCTTATGTTCACTTTGGCCAAAGAGCTGGCAAGGGAAGGTAAAAAGGTCTTGACTACTACTACAACTAAGATATACGAGCCCTCAAAGGAAGAGGTGCCAGGGGTCCTATTAGGTGAAGATCCTCAAGGCCTTATCGAGGAGGTCCAGAAGGGGTTGGAGGAACGCCCTTGGGTTGTGGTTGCGAAGAAGAGGACCGAAGAAGGAAAGCTCTTGGGAATAGAACCCGGCCTTGTGGAGAGGCTTTTTAAGCTAGTCGACTACGTAATAGTAGAGGCAGACGGTTCAAAGGGAAGGCCGATTAAGGTACATGGTGAATCAGAACCTGTAGTGCCCGAGTGTACCACCCTTTTTGTGGTTTTGGTGGGAGCCGATGGGATCTCAAAACCCCTTTCCCCTGACTGGATCTTTAGGTATGAAAAGGCAAAGGAGATCCTCGCCATAGGCGAGGGGGACAGGCTAACGGTAGAAAACCTCCTGGCCTTGTTTTCCAGCCAAAGGGGGTTGCTCAAGGGGAAACCTCCTCAAGCCAGGGTGGTGGTCTTCATCAACAAAGTAGACGGTCCCTCGGAGCTTGGGCTTGCAAGGGAGCTTTCGCAGTTGTTAGAAAAGAGAGGATACCGGGTTATCCTGGGAAGGGCCTTCTTCAATAAGTCGGTGGTCGAGCTTTGGGGGACATAAAGGGGTAGGAGGAGATGATGTTTAAGGTTGCCACATATAACGTTAACTCCATAAGGTCAAGGCTTCCCCTTGTCCTTGGATGGTTGAAAAAAGAAAGGCCTCACGTCCTTTGCATGCAGGAGACCAAGGTCCCAGATGAGGAGTTTCCAAAAGAGGAGATAGAAGCCTTGGGTTATAAAGTAGTCTTTAAGGGACAGAAAGGGGGAAGTGGCGTTGCAGTGGTTTCCTTGGAGGAGCCCGAAGAGGTGAGTTTTGGGCTTGATGATGGCCAAGGCCCTCCTGATCCAGATAGGCTTCTTTGTTGCAAGTTAAAAGGCCTTTGGGTTGTCAACGTGTACGTCCCCCAGGGCCAGAGTCCCGATTCGCCTATGTTTTCCTATAAGCTCAACTGGTTTGACCGGCTTTTGGGGTATTTAAAGAGGCGTTTTGACCCTCAAGGGATGCTCCTTTTGTGTGGCGATCTGAACGTGGCTCCGGAAGAAATAGACGTACATAACCCCAAGAGGCTTTTAGGACACGTATGTTTCAGGCCTGAGGTATGGGAAAAGTTCGAGGCCTTAAAAAGGTGGGGGCTTGTTGACGTGTTCAGGTTGCATCATCCAGGGGAGCCAGGCCAATATACCTTTTTCGACTATAGGGTCCCACGGGCCCTTGAAAGGGGGCTTGGCTGGAGGGTGGATCATATTTTGGCTACGGCTCCCCTTGCCTCAAGGTCCCTTAGGTGTTGGATAGACCTTGAACCGCGTAAGGCCGAAAGGCCATCGGATCATACCCCTCTTGTTGCTGAGTTTGACGTCTAGGGAGGTGTTGCAATGGAAGGGTTGAAGGAATTGGAAAAGGAGCTCAAGTTAAGGTCCAGGCCGGTATGGGAGAGATACGACCCACAGATGCGGCAGCGGGCCTTTGAATTTGCGGAGGGTTACAAGGCCTTTTTGTCCTTCGCCAAAACGGAAAGGGAGGCCGTACAGTGGATTGTAAAGGAGGCCCTTGAGAGGGGTTTTGATCCCAAGGGGGTAAAGGGGAAGCTTGTGAAGGTGAACAGGGATAAGGCCGTCGCCCTTGCGGTCCTCGGACAAAGGCCTTTGGAGGAGGGCTTGAGGATCATAGTCTCCCACATCGATACCCCGAGGCTTGACCTAAAACAGAATCCCCTTTTCGAGGACATGGATTTGGCCTTTTTCAGGACCCACTACTATGGGGGGATAAAGAAATACCATTGGGTCTCCCAGCCTTTGGCGTTACACGGCGTGGTAGTGAAGGAGGATGGGGCCAAGGTATGGATAAGGATAGGGGAGGAAGAAGGAGATCCGGTTTTTGTCTGTCCTGACCTTTTGCCTCACCTTTCGCGTAAGGTTCAGGACGAGAAGAAGCTAAAGGAGGCCATCGAGGCCGAAAGGCTCACGGTTCTCATAGGTCACATGCCCATGGAGGGCGATGAGGAGATAAAAGAAAAGGTGAAGTTGAACGTCCTAAGGCTTTTGAAGGAAAGATATGGGATAAAAGAAGAGGACCTTTTAAGCGCAGAGCTTCAACTTGTGCCTGCTGGAAAGGCAAGGGACCTGGGGTTGGACAGGTCCTTTATAGGGGGTTATGGTCAGGACGACAGGATCTGCGCTTATTGTGCCTTACGGGCCATACTGGAAGTGGAGAGGCCGCAGTTTACCGTCTTGGCCCTTTTTGTGGACAAAGAGGAAATCGGAAGCGACGGAAACACCGGAGCCAAATCCAGGTTTCTGGAAATGGTCTTAAAGGACCTTTGTCGCCTCCAGGGGAAGGAATTCACCTTGGGGCTGATGCTCGAATCCCTATTCCAATCTAAGGCCATCTCCGCCGATGTTACTGCTGGTGTTGATCCCAACTACAAAGAAGTCCATGAGGTCCAGAACAACGCCCGTATAGGATATGGTGTGGCGCTTTCCAAGTTCACTGGGGCAGGAGGAAAGTACTCGACCAGCGATGCCTCCGCCGAGTACGTAGCTGAGATAAGAGCTATGCTTAACAAGGAAGGTATCGCATGGCAAATGGCAGAACTCGGAAAGGTTGACGAAGGAGGAGGTGGAACAGTTGCCAAGTACCTAGCTGTATACGGCATGGACATAGTGGATTGCGGGACCCCCCTCTTGGGGATGCATTCCCCCTTTGAAGTCTCAAGCAAGGCCGATCTCTATGAGACCTTTAGGGCCTACAGGGCCTTTTTCAATTGGGGATGAGGTCTGAGTCAAAGATAAAAGGCCTTGAGGAACTCAAGGCCATAGTAGCAGCCCTCAAAGCCGAGGGCAAAAGGATAGTCTTCACCAATGGCTGTTTTGACCTCTTACACGTAGGACACGTTGCCTATCTTGAGGAAGCGAGGTCCTATGGGGATGTGCTGATAGTAGGCTTGAACAGCGATGCCTCGGTAAAGAGGATAAAGGGTCCCCAAAGGCCCATAATGCCCGAGTGGGCAAGGGCTAGGATGTTGGCTGCCCTTTGGGCAGTTGATTACGTAGTGGTTTTCGAAGAGGAGACACCTTTGAGGGTGATAAGGGAGCTTAAACCCCACGTTTTGGTCAAAGGCGGCGATTGGAAGGAGGAGCAAGTGATAGGCAGGGAGTTGGTAGAGGAGGTTAAGATAACGCCTTACCTTGAAGGTTTTTCCACTACTGCTTTAGTGCGAAAGATCAAAGGACTACCTATGGAAACGTCTGAAGAGTTCCTCGCGGGAAAAGACCAATAACAAGGGCCTACCATGGGGACAAGTCTGGGGGAAGGAGATAGAGGCCCATTCCTTTAGAAGGACGCGCATCTCCTCTAACGATAAAGGGGTGTTAGCCTTTACGGCCCCTTGACAGGCCAAAGATTTCCTTACCCTTTCAAAAAGGTCATCGCCTTGCCCTTTTACCCCTTCCAGAAGGGCTTCTATGGCCTCTTTGGCCCCTTCGGGTTTGACAGTGGAGGGTACGGCCTTAAGGAGGATGCTCCTTGGGCCAAAGGGCTCAAATTCGAAGCCGAAGGAAGAGAAGACCCCTTTGTTTTCCAAAAGGAAGGAAATTTCTGCCTCAGAAAACTCCAGGACTAGGGGTACAGTCAATTGAAGGCCTAAAGGATTGACCTTGAGCTTTTCGTAAAGGATCCTTTCGTGGAGGGCATGTTGGTCAAAGACCATAAGCCCTTCAGGTCCTTTTGCCAATATGTAAGTATTATCGAGCTGACCTATAGGTTCCAAAGGGGTTATAGTCTCGGTTTTATCCAGTAAGGTGGATGTTCCAGCTTGGGGGTGTACTGAGGAAACGAAGGCCCTTTTCGGCGACAAGGCCTCCTTTAAAGCCTCCTTAATGAAACCATAGGTCCTCTCAGGTGCCTCGAACCTCACTTCGGCCTTGGTAGGGTGTACGTTCACATCTACCTCTTCTGGCGGGAGGTATAACTTGATGACGGCCAAAGGATAGGTGCCTCGAGGGATCAAATCCGAGTAGAGTTCAGAAAGGATTTGTAAGATAGTCCTATCCCTTACGTAACGATCGTTTACGTAAAAGTAGATCCCTTTTGTGTTCCCCCTGTGATAAGGGGGTAAGCTAAGCCATGCCCTTAAAGTGTAAGGGGGGTCTTCCTCTTGGAAGCATAGCATTTTGTCCTCCATAGGAAGGCCAAAGAGCAAGGCGATCCTTTCCCCTTCCGAAGAGGCAGGTAAGTACAATAGTTCCTTATCCCCATGGATAAGGAGGAAATTCACCCCTGGTTTGGCAAGGGCTAGCCTGACTACGGCTTCAACTGAGTAGCCGAGCTCCGTTTGTGTCGACTTCAAGAACTTCTTCCTAGCAGGTAGGTTGAAAAACAAGTCCCTTACTTCTACAATCGTCCCCTTTGGTGCCCCTGTGGGAAAGCTCCCTAATAACTTCCCCCCTTCAACCACTACCTTGACGCCCGGTGAGCCTTCCGCCCGCGTGATAAGGGTTAGCCTTGAGACCCTCGCGATGGAGGGAAGGGCTTCACCCCTGAAGCCAAAGGTCAGGACCTTGGTCAGATCCTCTTCGTGGCGTAGTTTAGAGGTGGCGTGGTGTTCTAGGGCCAAAAGGGCATCTTCAGGCGTCATCCCCTCTCCATCGTCCTGGACCCTTACCAAGAGTTTCCCCCCTTCCTGGAGCCTTATTTCTATATGAGAGGCCCCTGCATCGAGGGAGTTTTCCACCAGTTCTTTGACCACAGAAGAAGGCCTCTCTATCACCTCCCCAGCGGCAATTTTGGAGACGAGTTCCTCAGGGAGGACCTTTACCTTTCCCAAGCCTCTATTTCTCCCCTTTCCTTCTCAAATCCCTTTCGACCCAAGAGGGCCCATGTCAAACGTTTCCCTTTTTCGACAGCGGGCTGATCGAGAGGGTTGACTTGGTAGAACTTACCCAAGAGCAAGGTCTCCATCTCCCAGAAGAAAAAGAGCTCCCCTAAAGCACGGGGTGTGAGGGGCAAGGCCATCCGGTAGAAAGGGCACCCCCTTTCGGCAAGTACGTATTCGGTGGCCTTCCTTTCTGCTTCCAAAACCTCCTGAACCCTTTTGCCTTCGAGGACCTTTGCCTCTTCAGATCCTATTAACCCCTGGGCTAGTTCAAGGTCAAAGGTATGGGACAGCGGCCTTAATACCGTAAAGGCTTTATCCTTCGGACCATCGAGCCAGAGTTGAAGCTGCGAATGCTGGTCCATCGGTCCACGGGCCCAAAAGGGGGTTGGTGCGAGGTCTTCCCTCTTGCCGAGACTTTCGGCGAGCAGTTGGACCCTCCAAGGACCAACCCTCCAGAGGGCATCGCCATAGATCATTGTTACCCAAGTGTACTTCCCTTTTTCACGGTGTAAAAGGAAGAGAAGGGCTGCGGTTTCAAGGGCCGGTCTTCCTTCACCTTCCCGTAAGGAGCGGTCCATGTCGATGGCCCCGAGTAATAACTCCATGGTATCGATACCGAGGACTTCAGCAGGGACAAGACCCACCACGGACAATACCGAAAACCTTCCAACCACCTTTGGGGGAAGATCAAAGGCCTGAAGGCCCTCCTCTTGGGCGAACTTCCTTAAAGGCCCTCTTTGGGGATCAGTGATAACCAACAAGCGATCCTTCCAATCGGAAAAGCGAGATTTAAGTCCACCTAAGAAGGCCAATAACTGGACAAGCGTCTCTATAGTTTCTCCAGATTTGCTTATGACAATCACCAAAGGGTTTCCTTCTAAGGTTATTTCCAGGGCCTTTACGCAGGTGGACGGATCCAAATTGTCTAGGAAAAAGACCCTCGGTCCCTTTTGGCCTGCCTTTGATTCCAAGGCCATCCACGGGTGAAAAAGGGCTTCCACCAAGGCTTGAGGACCAAGGGATGAACCGCCGATGCCCAGTACTACCACAGGGTCAAAGCAGTCGCGATATGCCCTTGCCTTCTCGATCACGTGGTCGGTCTCTTTCAGGTAAGGGGTGTCAAGGAAGGGAAGCTCTCCTCGGTTCCTTTCCACCTGGACCTCCCACCACGCCCTTTGGGCATGGGGCCAGAAGGCCTCGAGGCGCCCTTTCGGGATGCCTCCTCTTACAGTTTCCTGATAGAGACCCCGTGGATCAACCTGAAGGGTTTTCAAGGAACACCCCCATGCGTCTGTACTTTTCGTACCGCTGTTCAAGGAGTTCTTCTGGGCTAAGTCTGTCTAGCTCTTGTAGATGCTTTATGATCCTTTCTTTGAGGATAAAAGCGGCTTCCTTAGGGTTACGATGGGCACCGCCTAAGGGTTCGGGGACTATTTCGTCTATTATCCCAAGTTCCTTTAAGTCTTCGGCAGTAAGCCTAAGGGCTTCAGCTGCGTCAGGTGCCTTTTCCCTTGTCCGCCAGAGGATGGCTGCACAGCCTTCAGGTGATATCACCGAAAAGATGGCATGTTCAAGCATTAAGAGCCTGTCCGCTACTGCAATGGCCAAAGCCCCCCCTGATCCCCCCTCGCCTATTATGGTGGAGATGATAGGTACAGGCAACATGGCCATCTCCCTCAAGTTTCGGGCTATGGCTTCGGCCTGTCCCCTTTCCTCTGCGCCTACCCCTGGATATGCCCCAGGGGTATCCACAAAGGTGATTATGGGTTTTTTGAACCTAGCCCCAAGCTCCATAATGCGCAAGGCCTTCCTGTAACCTTCTGGATGGGGCATGCCGAAATTTCGCCTTTTGAGTTCTTGGACGTTGTTCCCCTTCTGTTGCCCAATTACCGCCACAGTTCTTCCCTGGAGACTTGCAAGCCCCGCTATAACAGCAGGATCATCCCCAAAGGTCCTGTCGCCGTGAAGCTCTATAAAGTCTTCGAAGATTAGCTCGATGAAATCCAGGGCGTGGGGACGATCTATATGGCGACACAGCTGGGTCTTCTGCCAAGCAGTTAGGTTAGAGTAGATCTCCCTGTAAGCCTCCTCAAGCTTGGCCTTGAGCTTTTCCAAGCGTTTTCTGACTTTTGGGTCCTCTGGGGAGGCAAAACGGCTCAGTTCTTCATACTCCCTTTCGAGTTCCATGAGGGGCCTTTCGAATTCCAAGTAATGCCTCAACACCCCTCTACCTCCACAAAACAGGCCGTAGGCCCTAAGATGGAATGTAGACCGTTGATCAAAGCTTCAGAGGGCATAAGCCTCAGGTCATCGGGCAACTTTATGACCACTTCCTTGCTTCCTGTGAAGACGTGTAAATAGGCCTCACAAGGGCCTCGGTTCTCTAGCATAAGCGCCTTCATGGCCTCAAGTTCCTTCCTCGACAGGCCTTTCACCTTTACCTTTATCCTAATCCTTTTGGGCCCTTCCTTTTCTTCCCTTCCTTCCAAAAGGGGCCTTATGGAATTGACCCTGAGTTTTGGCCTTCCCTCCTCGTCCTTTTCCAAGATGCCTTCTATTAAAAGAGGGACCTCGCTCAAAAGTAGCGTATGGACCTCTTTAAACAGATCAGGGAAGACAACGCCTTCAACCCTTCCCGTAAGGTCCTCGAGCTCGACTACAGCCATACGTTCCCCTTTTCGCGTCCTTATCTCCCGTAAACCCGTAACGATTCCGCTTAGCTTTACCTCGGTGCCTGGATCCAACCCCTCAAGCGTCCTTATCTCATACTGGGCCTTCCTTTTGATCAAGTCCTCATAGCCCTTCAAGGGATGGCCACTTAGGTAAAAGCCAAGGACCTCTTTTTCCGCCTTGAGCAACTCAAGTTCGTTGGGCAAGCTAACAGCGGCTTTTGCATCCCCTTCGGTTTCAAGGCAAGAGAAAAGCGTCGGTTGTTTACTGTTTCCCGAGGAACGTTCGAGCACCTTGGGAAGGCTTAGGAGGAGTTTGGCCCGTTCGCCCAGGGAATCAAAGGCCCCTGCTTTTACAAGGCTCTCCAAGGCCCTGCGGTTTACCTTCCTACTATCCACCCTGATACAGAAATTGGCAAGACTTCGGAAAGGACCATCCTTACGGACCTCAAGTATGGTACGGACCGCTGCTTCTCCTACGTTCTTAACTGCTCCAAGGCCAAATCGTATTTTCGGAGGGTCGCCTTCTTCTACGGTGAACTCCCATTGGCTCTTGTTAACATCTGGTGGCAGGACCTCGATCCCTTTTTCCTTACATTCCATCACATAACGCATGACCTTATCTGAATCGTTCATTTCAGAAGTGAGCAAGGCTGCCATGAACTCATGAGGGAAATGGGCCTTAAGGTAGGCAGTTTGATAAGCTATGAGGGCATATGCCGCACTATGGGACTTGTTGAAACCATACTCGGCGAACTTGGCCATTAGTTCGAAGATCTCGGAGGCCTTTTCCTCCGGAATACCCTTTTTGAGGGCACCCCCTATGAAGCGATCCCTCAGTCGGGCCATTTCCTCTGGGTCCTTTTTACTCATGGCCTTTCGTAATATGTCGGCCTCGCCTAAGGTAAAATCGGCCAGGATAGAGGCTGCCATCATCACCTGTTCCTGATAAACCAACACCCCATACGTTTCCGCGAGGATGTCTTCCAAGGCGGGGTGGAGGTATTTAACGGCTTCCTTTTGATGCCGCCTCTTCACGTATTCGTCTACCATACCGCTTCCAAGGGGCCCAGGTCTATAAAGGGCTAAAAGGGCAATGAGGTCAGAGAACCTTGAGGGCTTTATCTTCCTCAAGAGTTCCCTCATCCCTTGGCTTTCAAGCTGGAAGACCCCGGTGGTATCACCTTCCGACAGCAACTTATAGGTCTCTGGGTCATTGAGGGGTAATGCCTTAAGGTCTAGTTTTATCCGGTGTCTTTCCTCTACAAGCCTTACGACCTCCTCCATCATGGTCAAGGTCTTCAAACCGAGGAGGTCAAACTTCACCAGGCCTATCCTTTCCACGTCCTTCATTGCGTACTGGGTGGTTATCACTTCCTCTTTACCCTTGTACAAAGGCAGGTAGTCCATAAGGGGCCTGTTGGCGATCACGATCCCAGCAGCGTGGGTTGAGGCGTGCCGTACCATCCCTTCGAGGCGCAAGGCGATCCCCAGGAGCTTCCTCAAGGTCTCGTCCTTATTGGCCAGCTCCTTAAGCCTGGGTTCCAAGGCAAGGGCCTCTTCTAAGGTGGTATTGGGGCCTCCAGGGATGAGCTTGGCTATGAGGTCCACTTCCTTATAAGGGAGACCCAAGACCCTCCCCACATCCCTTACCACAGCCCTTGCTTGCATCTTTCCAAAGGTGATGATATGGGCCACCTTGTCGTGCCCATACTTGGCCTTTACGTACTCTATCACTTCATCGCGCCTCTCATAACAAAAGTCCACGTCTATATCAGGCAGACTGATCCTTTCTGGGTTCAAAAAGCGTTCAAAAAGGAGGCCGTGCTCCAGGGGGTCTATATCCGTTATGCCTAGGGCATAGGCTACCAGGCTTCCAGCTGCAGACCCCCTGCCTGGACCTACTGGTATTCCCTTCTGTTTGGCGTAATTCACAAAGTCCTGTACTATCAGGAAATAACCGGAAAAACCCATGGAGGTGATGACTTCTAATTCTTTCCTTAGCCTATCCCAGTAAGCCCCTTCGTTTTGTACCTTTGCCTTCTTAAGCCTTCGCCTTAACCCCTCTTCTGCCAACTCCTTTAGGTAGTCTTCCAATCCTTTACCCTCAGGAGCTTCAAAGGAAGGCATTTGATATCTTCCGAGCTCGAGCTCAAGGTCTACCCTTTCGGCTAAATCAAGGGTATTGGAGAGCGCCTCCGGAACTTCCTTGAATATGGCCTCCATTTCTTCGGTAGACCTTAGGTAGAATTGGTCGGTGGGGAAACGGAGCCTCCTCGGATCGCTCAGGACCTTACCGGTTTGTATGCACAAGAGGACATCGTGTAAAAAGGCGTCCTCCCTGTTTAAGTAGTGGCAATCGTTTGTCGCTACCACCTTTACGTTTAATTCCTTGGAGAGCTTGAGGAGCCCCTCGTTTACCTTCTTCTGTTCATCGAGGCCGTTGTATTGTAGCTCCAGGTAAAACCTATCTCCGAAGACTTCCTTAAAATAGGTGGCCTTCTGTTTAGCCCTTTCGTAATCCCCTTTGAGGAGTAACTGTGGGATCTCACCTTGTAGACAACTGGTGAGGACTACCAGACCCTCTTGGTAGGTTTCAAGGAGTTCGTGGTCGATACGTGGTTTTTGATAAAAGCCCTCGAGATAAGCCAAGCTTACCAGATGGCAAAGGTTCCTATAGCCCTGGTTATTCAAGGCCAAAAGGACCAGGTGGTAAGGTTCCCCTCCCTTTTCGAACCTGCTTTTTGGCGCTACGTAAACCTCACATCCGATGATGGGCTTTATGCCATGCTCCTTTGCGGATACATAGAATTCAATGGCTCCAAACATATTGCCGTGATCCGTCAGGGCCACGGCCTTCATCCCCATACGTTCAAGGGCGGGGAAGAGCTCTTCAAACCTTATGGCACCGTCCAAGATGCTGTACTGGCTATGGAGGTGCAGGTGGACAAACCCCCGAGGCATCGATCACTCCCACTCTATGGTGCTTGGGGGTTTTGAGCTTATATCGTAGACTACACGGTTTATCCCCTGCACTTCGTTTATGATCCGTTTGGCTATTCGATCCAAAAGCCCGTAAGGGAGCCTCACCCAATCGGCGGTCATAGCATCCTGGCTTTCCACCACCCTTAGGGCGACTACGTGTTCGTACGTTCGACGGTCCCCCATCACGCCTACGGTCTTCACCGGCAAAAGGACACAAAAGGCCTGCCATACCTTTTCATACCAACCGCTTTTACGCATCTCCTCCTCGAGGATACTGTCAGCTTCCCTTAAAAGGTCCAATTTCTCCTTGGTGACCTCCCCGATGACACGGACTGCAAGTCCTGGCCCCGGGAAGGGATGTCTCTGGATTATCTCTTCTGGAAGTCCCAGTTCACGGCCGAGGGCCCTTACCTCGTCCTTAAACAGTTCCCTTAAAGGTTCCACAAGCTCCAGGTCCATCCTCTCGGGTAACCCTCCCACGTTGTGATGGGTCTTGATAGTAGCAGAAGGCCCTCGATGGGAGGTGCTTTCAATCACGTCAGGATATAAGGTACCTTGAGCCAGATAACGGACACCGCCGATTTTCCTGGCCTCTTCTTCAAAGACCCTGATGAAGGTCTCCCCTATTACCTTGCGTTTGGCTTCAGGGTCTGTTACCCCTTTTAACCTCTCGAGGAAAAACTCGGCCTTGTCCAAGACCCTCAGGTCTCCTCCTAGCTTATCCCTGAAGGTCCTTTCCACCTGTTCGCGTTCTCCTTTCCTTAGGAGGCCGTTGTCCACAAAGATGAAGACGGTCTTTTCTGGTACCGCTTTCAGCAACAGGGCACCTGTTACCGAAGAATCCACACCCCCCGAAAGGGCACAGATGACCTTGCCGTCCTTTACCCTTTCGCGGATCAGGTGCACGGTTTCTTCCATAAAGGACCTCATGTTCCAGTCCCCTCGGGCCCCACAGATCCTAAAGAGGAAGTTCTTCAATACCTCTTTGCCTATCTCCGTGTGGGCCACCTCAGGGTGGAACTGTAAGGCGAAGAGTTTCCTCTTAGGATCAGCAACGGCGGCCATAGGTGAATTGGCCGTACTTGCGAGAACTATGAAGCCTTGGGGAAGCTGTTCCACCCTATCTCTATGGCTCATCCATACACGATAGGGCCTTTTGGGATCCAACCCCCAGAAAAGGTCATCGGGTTCCTTAACCCATAAACGAGCCCCTCCGTATTCGCCTTTTGGGGCATGGGTTACCTTCCCCCCTAGTAGGTGCGCCATTACCTGCATCCCATAACATATGCCAAGTACAGGTACGCCGAGTTCGAATACCCCTGGGTCAGGCAATGGGGCTCCTTCTTGGTAGACGGAACTCGGACCTCCCGAAAGGATGATTCCCTTTGGCGAGGCCCTTTTTAAGACCTCACAAGGGGTATCCGGTGGGTATATCTCACTGAAAACGCCAAGTTCCCTTACCTTCCTCGCTATGAGCTGAGTATATTGGGAACCGAAATCTAAGATGATGACCCTTTCCATTTTGGTCGCTTGAAGGAAACATACACAGTAGGAATGGGCAAGGTCAACTCCTTGACAGGGAGGGGAGGGAAGAGGTAAAAAATGGGGCCTAAGGAGGAAAAGATGGCCAAGAAGAACAAGTCAGCGTTAAAGAAGGCCCGGCAAGATGAAAAGCGCCGTTTGAGGAACAAGCATTATAAGACCATGGTTAAAAATGCCATAAAAGAAGTTAGGCTTGCTGTGGAGGCAAGGGACCTGAAGCTAGCCCAGGAACTTCTGCCCAAGGCTGTTTCCATGTTACACAAGGCCGTTTCAAAGGGTGTCCTCCACTGGAGGACCGCTGCAAGAAAGGCCTCGAGGTTAAGCCGACTCGTCTATAGCCTCCAAAGGTCTTTAGAGCAAACTGCTTAAACCCTCAAGGAAAAAGGCTTCAAGGTAAAGGCGACCATAGGAGGATCTCTTGGAGGCAAGGTCGACTTTGTAAAGTCCCTTTAAGACTTCGCGTAGGCCTTGTTCCCCTTTTTTGATCCTTTCCCTTATCTTCCAAGCAATCGCCCCTAAGACCTTGGGGGGTGGTTCCCCTTGTGAGAGGATCTTTTCTAAGACTAAAAAGGCCTTGGCGAGGTCCCCTTTTTCCAAAGCATCCACGGCCTCAAAGGCAGAACGTAACCTGAAATCGCTCACCACGGCCTCGACTTCCTCAAGCCCTACAATGCCATGGCCTTTGAAAAGGTAGAGCTTCTCCACCTCAGAAGAAAGCACCTGGAGGTCTGGCCCCACTAGTTCTTTCAAAAGCTCTATAGCTTGCTGTGAAATGACCATTCCCCTCTCCCTGGCCATGTACTTTATCCAGTAGTTCAACTCATAGGGGGTCGTCTCAAGGCAATAGACGTTGCCCTCTTCCAAACCCTTGGTTTCCAACTCTTCAGCCTCCACCACCACTATCGTTGGAGGCCTATGTGAGGCCAAAAGATCTAAAAGGGCATGGAGGTCCTTGGGTTCTAAAGGCGTTTTGAGCCTCAAGACTACCACCTTGCGGGAGGAAAAAAAGGGTAGGGCACATACCTCTCCCAAGGCCTCTTTCAAGGAGGCATCCTCCCCTACGACGAAGACCTTACATTCCAAGGCACCTTCGGCCTTTAAGTAGGCATCCCTTATAAGCCTTTCGGCCTCCTTTTTGAGGAAGACCTCACGGCCGAGCAGGACATAATAGGGTTTGAAATGCCCTTTTGCGAGCTCTCCCTTAAGCCTTAGGAAATCCTTTAAAGCACCTGGCCTGTGTCTCAACTGCAACCCCAACCCTTCCCTTCGTTTTTAACACATAACCCATTCCTTATCAAAGTCCCTTGAAAGGAAACAAAGGGATATGGTATAAAGATTTACGAAATTTACAATTGCGTTTATCGGAGGCAGTTGCCTTCTATAAGGGCCAGAAGGCAGAAAGGATTTTTCTCCTTCCTTTTAAGAGGCCTTTCCTTAAAAAAAACGTTAAAAAAACAAGGAGGCGTCCATGGGATGTGGGGATGATGGTTTTAAGTGGGAGGTAGTGTGTACTGTGCCTACCAGGAACCTTCCGCTTGATCGGGAGGCTTTTTCGAGGGTGGGTGCCAGGCTTGTGACGGATGTCTTGCTTGAACCCTGTAAAGAGGACGAGCTTCTGGAGTTTGCCAAGGAGGCAGATGTCGTTATCTCACAGACAGCCCCTTTTACCCGGAAGGTGATAGAAGGGCTTAAGAAGTGTCGTTTTATAATGATAGCTAGGTTAGGCACGGAGAACGTGGACTTTGGAGCCGCTACGGAACGAGGTATATGCGTGGCTAACCTCGGTCCTTATTGCAAGGAAGAGGTATCAGATCATGCCATGGCCTTACTTTTGGCCTTAGCGCGGAGGGTGGTGGAAACGCATCAAAAGGTCTTGGAGGGCTATTGGGGTGCGCCTTTTATGGATGAAGAAATGAAGAAGGTGTGGAGGAGGATCGTAAGGGTTAGGGGCAAGACCTTGGGCCTTGTAGGGCTTGGAGCCATAGGGAGGATGGTAGCTCAAAAGGCCAAGGGTTTTGGGATGAGGCTTATAGCCTATGACCCCTATGTGCCCCGTGAGGTAGCGGACGCATTGGGGGTGGAGTTGGTGGACTTTGACGCACTTTTAAGGGATTCGGACTTTGTGTCCATCCACTGTGCCTTGACTCCTGAGACAAGGGGAATGTTTGGTCGCGAGGTCTTCAAGAAGATGAAGCCCACTGCCTGTATCATAAACGTGGCAAGGGGAGAAATAGTGGACACTGAGGCCCTCTATGAGGCCTTGAAAGAGGGGTTAATTGCTGGTGCGGGGTTGGACCTCGTGGGTGAGGAATCAAGACCCACCCCTTTGGACCATCCTATTTACAAGTTGCCAAACGTGATCGTGACTGGGCACTCCGCTTTCTTCAGCCCAGAGGCCATGGCCTCGATGCCTGTTATAGCTACCGAAGAGACGCTTAGGGTTTTACAGGGCAAATGGCCAAAAAACCTCATAAACAAGGAGGTAAAGGAAAGGTTTGAAGCGAGGTTTGGATCTATGGAAGAATAGCAAAGGGGAGGTGAGACCATGTTCAAGAGCAAATGGCCCAATATGGGTGATGTGTTGAAGCTACATGCTAGGAATTATCCAGATAAGATAGGTTGCCAGGATAAGTACAAGACTTGGACCTTTAAGCAATGGAACGAGCGCTCTTGTAGGCTTTCAAACGCCCTTATGGCAATGGGAGTGGGGTATGGTGAAAGGGTGGCGATGATCGCTTATAATCGCGTAGAGTGGATGGAGTTTTACGCAGCTTGTGCAAAGGGTGGTCAGATCGCTGTCCCCATCCTTTTCCGTTTGGCCCCTCCTGAGATCGAGTACGTTATAAACCATTCCGAGAGCAAGGCCTTCATAGTAGAGGCCCCTTTTGTGGATACCATCAACTCCATAAGGGATAAGCTTACGGTTCCAAAGGAGAACTTCATATACCTTGGGGAGGGGAAGGCACCTGATGGGTATGTGCATTATGAGGAGGTAATAGGTAGGGGAAGCCCTAATGAGCCTGACGTCAAGGTGGATTCTGCCGATCCGTGGATGATCGTCTATACCTCAGGGACCACCGGCAGGCCAAAGGGAGTCGTAAGGACCCATGAGGCGAATATGGCCCATTATTACGTCACTATAGCGAACCACGGTTGGCTTCCTACTGATAAGGTGATGCTTGTCATGCCTATGTGTCATATAAACTCTGTGTACTACTCCTTCCCCTTCACCCTCTTGAGTGCCCCCGTGATGGTCTATAACATGGTCAGTTTTGATCCAGAGGATTTCTTGAAGACGGCAGCTGAATTCAGACCCACCTTCACTTCCCTGGTCCCTACCCATTACGTCATAATCCTTTCACTTCCTGATGCGGTGAAGGGGAGATACGATGTAAGTTGTTTCAAACAGCTCCTCATCTCTTCAGCCCCTGCCAGGAAGGAGTTGAAACTTCAGATAATGGACTATTTCAAAAACGCCCAGTTGTGGGAGGCATATGGTTCCACGGAGACTGGCCTTGTTACCTTGTTGAGGCCCGAAGAACAGTTGGAGAAGTTGGGTTCAATAGGTAGGGAGGTGTTTGGGGTTGACGAGGTTAAGCTTCTGGACGAAGAGGGGAACGAAGTACCCGTAGGGGAAGTAGGGGAGCTTTACGCAAGGACTCCCCATATGTTCAAGGAATATTGGAAAGACCCTGAGAAGACCCAGGCGGCTTTCAGGGGTGAATGGGCTACCGTAGGGGATATGGCCAAGAAGGACGAAGACGGTTACTACTACCTTGTGGATAGAAAGGCCAATATGATCATCACTGGGGGTGAGAACGTTTATCCCTCTGAAGTGGAAGCCGTTGTAGCCACCCATCCGGCGGTAAAGGATGTAGCCGTCATAGGGGTACCTGACCTCAAATGGGGGGAGGCAGTAAAGGCTGTGGTGGTCTTGAAGGAAGGCTATCAACCTAGTGAACAGTTAGCGCAGGAGATCATTCAACACTGTAGGGGTAAGATAGCCAATTATAAGATCCCCAAGTCCGTGGACTTTATCCCCGATGAGGAGATGCCGAGGACAGCCACGGGCAAGATCCTCCATAGGAAGTTAAAGGAAAGGTACTGGAAGGACCAAAGCTAAAGGGAGACGACTTCCCGAAGGCCTTTCCCCTTTTTCGAGTTCGGTTGATAGAAAAGGGAAGGGGTGTTATCCTAAGGGAAACGGTGGATCCTCGCGATGCAAAAGGGGCTTTTTGCGTGGTTTTTGATAGCTTTACTGACCATCCTCTTGTTCAACAGCCTTTCCCCTAAAGGTGGTCAGAAGGAGCTCATATACAGCGATTTCCTGGAAGCTGTAGAAAAGGGCCAGGTTTCTTCGGTTACCATTAAAGGGGAGAAGATAACCGGGGTATTTACAGACGGTTCTTCTTTTAAGACTGTCCTGCCACCTGATCCGGAGTTGATCCCCTTTCTGAGGTCCAAGGGCGTTAAGGTGAGGGCAAAGCCTGATGACTCTTCGCTTGTGAGTTCTCTACTCACTAACTTAGTCCCCTTTTTGTTGCTTTTCGGCTTTTGGATCTACTTTATGAGGCAGATGCAGGCAGGAAGCGGGAGGGCCTTTTCCTTTGGTCGAAGTAGGGCGAAGTTCTTCGATAAAGAGCAAGGCCAAAGGGTTACCTTTAAAGACGTGGCTGGTATAGATGAGTGTAAGGAAGAAGTGAAGGAAATCGTGGAGTTCTTGAAGGACCCTTCACGATTTACCCGACTCGGGGCCAGGATCCCCAAGGGGATATTGCTCGTAGGTCCTCCAGGTACGGGCAAAACCCTTTTGGCAAGGGCCATAGCCGGCGAGGCCGATGTGCCCTTTTTGAGCATAAGTGGTTCTGACTTCGTGGAGATGTTTGTGGGTGTTGGGGCAGCCAGGGTAAGGGACCTGTTCGCCCAAGCTAAACGTCATGCCCCTTGCATTGTCTTCATAGACGAGATCGATGCTGTAGGGAGGTATCGCGGGGCGGGCCTTGGGGGAGGTCATGACGAGAGGGAACAGACTCTGAACCAGCTTTTAGTGGAGATGGATGGCTTTGAGGCGAACGAGGGGATAGTGGTGATAGCGGCTACAAACCGTCCGGACATCTTAGACCCTGCATTGCTTAGGCCGGGCAGGTTCGACAGGCAGATCGTCGTACCCATTCCGGACCTGAGGGGCAGGTATGAAATACTCAAGGTCCATACGCGTAAAGTCCCCCTGGAAGAGGATGTGGACCTTTGGGTTATAGCCAAGTCCACGCCTGGATTTACAGGCGCCGACCTCGAAAACCTGGTGAACGAGGCAGCCCTCCTTGCTGCTAGAAAGGGGAAGGACAAAGTAGGGATGAAGGAACTAGAAGAGGCCAAGGACAAAGTCCTAATGGGCGTAGAGAGGAAGAGCATCGTTTTAAGCGAGGAGGAGAAAAGAAGCATCGCCTACCACGAGGCAGGACATGCCCTTGTGGCCAAATTCACCCCTGGTGCTGATCCTGTCCACAAAGTGACCATCATCCCTCGTGGGCAGGCCTTAGGGTTGACGCAACAATTGCCCCAGGACGACCGTCACATTTACTCGAAGGATTACCTCCTTGCCACCATAACGGTCCTGCTCGGTGGTAGAGCCGCAGAGGAATTGGTCCTTGGCAGCATAAGCACAGGTGCAGGCAACGACATCGAAAAGGCCACAGAGATTGCCCGGAAGATGGTCTGCGAATGGGGGATGAGCGAAAGGCTTGGTCCTTTGGCTTTTGGCAGGAGGGAGGAGCAGGTCTTTTTGGGGAAAGAACTGGTCATGCACAAGGACTACAGCGAACGCACAGCCCAAGAGATAGACGAAGAGGTAAAGGGAATCGTTACGACTTGCTACCAGAGAGCAAGGTCTATCCTTCAAGCAAATCTCGACCTTTTGCATTTAATTGCCCAAAACCTTTTGGAAAAGGAGTCCTTAAGCGGCGAGGAACTCGAGGAGATGGTGAGGGGAAGGGGTGCGAAGGGTCTATAAACTACGCTTACGGGACAAGGAGCTGGAGCTCGGCAAGAGGACCTTGGTGATGGGCGTCTTGAACGTCACCCCGGATTCTTTTTCAGACGGCGGTCTTTACCTTGACCCCAAGAGGGCAGAGGAAAGGGCATGGGAGATGGTGGAAGAAGGGGCAGATATCATTGACATAGGTGGTGAATCCACCAGACCTGGGGCTGAGCCCTTACCCCTTGAGGAAGAACTGCGAAGGGTAATGCCCGTCCTTGAGGCCTTAGGTCCTTCTTTTCCTGTGCCTATATCTATCGACACCTATAAGGCAAAAGTAGCTGAAGAAGCCCTTAAGGCAGGCGCCTCTATTGTGAACGACATTAGCGGATTGGGGTTTGACCAGGACATGGCAGAAGTAGTAGCCCATTATGGGGCTGCATTGGTGATCATGCACATAAAAGGCACACCTAAGGACATGCAACTTAACCCGACCTATGGTGACGTCCTTGGGGAGATAAAGGCTTATTTACGGGAGAGGATAGAGAAGGCAGAAAAAGCAGGGGTTAGGTCAGATGCCATAATAGTCGATCCAGGCATAGGCTTTGGGAAGCGTCTGGAGCACAACTTGGAGATCTTCCGCCGTATGAAGGAACTAGAGGAGCTAGGCAAACCCATCCTTGTTGGTCCCTCAAGGAAGCGGTTCATAGGGGAGATCTTAGGAGTAGAGACAAGCCAAAGACTGTACGGGACCTTGGCCGCCGTTGCCTTTTCGATCTTACAGGGGGTCCATATCGTAAGGGTCCATGATGTGAAACCCTGTAGGCAATTGGTGGACGTAATCGACGCCATGATGAACCTTTAAACAGGGTTTAGGGGTGGGGACGTTTTGGGCGCTTTTGAAGAACATGGGTCTAAAGGACCTGGTAGACATAGGGGTGGTGGCCGTCTTTGTTTACTGGGTGCTTTTGCTTTTACGAGGGACCCGTTCCCTGGAGATCTTACTGGGACTAGGTTTTTTGGTATTGGCCTTTTTGACCGCTCAGAAATGGGGACTTGCGACCATACAATGGATACTCAGCAACTTCATGGAATCCTTCATCGTCTTCATCATCGTCATCTTCCAGGAGGACATAAGGAGGGCCCTTTCCTCTATGGGGAAGACCCCCTTTTGGGGTCCTAAATTTCACCCTTACAATCCCCTTTTGCTAGAAGAGATAGTGGAGGCCTCCGTGAATCTTTCGAGGCTAAAAGAGGGGGGGATCATAGTCCTTGAAAGGGAGGCGGATGTCAGGAGACATGTAGAAGTAGGGGTTGAGCTTGACGCAAAGGTATCAAAGGAGCTATTGGTCTCCATCTTTCGAAAGACTTCGCCCCTTCACGATGGAGCTGTGCTTGTCCAAAAGGGACGGATTTCGGCTGCCAGGTGTTTCCTACCCTTGAGCGAGAACCCAAGGAAAAGCCCTTTACTTGGTATGAGACATAGGGCTGCCCTCGGTATGTCGGAGAGGACCGATGCCGTGGTCATAGTGATATCGGAAGAAAGGGGGACTGTTTCTTTGGCCATAAAAGGTAAGCTTACCCGTAACTTGGAGATGGAGAGGTTAAAAACGGTCTTGAACAATCTTTTGGTTTTACAAAGGGCCAAAGGTGAGAGAAGGTCTAAGAAAGCTATTTCTTGAAAACCTAGGGCTCAAGTTGATATCGTTCCTTGTAGCCTTCTCCATATGGGCTTTCGTCAAGGGTACCACTGTAAGGGAGATGACCTTGACAGTACCAGTGGACATCACGGAGCTACCCGAGGGTTTTGTGGTGAGCGATGTTGAGCCGCTTTTGGTCACAGTGAGGGTGAGGGGATTGGTACATCAGGTGAACAAACTCAAGCGGGAGGCCATACAAGTGGTCCTTCCCCTTAAGCGGGTGAAAGAGGGGGAAAACGTCTTTTGGATAGGTCCAAGCTTCGTCAGGGTCCCTTCCGGTATAGAGGTGGTGGACGTCTTACCTGCCCAAGTGAAGGTGAAGTTATACAGCATAAAGGGTGAAGACGGTAAATGACCCTTTTTTAAAGGGGGTAGGGCCATGAGGCTTTTTGGGACAGACGGCATACGAGGAGTCGCGAACCGTTTTCCTATGTCGGTGGAAGTGGCCCTGAAGGTTGGCCAGGCTGTTACCGCCCTTTTCAAACAAAGGGAAGTCCATCCACGCATTGTGGTGGGCAAGGACACGAGGCTTTCAGGGTATATGTTTGAGACAGCGCTTGTGGCAGGCATCTGTTCCATGGGCGGAGAGGCCCTTTTAGTGGGGCCTTTTCCAACCCCAGGGATCGCCTTTCTGGTAAGGGATACCCGAGCCGATGCAGGGGTTGTCATCTCGGCTTCGCACAACCCCTTTTACGACAACGGTATAAAGGTGTTCTCAGGCGATGGCTTCAAGCTTCCGGATCCCCTTGAGGATAGGATCGAGCAGATGGTCATGAAAGGGGACTTCGGCTTGGAACCTCCAATAGGAGAAGACATCGGTAGGGCCATGAGGATGGAGGACGCGATAGGTCGTTACCTCGTCTTTTTGAAAAAAACCTTTCCCCAAGAACTTGACCTTAAAGGGGTAAAGCTTGTTGTGGATTGTGCCAACGGGGCTACTTACAAAATAGCCCCTTTGCTCTTCTGGGAACTTGGGGCAGAAGTGATCCCCCTTTCGGACAAACCAAACGGCTTGAACATAAACGAGGCCTGTGGTGCCCTTTATCCGGAAAGGATGGCCAAGGCCGTTGTGGCGTATGGGGCTGACCTCGGCTTGGCACTTGACGGAGATGGGGATAGGGTCATCTTTTCGGATCGCAAAGGGCAGGTCTTGGATGGTGACAGGATCATGGCCATATGTGCCATCGAAATGGCCAAAAAGGGTAGTTTAAAGAAAAACACGGTAGTTGCCACAGTGATGAGCAATATGGGGCTTGATGTAGCCCTAGCCAGGCACGGCATAAAGGTGGTAAGGACAAAGGTAGGGGATCGGTATGTGGTAGAGGAGATGCTCAAAGGAGGATACAACCTCGGTGGGGAACAAGCGGGTCATATCGTATTTCTAGACTATACGACCACAGGAGACGGACTCCTTACAGCCTTACAGCTCCTATTGATCCTCCGGTCTAAAGATAAAGACCTTTCAGATCTGACCAAGGTGATGGAACCCTATCCCCAGGTGAAGAAGGACATCCTCGTTAGGTCAAAACCACCCCTTGAGGAGATCCCAGGTTTCCTTGACGCCCTGCGGGAAGCCGAAAGAGAACTTGAGGGGAAAGGCAGAGTGGTGGTTCGCTATTCAGGTACAGAGCCAGTGCTGAGGCTTATGGTGGAAGGAGAAGATGTGGGGAAGATATCGGCGTTAGCTGAAGGACTTGCGGACCTAATTCAAAGACATATCGGGGAGGTAGGAGCATGAAGAAACTTGCTGTAAACGTAGACCACGTGGCCACCCTCAGGGAGGCGAGACGCACCTATTATCCAGATCCTGTGGAGGCGGCCTTACTTGCAGAACTTGCCGGTGCCCATGGCATCGTGGTCCATTTGAGAGAAGACAGGCGCCACATAAAGGAAAGGGACCTCAGGCTGTTGAGGGAGTTGGTGAAGACCTGTCTTAACCTCGAAATGGCCCCCGTAGAGGAGATGTCCAGGATAGCAAGGGAGACAAAACCCCATATGGTCACTTTGGTCCCCGAAAGGAGGGAAGAGATAACTACCGAAGGGGGGCTTGACGTAAGGGGAAATAAGGACAAGCTAACGGGGCTAATAGAGGGACTAAGGGAGGCGGGGATAGTCGTCAGCATATTTGTGGACCCAGAACCCTTCCAGATCGAGGCGGCTAAGGAAGTGGGAGCTCAGGCCATTGAGATACATACAGGCCTTTATGCCGAAGCCCCTAATGAGGAAGTGAGGCAGAAGGAGTTGGAGAAGATAAGGCGTTCAGCCGAATTTGCTAAGCAGCTGGGTTTAAGCGTAAGGGCAGGCCATGGTCTAAACTACTGGAACGTCAGGCCTATAGTGGAAATCCAAGAAATAGAAGAACTGAGCATCGGCCACGCAATTGTGGCCAGGGCAGTACTAGTGGGGATGGAGAGGGCAGTAAGAGAAATGCTCGAATTGCTTAAGTAGCCACCTCTAAGATCAATTCGTACAGGAAATCTATGGCGAAAAAGAAGTTCTCGAGGCGGAGCCTTTCGTCTACGTTGTGTACTAAAGAGAGTTCTTCCCGCTTAAGCCTGAAGGGCACAAAGTCATAACAAGGTATTCCTGCTGAGCGGAAGAAGCGACTGTCAGTTGCTCCGGTGATCAACATAGGTACAACGGGCACACCTGGGTCTTTCCGGTGGGCTAGTCTTTCAATGGCCTTGTATAAAGGGGTTGTCAAGGGAGACGGAGGGCTTGGTTCAACGGGGGACAAGGGCTCAAGAGAAACACCCTCCTCGTCCAGTAGGGACCTTAACCCTTTGAAGAACTCCAGAGGGTCTGTGTCTGGAAGGAGTCTGCAGTCAAAAAGGGCTTCTGCTTGAGAGGGAATGACGTTGACTTTGGTACCAGCCTTAAGCACCGTTAGGGTAAAGGTGTCCCTCAACATGGCCATGATTTGAGGATGAAGGGATAAGGTCTTGAGGAATCCTTCGAGTTTCTGCCCTCCAACTTCAAGGGCCTTTTTCGCCTCCGGGTTTTCATCCCCCATTATCCCTTCGAGGTAATGCCTTACTAAGGGGATGACCCTTATTGGCGGCTGATAGGCCAGGAGCTTAAAGGTGGTCCTCACCAGTTTTTCTGCGGCATTATCGCCATGGGGTATTGAACCATGCCCACTTCTACCTGTGGCTTTAAGGGAGAATTGTGCCACCACCTTCTGGGCTACGGAGATCTCGTAATGGTGAGGGGTACCGTCATCCCTGAGGACGATGGACCCTCCCTCGTTCAAGACAAAGGCGACCTCCCGTAAATCCGGTATGTTTTCCAGACACCACTTGGCACCAGCCTTACCTCCTGTTTCTTCATCGGCAGTGGCCAAAAGCCAAACGGGCCTTTTCAGCCTTTGGGAACGCCTTTTGGTCAATACCAATGCCCATACCTGCGCCATCCCAAAGGCCTTGGTATCGAGTGTTCCCCTACCCCAGATAAACCCATCCTTTATGCATCCTCCAAAAGGGTCCTCCGTCCACAGATCCCTTTCTGCCGGGACCACATCCATATGGTGCAAAAACAAAAGGGCCCCCTTGCCTTCGCCTAGTTTGGCTAAGAGGTTTGCCCTTCCGGGTTCCGGTATATATACCTCACAACTTATCCCTTCTTTGGACAGGAGGTGCTGCAGGAACTTTGCTGCCTCTTCTTCACGACCAGGTGGGTTTGAAGTGTCTATCCTCAAATACTCCTGGAGGTTTCGGAGGGCTTCTTCCATTTTTTCAGCTCAGAGGTTAAGGGCTCCTCCCTTCAATAAGGTCCTTCTTTCCCTTTCTGTGAGGTCATGGACAAGGCGGATCTTTATCCCTTCGCCCAGGACCTCAGCCTCTATCTTGCCCAAGAGGTCCCCCAAGGTCAACCTGACCTTCTGGCCCTTTTTGAAAAGGGAATAGTCCGAGGGGTTGGCGAACTTAAGGGGTATGATGCCGAAGTTTATGAGGTTTGACCTGTGTATGCGTGCAAATCCCTTTGCCAAAACGGCCCTTATCCCCAAGCATCTTGGGACCAGGGCTGCATGTTCACGGCTTGACCCTTGCCCGTAGTTTTCCCCACCGACGATAAAGCCTATCCCTGCTTCCCTTGCCCGTGAGGGGAAGGAGGGGTCCAAGTTCCGAAAGGCATACTGGCTCAAAGCAGCTATGTTGGACCTCAAAGGCAAGACTTCAGGGCCGGCAGGCAATATGTCGTCTGTAGAGATGTTATCGCCCAATACCAAAAGGACCTCGCCCTCAAGGACCTCAGGCAACGGGTCAAAAGAGGGCAAGGGTTTTATATTGGGGCCTCGGCGTAGTTGGACCGAACTAGGGTCTTCTGGAGGAGGCAATATCAGATTGTCGGCCTTCCAGTTAGAGACCACCTTTGGGATGCGAGGTGGAGTTCCAAGGCGGCGTGGATCTGTTATTTCCCCTTTCAAGGCGGTTGCCACTGCCACTTCAGGGCTTGCAAGGAATACTTCAGCATCTTGTGTACCGCTTCGCCCTTTGAAGTTACGGTTGAAGGTCCTAAGGCTCCTACCACCTGAAGGAGGAGCAAGGCCCATTCCTATACAAGGGCCACAAGCAGGTTCAAGGATCCTTGCGCCTTTCCTTACGAGCTTTTGCAAGTACCCAGTTTCCTCAAGCAAGTCGAGCACCTGTCGCGAACCAGGGACTATGGCAAATTCCACCTTAAGGGGGGAGTCAGAATTACCCAATACCTCAGCGACAAGGGCCAAATCGTAAAAGGAGGAATTGGTGCAAGAGCCCACGATCACCTGGTCTACCTTAAGGCCCTCCACCTCGCGGACCGGTACCACGTTGTCAGGACTTGAAGGCAAGGCCACAAGGGGTTCGAGGGTCGAGAGGTTTAAGGTTTGTTTGCCCTGGTACTCGGCATCGGGGTCGGGCATAAGTGGGAGCCACTCCTTCCCCCTCCCCTGAGTCCAAAGGAAGGCGCGCGTCCTCGTATCGCTTGGAAACAAAGAGGTTGTAAGGCCCAATTCAGCCCCCATGTTGGTTATAGTGGCCCTCTGGGGAATGGAAAGTTCAAAAACGCCAGGCCCTCTATACTCAAAGACCTTCCCGTAACCTCCTTTTACGGTCAGGCGCCTCAATAACTCCAAGATTACGTCCTTAGCGGAGACCCATGGTGAGAGTTGTCCTGAAAGTTCTACCTCCCATACTTCAGGCATGGTCATAAAGAAGGGGCGACCAGCCAAGGCCAAGGCTACGTCAAGACCTCCAGCACCTATTGCCACCATCGCCAAGGCCCCGGCTGTAGGGGTATGGCTATCGGATCCGAGAAGGGTCTTTCCGGGCGATGCAAAACGTTCAAGGTGTAGTTGATGGCATATGCCTGTCCCAGGTGGCGAAAAATAAGCCCCGAACTTCGAAGCAGCTGTCCGTAAGAAGAGGTGATCGTCAGGGTTTTCCGGACCTATCCCTAAGGTGTTGTGGTCCACATAGCTCACCGCTAGGGGCACGACCCTTTCGATCCCCATGGCCTCAAGTTCAAGGTATACGAGAGTCCCAGTGGCATCCTGGGTTAACACCTGATCTACCTTAATGGCTACCTCTTGTCCGGGGAGAGGCTCACCCTCTACCAAATGGGCCCTTATGATCTTCAAAAAAAGGCTTTCCCCCATCTTAGACCCCCTCTAGGGCTTCTCTCATCTTGCGGAAGGCTTCCCTTTTGTCAGGTTTGTCAAATATGCCTGAACCTGAAACCAATATATCGGCACCAGCCAAAGCCACTTCGCGGACGTTTTCCAACTTAACGCCTCCGTCTACTTCTATTAGGACCTTTAATCCCAGCTGGTCAATCCATTGCCTTAACTTCCTCACCTTCTCCAGGCTGTGCGGGATAAAGTCCTGTCCACCGAAACCGGGATTTACGCTCATGACCAGTACCAAGTCTACTTCCCTTATCACTTCCTCTAAAGTCCATATAGGGGTAGCTGGGTTAAGCGCTACTCCCACTTTTGGGCCCGAGGCCCTTATCTTGGAAAGGACCCGGTGCAAATGGGTGCATGCTTCCACATGGACCGTTATTACGTCTGCACCAGCCGTAGCGAAGGGTTCTATAAGCCCCTCTGGTTCATAGACCATGAGATGGACGTCAAGGATAAGGTGGGTCTTCTTCCTCAGGGATTTAACCACAGGGACACCGATAGTGAGGTTAGGGACAAAGTGGCCATCCATCACGTCCAGATGGATCCACTCAGCCCCGACCTCTTCTAACTCCCTGACCTCATCTGCTAGACGGGAAAGGTCGGCTGAAAGCACAGAGGGGGCTATCTTCTTCATGCGGAGGCCTTTTGCGAAGCCAGTATCTTGGCGGCACGCCGTGTGAGCTTTTTCAACTTGCTGATCCTCTCCTTTAGCCTTTGGGCCTCCTTTGTCTTGCCTTCCTTTAAGAGTTCCTCCCTTTCGGCCTTGAGTTGCCTTATCTGCCTCTTGAGCAGCGTAATGTTTATCGTCCTTTTCCCCAGCTTTACCACCTTTTCCCCTGTCACACCCGAGGAAGGCGCACCCCTTACGGCCTTGATGAAGGCTATGAGCTCCTCCTTTTGCATCCCACTTACCCCTTCGGCCCCTAGCTCTTTTGCCAAGGCCCGAAGCTCCTTGACGGTCATCTTCTCTACGGGTTTTTCCTCTGCCATCTTTTACCTCCTCATCTCCTCTGGTCCTTTTGGAGATAACAAAGGGCGGATGAAAAATCAAGCCGAGGGTGTAAAATGCATTTAAACTCGTGGTCTATTTTTGATGGATGGCTAAAAAGATCCTCATTGAGGCAAGCTTACCTGGTTTCAAAAGGGTGGCCCTTCTGAAAGAGGGGGTCCTTGAGGAGTATTTCGTGGAGCCCGTTCCTTCAGGCACCCTTGTCGGTAACGTGTACTTAGGCCTTGTGTCCAACATATCGCCGAGCCTTCAAGCCGCCTTCGTGGATTTCGGTCAGGGCCGTAGGGGGTTTTTACCCTTGGAAGAGGTACACCCTATGTACTGGGCCTCAAGGCCCAAAGGCAGGAGGCGGCCTAGGATAGAAGAGGTCCTGAGGGAGGGTCAGCCCCTTATAGTTCAGGTTGTAAGGGATGAGATAGGCGAAAAAGGTGCCATGCTCACTACTTATCCTTCCCTTGCAGGGAGGTATCTTGTCCTTTTGCCCTTTAGGGAAGTGAGGGGAGTTTCACTGAAGATCGAACCTGAACCCCGCAGGCGAAGGTGGAAGGAGTTCTTAGAGGGACTTGAACTACCTGAGGGGATGGGCCTTATTGTGAGGACGGCGGCCCAAGGTTGTAGTAAGAAAGACCTCTTGAAGGACCTCAGCTACCTTTTAAAGCTTTGGGAGATGATCCTCAATAAGTCACGCGAAACTCCACCTCCTTCCCTCCTTTACGAGGAAGGAGGTATCGCCCTGAGGGTGGTGCGTGACTATTTCACCCCGGAGGTTAAAGAAATCCTGGTGGACCAAAAGGAGGCCTATGATGAGGTCTACAGGTTTTTCTCTGAGTTTATGCCGAGATACCGTCACCGGGTGAGGCTCTACGAAGATGACCTTCCCCTCTTTTATCGCTATCACGTGGAAGACCAGGCACGGCGCCTTTACATGCGTCAAGTGGAATTACCTTCGGGGGGTACCCTGACTTTTGACATAACAGAGGCCTTCGTGGCCGTAGACGTCAATTCTGGAAAGGGTAAGGAACCATGGAGTCCCGAAAAATTGGCCTTTAAGACCAACCTCGAGGCCGCCCAAGAGATCCCAAGGCAACTGAGGCTTAGAGGATTGGGGGGCTTGGTCGTAATCGACTTCATCGATATGGAAAGGGCTGAACATAGACAAGAGGTGGAAAGGAAGTTAAAAGAAGGTTTTAAATCCGACAAGGCCAAGATCTCCATAGGTTCTCTGTCTGAATTCGGGACATTGGTCCTTTCGCGGCAAAGGATGCGACCCTTCTTGGTAGAACAGACCCATGATCGTTGTCCCCATTGTTCTGGTACAGGGTGGGTGAAGAAGACTTCTTTTGTAGCCCAAGAGGTCCTCCTTGACCTGAGAAGGCTTTTGGCCGAGGGTAAGAAGTGTCTCGAAGTGATAGCGCAAGAGCCCCTTATCAACTTCCTTAAGGAGCAAAGAGGGGAAGTGCTTTTGCAACTTGAAGCCCATTTCAAGACTAGGCTTTCCTTTAAGGTGGTAGAAACTGTGGATTCCTACCAGATCAGGGTCATAGAGGAGGCCAAAAGTGGCTGAGGACGGTTACCTTGTGATCCATGGTCACTTCTACCAACCCCCTAGAGAGAACCCATGGCTTGGAATTGTTGAAAAGGAAGCTTCTGCCCATCCTTGGCACGATTGGAACCGTCGGATCACCGAAGAATGTTACGCCCCCAATTGGTGGGCGAGGGTTTACGGCCCAAAAGGGGAGTTGAAAGAGGTTTTAAACAACTACGCCTTCATGAGCTTCGACTTTGGCCCAACTTTGCTCAACTGGCTTAGACGTCATGCCCCTCGCGTCTACAAGGCCATCTTGCTTGGGGACCTTCAGTCCAGAAGGCGCTATGGGGGACATGGTGCCGCCATTGCCCATCCTTATTCTCACATCATACTCCCTTTAGCCCATCCAGAGGACAGACGCTTGGACATTCACTGGGGAATTTTGGACTTTCGCCTGCGCTTTGGAAGGGACCCTGAGGGGATGTGGCTTCCGGAGTGTGCGGTTGACACGGATACCCTAGAGGATCTGGTTGATGAAGGCATTTCCTTTGTCCTGCTTTCGCCTCAACAGGCCAAAAGGACTAGGAGACCAGAGGGATACTGGCAGGAGGTAGACGGTAGCCGCATGGACACCTTTAGGCCTTATAAGGTGAAGTTGCCGTCAGGCAGAGAGCTTTCAGTGTTTTTCCTTCACCATGGTCTCTCCATGGGCGTATCCTTCGGTGACCTCCTAAGGGATGGAGAGAAGTTCTTATGGGCTATAAGGGAAGCAATGCCACAAGGGGGTCACCCCCTTGTGGCAATTGTCAGCGATGGTGAGACCTTTGGTCACCATAAACCCTTCGGGGAAATGGCCCTTTCTTATATATTTTGGACCCTCCAAAGGAAGGAAGGGCCTAAACTTACCGTTTTCGGGGAGTTCCTGGAAAAATACCCTCCAGAGGACGAGGTAGAACTTCACGAAAGGAGCTCCTGGAGTTGTGCCCATGGTCTGGGCAGATGGGAACGGGACTGCGGTTGTTCAACAGGTGCTCATCCTGAGTGGAATCAAAAGTGGAGGAGGCCTTTACGTGAAGCCCTCAACTGGTTGAGGGAGAACTTGAGGGATCTTTTCGCTACAGAGGGGGAAAAGGTCTTTTACGACCCACAGAGGGCGCGCCTTGAGTATATGGAGGTCTTTGTGGAACCGTCCCGAAAGGAAGCCTTTCTAAAAGAACACCTGAAAGGCAGCCATCCAGGGAAGGCCTTGGGGCTTTTGGAGATGGAGAGGGAATCGCTCCTCATGTTTACCAGTTGTGCGTGGTTCTTTGACGATCCCTCAGGTATAGAGACCCTTTTGGCCTTAAAACACGCGGCCAGGGCCATCGACCTGGCGCGTATCTATGGAGGGATAGACCTTGAAAGAGGGTTCCTAGAAAGGTTAAGGGAGGTAAAGAGCAACATCCCCGAAAAAGGGACAGGAAAGGACCTTTACCTGAAAGAAGTGATCCCCCATAGGGTAGACGTTGAAAAAGCTGCTTTTCACGCCTTGATGCACCCCTTACTTGGGGAAAAGAGGGAAAGGTTAGGGGCCTATCGAACAAGTTACCCCTCGGAAGAAGAGAGAAAGTTAGGGAAGGCACGTTTGAGGATCGGGGAAGTGGTTTTGGAGGATGAGAGGACCTTGGAAAAGGCCTCCTTTCCCTTTGCCCTTTTGGACTTTGGGGATCACAACCTGCTTTGTAGCCTTGGAGACGTGGATCTCCAAGGGATAAAGGGGGCCTTTGAAGCCGGCGATTTAGCCACGGCTTCGCTCTTGATAAGGGAGACCCAAGGAAAGACCTTCACCTTGCTTTCCCTTTTGGACGAGTTCAAAGAAAAGGTCCTTTATGGGCTTTTGGAGGAGAAATGGAAGGGGCTTTATCCATTTATAGAAGGGCATTATATGGAATGTTTGCCCTTAGTCCAGCTCACCCGTAGTTTGGGGTTAAAGATCCCCCCTGACCTATCTGCCCTTTCCCACTGCGTCCTCTTAGGAAAGGCAAAAAAGGCCCTGGAGGAGCTATCCCCTGAACTCTTGGAAGAGGTCTTGAGGGAGGCGAGGGTTCTCGGTGTAGAGGTGGATCTTTCCCACCTGAGAGGGGAAATGGCGGAGAGGTTTAACTCTTACCTTGAGGAGATGCTGGACCGTAAGGGGGACGTAGACCTCAAGGAGCTTAAAAAGGCCGTGGAGATATGTAAGACGTTGGGTGTTCCTCTAGGTAAGTTCCAAGCTTACTTTTTCATGTTGGTCAAGGGACAGAGGGAAGCCCTCTCTCAGGAACTAAGGGATTTAGCCCAGGCCTTTTCCATAGAGGTCTGAAATGCGAGGCTCAGGGGTTTTGTTGCACATAAGTAGCCTGCCTTCCCCCCATGGGGTTGGGGACCTTGGGCCATGGGCCTTTAGGTTTGTCGATTTCCTAGAGGCTTCAGGACAACGTCTATGGCAACTTTTGCCCTTTGGGCCTACGGATCCGGTCCTCGATAACTCCCCGTACTCTAGTCCTTCGGCCTTTGCAGGCAATCCCCTTTTCATAAGCCTGGAGAAACTCTATGAGGATGGGCTTTTAGAAAAAAAAGACCTGAAACCCTCCACTCCCTTCCAAGAAGGCTTCTGCGATTACGAAGGGGCTTGCCTTTTTAAGCAGCCCCTGTTGGAAAAGGCTTGGTCCTCTTTTAAGGGTACGCGGTCCTGGTCTTGGGAGGCCTTCTTGGAAGGGCATAAGGATTGGCTTTGGCCTTGGTGTACCTTCAGGGTCCTTAAGGTCCGATTTGAGGGTAAACCCTGGTACTTGTGGCCCGAGGAATTCAGGAGGCCCACGCCCTCTCTGTTCGAATGGGCTATGGAGAAATTCGAAGATGACTTTTTCAGAGAAGCCTTTGCACAATACCTATTTTTCAAACAATTGGGAGAGCTCAAGGGATATTGCGAACAAAAAGGCATACTCCTGATAGGAGATATCCCCATATACGTCACCCATGACAGCGCCGATGTTTGGGCTAATCAACACATATTTGAACTTGATCTCCAAGGAATGCCCCTTTTTGTGGCTGGTGTTCCCCCTGATTACTTCAGCCCTAAGGGGCAGAGGTGGGGCAATCCCCTCTACCGGTGGGATGTGATGAAAGAAGAGGGCTATAAGTGGTGGATATGGCGAATAAGACATAACCTACGTTGGTTCCACCTCCTGCGCCTGGACCACTTTCGGGGTTTTGTAGCCTATTGGGCTATAGATCCCCATTCAGAAGATGCCAACCGAGGCTTGTGGAAAAAGGGGCCGGGTGAGGCCTTTTTCGAGGTGCTCAAGAGACACTTTTACAACTTACCCTTTGTCGCCGAAGACCTTGGCATTATCACCGCTGAGGTAAGGGAGCTTATCGCCTCTTTAGGCCTCCCAGGGATGAAGGTGTTACAGTTTGCCTTTGGCGACGATTTCCCCCAAAGCCCTTATCTTCCCCATAACTTCGATGTCAATTGCTTTGCCTACCCTGGCACCCACGACAACAACACCTTGAAGGGATGGTTCGTACAAGAACTCACGCCAGAAGGTCGCCAAAGGGTCTTTAAATACCTCGGTAAGACCCCGACTCCAGAAGAACTCCCTTGGGAGATGATCAGATTACTTATGGCCTCAGTGGCCAAGGCCGTTATCGTCCCCATGCAAGACCTACTAGCCCTTGGGCCAGAGGCTAGGCTCAATAAGCCTGCCTCATCAAAGGGCAACTGGCGATGGCGCCTGAAGGAAAAAGACCTTTCGCCTGAACTAGCCACAAGGCTGAAAGACCTAAGTTGGACCTACGGAAGATCTTAAAAACACACCCTTGACAGCCGACTTGGTTGTACTTATCAATAATAACGTCAATAACTTGCAGCAAAAAGTTCAGTTCATCATAACAAAATAACAAAAAGGAGGTGGCAGTATGGTGAAAAGGGAGTTGAAGTGTGTAGCATTGGTTCTTGGAGTGGTGTTAGCTTTTACTTTAATTTCTAATGGAATTGTCGAGGCCACAAATGCTAAAAAGGAAAAAGCTACTCCTGCAGTGCAAGTAATTACCAAAAATTTTGAGGGTGAAGTAGTGAAAGTTGACACAGCAGCTAAGAGCTTAACGGTAAAGGGTACTACAGGAGAGGAAACTTTTGATGTTTCAAAGGCAAAGTTTGAAGGGGTGAAGGATTTGGCGGAGCTCCAGGTGGGGAACAAAGTGGTGGTTTCCTATGAGGAAAAGGAAGGGAAAAAGGTGGCAGTGACGGTTAAGAAGCAATAAACAGAGGGCAAAATAAGGTATACGAAAGGGGGGCGAGGCCCCCCTTTTTATTTTGTTTTAGGTTTGACACCGCGAGAAGCCGTGTGGTAAAAAGGAAACCCGTTGGTTTCAAAGCATAAAGGGAGGGGGACGAGATGGGTCAGAGGGTAGCTATAATAGGGGTGGGGCAGAGTGCTTTTGTCAGAAGTTATCCAGGGTCCTTGAGGGAGTTGGCCTTTGAGGCCTTCAAGGAAGCTGTAGAGGATGCCAAGATCAATCCCAAGGAAATAGAAGCCTCTTTGATCTGTTCGGCTCCGGAATATGACCGCCAGAGGTCGCCTGCAGGGGTCATAGCGGAGTACCTTGGTTTAATCCCTCAGCCTACTTGTTATGTGGAGACGGTCTGTTCGTCTTCAACTACTGGGGTGATAATGGCCTATTCCTTGATAAAATCTGGGCTTTATAAAATCGTGGCTGTCATAGGGGTACAGAAGATGTCTGAGCTTACCTCTATGGAGGTCCAGGAACGTATGGGGCGTGGGGCTGATATCCAATGGGAATCTCCTTTCGGGACGATGATGCCTGCGTATTATGCCCTTTATGCAAGGGCCTATATGGAAAAATGGGGTTTGACCCTGGAGGACCTTGCTTCTGTTAGGATAAAGTCCTCCATATACGGACAGATAAACGAAAAGGCCGTTTACAGAAAGCCTGTCACCATGGAGGATTTCACCAATCCCGAGAGCCGTTTTGCTGAACCAGTTGCCTCTCCCTTGAGGGTAGGCGACTGTTGTGCCAATGCGGATGGGTCATCTTGCATAATCTTGGCGAATGAAGAAGTGGCCAAGAGCGTGTGTGAGAAACCCATCTGGATCCTTGGGGTTGGTTCGGCTGCTGAGGCCGTCACCATGACCGGTAGGCCTGACCTTACAGAGGGGTTGAGGGTTGCCAGGATAGCTGCCGAGAAGGCTTATAAGATGGCAGGTGTCGGTCCCAACGATATAGATGTGGCTGAGGTGCACGATTGCTTCACCATAGCTGAAATCATGGCCTATGAAAACCTAGGGTTTGCCCGTCCGGGAGAGGGCAAGGAGCTCATAAGGTCAAAGGAGACATACAAAGAAGGACGCATCCCCGTGAACGTGGATGGCGGGCTCTTATCAAAAGGACATCCCATAGGGGCTACGGGGGGGTCGCAGGTAAGGACCATTGTGTTGCAGCTGAGGGGGGAGGCCGGACCTATGCAAGTAAAGGATCCTGAGATAGGACTCGTGCATAACATTGGTGGTGTAGGGCTTTATGGGAACGTCATAATCATGGGGAGGTAGCCATGGCAAAGGAAAAAGAATTGGACACGAGGTTTCAACGTTTTGGGGTGGTTAGTTTTACGGCTATCACCAAGGTCAACGATTTTGTGGGGTATCTCGAGGAAGGGAAACTGATGGGTACCAAATGCAAAAAATGCGGGGCCCTTTACTTCCCTCCGCGGGCTGATTGCTGTCAGTGTTTGTCAAGCGAAATGGAGTGGTTTGAGGTAAAGGGTAAGGGCAGGCTTTTAAGCTATACGAGGCTATCCTATGCCCCTGTGGGATTTGAAAAGGTCCTCCCCTATACCTTGGGGCTTTTGGATTATGGCGACTACAAGGTCTTTGGTTGGATAAGCAAAGACATCCCCGAAGAAGAACTTAAGGTGGGCATGGAGATGGTTCCAAGGGTCATAAGGTTAGAGGGGGACCGTCTCCTTTACGAGTTCGCCAAGGCTTCGTAAAAGACCTTTTTCCCAAAGATCCGGGAGGCAACCTTGCCTTCGGTGATGAGTTCTTTTAGGAAGGCAAGGGCCTCTTTTTCATCTATGCCCAAGCCTTCGCACATCTCTTCTAAGGTCAGGGGCCTTATGCGCAAGGTCTGCAGGATCCTTTCCTTTAAATGAGCTCCCAAAGAGGAAGGGGATTTTTTAGCAATTGGGGAAATGGGAACGGCCTTTGGCCCCAGGCGTTTTGCTATCTCCGTCAATCTCTCATGGGAAACGGGATGGGCGTACTCTTCTGCTCCAGGCCTGGAAACCGTATTTAGGTGGACCAGATCTGGATCGATGGCTTCTATGGCCTCTTTTAAGGCGTCTAGGTCGTAAGGGTTATCGTTTATCCCCCTGCAGAAAAGGACCTCAAGCCACAGCTTCCCCTTGTACAGCCTCCTGAAGTCCATCAAGCCTTTGAGGATCTCCGAAAGTCTAAGGGAGGGGTGGGGGCGGTTTATGGTTTCAAAGACGGATTCAGTTGCGGCGTCAAGGGAAGGGAGGACGGCATCTGCCAGAAGGAGGTCTTCCTTTACCTGGTCAGAGGACAGGAGCGAACCGTTCGTTATTACTGCGATGGGATGAGGGCTTAGGCGCTTCAACTCCTTTATAAGTTCCCCGATCCTCGCGTTAAGGGTGGGTTCACCAGATCCGGACAAACTGATGTAGTCCAAAGGCCCGTTTAGTTCTTTAAGGGTCTCCTCGACTTCCCTAAGGACCTCGTCGATAGGGACATATTCTTTCCTCTCCACAGTAAGGGAGGTGGTCCTCCCCAACTGGCAGTAAATGCAATTGAAGCTACAAAACTTCCTAGGCACAAGGCTCACCCCTAACGAGATCCCAAGCCTTCTCGAAAGCACCGGACCATAGGTATACTTCATCCCCCGAAGGCCTCCATGTGTAAGAAGTCCTTCAACTCCTTCCTTTCCCGAGGAAGGGGGATCTCTTCGGGTACGCCCAAAGGGACTATGACCACCACTTCTCTGTCTTCAGGGACTTTCAATAACTCCCTTGCCTTCTGGGCATCAAAGGCGCCTACTATCACCGTTCCCAATCCCTTGTCCCAGGCTGCCAGGCAGAAATTCTGCACAGCCAAGGCTACATCGAACATCAGCCAGTCCCCTTTATCCGTTGCGGCTTTACCTTGGAAATAACCGGCTTTGCCCTTTTGCCCCAAAAAGACCGCCACCCAAGGTGCTCGCTTTACTGCCTCATAAGCTGGGTTTTGACGAAGGCTAGACCTAAGGGTCTCGGCCAGGGCTTCCTTGGTCTCTTTTTTGGATACCAATACTACCTCCCAACACTGGGTATTGGCCCAAGAGGGAGCCCATCTCACGGCCTCAAGGAGCTCCAATACGGTCTCATAAGGAATGGGGTCCTCCTTCATTTTCCTTATTGACCTCCTCCCCTTTATTGCGTCCCAAAGCTCCATCAATGGCCTCCTTTCAGCAGGACTTTTGCCTGCAACGTAAGGGGTTTCTTCCCCTCTATCCCCATAAGTTCCCAAAGTTGTGTGGACAAGGCCTTAAGGGACCGCCTGAAGTTCAATCCGGGTTCGGTCGAAAGCAATACCCCTTGGCGCATGGATCCCCTTGCGACCTTGCGGTCATAGGGAAGGACGCTCAAAAGGGGGGATTCCAACATTTGGTATCTGGGTACAGAATCGCCCTTTACTTTGTTGAAGACAAAGCCCGTTATCCTTGCCTTTGTCTTTTTCAAGAACAGCTCAAGCCTTTTTGTTTCAATAAGGGACAACCTGGAAGGTTCGCTCACCAAAAGCGCATAGGTGAGGTCTTCAGGTAAGAGCCCCACAAGCGAAAAGTGTTCTTCCCCAAGTCCAGGGGGAAGGTCTATCACCAATAGATCTAACTCCCCCCAGTTGGTCTTTTCCAGCATTTGTTTGAGGACTGCGTGTTTTATCGGGCCCCTCCAAGCAACAGGGGTGTGAGGGGCTTCGAGGAACAAGCCTATAGAGAGGACGCGAAGGTTCGGAGTAACGTTTATGGGCATTAGGTCTCCTTTTAGGCCTCCTATACCCACAGGAGGGAGGCCAAGCAAGAAGGGCAGCTCGGGTGAAGAAAGATTTGCATCGAGGAGTCCGATGCGTAGCCCCTTTTTTTCCCACGTAAGGGAGAGCATAAGGGCCAAAGTGGTCTTACCACACCCGCCTTTCCCTGCCAAAAGGAGCGCCTTTGTAGGCCTTTCCTTCATTGAAGGGCCCTGTCCGCTTCTTCTATTTCCTGCCTTTTCTGTTGCTGATACTGAAGTACCTTTTCCCTTACTTCTCTGTCCTCCAAGGCCACAATCTTTGCCGCCGCCAAGGCTGCCTCTTCCGGTTCCAATATCACAAGAGGGGCTACTCCAGAGGGGACCCTTAGGCTTGAGAATATGTCCGCTCCTCCAAAACGGTCGCTTGGAGGCGGGCAAGCTATCACGGGCCTCCAGGTTTGGGCATCTACCATACCGCTCAGGGCATTGGACCTGCCAGCCACGGTTATGAAGACCTCTACCTCTTCTTCCAGCTCTTTCACCAAGGACAAGAGTTTCTCAGGGGTCTTATGGGCCGAAGCCACCCTCATAAGGGGTTCGATCCCAAAGTACTTCAGGGCCTCTTTTATCTTCTCGCAAAAGGGGAGGTCGCCTTTGGAGCCCATTACTATGGCCACCCTCTTCATCCAGCTAGCCTCCTGTCTATGTTTTCTTTTATCATCATGGAAACCCTTTCATCCCCAAAGAGGCCAACCCTTATCCTCACCAAGGTGCTCTTGCCCTTGTTTTGCACCTTTACGACCACCTCCCCACCTGTGGCCCTCCTCCCTTTGATCCGGCCTTCAAGGGCGTCTTTCTCTTTTTCAAAAACGGCAATTCCACAATCCTCAAGGGCCTTTATAGTGGCGTCCCATACCGCCTCATAAGCATAGGGATATTCTATGCAAAGTTCACCCTTCATGTACGCGTAGGTACCAGCCCCAATGGCTGCACCCGTACCGGCAGCGACAAGGTATACACATCCGTGAAGCATTAAGGCCATGAGAACCAAAAGGGCCTCTTTTTTAACCTTCATCTCGTCCCTCCTGTTTAAACCTTACCATCTATTTCAATAGGGCATCAATAGCACGTCATAGCCTAAAAGGGCGACCTTCTCGGCCAAAACTTTGGCCTCTTCCTTTGAGCTGAAGCTACCTATCCTCACTCTATAGTATCTTCCTTGTTGTGTTTGGAAAGGGCTCACATAAGCTTCAAATCCCTTCTTCCTCAACTCCATCATAAGGGCATATGCCTTCCTTTCCTCCTGAAAGGCCCCGACCTGGATAGTATAACCCATGCCTTTGAATCCTTCTGGAAAATCCAGGACCTCGATCCTGACCCAAGCCAATCCCTCTTCGACCATCCCGAGGGCCTTTGCCGCCGCATAGGATAGGTCGATCACCCTACCCGGTACAAAGGGGCCTCTGTCGTTTACGATCACAGTCGCGCAACGGCCGTTCTGGAGGTTGGTGACCAAGACCTTGGTGCCCAGGGGGAGGGTGTTGTGGGCAGCGGTTAATTGGTACATGTCGAAAATGCTCCCAGAGGCCGTGGGTCTGCCGTGGAATTCTTCCCCATACCATGAAGCCCATCCGTATTGGACTTTTGGTATGGCCGAGGGTGGGATGGCTGGAGGTGGTGGCACCACTTTTTTTATGGCACAGCCTGAACCGAAAAGGACCCATCCCAATAGGAGGGCTTCAATGAACCTTCTTGACCTCAACCTCACCCCTTTCGAGACGAGGGTCGCTTTGTATCGACAATTCGAGGGTCGAAAAGGCCTTCTTGAGCTGTTTCCACTTTGCACCTCCATACCCCTTAAGGAGTGAGAGGTCCTTTGGATTTACCCTCAACAGGACCTTCCCCTCCTTCTGGGTTTCAAGGGCACTTTTAACCTTTTCGTAATACAGCTCGGCCCTAACTAGCTCCCCAAAGGAGGGATGATAAGGACCTGCTACAAGGGCCTCTTCGAGCTCGCGAGAAGGCTGAAGGCCTATCCTTATTACCTTTATTCCCGCTCCTTCAAAGGCTCCAAGGGCCTCTTTCGCCAGAGAGATGGCCTCCTCTAAGTTTAAAGGTCTATAAAGGCCTTTATGGTACCAGTCTTCAAGCTCCGTCCCCTTGATGACCAGGGTAGGGTAAACCCGCACGAAGTGAGGTCCAAGGGCGATCACCTCCTTTACTGTCCGGAGGAATCCGTCACGGTCATCACTGGGTAGCCCTATCATGATCTGAATGCCTACCTCAAAGCCTTCTCCCTTAAGGAGTTCTACAGCCCTTATCACCGTTTCCGGTCCGTAGCCCCTTTTAGAGGTCCTAAGTACCTGAGGGTCCATGGATTGGACCCCGAGTTCCACGGTCTTTACCCTGTGCTCCTTCAAAAGCCTGAGGACCTCTTCAGGTAAGGCATCAGGCCTTGTGGAGACCCTTATGGAATGGATCCTCCGGGACTCCAAATACGGCGACAAGACCGCAAGCAATTCCTCTTGGGCCTTAAAGGGCAAAGCAGTAAAGCTTCCCCCAAAAAAAGCCACTTGGACCTTTTCCTTGTTGCGGATCCTTTCGTTAAGCCACTTTTCTACCTCTGAGAGCACGTATTGCCGAGATATGGAAGCGTTATGCTTCCCCGTAGTGCGCCATTGGTTGCAAAAGACGCACCTGTTTTTGCAACCGAAGTTGGGTATGAAGATGGGTATTATGGCGCTATAATCCATACAGCCTCTTTAAAGCCTCTTCAGCTGCCCTTTGTTCAGCCTCCTTTTTACTTTTTCCCCTTCCCTTACCCCATACTTGTCCCTTCACCATTACAGCTACCTCAAAGGTCTTTTCGTGTTCGGGTCCCGATTGGCTTAAGAGCACGTATTGGGGAAGGTCTTTAAAACGCGCCTGGACACCTTCTTGAAGTTGAGTCTTGAAGTCGATATCCCTCCAATTCCCCTTTACCTCCTCAAGGTAAGGGGAAAAGCACTTCCTCACTACTTCCAAGGCCCTTTCGAAACCCCCATCTAGGTAAACGGCTCCCACCAAGGCCTCAAAGGCAGAGGCCAATATGGATGCCTTTTGTCTTCCTCCGGTTTGTTCCTCTCCTTTCCCTAAGAGGAGGTAATCGCCCAACGAGAGGCTTTTTGCAATTTCCGCAAGCCTTTCTCCCCTCACCAGAGAAGCCCTGATCTTGGAAAGTTCCCCTTCCTTGTATGTAGGCAGTATTTCGAAGAGCAAGTGGCTTATACATAGCTCCAATACAGAATCACCGAGGAACTCAAGCCTTTCAAAATCGGGATAACCCCATGACCTATGTGTCAAGGCCTCCTTTAGGAGCTCTTGACGCTTAAAATGATAACCTAAGGCCTCTTCAAGGCCCTTTAGATCCTTCCCCATCCCTTTTGGGAAATATTGCAAGGAGCAAAAGGACTAGTCAAGGTTATAGAGGGCTTGTCTTTACCGTCTAGGGCTTAAGTGTTATCTTTCAAAGCAAAAAGGGGTTGAAGGCCGAGTTGTATAAGTCCATAGCTGATCTCCCCTTGCATTATGGAGAAGCCCCACGGTGGCTTTTCGAGCGTATGGTGCGCCTTGGGAGGGAGATCCTCCGAGTCATGGTCTTTGAATTTGGTCCCCAAGAGGTGTTGGTAAGGCTTTCGGATCCCTTTTGGTTTCAGGCCTTAGGTTGTCTTCTGGGATTTGACTGGCACTCAAGCGGTTTGACCACCACCGTCTGTGGTGCCTTGAAGGAGGCTGTAAAGGGTTACGAAAGGGAGTTGGGAATACTTGTGGCAGGTGGTAAAGGGAGGGCTGCCCTTAGGACGCCTCAGGACCTCCTTTTTTACGGGGATAAGTTTTCCATAGAGGCCGAAAAGTTCATAAGGATCAGTAGACTCGTGGCCAAAGTGGATAGCTGTGCCCTGCAGGATGGTTACGACCTTTACCATCACACCTTCTTGCTGACCTTTGAAGGGACTTGGTGTGTGATCCAACAGGGTATGAATCCGAAGACCCGTTACGCAAGGAGGTACCACTGGCTTTCCTTAGGACTTGAAGACTTTTGTTGTGAGCCCCATAAGGCCATATGTTGTGACCTGAGGGGCAAGGCCCTGAACATGGTGGCTGAGGAAAGCAAAAGGTCAAGGGAGGCCATCCTGGACCTGGTGAAACGTCCTCCGGTAGAAGTGTTAAAGGAGGTCCGTCCCTTAAAGAGACTCGAACTGCCTGAAAGGCATGACCTTAGGGCCGAGGACTTGGCCCCAGAGAAATTGGAGAAGGTGCTACTTAAGACCTACGAACAGGTGCCTTCTCGGTTTGAAGACCTCCTTTTGGTACAGGGGCTCGGTCCCAAGTCGTTGAGGGCCTTGTCTTTGTTGGCTGAACTCATATATGGCGCTCCTCCTAGTTTTAGAGACCCTGCCCGTTTCAGTTTTGCCCATGGTGGGAAAGATGGGAAGCCATATCCAGTTGATCGTGACCTTTACGATCGCACCATTGAGGTGCTTAAGGACTGCCTTTGGGCTGCCAAGCTTGGATATACGGAGAAACTCGAGGCCTTGAGGAGACTCGAGTCCTTTTTCAAGAGGGTCTGAATGGACCTTTTTTCTCAAAAATCCGAGGTTCCCCCTAAAGATCATCAGCCCTTGTCCTACAGGATGCGTCCGAGGACCCTTGAGGAGTTCGTAGGGCAAAAGCACCTTTTGGCCCCTGGTAGGCCCATAAGAAAGATGTTGGAAGAGAAGAAGCCCTTCAGTTTCATCCTCTGGGGGCCTCCGGGTAGTGGTAAAACCGCCTTGGCCCATTTGATTGCCAAGGCTATAGGGGCGGATTTTATCCAGGGGAACGCGGTCCTATGGGGGGTGAAGGAGATAAGGGATGCAATCCTTGAGGCGCAAAGACGTCTTAAGCAGGGCGCAAAGAGGACGGTGCTTTTTATAGACGAGATCCACAGGTTTAACCGACCACAGCAAGAGGCCCTCCTTTTAGGTGTGGAGGACGGTAGCGTCGTCCTCATAGGCGCTACTACTCAAAACCCTTCCTTTGGGATAATAGGGCCCCTGCTTTCGAGGTTGAGGGTCTTTGAACTTAAGCCTTTGGGTGAAGAAGAGCTGTTGGAGGTCTTAAGGCGTGCCTTATACGACAGGGAACGAGGGCTTGGGGGAGAAGAGGTAGAGGTTTCAGAAGATGTCTTGAAGACTATAGCTAAACTTTCAGCTGGAGATGCCAGAACGGCCCTCAATGTCTTGGAACTTGCGGTCTTTTTGGCCCCTCGGGAGGGGAAGAAGAAGGTCCTTGGACTGAGAGAGGTCCTCGAGGCTTCCCAAAGTAGGTTCCCTTATGACCGTTATGGAGATGATCGTTACGAGCTCATAAGCGCCTTTCAGAAGTCCATAAGGGGAAGCGATCCGGATGCGGCCATCTATTGGCTTGTAAGGATGTTGGAAGGGGGAGAGGACCCCCTATATATAGCGCGAAGGCTCATTGTAACAGCTGCAGAAGACGTGGGTTTGGCCGATCCAATGGGGCTTGTAGTAGCGGTAGCAGCCCTTTTGGCCTTTCAACACCTTGGCCAGCCCGAAGGGGAACTGGCCTTGGCTGAGGCTACGCTCTATCTGGCTACAGCTCCCAAAAGCAACTCGGCACTGATGGCCTTGGAAAGGGCAAGGGAGGATTTGAAGGAGAAAGGGCCTTTTGAAGTTCCCCTTCACCTCAGGAAGGCCTCAACGTCCCTTATGAGGCAATGGGGTTATGGTAAGGGATACCTCTATCCCCATGACCATCCAGAAGGTTTCGTCGAACAGGACTACCTCCCTGAAGGGGTTAAAGGAGGATATTACTCCCCTACAGGGCGCGGCTACGAAAAGGAGATAAAGGAAAGACTCCTTAAGTGGTGGAAGGGCAAGCGCGGAGGGTAGTAGGTGAGGTATTTCCTCTGTGACTTCCACATCCACAGCCGCTTTAGCCGTGCTACGAGTCAGGACATGAACCTCGAAGAGATAGCCAGATGGGCCCGTATAAAGGGATTGGCTTTGATGGGTACGGGGGACTTCACCCACCCAGCTTATTTTTCTGAGATCAAGGAGAAACTTGAAGAAGACGGCTGTGGCATCTATAGGCTCAAACGCGGAGAAAGGTCCGTGGGTTTCGTCCTTACTGCTGAGGTTTGCAACATCTTCGACCAAGGAAGGAGGACGAACCGTAGGGTACATAGCGTCATCTTTGCTCCTAGCATCGAGGTGGTGGAACGCATCAACAAGGCCCTTTCACGCTATGGCGACCTTTCTCAGGACGGCAGGCCTACTTTCACCTTTCCAGTTAAGGACTTGGTGAAATTGGTCTTGGATTGTTCAGAACGTTGCCTTGTAGTTCCTGCCCATGCGTGGACGCCGTGGTTCTCTGTTTTTGGGGCCAACTCCGGTTTTGATTCCCTTGAAGAATGCTTTGAAGAAGAAGTCCGAAACGTTTACGCCATAGAGACCGGCCTGTCTTCGAACCCCCAGATGAACTGGAGGGTATCTGCGCTTGACCGTGTGGCCTTGATATCCAATTCAGACGCCCATTCCCCAAGGCATATAGGACGTGAAGCCAATGCCTTTTGTTGTGAGATGGACTATGACCAGATCCTTGAGGCCATAAAGCATAAGGACCCCAGGAGGTTCCTGTTCACGGTGGAATTCTTCCCGGAAGAAGGCAAATACCACTTTGATGGCCACCGTGCATGTGGGATTTCCTTTTCACCTAAGGAGACCAAGGCCCATAAATACCGTTGCCCTAAATGTGGTAGACCCCTCACCGTAGGGGTGATGCATAGGGTGGAAGAGCTTGCGGATCGGCCAGAGGGCTTTATCCCACCGGGTGCGATCCCTTGTATTCACATCGTGCCCTTGGAAGAGATAATAGCTCAGGCCTTCTCCGTAGGCACTCAGTCCAAGGCCGTTGAGAGGGAGTACATGAGACTTGTAGAAGAAGGGGGATCCGAGTTCAAGGTTTTGCTTGACCTGCCTCCAGAAGAGATAAAGAGGATAGCCCATCCTAAAGTCTACGAAGGGATAATGAGGATGAGGCGAGGCGAAATCCATCTCACACCAGGCTATGACGGCGTATACGGAAAGGTGAAGATCTGGGAGGAAGGCGAAAAGGTCCAAGAACCCCCAAAGACTAGCCAAGACGAAAAGGGCCAGATGAAGCTTTTCTGATGGTGAAGGTATCGCAGGAATTCCTGGACTTGATAGAAAAACTCCTAGGAGAGGAAGCCGAGGCCTTCCTTTCCACCATCGGCTCATACCCACCTCCTGTTTTCAGGATCAATACCCTCCGGGGAGAAGAGGGGAAGATCCTTGACCTGCTAAGGGAAGAGGGGTTTTCCTTTGAACCGATAGAAGGTCTAGGTTTTGTATATCAAGTCACCTTTGAACCCTTTCCCTTGGGGAAGAGCTTTTCCCATTACCTTGGCAACATATACATCCAGGACCCGAGCTCTATGGTCCCCCCTTTGGTGCTTGATCCCAAACCAGGGGAACTTGTACTTGACGTATCTGCTGCTCCGGGATCCAAGACCACCCAAATGGCATCCCTCATGGGCAACCAGGGGCTAATAGTTGCTAACGATCCTTCGGTGAGGAGGTCGACGAGCCTTTCCTATAACTTGATGAAGTGTGGGGTAGTTAACGCCGTGGTTACCCTTCTTGATGGCAATCGCTTGGGTAGGCTTTACTTCGAGACCTTTGACAAGGTTTTGCTCGATCCCCCTTGTAGCGCCCTTGGCACCCTAAAGAGTTCACCGGAGGTCCTTAAATGGTGGAAGCTGAAGCGTTCAGAAAGGCTTTCCCACCTCCAATGGAACTTATTGGTAAGCGCCATAAAGGCCTTGAAACCAGGTGGCGTATTGGTTTATTCCACCTGTACTATCGTCCCCTTGGAAAACGAAGCCTTGGTAGAGAAGGCCCTTGATGCCTATCCAGTAGAACTCGAGTCCATAGAGTTCAAGGGCTTCAAGGTGAGGGAAGGGCTTCAGTCCTTTGAGGGAAAGGAATTTCCACCCGAGATGCGTAGGACAATGAGGATTTACCCCCATGAAAGCCCCGGAGAGGGCTTCTTTATAGCAAAGCTGAAAAAGGTCCTCCCCATGAAGAGACGGGATGAGGACGAACCGCCTTTGGGTGAGGAGTTGCCCCTTGTAGATCGGTGGCATCCTTCAGTAAGGGGATTTTTGGATTCCCTGATCGAGCACTTCGGTCTCCCAGAAGACCTCTTTGAGGGGTTTTTCTTCGAAAGGGGAAAAGAGCTAAGGATATACCCTCCTCAGGCCAAGGGGTTGAGATTCCTCAGATACGGCCACAGGGGATTGCCCCTTGCAAAACCGGAACGCACTCCTCCCCCTTTGACTACATGGGGTGCCCAGTTTTTGGCAAGATGGGCAAAGGATAACCTCGTAGAACTCTTAGAAGTGAGAGAACTCCTCGATTTTTTAAAACACCGGCCTTTGCCCCTTCCCCCTTGGAGGAAAGGACCACAGATCGTCACCTTCAGAGGACATCCTATAGGCTACGGTATAGCCAGCGAAGGTAAACTCCAAAGCCGTGCAAAGGTGAGGAAAGAAGTCCACTGGCCCTTTTGCTTGGGCCTTTAGATCTGCCTCTTCTTTTTGAGATGCCCGATGAGAGAGGGGCTTGCTAACCTAACTACGTCCCTCACCATATGGGGCATTAATTCCTCCATCACCTTAGGCATTATCTCAGGCATCATAGCAGCCATGTAATCGGGCATGGGGATGCGTTCCCTTATCCTTTCAAGCATGGAGGGGAAGACCTTGGGCATCACCACTGGCAAAAGCTTAGGGAACAACACTGGGAACATAGGCTTTACAAGGGCCAACAAGAAAGGAAACCTCCCCATGGCCTCCATCACCTTACCCAACCCCAAGGGCATTGCCCTAAGCAGCTCGTCCCACATGCTACCTAAGAGGTCCGCAAAACCCTGAGGAGTCATGAGGCGTATCATGGCCTCAAAGACAGCCCATTGGTCTAAAACCTGTTGGGTGGGATCTGGAAGACAATGCCCAAACCTTGAAGACACAAAATGCGCCAAATCCACCACCTTGATGGGTAAGTTCAACTTTTGGGCCGCCACACGGAACTGGAATTCACAACAAGGACAAAGGGCTACGACCTCCTCTGCCCCAACCTCAAGGGCCTCCTTAAGCCTCTTGCCCCCAATCCTTGCAGCTACTTCGGGCTCCTTGATGAGCGTGAGCACTGACCCACAGCAATGGGCTTCCTCTCTGTTATAAGGCATTTCTTTTAACTCAACTCCAGGAATTGATTTCAGCAGTAAGCGAGGTTCATCATATATGCCGCTAATTCTTCCAATGTGACAGGAATCATGAAATGTCAACTTCAGGTTTTTTGCCTCAAGATTTGATAGGTCCATTTGGCCATCTTTTATCTTTTTTGCCAGTAATTCAGTGTAGTGTATCGTTTTAATCTCGTAATTTAATCCAAGCTTTTGCGCCCATATAGGGTAATAATGGCGCCACATCATGTCACATGCAGGGCAGGATGTAATGACCCATTTGGCTTCTTTTTGGTTTACAGCTTCTATGTTCTTTTTCATGATTTCCTCAAAGACGTCCCATTTACCTGCAACAAGCATAGGAGTGCCACAGCAGTTTTCCTTTTCCCCTAGGTAGGAGAAGTCCACTCCTGCTTCTTCAAGGAGCTTTACAGAGGCGATGGCTATGTCCTTTTCGACGTAACTTGCAGTGCAACCTGCAAAGTACACATATGGGGCCTTGTGGTCTGGGCCGTGTTTTCCCCAAAGTTCTTTGGGGAACCAATCCTTTCTCTTTTCCCTTGGGCCAGCCCAGATGTTTCCCTCTTTAAGGAGGCTTTGTGCCATAACTTCAAAAGGTGGGAAGGTCATGTGTTTTTGTTCGTTTATGAGCACGCCGCGAAGTTTCATCCAAGAGTCTTCGATAGGCAAAAAGGCGGAGCACCTATAGTTGCAGAGTCCACAGGTCGTGCATACAAGGAAAGTGTCCACCATCTTTTGATCCCATTTCGCCCGACCCCTTAAGAACTCCCTCAGCCAATACCATTTACCCCTAGGGCTTTGGCTTTCCCAACCGCGGGAATAGAACTGGTCGCATTCTTCCACGCAGTAGCCGCATTGGGAGCAAGCGTAGGCGTACCAGGCCACCTCTGGCGGTATACCTTTTATTGGACTTTCACCAGGCCTTTCTCCCAATTCATTGGCCAAGGCATTAGCCAGGGGACGCAGTATGGGCTCTATTCTAAGGCCCAGGGAGACGAGGAAGCCTATCCTGCTGGACAGGGTCTTTCCGGGGTTGAGGATCCCTTTTGGGTCGATCTGGGCTTTAAAGGCCTTGATGCGTTTGAAGGTTCCTTCCCCAAAGACCTCGTTTGCCTCCTTTACGAAATAAATTCCAGCAGAGTAAGGCCTACCGCCATGGCGTTTGGCTACCTTCACCATACTTAAGGCCAAGGCGAACAACAAGTTGTAAGAAAAGGCCTTTCGCTCGTCAGCTGGTATAAAGCCCAAGATAACCGCTTCGGGTTTTCCTCCTCTTCCCCTTTTGATGATTACCCCTTCTTTGACTAGGGGTTGGCGGACCTTTTGTTCGATGTCCTCCATCACCTTACCCAAGCTGTCAAGGGGTACCACTACTTCTGCAGGGATAAGGGATGGTCCGAGTCGTTTGACCAACATCAACCTGAACCTTCCCTCCCATTCCTGCTCGGCCAATTCCTGGGGTAGCAACTGGGCTGCATGGCGTTCCAGAATTTCTAAAACCTCCTTTGCCTTTTCTGTCTTGGACCTTTCGTAGGCCAAGGTCACTACATAGGCCGCCGGTAAGAACAAGGACCTGCGGTCCTTGTGGTATCTGTGTTCGGCCCTTGGCGCCCTGTTTTTAAGCTCAGCCATGCGCGGATTTATAAAGGTCACAGACCAAAAAGGTAGGTCCCTTTCCACGATCTCTTGGAGTAGTTCTTGCATCCTATGGGCGTCTTGACATGCAAAGGCCATAAGACCCAGTGCTCCCTTCTCCTTCACCTTTAAGGTGACCTCGGTGAGAAGGCCCGTTGTACCTTGGGTCCCATATACCAAATCCAAGTCCTCGTCCTTTAGCTCTTTTGTCGTTCCATCGGGTAAGGCTATACGGACCGAGAGGAGGTTTTCCTTTAAATAACCGTACTCAAAACTACCGATCCCTGCGCCTCCTTGTGCTACCCACCCTCCCACAGTGGCCGAGGGGTAACTTGTCGGATAAAGCCTAAGGGTAAGCCCATGTTTGTCCAACACCTTGTCCAGTTCCTCCCATGTGATCCCAGGTTGTACCCTGACAGACATATTTGCGGTGTCTATTTCCAACACCTCCTTCATCCGCCAGAAGTCCACCACTATGCCCTTCTTTAAGGGGATAACGCCACCATAGCCTGAGGTTGCCTTACCTCTGGGTACCAGGGGTATGCCTTTTCGGTTGGCCCATTCCAGGACCCATAACAACTCTTCTTCGTCCTTCGGTTGCACGATGGCCCAAGGTGTCGTATCGCCGATAAAGGGCTTGATCAAGGCCGGAAGAGCGGCTATATCATGCCCGTACAACCTCCTTTCAACAGGGTCAAAATTCACCCTTTCACCGAACCTTTCTTTAAGGAAATCAAAGTTTTTCACTTGGTTTTCTCCTAAAACTTTTTTGATAGAAGCCTATTTCCAAAATTGCTACCTGTCAAGGATAAAGGGAGGTAAGGTCTCCTAGGCCTTGACCCTTTGGTGGAGAGGTGTTAATTACCTTTTTAGGGTGCGCCCATAGCTCAGCCCGGATAGAGCGAGGGACTACGAATCCCTAGGTCAGAGGTTCGAATCCTCTTGGGCGCGCCATAGGAAGATGGACGAGTTGTTTATGAGGATAGCCCTGGAAGAGGCCCAAAAGGCCCTTGAGGAGGGTGAAGTGCCCGTAGGAGCGGTCCTGGTGAAGGAGGGGGAAGTAATTGCCAGGGCCCATAATCGTAACATTTCCCTTTGCGATCCTACGGCCCATGCGGAGGTTTTGGTCCTGAGGGAAGGGGCTTTACGGCTTGGGAACTGGCGTCTATTGGGTACCGAATTGTATGTCACTGTTGAACCATGTGTGATGTGTGCGGGGGCCATAGTGCAGGCGAGGGTACGGCGGCTTGTCTTTGGTACGAGGGATCCTAAGGGTGGGGCTTTGTCCCTTTATGGGATCCTGGTGGATGGAAGGTTGAACCACGGGCCTGAGGTGGTGGAGGGGGTTTTAGCTGAGGAAGCGAGGTCTTTGATTCAGGGTTTTTTTCAGGAGCGTAGGAAGGGTGGAGAGGTACCGAAGTGGTCGTAACGGGGCCGACTCGAAATCGGCTGTGCCGCTAAAGGCGGCACCGTGGGTTCGAATCCCACCCTCTCCGCCAGGCGGAGAGATGCCCGAGCTGGCCGAAGGGGCACGACTGGAAATCGTGCGTGCCGCCAAAAAGCGGCACCGAGGGTTCGAATCCCTCTCTCTCCGCCAGTTTATCTAGCTGTCTTTAGTGTCGATAGCCGGGCCCTGTGCACCGGCGGGTTATGAACCCCGTCAGGCCCGGAAGGGAGCAGCGGTAGTAACCTCAGCCGGTGGCGCAGAAAGCCTGGCTATCGACAGTGGAGATGGAAGGGGCCAAAGGCCCCGTTAATTCTTCCCACGAGACCTCTTATGTATCTAGTCCTTGCGCGCAGATGGCGTCCTCAAACCTTCGATGAGGTCCTTGGGCAAGAGCCCATAATAAGGACCTTGAAAAACGCCCTTTCCCAAGCTCGCATAGCCCATGCTTACCTTTTCTCTGGGCCAAGGGGAGTTGGGAAGACCTCAACGGCAAGGATCCTTGCCAAGGCCTTAAACTGTAAAGATGGCCCTACCCCTAATCCCTGTAACGTTTGTGATTCATGTATGGAGATAACCCAGGGGACGGCTGTCGATGTGCTGGAGATCGACGGAGCTTCGAACACCGGTGTAGACAATATCAGGGAATTGCGGGAAACAGTGGCCTATAGGCCTATCCGTTCGAGGTACAAGGTTTACATAATCGATGAAGTACACATGCTCTCCACAAGTGCCTTCAATGCCCTTCTGAAGACCTTGGAGGAGCCCCCTCCCCATGTGGTGTTTATTTTTGCTACCACTGAACCACAAAAGGTCCCTTTGACGGTCCTTTCTCGGTGTCAAAGGTTTGAGTTCCGGAGGATTCCAGAAGAGGTGATCTTTGGACAATTGGAAAAGATATGTCAATGGGAAGGGATAAAGGCCACTGCTGAGGCCCTAAAGCTCATAGCTGAAAGGGCATCAGGCAGCTTAAGGGATGCCGAAAGCCTCCTCGATCAGGTGGTAGCTTACAGCGATCGTGAAGTGATCGACGTCGAACTGGTAAGAGAGCTCTTGGGATTGCCAGATCAAGCTTCCCTCAAGGCGGTGGTCCAATACCTCATGCAAGGGGATGCCCTTTCGGCCATAAGGGAGGTCGATGGCCTTTATCGAAGGGGAGTCCCCTTGGAGGAATTCCTGCAGGGGCTTTTGGGGTACTTAAGGGATCTCTTGGTCGAAAGGCTTGAGGGGAAAAACACGTTTGATCCCTTTCAGCTACGTTTTTGGTTCCAGCTCTGTCTCAGGGCCCTTGGGTGGATGAAAAAGGGGGAAGTGGACAAGCTAGTTTTGGAGATGACCCTGGTGGAGATGGCCTTCTGGAGAGATCTGGTCTCGGTTGGGGAACTCATAAAGTCGATGGAAGCTAAGGCACTGACAGCGGAGGTACCTTTGCATCAAGAAGAACTCAGAAGCCAAAAGGAAGTTTCGACCCTTCAAGGACCAAGGTTCGAAAAGGAGGAACAAGTCCAAGAGGGACCTGGGGACTTAGGAGAGGTTCAATTTGCTCAAGTCGAAGGGCCTCCGTACAAGGAGAGTGGGTTTTCATGGGAGGAGCTTGTCAAGGCTGTATCCGGAGAAAGTCCTATTATAGGGGCCTTTTTAAGACAGGGGACCTTCTTGGGGTTACATGACGGCAAGGTGATAATAGGGATGCCGTCAGGGTTCCTAGTCGAAACCCTTTCCGAACGGGAAAACAAGTCCCTGATAGAAAAGGTGATCCTTTCGGTTTTCGGACACAGGCTCAAGGTGGATTTCTCCCTGCTTGAGCCTCCTGTCCAAAAGGTCCAAAAGGAGGAGACAGAAGAGAGGATACTCCAGGAGGTCCTCGAGGTCTTGGGCGGCGAAGTAGTGGAGGAGAGGCCTTCCTGAAGTTGTCCCTTTCTTTCGGTGTTCCTAAACTTAAAGCGTGAAGCCAGACATAATTGAAAAAGTCAACTCCTTACCTTCGCGTCCTGGGGTTTACATTTTCAAAGACCAAAGTGGTGAGGTCCTTTACATCGGGAAGGCCAAAGACCTTAAGAAGCGGGTTCGCTCTTACTTTTTAGGCGTCAAGGACACGAAGACCTCCGTGATGTTATCCAAGGTAGCAGATGTAGAGCACATAGTTACCCACAACGAGAAGGAGGCCCTCATACTGGAGGACGCCCTGGTCAAGCAGCACAAACCTCGTTACAACATAAAGCTTAAGGACGACAAAAACTATCCCTTCCTGAGGCTTTCGTTAGAAGACAAGTTTCCCACCCTTGAGGTCGTAAGGCGCCCGAAGCAAGACGGTGCCCTTTACTTCGGTCCCTTTCCCTCTTCGCAGTCGTTGAAGGAAACCCTTAAGGTCATCGGGAGGGTTTTCCCTTTGAGGAAATGCAAGGGGAATCGTTTCGGCTTAAGGAGCCGTCCTTGTATAAACTACCAAATGGGCAGGTGTCTTGGACCCTGTTGTTTGCCGGTGGACGAAGTCCGTTACAAGGAGATAGTAGAACAGGTAAGGAGGTTTTTCGAAGGAGAAGGGGAAGCACTGGTTAAGGAGCTTGAAGGAAAGATGTACGAAGAGGCCCAAGCCTTGAGGTTCGAAGAGGCAAGCGTACTTAGGGACAGGGTATTTGCCTTGCGAAAGGTCCTTGAGAGGCAGAAAGTCTTGAGCTTAGACCGTCGCGACCGGGACGTCATAGCTTTGGAGAAGGACCGGGAAAAGGTCAAGGTATTTGTACTTTCTATAAGAGGGGGCAAATTGTTGAGCGGTCGTCCTTTTGAGTTCAAGGAAGTGGGGCTCCCAGAAGAAGAGGTGTTGTCCTCTTTTATAAGCCGTTACTATGGGACCATGAAAGTAGTGCCAGAAGTGATAATCCCTTGGGAAATAGAAGATGCCAGTTTCTGGGAGGCATTAGGGGTGGACGTCCATCCTCCGCGAAACGATCAAGAGAGGGGGCTCTTGGCTATGGCTTATGAAAACCTAAGGTTAGGCCTCTTAAAGGACAAAGAGGCCGTGCTCCTTGAGCTCAAGAGGAAGCTACATCTGGGCAAAACGCCTTTCCGCATAGAGGCCTTTGACCTTTCCAACCTCGGTGGGAAAGAAGCAGTCGGTTCCATGGCGGTCTTCTTGAACGGAGAGCCTTTCAAACCCGGTTACCGTCGTTTTAAGATAAGGGAGGTGCAAGGTATAGATGATTATTCTATGTTGGAGGAGGTCCTGAAGAGGAGGTTTGCACGGGCTAAAAGAGAGGAGGTTTATCCCGACCTTTTGGTGGTGGATGGGGGGAGGGGACATTTGAAGGTGGCCCTCAGGGTGCTGAGGGAGGAGGGTGTAGACAGCGTGGAGTGCATAGCCATAGCCAAAGCGCGTGAAGGGGAAGGGGAGGACAAGGTCTACTTGCCGAATGTCAGGGATCCCATACCCCTTAAGGAAGGGAAACCTTGGGCCCGTTTGCTCAGGGCCATAAGGGATGAGGCACATCGTTTTGCCCTTTCATATCATCGTAAGCTCAGGGAAAAGGAGACCTTTGAGGTCCCCGTGGATGGTATACCTGGGGTTGGGGAGAAGAGGAAGAGGTTATTGCTTGAGCATTTCGGAGGATTAGAGGGGCTTAAAAGGGCTAGTTTGGAGGAGATCAAGGCGGTTCCAGGTATTGGGGACCGTTTGGCGGAACGGATCTATAGGTATATAAAAGACCTTTTTGAGGAGGAAAGGACATGAGGGTTAAGGTAGGGAGCTCGATCTTAGAGCTTGTGCAAGGGGACATTACCCAACAGGACACAGATGCCATAGTGAACGCCGCCAATCCAACGCTTCTCGGTGGCGGAGGGGTTGATGGGGCCATCCATAGGGCGGCTGGTCCAGAGCTTTTAGAAGAGTGTAAGCGCCTTGGAGGATGCGCACCAGGTGACGCTAAGATCACCAAGGGATACAGGTTAAAGGCCAAATACGTGATCCATGCTGTTGGTCCCATTTATGCCAAGGAAGGGGAAAGGGCCCCCTTGCTTTTGGCAAGCGCCTATAGGCGAAGTCTTGAACTTGCGTCGCAGAACGGTATCCGCTCCATTGCCTTTCCGTCCATAAGTACAGGCGCATACGGTTATCCAGTGAATGAGGCTGCCCCCATAGCCCTTAGGACAGTCATAGACTACCTAAAGGAACACCCTGAGGTAGAACTCGTAAGGTTTGTGCTGTTCACCAAAGACGTCTACGATGCCTACAAAAGGGCATTAGAGGAATTGATACCCTATGCAGCAGAAGGGATATAGGGGAAATACCCTGGGACTTTGGCTGTTTTTGCTCCTCCTTTGGGGAGTTTTGCTCCTTTTAAGCTTTTGGCCCAAGGAGGAAGTGAGGCTTTCTTATAGCGACTTCCGACATTTGTTGGAAAAAGGGAAAGTGCTGGAAGTGGTCCTTGGCGAAGAGGAGATAAAGGGAAAGGCCCTTTTTGAAGGAGATAACCCCAAGGCCTTCGTCACCACTCGGGTTGAAGATCCCGAGCTCGTGAAGGAACTCATGGCCCGTGGCGTTAAGTTTTCAGGCAGCAAAAAAGGGACCTTTTTGAAGGCGCTGATAGGTTGGCTTTTGCCCTTGTTTTTGCTCCTCTTTTTCTGGGGCGTGGTTTTGCGCCGTATGGGGAGGGGGCCTGAGTTCATGTCCTTTGGCAGGTCCCGTGCGAGGATATATGCCCAGTCCGACATCGACGTGACCTTTGAGGACGTAGCCGACCTTGATGAAGCCAAAGAGGAGTTGAAGGAGATAGTGGAGTTTTTACGCAACCCAGAGAGGTTCACCAGGCTTGGAGGGAAGCTCCCCAAAGGGGTCCTATTGGTAGGTCCTCCGGGTTGTGGGAAGACCCTTTTGGCCAAAGCTGTGGCAGGCGAGGCAGGGGTCCCCTTCTTTAGCATAAGTGGGTCCGAGTTCGTGGAGTTATTTGTAGGGGTCGGGGCGGCAAGGGTCAGGGACCTTTTCCGAAGGGCCCAACAACAAGCTCCTTGTATCATCTTCATAGACGAACTTGACGCCCTAGGCAAAGCCAGGGGCATAAGCCCCCTCGCAAGTCACGACGAGAGGGAACAGACCTTAAACCAACTATTGGTGGAAATGGACGGCTTTGACCCAAAGAGAGGTTTGATAGTGCTTGCTGCCACTAACCGACCGGAGATCCTTGACCCCGCCCTACTGAGGCCCGGTAGGTTCGACCGCCAGATCTTGATAGACAGGCCCGATGTCAGAGGCAGGGAGGAGATCCTGAAGGTCCATGCGAGGAAGGTGAAATTGGCCGAGGATGTGGACTTTAAAGCCCTTGCGGGCATGACCCCTGGTTTTGTTGGGGCTGATTTGGCCAACGTGGTCAACGAGGCGGCCTTGCTTGCAGCTCGAAAAGGTAAGGACAAGGTGGAGATGTCCGATTTCGTGGAGGCGGTAGAAAGGGTACTGGCGGGTCTGGAGAGGAGGAGCAGGGTGATGAACGAGAAGGAGAGGCGTATTGTGGCCTATCATGAGATCGGCCATGCCCTTGTGGCCTCTCTGCTGCCTGGCGCAGATCCTGTCCAGAAGGTGTCCATAATCCCGCGTGGCATAGGGGCTCTTGGCTATACCCTACAGAGACCCGTCGAGGATCGCTACCTTATGACCAAGGGTGAGTTGATGACCAAGCTTTCATGCCTTCTTGCAGGTCGTGCCGCCGAGGAGTTGGTCTTTGGGGAGGTTTCGACCGGTGCCCACGATGACCTCATAAAGGCCACGGATTTGGCCCGAAGCATGGTCCTTCACTACGGTATGGGCGAAAGCCTTGGCCTTGTCACCTATAGGGATGACCGGCCGCTTTTCCTCCAAGGCGGTGCGAACCTCATAACCAAGGACTATAGCGAGGAGACCGCTAAGAAGGTGGACCTTGAGGTGAGGAAGTTACTAGAAGAGGCTTACAACAGGGCCAAAGAGGTGTTAAGCTCACATATGGACCTCCTTAAACGAGGGGCAGAAAGGCTCTTGGA
>Ga0105162_1000082_pt1 | contig 63113 bp, 67 predicted proteins | sample JNZ201metaG_FD_81532 | JGI IMG/M metagenome (GOLD analysis project Ga0105162, IMG submission 81532) | Hot spring microbial communities from Jinze hot spring, China to study Microbial Dark Matter (Phase II) - JNZ 20120812A | ecosystem: Environmental > Aquatic > Thermal springs > Hot (42-90C) >...
AGGGCGGGGACCGTAAACCTTAAGGTCGTCGAAATTCCTCCCACGGAGGTGCTTGCGTAATACATCATGAGGCCGAACTTGGCCGGTCCATACCTAGGTATGTCGCCAACGTACCACCGGTTGTCAGTTGGCCACGAGACGTATGCTGAGTAGGACCTGCACCCACTTACCGATATCCAAAGACCTTGGGACCACTTGTATACGTAGTATGGTGGGTAGAACACGTAGAGCTTTTCTGGATTTACGAAGACGTAGCCCTCACCTGCTTCCTTGGCTTCAACAGGGGTTAGAGCTAGCCCGAGGCTACTAACGTCGAAAACTAGTGGAAGGCCAGACTCGTCTCTAGCTACCGCATCTAAGCCTAGTGCAGGCGACCCGTAGTCAACGCCGGTATCGATTATGGCTATGCTGACACCTTCACCTCTAATCCCGTACTTTAGCCAGACGTCGATAGCCCTCGTTACGTTAACTGTGTAGTGATAGCTGCCTCCACTATCTCCAGAAGTGCTTAGCTCTCTAGGTACGGCACTACTTTGTTCTCCAAGTGCTCTAGTAGACCTTATGAAGACCGGATCCATTCTCATGTCTGGGAGTATGGCTACTACTCCCGGCAGCCTGGAGAGCGTTTCGAGGTCGTTCTTGGTAATCACTACGTTAACTAATCTATACAAATGCGTTGGGTAGGAACCGAGAAACCCCCTGACTCTCCCCTTGAGGATTCTGAGTGGTACCGATCTGTCGAGGACTACTATAGCTCTAGCAACTTGAGTATCTGAATTCAGCACTGTAAACCCTTCTTCAGGCACTAACTCGAAAGCTAAAGCACTTGGGTCATCTACGTAAGCACTAAACCTCCAGTAGCTCTCGTCGTACAGTAAGTGGCTTATGTAGGCAGTCCTCAACGAACTTGGTGCTTGCCCAGTCCTGACGGCGTCCGCCGGGAGAGTGGCTATCGTAGCTAGAGAGATTAGTAAGACTAGCAATAGACCTTTAGCGAAGACCTTACTTCCCATAAATTGCTCCCCAAAAGTTCTTAAAACCCTGGCTTAATATGTTTTAAAAGAAAATATGGGTAGCATAGTGAATACTTCCCAGGTACACTTGCGACGCACTCGCAGCACTCAAACATAAACAGAGGAATGATGTAGCGCATTCGGTTTAAATGAGGTAACGGAGTGTTTAGTTATTTCCGGTTTTATGTTAATGAGTCTTGTCTTGAGCTTTTAGTGCTCTCGCTACTGCCATTTAGCCGCCGTTTAGCCGGGGATTTCACAAGTTCGCTTCAACGTGCGTGTATATCGATAACTCAGAGTTCTAGATCTGTGTCGTACCGCTAGTATGGGGGTAGGGAAAGCTTCGTGGACTGTCTGGACCTACCTATCCGTCACGGGAAATAACCCCTTAGTGAGTAGGTTGGTTTCGTTTACAATGTTTTTTAGAAGTAATTGGGAGCACGCTTATACTCCATAGTGGATCTACGTAATTATGGGAGTAGTGCTTTAAGCTGTTGTAAAAGCTCTTTTACTCTGAATGTGGAGCCTAATAGTGCTGGGTTCTATGATTCTTACTAATCATGTAGGGGCCCATAAAGGTCTTTAGCTGAATGAGTAACCGTGTGCGAATAAATTACGGGGATGAAGTTGTTTATTAGAGGTCGTAGTTAGCTATCGGCTGTAGTTATATGCTAAGTGCACACGTTCGGCAATAGACCGTGCTCCTGTGACGAAGGTTTTCGGTATCTAGCAGTAGTATCGATTTATAAGCTCTATATATGATACACATACGACTATACGTGGGACCTATGATGGTGGAGCCTGAGAAGACTCGAGAGCTCGTAACTAAATCACTTAAGTGTTGGGCTTCATTTGAGAGGTTGGTGGCAGATCTTTACGACCGAATGGCAAATAAGGTAACTGACGAAGTTCTGACTCTAATGCTTAAGTGGTTGTCTACGGAGAGCAGGTCTCACTCCACTTACCTAGAGAATTTATCAGTAATGCTTGAAGACATAAGAGAAAATGGCTGTGCTGAGTTCATAGGTATTCCATGGTTTACTAACGAAGGTCTCCTAAGAGAAGTGAGTTTGGTGGAACACCTAGATTTAGAGATGGCTTTAGATATCCTAAGAAAGCTTCAATCAACAGAAAAGCTCGCTTCTGAAGAAGTCTACAGCGTAATACTATCTAACCTATTGAAGGATTTAGTTTCTTTCGTAGGCATTGAAGCTGAACCTATGAGACTAGTTTTCGAGGAAATCTCCATGCAGGAAAAATACCACGAGAAAATTGTGGAACTACTTACCGAACATATCTCGAGAAAACTCTCGAAGTTGTAGCTATTCAGTCAATAAGTTGTCTAAGGGTAAGCGTACTCGCTGCTAGTAGTGAGTAGAGAGCCTGTGTAATCTACGGTCCTCTATGGATCAGGGAACCTCGAGCCTAGTGCCTCGAATGGCTATTCTACATTATCTAGAACAGCCCAGCAAGACAGTTCGCAGACAGTACCGTTGCTAAGCTCTGAAGAAATGCGATAGAACTATCTCTACACTTCCTTAAGGCTCTGAACCTAGCACACCCTGCTGGAGTAATACTGGTTTTAGATAAAGCGGTATGTGGACTCGGCAGTAGTGGGCCCGCGGGGATTTGAACCCCGGACCTCCGCCGCGTCAGGGCGGCGTCCTAGCCAGCTAGACGACGGGCCCTTAGCCACTAAAACTTTGAGTAAGGTCTAATAAATCTTTAACCCAGAAGTGACTTAAGATTAAGCAGTGGTTTAAAATTGAGAGCACTGTTGGTTGCAGCTTACGCATACTCTTTTAAGATTAATAGCGATTAGTGAACCATGTTAATTAAAATATGTAAATACTTCGTGTGATCTAAAATGCACCATGCTTATAAGTTTACACATTATTGTAATATTGGGTGTAATAAGTGCATCCTTCCCCTAAGGTTAGGGTAACTGCTGTTGGGTTATTAATAGGGTTGGTGATAGGGTTTGGTGGAGGGTTTCTGGCTGGTTGGCTTGTTAAACCTTCTCCTGGGTATTCCGGGTCTACTCTAGTTAGATTCACTCTCGACTGGGCTTACCAGGGACCTCAAGCACCGTTTCTCGTTGCTTACTATAAGGGCTTCTTCGCTGATGAGGGTCTCTCAGTGACCGTCGATAGGGGCTATGGTTCAGCTAAGGTTATAAGTGACGTAGCAGCTGGACTATTTGATATAGGCTTTGGTGACGTAAACTCACTAATAGAGTTTAAGTCGAAGAACCCAGACGCCAAGGTTAAGCTTGTTGCGGTAATACACGTTAGGTCTCCCCTGAGTGTTGTGACTCTCCGGGAGTACGGGATATCTACTCCTAAGGACTTAGAGGGTAAGAGACTGGGGGCACCCGCTGGTGATGCTGCGAGAAGAGTGTTTCCAGCGTTTGCTTCAGCCGTAGGGATAAGCTTGGATAAGATTACGTGGGTTACTATGGACATTCCCTTGAGAGAGCCTATGCTAAAGAGAGGTGAGGTAGATGCTGTAACTGGGTTCTACTACACTGTAGTAATAAACCTCCTGGGTCTAGGAGTAAGTGAGGACGATATAGTAGTCTTTAAGTATGGAGACTACTTGCCACTCATAGGTAACGGAATAGTAGTAAACGAGGACTTCCTGAAGAAAAACCCCGATGCTCTCACTAAGTTTTTGAGAGCAATTATTAGAGGTATTAAGTACACCATACAGAATCCAGATGAAGCAATAAATGTACTCTTGATGAGAGATCCCACCCTGAATAAGACTATAGAGAAGAAGAGGCTGCTAATGGCTTTAGAGATAATTAACGTAAGAGGAATTACCGACAAGCATGGATTTGGATACGTCGAGCCTTCAGTTATAGAAGAAAACATAAACGCTGTTGTCGCAACATTCGGTCTCTCTAGAAAACCCTCACTAAGTGAGATAGTAGACTTTAGTTACTTACCATCTCGCGAGGAGAGGTTGCCTTAGTAAAGGTATAGGCAATGGAACCAGTAATAAGGCTTAGCAGTGTTGCGGTTAAGTACAGAAACAACAGCCGAGGATTCCTTACAGCTATAGCTGACGTAAACTTGAGTGTGATGCCTAAAGAATTTGTTGGAGTAGTTGGGAAGAGCGGTTGCGGTAAGACTACTTTACTGAAGGTTATAGCTGGGTTGATAAAACCAGATGAAGGTGAGGTACTTCTAAATGGTTGCGCCTTTAACGGGTATAGAAAGAGAATAGGCGTGATGTTTCAGTCACCACTCCTTCTCCCGTGGCGCACTGTCCTCAAGAACATCCTTCTACCCATAGAGATATTAGGTGAAAACCCCGAAGACTACGTAGAGAGAGCGCTCATGCTGATTCAAAGAACCGGGCTCAAAGGATTTGAAAACAGCTACCCGTGGGAGCTCTCGGGGGGAATGCAGCAGAGAGTAGCTCTCTGCCGAGCCCTCATACATAAACCTCTACTGCTACTGCTTGACGAGCCATTTAGCTCACTTGACGCTATAACTAGAGAAGACATGTGGATTCTTTTGGAATCGGTCTTTCTCTACGAGAAATATACGACAGTTCTCGTTACGCACGACATCAGAGAGGCTGTTTTACTGTCTGATAGAGTTATTGTGATGACAGGTAAGCCTGGCAAGATAAGGGCAGAAGTGAAGATTCCGTTCAGTAGACCTAGAAGTCTCGATCTTCAATACACTAAAGAGTTTAACGAGTACGTAGCCAAGATTAAGAGCATGTTGGGTGAGTGACGTGAACTCTATGTTGCGTGTGAGGGGTGCTGCCTTGGGTATTACAGTAATACTGACTATCCTAGTAGTCTGGGAAGTCCTCACTCAAATCCTGGAAGTACCTAAATACGTTTTACCGCCTCCTTCATCGATAGTTGGGACTACGTTGCAGTACCTTAGCTACCTGTCTGCGAACTTACTAGACACTCTATTTCACGCTTTAGTTGGGCTCTCAATAGCCGCATCTTTTTCGCTCATACTGAGTCTTCCGCTAGCCTATAGCGAGACACTTAGGGATGCTGTTAATCCTTTGATAGCTGGATTTAATGCTATTCCAAGGGCGGCACTAGTGCCCTTACTGGCTCTATGGTTTGGTCTTGGTGGGCTACCAAAGATACTTACAGCTTTTCTTATAGCGTTTTATCCTATTTTAGTGCCTACACTCACCGCTATGGTCACTATAGAGAAGGAACTTTGGGAGATGCTAGCTTCGTTTGGAGCTACTAAAGGGCAGGTTTTAGTCAAAGTCGCTATTCCTAGGTCAATGCCGTACTTTCTTAGCTCTTTACACATGGGGTTAACGAGCGCCTTAGTTGGTACAGTGATAGCTGAGATGATAGCGTCCGATAGAGGTCTAGGATACGTTATTTTGTCATCTACTTCTAGACTTGATACTTCACTGGCGTTTTCCTGCTTGATGCTACTCGCCTTAACGACCTTTATTTTATCTAAAACTATGAACGTCGTCGAGAAGAGGGTTGTAAAGTGGGCATACAGAGCAAGCACTTAGTACTTGATTTAGAGAAGTGTACTGGCTGCAGAATTTGTGAACTAGCCTGCAGCTTCTACAAGCACGGGAGGTTCAACCCGAAGATGTCTGCTATTAGAGTACACTACAACTACGAACTCTACCGTGCCGAGGGGTTTAATGCGTGTACTCAATGTGGCTACTGCGTGAGTTACTGTCCTACTGGTGCTATAGGTGTAGTAAACGGAGTTGTGATAATCAACTATAGTGTCTGTAGCGGTTGTCTAGCCTGCGTCAAAGCTTGTCCGATAGGTGCTTTAATCTCCGTAAATGGCAGGCCATTTAAGTGTGATCTCTGCTTAGGTAGCCCTCAGTGCGTTAAGTACTGCGCTAGAGGGGCTCTACATGTATCTTAAAGGGTACGCTGGCAGAATACTCTACATAGATCTGAGTAAGCGTAAGTACGTATCCGAGCCTCTAAGAGAGGATACAGCAAAAGGTTATCTAGGTGGTAGTGGTTTAGCAGCCTACTTACTGTGGAATTTGGTAAACGAGAACACGCACCCACTATCTCCGGAAAACGCATTAGTAATAGCTACCGGTCCAGCAACAGGGGCTCTCGCACCTTCGTCAGGGAGGTTTATGGTGGCATCGAAATCACCTCTAACAGGGGTTTGGGGTGAGAGCCACGCGGGAGGTAGCTTCGGGCCTCAGATAAAGTACGCTGGGTATGACGCAATAGTAATTATGGGGAAGTCCACTAGACCTGTTTCAATAATAATAGACGACGACTCGGTGGTCTTCTACGACTCGTCAGGTATTTGGGGCGCGAACACGCGTGATTCAACTAACCACATTAGAGACGTGTTTGGAAAAGACTTCCACGTTATGACTATTGGGCAAGCTGGTGAGAATCTAGTGAAGTTCTCCTCGATCATGGTTGACTACTACAGAGCTTTGGGTAGAACTGGTATGGGGGCTGTCATGGGGTCGAAGTACTTGAAGGCTGTAGCCGTAAGAGGTTCTAAACCTGTGGAGGTCCATGATCCCGACAAATACGTGGAGATCATGGAGGAGTTCTTGAGAATAAATACTGAGGGTAGGTGGGCTCTTCCAGCACAGCTAAGCTTGGGCAAGTACGGTACGCCATCCCTAGTAACCGTTATAAACGCTATAGGGAGGCTTCCAACAAAAAACCACTGGACTGGGTATTGGGAGCATGCTGATAGAATAGGTGGTGATGAACTCCTCAAGTATAGGGTTTCGAGAGGTTCCTGCTTTTCGTGCATGATTATGTGTAAACATATGACTAGTGTAGATGATGGAGTATACGAAGGGTCTATATCTGGGGGACCAGAATACGAAACCGTGGTAGCTCTCGGATCAAATCTGTTGATAGACGACATTAAGGCAATAATACACATGAACATGCTCTGCAATCTATACGGACTTGATACTATTTCTGCTGGAAAGGTGATTTCGTTCGTCTTTGAGATTTATGAGAAAGGCCTGATTTCCGATAGCGACCTAGGGGGCATCAAGCCCCTCTGGGGAAGTCAGAACGCGGCAATAGAGCTAATAAAGGTGATAACCTTTAGGCAGGGGATCGGGAATCTCTTAGCTGAAGGTGTAGTTAAAGCTGCTAAGGCTATGGGTAAAGGTGCTGAATACTATGCTCTTCATGTAAAGGGACTGGAGGTCTCAGCTCAGGATCCGAGAGCACAGAAGTCTGTTGGGTGTACGTGGGCTGTATCCGTGCGTGGTGCTGACCACCTAAGGTCTCTCACTACTGTAGACGAGTTAGGGTATCGAGACATAGCTGCCGAAAGGTTTGGTTTAGATAAAGTTGAGGAAGTGTGCGATAGGCTTACAGAAAAGCATAAAGGTCTCATAGTAAAGGACCAAGAAGACCTATTCGCAGTTGTTGATTCAGTTATTATGTGTAAATACGGCACCATGTGGCCACCTATGTACTACTTCGACTTCATAGCGAGACTCCTGAAACCTTTGACAGGAGTTAAGGAATTCGGCGAAGTTAAATACTTGAGAATCCTCGGGGAGCGGATAGCTAACCTCAAGAGGTGCTTTAACCTGAGAGAAGGTGTTAGCAAGGAGTCTGAAGTCCTTCCGGCGAGGTTTACGCAGGAGCCGATGCCTACAGGACCTTCAAAGGGTTACACATGCGACTTAGAGCCCATGCTGAGGGAATACTACCAAAACAGGGGATGGGATTACGAGAGCGGTTTACCGTACGAAGAAACTCTTGAGGGCTTAGGGCTAGAATATGTTGCTAAGGAGCTAAGTAAGAGATTGAAACTGCCTAGGCGAGACTATGGTGTTACTCAGGTTACACGGCGTCCTTAAAGAAGAGTCTGGAGTAAGTCTGATCGCCGTTAGAGGGAATAATCTAGAGGAGGTCCTATCAAGCCTACCAGAGGAAATAAAGAAGCCCATAGAGAAATACAGGAAGTACATCATTATACTAGTTAACGGAAGGAGAGTTTACGGATGCCGAGAAACTTCCTTAAGCGAGGAAGACGTAGTAGACTTAACTCTAGTCGTTGGAGGTGGGTGAGTACTAACTAGAGAACTATTCTTAGGTCATTCCCCCACTTAGTAAAACCTTAAACTCAAGTTAGTAGATTCAGTGCCTTGGAACAAAATAAAGGAGGACTCAAAGTGCATCGAGGATAGTAGTGCCCGAGCCTCCCTATAGCGCCACAGGACCCAGCTTCTCTGATAAGCAACCACCATTTCAGCAAGAAGGTCTAACATTGAAGAAAATGCAGCGTACTCCCCCATAACTTGAAGTACCGCTCTATCTGTAGCCTAACGCAACTGTTTCGAGTTTCATATCTTTTCATATTGATTGATGTAGATTGAAACTTTTGTGAATGTCTCTAGCGCTCCATATGCTGAAGCGGTCTCGATGAGGGATCGAGAGCCCTGTAGATCGACTCTCCCCGAGTCACTCAAGATGTGGGGCGACCGAGGTCGCCCGAACATCCCCAACCCCGATGAATCCCCGAGCGGGATACGGGAGAACAAAGACGAGACAATGAAACCAACCAATACAAACTAGCACAGGAGCTGAAACCCTATATAGTAACTTTAGAAGCTATACCGCAGGAGATCGGAAGATATAGGTTTGAAGTCTACGAACTACTGACTGCAGGGAATGGTATGCTTAGAACAGTACTGGAATCTCTATCATTACTTCTGGCTGCTTTCGATAGCCTTTGGTGAGTACCTTACGTACTTTAAGCCGTGGTCTCCTAAGTACTTAAGTGTAATACTGCTGATGTCTGGTGCTACGAGAACGCCGTATACATCCAGCCCCAACCGCTTATAGTACTCAACGTAGCGCTGCAGTTGCTGCGCTGCTTCTATATCCGCTCTCGCTCTCTTGATTTCGACGACTACCAACCTGCCGGAGGAATCTCTTAGCATGATATCGACTCTTCCATATGGAGTGCTAACCTCGCGAGCTATGAGAGTGGAACCGCCTATTATTTGCGATGGATTCCTTGCTAGTTCTTCGATTATGTCTTCCTCCTTCCCGTATAGGGTTAGCCCCTCATCACCTAGCTCAGTAACTATCACTAGAGAGCTCCCCATAACTCTTATGACCAGCTCCTCTTTAGGGCTGACCCGAACCGCCCTTAGCTCCACTTCAGACTCGTTTACCTGTTTAGTTATTAGTGACGACCTCGGTTGCCAATTCAGTGGGTTGCTACCTACCGACCCGTGAACTAACACTGTCCCATCCTGCTTTATGATTATGAGTCTCGTAGATTCCCTAGCGATGCTAGACGCTCTTCCGCTATAGCTTACTGAGCACCTTGAAACCATAACAATAGTTGCTCTTCTAAACCATCTATTTACGAGCTCAACAAGTTCTGCTGGCTTTACTATCCCACTCGATATGATCTCCTTCAAGTATGATCCCAGCTAGAAGTATGCTGAGTCTAGCTGCTGTGACTAAGCACCTTACTGACTATGCTACTCGCAACTCTAGCTAGAGATTCTTTTCCTATCGTAATCGACGAGGCTTCCGCGTGTCCCCCATAGACACCTTTCAAGGAGCTTGCTATAGCTTGAGAAAGCACTAGAGCATCTCTATGGGCTGATCTAACTGTAATAACTATCTTCTCTTGTTCCTCCCTAACTAATACAACACTCTTTCTGTAAGCCTTAGACAGCTCTGTAGCCGCTACACCTATTAGTCCTGCGAAAGCTCTCGACAGCGGTAAGCTAAGGAAGGCTACTTTAGCCTTTCCCGCATCTAAGGAATCTTCGGAAATTATCTTTAGTAGGTTTCCAAGTAAGAACTTGGCCCTCCTAGCTCTCATCTTCACTAGAGAGTCTTGAGACAGGTTCTTGGACTTCATCATCAAGTCAATGAGGTGCCTCATGAAGTTGAGATCACCCGGGTTTAGCGCTATCGACATTCTGATAGAGTCCACTAAATCAAGTACTGACCCATCGATATCGGGGTGGGGTGTCTTACCTTCACAGATATCTGCTACCTCAACTAGCATGTCTTCGTAAGGATTGAGTGGAGATCCCATCAATTGCGTGAGTAATCGAGGAGTAGAACTAACCTTTGAGTATACAACCTTAATTTTAGTCTCTATTTTTGGTATCATAGACTCCGACGTCGCGTGGTGATCGATGAACACAACTTTTTTATATTTAGAGCTAACAGCCCCGAGCACCTCGATTAGCTTATCGCTAAGAGCTATGTCGATAATCACCAACTCACTCCCGCCAGTCGCAACTCTCTTAATGTCAGTATGAGCTCTCCACGGGTGCGTAACGGCGAGGTTTAAACCACTAGGATACAGGTCCCGAAAATACCTCTTTATGTATAAATAAGCAGCTATAATCCCATCGCAGTCCCCGTGAAACACCACTGAGACGCTCAGCACACACCACCTCCTACCCAAATAAAAACCTAGCTATCGGTAAAATCCTTTACTCGAATACCTTACTAAATCTTCTCCAAGAAGAGGGGAAGACTTTCAGCTATAGATAGCGAGGAGTACGCTTCCGCATGTAGTAGCTATATACGGCAGGAAATAGTGTCTGAATTAACTACTCTAACTATCGTGAGCTTATACCAGGTTACTGAGATGGTGAGAAGTCCCCTTTTTTGTGAGCTTTGCTACATATTGCGTAAGAAGTTTTGAGAAACTTATATAAAACTCTGCACTCAGCTTTAGTAAGTAGGGCTTTGTTTACGATATGCTTAAGAGCTGAGACCTCATTTTGATCTAATCCATAAGCTAATCCGAGCTTCTCTACGTACTTAATAACTATTCCCATGTAGTCTCCCACACATCTCTCACCTACGACTAACTCCCCAACTTCCCTCCCGGCCAGTTCATAGAGATAGATTGCTACAGCGTGAGATAGATTCAGTACGTTGTAATCAGATGTAGTCACTAATGTAGAGACTAGAGAGCATAGGGCAAGCTCGGACCTCGTTAGTCCCACACTCTCGCGCCCAAAAACTAAGGCTATCTTAGAGCCACGTGGAAGAAGTAGAGGTATCGCACGGGGGGCTACAGCCTGCCTTAGAGGGTCCTCAGAAGCACCAGCTATAGACGTTGTGCACACCGAGAATTCCACACCATCGAGACACTTAATGAAGGTATCGACTACTCTAACTTTCTCTAGCAGAACCGCGCCACCAGCAGCAAAATCGATTACTTCTTTGTCTCCTATGTCGAACTTAGGGTTTACAACACAAATGTCATCTATACCGAAGTTCCTGGATAACCTCAGAATTTGGCCGAAATTCATCCTTCCTTCAGGTTCAACTAAAACTAGCCTAATTCTCAGAGACAAAGCTACACCTACCCAGTCACTTTTCACTGTAGAGCTTACTTAAGTAATCTAGGTATACGGCCGCAGATACACCCTTAGGTGGGTGCACGAACAAGTAGTATCTTTCAGCACCTCTCAATTCACTTATCACTCTCTCTGTTAGTGCCTTCAAGGGGTCAAACCCCTTGACCCTATTCTTGATGTCATTAAAGTCTTTAAACTCTCCACGAGCTCTCTCGTCGAGCACGACCCACAAAGTTTTCTTTCCTATTCCAGGTACCAGCTCTAACGTGTGGAACTTTATAGTTAGTGGTGGTGCTATATTGAAGAACTTTGTGAACTCTCTTTCCATCTCTAGAATAAGTCTCTGAACCGCCAAGGGCAGATTGGACTTAGCTATAGCGGTTAAGTCGTCGTAGGCTACGGGCTCACCCCATACGTAAGCAACTTTATCTCTAAGCTCTCTCCTCGAGAAGCCTATGTAGACCCGCTCCTCAATAGCAACGTTAGCTCCAGGTTTGGGATGAAATTCGACTAATGTGAAGTATCTGCATCCAAGTGCTTGAGCTATTGGGCGGTCTCGATGAGAGGGGTGATGTAAGTCTGCTGGGTTACCCCTAGGCAAGAAGTCGAGAACTAGTGCGTACTCCTCTCTACTTACAAGTCTTAGCCAGTAATCTCTCTCTTTAGAACTCATGCTATCACTTATTCACTAACAGCTAGGAATCCCTATAGCAGTACTTAGATACTAAGTCCACGATCTTCGAGATCACTTCATTATCGATGTTCGAGGACTCGAAGTTTAGTAGTATCTTAACCTCGTCCTGGTTTTTCGGTGTTACATCCACTATCATGGAAGCTGTTAAGTCGTTAAGACCTAACCTAATAAGCTCCTCGTAGAGCTCCCCAGGACTACTGCACTTACTCAAGACCTCGGCCAGCTCCATAGTTCTCTTAGCTAACCCCTTCACTATCAGCCCTTTTCTCTCGCACTCCACAAGCTTCTTGAGCGCTATAGCTAGAGGTATGCTCTTAACCTCTAGTATCCTCATGACGTTTTTCCCTAGCTACCTCCTTGAGCAGGTATTAAGTGCTCTGGAACTGTTATAATTACCTTCTTCTTACTGCCTACTAGGAGCTCCACTAAGTATGCCCTACCCCTCTTGCCAACTACAATTCCAGTCTTACCTATGTACCTTCTGTGAGGGAGAGCCTCGTGAATAGCTGGATTTGGTGCTATGTGGACTCTATCTCCCGCTCTATACTCCTGCATGACTAAGCTGAGCCTTGGTATGGCTCCCCTCTCTCTCACGTTCTTTCTAAGAAGCTTTCGGGTCCTGTGCCTCAAGCCTTGAGATGCCTTTACCACTTCAGTACCACCTAACCAAGCATTGCTGCGTTAAACTTAAATATCCTTTCTTTCCCTACCTACGCCTGCGCCCCCTACCTCCTGCTGTCATAATGTTAAGTAAGTTGTCCTCAGAGAGAACTCTCTGCTTTACTTCTTCAACGACCTTTGTAAGCTCATCTAACACCTGCTTCTGACTATCAGTAAGTTTATCCAGTAGTTCCTTACCTAGTGAGGTAAGTCTCAGCTTTCTACCCTCAGTAACCTCGAGAAGACCTAAGTAAAGGAGAATTCTAACGTCTTCAAGTAGCTCTCTACTATTGACTGCTGTGCCAATTACTTGAAATGGGTAACCCAGGTCTTTATCCTTCTCAGTTTTTAGAACGTAGAGACAACTTATCAAACCCCGCTCACTGATTTCCCCCAAACTCCTGACGACACCAAGCACACTAACCTTCCTGCTATCCTTCATAGCATCATCTACTGTAACAACCGGTCTAGCCACTATCTTTAACTCCTTCGACACCGTCTTTTCAGCCTTTTGAGACACCCTAAACACCTAGAGTTATGGTTGTCGAAAAATATTAAGCTTTATAGCATTTCCCGTCTCGATCATCTAGACTTCCACGACCGGTTGTACCTCTCCTACATCCCGCAGTAGCTACTAGCTGGCTTGGTTACGGTATCTAGTCGAACTTCACGCAGAATTAATAGTGGCAGCTAGCTGAGTGAACTAGTACATGAGCAACGGTAGAGAATGCACAAATATTCGAAAACATCATTGGTGGGGGAAAAACACGAGAAACTCTGTGAATAGGTGACGAGAGAGTGGTAGAGGCTCTCGTAATGTTCATGGACTTAGACGGCACTCTAGCCGTAAGCCCTATATCGAGCGTCATTAAAGAGGCCTATAACTATCTTGCTCTCCACTCAGGTATTAGTGTAAGCGAGATCGAGTCCTACTCTTGGAGGACGCACATAGAGCTTATAAAGAGATCTGACCCACTAGCTTTCGACTGGGACTACATCTACAGAGAAGTCTCAAAATTTTTTGGTGTAAGCCCGGGCTACAGCGTCGAGAAAAGGCTCCAGGAATTGTGCTACCTCTCGAAGCTACTGGATAACGCACACGAGGTTTTGGCAGGGCTTGCTCGATCTGTGGATACCCTCATCTTAGCTACTAACGGTCTGATTAAGTACCAAAGATGTGTTATCGAGACTCTAGGACTGGACAAGTACTTTGGATCCATATTCACACCGGACACTAGGGGGTGCCTAAAGAACTGTGAGAGGTTCTACGCTGTTTCTACAGAGCACGGCCGCAGGATTGTGGTAGGAGATAACTACACCTTCGATGTCTACTACCCCAAGAGGTTCGGCTTGAAAGCGGTGTACGTATTGAGGTCAGGGTCTGATCCGTACCTTAAATGGCTTGGAATTGAGAGAGTGTACGAACCGGACGCTATCATAAATAACCTGAAGCACGTACCATTAACTCTTTTAAAGCTGTAAAATATCCCATAAACACAGAGGAACGTCTGGGTTACTGAGGAATACTTCTCCACTACTGTTCATGTAGATAGAAATGCTTTTTACTATAACCCCTCTCTCCATGGCCTTATCGAGGAGCCTGGACACTTCTTTATCTCCTTCTTCATTTGGTCTAAAGCACTTAACGGAGCACATAGCCGATATAAAAACTAAGTAAGCAACCATTCCGCTAGATGCTAACTCCGCTAGCACCACTAGGTGCCTTCTTCCTCTACTCGTTTCGCAATCGGGATACATGGCCTCACCCCTCGGCCCTCTCATGACTGCGCTCTTGGTTTCAACAAAGACAACTTTATTACCGCACCTGAGTAAGTAGTCTAGCTTACTCTTGCCTACTGACGGAGACCGCTTTACAATCGAGCAGTCCCTGAAGTACGGTAGCAAACCTAGCTTGATAGACTCTTCAAACGCTCTCGCTTGAGTGCGCACGTCTACCACGTTAAAGCAGTCTTCTGCGACGTCTTCGACTCCAATTAGTCTATACCTCATCCTACTCTCGATGTGAGAGAGTAAGACCCTCTTACCAGGTGTTAAAACGTCTATCAGCCTACCAGTATTCGTGTTGTGAGCTAAAACTACGTCGCTACCTATTTTCACTCTAACGACAAATCTCCCGGTTCTCTCAAGTAGAACCCCTATGTATGTAGGATCTATTTTAAAGAGCTTCTGCTCCATCTCTAGCCACTCAGAAATAGCTCCTGAGGTTAGCCGTAGATCATGCTTCTACCTTATTAGGGCACATCACAGAATATGCACAATATACACACTCCCAGCTGTACCTTGGGGCCTTCTTGGATGTAATCCTACTCACTACTTCGGTATCGTCCATTCTGTCCTCAACATAGAACTGCGCAATCCTAGCAGGGGTAACGTAGAGTAGTACTGCTCCACTAGAGTCTGTCAGCCAGTTGTACGCCCTGACTTGGTCTATGTGATGTTTTTGAGGTATATTCCTATCAGACCGCAAAGTTTTGACCTCTATAGCTACCCTCTCTTGTTCTCGGCTAAGAACTACGTCAAGCCTCCCCTTAACATAAACTACTGAACTATCCTCTAGTACAACATCTTTGAATACTTCCACTTCGGTCTCGACAGTATAACCCCGAGTTTGAATCAGCTCCTTCAATAAACTCTCTAGACCTCGGTGAAGTAGAGTACCGATTATAAGACTGGGCTTGAAGACCTCCTGAAGCGAGAGCTCGGGATACCTCTCCTCGAACACTATCTTGAGAGGGCACCTAACTAAGTCAGTAACCCAGAAAACTCCTTTCTCTCTCTTATGCTTTTCTCTTTCAGCCTTAGTGTACGAGTACATGAGTTGTACGACATCTACTGAGGAGTAACTCATCGACATACTCCTCTATTTCAACTTCACGTACGCAGTTAAATCGAACTCTACAGCTACTTTATTGCTTCTAAAGTTCTCGAGCCTTCCTAGCCCAAGAACGAAGTAAGGTGATAGACCCTTCAAAAACACCTCAGCACTTAGCTTCTTACCCCCAACAACAACGCTCTCAGCAGGTTTTTCAGTCCGAACCCTTAGTTTAACCAGCTTGAATCCTCTATAATCACCCACAACGCTCCCCCTTAGCAGAAGACTAGAAACCGAGCTAAACTCCCTTTTAACACCCAGTAACTCCGCTAAGGAGCTAGCGATCGGTTCAACTAGGCTTAAGTATACTCCCATCTCGTCCCTTATCCTTAAGTAGTTTGAACCGTACAGTACTCCCAGCTCGTGAAGCTTGTAGACGGAGTCCATGGCTGAAGTAAGCATGTCGCCAACCGACCCCGGGGTATGCGAAACCAGAGAGTACTCGTCCTTTACGCACGGCAACAGCTCTTCAGCTACGATGTTGAAGGCTCTTACTGACTCCATAATGTCGCTACCTGCTAGTTTCTCTATAGCAAATTTGGGGACGGCCCTGAGGGACTGTATGAAGAACGCATGTGGGCTGTATAAAGGCAAGATCTTGCGTGAAGCAGCGTAGAAGCCTCTCAGTATACTGAATACCTTAAGTGGGTTACCCGTTAGCGTAGCATAGTCTTTCTCCACTAGACTATTTACGTAGTTCTCGCTTATCTCGACAGCCCCGGCATTCCTCAAAGACTCTCGCAGTAGTTTATCTAAAACAACTAGCACATTAAACCACTCCGATCCTCTAAACACTAATCTCACGGAACTACTTACTAGAGAGAAAGGTATCCCCCTAGACAGTCTATCTACTGCCTCACGACAGCCTAGGCACTCAATTCCAAAGAAGTCTCTAAATAGGTTTTGTATTCTCCTGCTGTGTCCGATAGTATCTCTACCTATAACACCCATTACAATTTTCAATGACGATGGAGATGTGGGGGAGTTATTAATGAGCTCTACTAGTCTTGAGAGTCTGGAAGCTCTACCTGCGAGCTGGGTAACATCTGATTTAAAGAACTCCCTCAACTCCCTGTAACTAGTCTTCATAACGCCCTCTGCAGGTGTTCTTCGATCCTTTAACACCACTCTACTCACTACAACATAAACTCGGGTGGCCCAATTTTAACCAATCGTGTAGGACCTTGACCGGGTTTGGGCTCACTTTGTTTTATCAGTTACTTGACTAATGTCGACGCAAGTTTAAACCCTTCTTTGCCTTATCGCTTGTAGGCTGTCTATAGGGTTTCAGCGACTTGAAACCGTGAGAGTAGCGCACTTCAAGACCTAAACGAGCATCGGTAATAGTGCGATGGGATTGGCTAGCGATTAAGTTGCGTGCGAGTCAGACGCTAACTCCGCGTTAAGAAAACTTTTCTGGTATCCCGGCGAAAAGTTTATAATTACTCAGGTTAGCTATTTCTATGGTGCCGCCGTAGCTCAGCCTGGGAGAGCACCCGGCTGAAGGTCTCCGGGAGACCGGGGTGTCGGGGGTTCAAATCCCCCCGGCGGCACTTTTACGCATAAAACCTCAACTCTATTCAAGTATCCGGCTTCTGCGAATCCTTCTGGGCAGCGAGCTCTCCTGTCTCTGCATAGAAGTGTCACAGCTGCCTCCTCGATATTGCTCATGTCTATCACGCTCAATAAAGGCTTAATGGTTCCATAGTCGCATGCATAGAGAGTGAAAGCATATAGATGTGTAAAACCAGGTTTCTCTCTCAGTGGCGGGTACTCGGCATCCGCAGCTACTACCTCTACAATTCCAGAGCTTCGATACCTGTGCCTTAACTCTCTTAGAGACCTATAGCTGATATCTATCCCCACGTAGATCTCTGGCTCTACGCGTAGGTATTTGAGCAAGTAGCCGTAGAAAAGTCCAACTCCGCACCCGACATCGAGAACTCTACCTTTAGGTCTAGTTCTAACGGCGGCAGAGTATTTAGCTAGTTGTTCACTTCCGTAAAGCTCATCATAAGACCTTGCTATGGTGTTGTAGTAGTTCATCGTCGAGTACTTTAAGGAAGTAGGAGTGCGGTCCACGTACTGCGATGAGGTTTTACTACACGTGCTGTACTTTGCCATACTCCATACCTTCACAATGGCCTGAGAGCTGCGTAAACGAAGTTAAAAACAGCTACCCAAGAGATAAATGTAATCGATAGATAGAAGAATATTCCTTCTCGAATTGAACACCTAGACCTTGACACCCGGGAGGCGGGTATGTGTGCGAAAAAGGGAGAAGTTAGGTAGAGAGCTACCGTAACGTAGTGAAACAAGTCTGATGACCAGTATGTGGCTAGTAGAGAAAATATAGCTAGTAAAACCCCAGTAATAGCTCCCACTAGTGCCTTAGATGACGCGCAGTCCAAAGCTTAAGCACCCGACTCACAGCCTACTCTTGATTTTCCTGAGGAACACTTATAAGTCTTACCTTGCGCGGCTTCTAAACTGAAAACTACGTATACTACGAATACTTAAGCCTCACTAAACTCAACTGCTTGTAGAAAGTTCTTAATGCGTCGTACGCTTTCTTCAAGCTCGCAGATAGGTCTTCTAGAGCTCTTGTTTTTTCTACGTCCTTCGATACCTTACTTTCAGATATAGCGTACCTTAAGTCGTCTTCCAGGGCTTCCATGTCTCTTAATAAAGACTCGACTTCGTTAGCAACTCTATCTATTTTAATCATGAAATGTTTCTCGGACGACATACCTAAGCCCCAATTTTTATGACTTAAACAGTATTTAATTTAAAGACTTACAGTAGAGACTAACTCAATTTCAGCTCTAAAAAAGCTTAATCTCTAAAGCTATTATCGGTTCTAACTTTTAGTACTGGGAACATCGACATGCTAGCTATAGCTGAATTCTCTGGGCTTTGTCGAGGAAACCCAGTGAGGGTCTCCAGGAACCTGGAGATATTAGGTGGCCGCGTAGTGTCTTACGATCCTGGGACGAGTGTAGTTATGGGTACATTCAAAGTCGACATGCTGGACCTTCAAGACCTCGAGAAAAAGAAGAGGTTCTTCATAGAGCACGTACTTAGAGATTTAGCTGACTGCAGGCTATGGGTCAAGATGGTCTTGAGCTCTGATCTATGTGCTCGTTTTCGCAGAGTGAGCATGGTGCGAATATCTTCAAGCACTTCTGAAGCCCTAGTAGTCAAGCTAAAGAACTACGTGTATGCTCTATGGTGCCGGGGCGAAGCCCGCACTGCTAGGTTAACGATGATATCGAACACGACTAATTGGCGCCATGGAGAGCTTGTAGAAATAGCACACACCTGCGAAAAAATGCCGAAGCTGCTTGATGATATTAGAGAGGACCTTATGATGGTGATAGGAGATATCCGGTAGATAGCGGTGAGTGCGAGAATATCTAAAGCAAGCTCGTCGCGACCTTACGTATACCCTAGTAGAAGCAGGTGCTTAATCTAGTTTAAGTGCTTATCGCAGAGAGTTTACCTATATTCCTCTAGGTACTTCTCTCCTTCTGTGTCTTCCTCCTCCCAAGCTTTCGGGCAACCCTTCCCGTACCTTATTGCGGGTTTCTCCAGCCTAGTCAGTAACGCTACCCTTGAGGGTCTAGAGCTGGAGACGAGCTTATAGCTAGATGCGTCAGCGAGTTTTTTAGCAAACTCCATTACTTCTTCGTAACTTGGCATGCTACTCCTGGAGAGCCTACTTATTGACGCTCCAACGTGCATGTATGCCTTAGTCTCAACGAAAGTCGGATTTGCTATGTCAATGAGTTTAGCGAAACCAGCGACATCGGCATCTCTCATATTGTAGCCCTTTATCATGGTAAACCTGATCACTGTCCTAGTGCTGAGAGATCGAAGAAGCTCTAAAGTTCGGAGAGTGAGTTTCCAGAGATTGGCTCCCATAGGCCTATTAAACTCTCGATACATCTCTTCGCTCCACGTTTCGAGTGAGACATAGAGCTGTGTAGGTTCTTCCTCGAGGTTGATTAGTACGTCCGGTCTAATACCCCTAGTTACTAGAAAAGTCGTTAGCCCTTTTCTGTGGAAAATCTCAATTAGCTCCCCAAGCCTCGGGTAAAGAGTTGACTCACCAGTTAGGGAAATAGCAACATGCTTAGGGTCTATAGCTTCTTTATACTTTTCTCTAGGTACCCTCTTGGCATAACCGCTAACAGTCCTCCGATGCTCTAGAATAGCCATCTCAGCAAGAAACTCCGGGTCTTCGACGTAGGGTAGCGTAATGAGCTCTGGACCCTCTAAACCATAGTCAAAAGGTCTCGCTCTCCAGCAGTGGAGACAGGAATTCCAGCACCACGATACTGCTGGACTAAACTGAATGCATCTATGCGACTCAATACCGTAGAACCTGCACTTATAGCAGAACTTGTTGTAAACTAGTGCGTTATGAACCCAGAGACACTTCTTCACTGCTGCGTGGCTACCTATCAGGTGGTATCCCTGCTTCTTCAGCTTATCGAGCATTCTAGTTAGAGGATCAACCCAGTTTATTTGCTCACTAAACAGCATACCGGCAATACTACCCAAAGTACTCGCCTTTAGGCGAATATATACCAAGCAACTCCAACACACCTCTCGGTAATATACTGTCCTTACTCCAGGCTGACCTAGACCTGCCCTATAGCTTCATTACATTCACCTGAGATGGTCTACGTTGTCCATGGATGTCGGAAAAGGGAATCTAGTCACTAGTTAATTTATAGAAAGAGAAAATCTGTTGACTTAAATCTGAGTACTGTTGGAATGGCGAGATGCCGGAATAGCTAGAGACTTACCCGAATCGCTTTTCGAGGATTCTTTAAGTGGTTTAAGTTCAGCCTTCTCTGGCTTATATATGCTTTTGTAGATAGGTTCGTGCTAAAAAAATATATACCTGATCCAACTAGATCGGTTTGGGTACTAGTATGAGAGAAGTTAGGAGAGTCCAGAAATTCGGTAAATCGACCTTGATGGTTTCACTCCCCGCAGAGTGGGTTAGGTCTATTGGGCTACGACCAGGTGACCCTGTCTCTATAGACATACTAGAAGATAACTCTGTTAGAGTGTCACCTCTATCAGCAGGTAAGCAGAGTAAGGAGTTCTTGACCTCCATTAATGTAGGTAAAAATGCGTCAGAGTCTCTTTTGGGTAGAGTTATATACGCTCTGTACTTACTGGGAGTCGATAGAATCGAAGTTCTGAGTGAGGAAAGCGTTATGCCAGAAAACCTACTTAGGTCTTTAAGGAACGTCGCTAAAACCTTGATAGGTGTGGAGATAACTGAGTACTCTCCGAGTAGGATCGTGCTTCAGATACTCATCGACTCCAGTAAGTACTCGGCTATAGCAGTAATCAATAGAATGCTTGAGCTAGTTCGATCTATGTTCGAGTACATCGAGACATACGTGGCCTCCGGGGCAGTACACTTACTACAAGAAGTCCAGGAGCTAGAGATAGAGGTCGACAGACTCAACGCCCTGATCGTTAGGCAGCTAGTCGACTTAATAAAGCATAAGGGACTAGCAAAGCAGTTGGGGGTTAGAGACACTCTCGCGACAGAGTATAGGAGTATAGCGAAATCCCTTGAAGAAGCAGCAGACTCCCTATCTGAGATAGCAGTTATACTGCAGGAACGCGGGCCGGTTTTACTGGAGAAAATGAGGAGGGAGATAAGTGTCTTAAGCGAGTGTATAGACATGGCCGTACTAATAATAGACAGGATAATCAAGACGCTAAACTATGAAGACCTAGCTCTAGCTAACGAGTTACTAGATTTAGTAGCCGAGTACAGAGGCCACTTCAAAAAATACGCTGACCTAATGTACAAGACCCTCGGGCTAGACGAGATGTACCTCAGCATAAAAGACATGCTTGAGAGATTCGCTGTAGCAGGAAAGTCCCTCGAGTCGATAGCGGAGAGCGTGTTCGACATAAACGTGTGGAGGTCTCCAGAGTTAATAAAGCTCTAGAACAAGAAGACAAAAGTTTAATACTTCAAAAAACGTAACCTAAACCCGGTGGCTCCGGTAGCTCAGCGGGGTAGAGCGCGGGGCTGTGGACCCCGAGGTCCCGGGTTCAAGTCCCGGCCGGAGCCCCACTTAATACTTCCCATACTAGATTCGGTATCGCGTAGCACTAGACTTCTTTACCTGCTGAGTAGTAGCTGAAAGCAGGTAATTCGCCGAACCTAGATAGCTCTACTATAGGCTTATCTGTTGGCACTATTCTTACACCGTAGGGTCTTTTCTTAATCGAGAACGCTGTGTACGTATCTGTGAACAAATTCTTTAAGTAGTTGAGGTCTCTTGGCACTGCGACCATATCTAACCCGGCTACACAAGCTGTGCTTAGTCCTATAAGGTCCTCTAGCCTTAGTTTTCCTCTTTTCACAAGCTCCTTCAATTTATTGTCTTCAGCTACCGGCATCATAAGCTCGTTAAACCCCGTGCTCTCGATGTTGCTCGATGCTTCAGTAAGTACGCGGTTTAATCTATATACAGCACCTAGAGTTCCTACCACAGGAAATACAGCACCCAGCCTCTCGATGACGTCAACAGAGCTCTCAACCATCCATGGAGAAATAGATACATCATGGTAAACTTTCAATCCAGTTTCACTAGCTATATCCCTAATGGAAATACTCACTTTTTTCGTCAACTCCTGGATTACCGTGGTCCACTGCTTTGGTTCTGATGAAAGCAGTAGATCGATGTAGCGATATGCTATAGATACGGAGTCCTCAAAGGCTGTCGATATTGGAAAATACGGAGTCTGTATGTAGCCCCCGTAGCTAACACCGATTCTAGTAAAATAATCTTCACTTAATGCTTTCGATAACTCTATATAGAGCCAAGAGAGGTAATCTAGGTTTTCTTCCGACGCCAGGATAGTCGCATAACTGCTTCCGCACTTCTTAAGGTATTCTACTAGCTCCGGAACTTTCACATCATCCGCACTCCTATGGTAGGCTGCAAGCATTAACCTATCACCACAGTAACTGATTACCTCTCTCCAATCGAAATCTTCACTAAATGACACTCTGAGAGTCCAAACTGAGATGCCCTGAGCCTCTAAGGACTTCTTAAATCCTTCTAAGAGACTAACTATTTCCTGCGTTTTATACTTCTCAGATTTAACGTGTAGAGTTAGTGCTCTAACGATAGGCATGGTGAGTACCAGATATATTGACTGGAATACATAATAAACATATAAATTTGCGCTTAACGTAGTGCTAGGATACATATGGAGTTCAATAAGCTGGATTCTTTTGTTATAGATAAGATGTCTCAAACTAAGATTCCTGGACTATCACTTACGATAGTAAAGAATGGGGAAGTAGTGTACTCGCGGAGTTACGGGTTTAAAGACGTTGAGAGAGGGCTACCTCCAACCTCTAGAACTATTTACGGTATCGGCTCAGTTACTAAGTCTTTTACAGCACTTGCCATACTGAAGCTAGTTGAAAACGGTAAGCTATCTCTTGATGATGAGGTCTCGAGGTTCGTCCCAATAAAGCTGGAAGCTATGGGGAAACCTATTAGAATACACCACTTACTCACACACTCTAGCGGTATCCCGGCATTAGCATATGCTGAAGCATTCATCAGGGGCTCTCTAGGTCTTGACTCGCAGTGGCTCCCTGTATCGACACCTGAGGACGTAATTTCGTTTATGTCAGATTACGAGTCGTGGGTCCACTCCGAGCCAGGCACTAAGTATTTTTACTTAAACGAGGGATACGTCCTCCTAGGCTATATAATCTCTAAAATTAGTGGAGCAAGCTATGAAGACTTCGTGAGGGCGAGCATTCTAAAACCCCTCGGGATGGAGAGGACTTACATCGAGGAGCACGAAGTATCGAGAGACCCGGACGTGGCGGTACCTTACATCATAGATAGAGAAGGAAAGCACGTAAAGAGCAGGTTTCCCTTTGGTATAAAAGCGGATGGAGGGTTGCTGAGTAATTGCGAAGATATGGCTAAGTACTTGATGATGCTAATAGAGAGGGGTTACTACAGTGGGTCAGAGGTTGTAAGTCGCAGTAGTATTGAACTAATGGAGAGAAAATACATAAAGATACCTTCTGGACTGTTTAAGGACGACTCGTATGGCTATGGATTGACCATAACGGACGAATTCTTCGGTAGGAGATTAGTCCGCCACAGCGGGTCTGTCCTCGTATACACGGCGTTCATGGGTTATGTGCCGGGTGATAGATTGGGAGTAGTAGTTTTAGCGAACGCTAGTGGTTACCCGCTATCCTTCATAGGAATATATGCTTTAGCCCTCGCGGTAGGCTATGACCCTGAGAGCTCTCTCTACTTTATAAAGCAAGATAAAATTATAGACAAGCTCACTGGTACATACGAAACCTATAGAGGAACCTATAGGGTCTACGTTAGAAGAATGGGAGACTTCTTAGCTATTGAGTACAAAGACAAGTATAGAGAGGCCGTAACTCCATTAGTGCCGCTTGAAGTAAGCGATGAATACGTCAAGTACTATACCGTTAGCTTCGGTAGTAGGGTCGACGTAGAGTTCTTCATAGAGAAAGATAGAGTTACTATGGTGTACGAGCGCTATAAGCTAGTTAAGAAGTCTGCATAAAGAGGTGCTGGCGAGCTAGTTTCAAGGTAGTTCGTTCAGAGCTAAGGAGTCTTTTTAGTAAGAACTACGAACGAGTTTAAACTGTTAGAGCGGCTTACGTACCCTGCAGAGATAACCTTGAGGCCGACCGTTTCGACTATTTTCTTCAGGTCGCCTACTTCGTATAGGAAGTATCTTCTCACATAGGTTTTCTTGCGAGTCCTCCATTCAACTAGGTACTCGCAAGAGCCTCTGAAGCCGAGAAGCTTTTTAAGACAGTTTAATAGAGTTTGATTAACGAACCTCAGCTGCCTCTTCGACCACGAGGTCAGTACTGCCAGGCCTCCCGGCTTTAGTATTCTAAAGACTTCTCTAGCTAAATCAATTAGCTCATCTTTTGGTAAGTGATGGACTACTGCTATCGACAGCAAGCTATCCACTACTGAATCTCTTAGAGGTATCTTCGATGCGTCAGCAGCTATAAAGTCGACCTTGAAGAAGCCCCTTCTTCTCGATAGCTTCCTAGCCTCTACCAGCATGGACGGAGCGATGTCGGTACAAACGAGGTAGCTAACCTCCTTTGTAAGTGCTAGCTGGAGTCCGTTAACGCAGTGACCAGATCCTAGGTCTAGAGCTATCCCTCCCTCGAGTACCCTCACTAACTCCCACGCTCTACTCCTCCAGGATGTATAGCCTCCAGCTATCTCGTCGTAGACCTCCAAGACCTCGTAGACTACCTCTCGCGAGCTAGGCATTTACATCTATGACCCACTTCTTCTTTATGCTGTCAAAGTAGGCGAGCCCCGAGCTCATCAAAGCTTTCAGCAGCTTTAGGTCCTCCTTGCTAAGCTCTTTACTTAAAGCTTCGTCAGAGCCTACAGTAACTTTCTCGACTTTCTCAACGAACTTACTGAAGTATTCTGGGTCAACAGCTACTCTCTCCTTCGCTAGCTCGATAACGACTGCACCACTCCTCCGCAACTTCTCAAAGAAGGCGTCTCTGTTTTTAATCTTACTAGCTATATCTGATTCAAACATCATCCTCTGCTCTCTTAAAATGTCCATCGCCGACTTCCTGGTTTCACGCTTCTCCTCGGCTTTAGCTTGCTGAGATACGCGAGGTAAGTTCTTAATCTGGTCTTCTAAGTTCTGGACTCTAGCCGATAGGTCTTCTAGTACTTCGAGTAAGTGAGATATCTTTCTGTTTATTTCATCTATCTTCCCACTATAAGCGTTAATCACGTCAATTACCGACTTAAGACTTTTGTCTTCAGCCTTATGTGGCTTTCCGGAAGATAGGGCGTTAGTGATTATCGTCAGGAGAGCGTCTTCAATCGGTAAGTCGGGATACATTTTACTTAAAGCCTCGACTTGCTCGGAGCTTAAGTTTAAAGCTATCTTAGGCATCACTACCTTGTTTATGTGTGCTTTGTCAGTAATATATACTCAAGACCTCCACTCTCTAGAGCGAGGCCTCTACCACCCTATACTAGAGCCTTAGAGGTAATTCGAGGAGTAGATATAATTGCTGCTAGTGCTCTATCTCAGTGAGAAGATGCTAGGCTACGACCCGGTTGAAGTGTCTAAGTCTGTCGAGCCCAAAGTATATGTAGAGAAAGCGGGTGCGAGTTACAGGAAGTATTTCAGGTTTAGAGTCGATAGATGGTACGGAGGTATCGTAACAGGCGACGTAGTCGGCTGCAACATGAGGTGCAGGTTCTGTTGGGCATGGTATTTCACATGGGGGGGTGTTAGTAGGGGAGATTTCTATACAGCAGACGAAGTTGCTAAAAAGCTGGTTAGCTTATCTGAGAGATCTGGATACCGGCGGGCTAGGTTAAGTGGGGGAGAGCCTACCATAGGGTTTAAACACCTTCTTGAAGTCGTAAGTCGAGTAACATCAAGTGGCTTGTGCTTCGTTCTTGAAACCAACGGCATCCTTCTTGGCTCGTATAGGGAGTACAGCGAGTTAATGGGGAAGTTTAAGGGGAGTGGGTTAGAGGTTCGAGTGTCTATTAAGGGTACTTCCCCAGAGGAATTTTACGAGTTAACAGGTGCGGAGCCGAGGTTTTGGTATATTCAGGTTGAGGCTCTTAAGAACCTAGTTGAGGTTGGACTAGAACCCGCGAGAGAGGTTTACCCAGCAGTTATGCTGAGCTTAAGTGGTGAGGAAGGTTTGAAGAGGTTCTCTAACGCTCTTCAGCTAATACATCCTGGACTTTCAGAAATCATTGACGAGGAGTATATAATCCTCTATAAACACGTTAAGGAACTCATGAAGAAGACTGGCTTAAGACCTAAGTACGTAGTTCTGCCAGATAGGATCCCAAGTGAGATGATCTAGGGTAAGATAGACCTCTCTATCGACTGTGGTTCAACACCACGAGCACTTAAGGACCTCAACAGCAGGCTTAGTACGGAGTCAACTAAGGATTTAAGTCCTTCTAAGTCCATAGCTTCAGCGTATAGCCTTATCTTCGGTTCAGTACCAGACGGTCTAATGAGGATCCACGAGGAATCCTCGAAGTCTATTCTAAGACCATCGATCTCTGTGATTTCGGCTTTCTCTGAGTGGCGGCTCTTCATTGCCTCAGCTACCTCCCAATAGATGTCTGTCTTGAGGTTTTCTGGGACTACTATAGAGACCCTAGCTTGTGGGAAGTCGGGTATGTAGTTCAAGATCTGCTCCATGCTCTTTCCTTCCTCCATCATTAGCTTAGTTAAGTAAGCTGCTTGATACACTCCGTCTATCCAGAGACCCCATCTAGGGTCTATGACCTTCCATGGCTCAGCAGCTAGAACGGTATTACCGTATTTTAGGAAGCCCTCATGCGTCTTTCCAAGCTTATAGAGAACTAGCTTACCTCCAGAATTCTCCACTACTCTTCTTACGGCATTACCGCAGTCTACGGAAGCCACTACTACTCCTTTTCTCTCCGATAAAATTCGGTGAGCAAATAGAGCTATTACCCGGTCTTGCTTAATGAAGCCACGGCTGGGGGTTACTACAGATAGCCTATCTCCATCTCCATCAAAAGCAAATAATGCGTCACATCCTACCGCAGATAAAACAGGGAACAAAGGCTCCAGTACGTCGGGTCTTGGCTCTGGATACCTACTAGGAAACCTTCCATCAATGTTTCCGTTAATAACGAGTGTAGATGCCCCGATATCAGTTAAGACTTTGGGGGCAACTAAGACCGTGGGTCCGTTAGCTGTGTCTAAGACTACCCTAGGCTTATACTTAACGTACGGCACGCTCAGCAAGGACTCTAACTCGTTTATATAATCTTCTATGGGACTAAAGTTGGAATACGAACCTACTTCACTCCACGTAGCGTAACCTGCTCTATCTAACGCCTCCTCAATGCCTACCTCATCTATTGTAGTTACTTCAACTCCGCCCTTCTTGAACACCTTGAACCCGTTGTACTGCGGTGGATTGTGGGATGCTGTGACGTAGATACCTCCACCCAGGTTAAACCTCTTTATTGACCACGCGAGTACCCCTATCGGAGTTAGACCTAAATCTACTACGGAAGCCCCCGAAGAAATTAGGCTAGATATTAGAGCAAAACTTAAAGCTTTAGACGAAGTCCTAGCATCGTGACCAACACTAAAGGGAGACCTATTAAAGTACTGAGCTATAGCCCTTCCTACTCTAACCATTAGCTCAGGATTCATTCTTTCCGGAAACACTCCTCTAACTCCTGAAGTACCGAATAGCTTGGGCAATAGTAGCACCACAAAGACTGAGGTTCAGCTCTTATATCAGTTTATAGAGGTTGCTCCTATAGCTCTTCTCTTCCCGCACCTAACCAGAGTCTCCGTTTACTACAATGAGTACGAGACATTTCCTAACGCACTACATCTTGAATACTTAGTTGATCCACGGTTACGACCACATTATTAGCCTCGACAAGATCTCACGACATCACCAATGAGCTCTAGTCGGCACGCTACTACATTATCTAAGCGCAAGAATTATATGAAGAGAAGCTTCTCGTAATAGCGACACATGAAAGATAAATCAAGTAGCACAGACCTATCCTAAAGAGGCTTACTCTGTGAACAGACAAGTATGACTATAGACTTGGGATAGCCGAGTTAGCCAAAGAACATGACTCTCCCGTATTTCTCGAAGACCTGAACATGCTTAGGGGCAGAGCTGACTGAAACAGCGTATTCGACAAGAAACTGTCCTTATGGTTCTACAGGAGGATACCGTTTGCTACAAGTTACAAAGCTCTATAGAGAGGGCTTAAGGTTAAATATATTAATCCGTGGAAAACTTCATCTTCTTGCTCGAGGTGCGGAAGCAAGCTACTAGACGGCGGAATCAGGGCGACGTACTGCGATAAATGCGGATTCGTAGGGAATAGAGACTTGGTCGCATGCGTAAACCTGTTCCTCAGGTACGCAAGATGTTGGGTGCTCGGGGACACTCTGAATGCCCCCAAACACGATGAAAACCCGAGCGGAATGCGGGAAAAATGAGGTGATGATACCACCTGATATAAACCAGCACCAGAGCTAGACCATCGTCCATCAGGGCAGGTAGGAGATCAGATACGCTGATTACTGGCACTGAAATGGAGTTGCTGTAGATCCGCACTCATAAGTAGGTCACTAACCGCCAGGGACTCTTGCGAGTTCATGTGGTTTAAGTACTGAAACGGTTGCTACCCTCGCTAAACCTATTTTGATCACTCTAACGTATACGACCCACTCGGGGTTCTCTAGGTTCACTGGTCTATCGACTTCGCTGGCTATCTCTCTTACGGCCGTGTCAGTACTTAACTCGATGGAGTAGTCTCCCCTTATTTCCTCTAAGTGTCCTTGGAGAGTTACTCTGAAGGTTTCACCTTGAGGTATTCTACCTACGAGTTTCCTTACTGCTTCTCTCACAGATGCGATATCTGCTCTAACAACGTAATCAACCGGTATAGCTTTTATTATTGGTACTCCTGCTTCGCGAGAACCCCCTCTAATGGTTTCAGCACATAAGTGGGGATCATCTAAGCACTTGTACAACACTACCGATTGATACGAGTAAGCATAAATGACTTTACTCCCAAGAAGCTGCTTAACGTAGTTTCTTACTCTCTCATAGTTCTCGATCCCCGGTTCGTGAACCACTATGAGATTGAAGTCGGGAACACTCAACCTCATACGTACCTCTCTGTATTACGTGGTTACTACTTTTTAAAAACGCTCTACTACCTAGAGTTAAGTCGAGGCGAGGGCCGTGGGGTTACCCGAGCTAAAGGACTTCAAGAGAGAGTGGTCAGGTAAAGAAAAAACAGTTGGCGATGTATTCAAGAAGCTATTCAGTAGAGAGAGACCCATAAGGTATAGACTCGCAAGTGCGAGATACAGGATAAACTCTATGGTGAGAAAGCTCGAAGTATATGGTGAAAAACTGAGGTCTAGAGACCAAGACCTATTCAACAAAGTAGTAGATGCTCTAATGGTTAAAGACCAGATAAGGGCGACTATGTTCGCCAACGAGGTAGCTGAGATTAGGAAGATAGCTAAAGCGGTATTCCTGACTCAGGTGGCCTTAGAGCAGATATCTCTAAGGCTGGAGTCTATACAAGAACTTGGAGACATAGCGATCAACTTAGCTCCCGTAGTAGAACTCATTAAGGACCTTAGAGTGGCGATAAAGGATGTCTTACCCGAAATCGGGATAGAGCTAGGTGAAGTACACGACATATTAAACGAGACTATGATTGAGATAGGTGAAGTAGTTGGAATTCCAGGCTCTGGAATAGCTGCATCAGCTGAAGCAAAGAAGATACTCGAAGAAGCCAAAGTAGTCGCCGAACAGAGAATGAAGGAGATGTTCCCAACACTCCCGTCCCCAATTACTACTATACCGCAGACGCAGTCTGCTCCCGCTGAGCAGGGTCACTGATCTCTTCATCACTAATTTTTAAGCATGCTACTTTGTTTCAAGATCAAACATACTGTTTTGTTTTAATTACATAGAAGTTAAATAGCTGACTACGCACAGAACCTCTATAAGACGTACCAAATTTATGAGGAAGACTCAACACACTAACGCGACAACCAAGTCTAAAAACCTCCATTATTGAGAGTACCCGATCATGGCCTCGACTTCAAGCTCCCGTATTTTCTTCATGTATTCGCCGTAGTACTCCCTAAAGAAGTCATTGGCGGCGTCCGGGAAGAGGCAATAAGTCACTATGTTCTCGTCCGTGAGTGGTATATCCATCTTCTTTACTTCTTCGTAGCACTTATCGAGCTCTGGTTCTAGGATGTCCGCCGGTCTCACCTCAATCTCCTTTATGTTTTTAAGCACCCTCTCTTTTATCTCGGGATTGATTTTACCTGGAGGTCTCCCGTAGTAACCGGCGACATACTCCATGACTTCTCTTGCTATCACTTTGTACCTCCCGAGTAGGACGTTTAGAACTGCTTGAGTTCCCACTATTTGGGACAGGGGAGTAACTAGGGGCGGCCACCCTAGATCCTCCCTAGTTTTAGGTACTTCAACTAGAACCTCCCTCAACCTATGCTCAGCTTTTAAGTCCTTTAGCTGAGCTATTAGGTTAGTTACCATACCACCGGGGATTTGGTGTATTAGCACGTTGTGATCTGGCATCAGTGCCTTAAATGTGAGTAGCTTTGAGTACTTCTGAGTGATTAAATTTTCTAAGTACTCCGAAATCTCACTTATGACACTAAGATCTACTTTCGGCCGTAAGTCTTCCCTCAGCGAGAAATAGACGGACTGAATGCCTGGTTGTGCTGTGCCAAAAGCTAGCGGACTTATAGCTGTATCTATGAAGTCCGCCCCGGCTTCAACGGATTTTACGTATGTAGCAACAGCCATCCCACTCGTTGTGTGAGTATGGACGTTTACTGGTATTTTAAACCGCGACCTTAGCTCACTAACTAGAGTATATGCTGTATAAGGGTCTAGTATTCCCGCCATATCCTTTATAGTGATCACGTCAACTTCCAGAGCTACTAGCTCTTCGGCGTACTTCATGTAGTAGTCTATAGTGTGTATCGGGCTTATCGTATAGCATATAGCCCCCTGCACTATAGCACCAACGGACTTAGCCTTCTTAACACTAGTAATCAGATTGCGGGAGTCGTTCAGGGCGTCGAATACGCGGAATATATCTATGCCGTTCTCGTAGGCGAGTTCAACGAACTTAATTACGACGTCGTCGGGGTAATGCCGGTAGCCAACTAGGTTCTGACCTCTAAGAAGCATCTGTAGCTTTGTCTTTTTAACATTCTCGCGAATCGTCCTTAGCCTTTCCCAAGGGTCTTCCCTAAGGTATCTAACGGTTACGTCGAATGTGGCACCTCCCCAGACCTCGAGACTGAAGAAGCCGGCTCTATCTATTTTTTCTAGTATGGGAACCATGTCTTCTGTTTTAAACCTTGTCGCAAGTAGTGATTGATGCGCGTCCCGTAGTGTCGTATCTATTATCGTAACCATGCTTCCCTAGCATTTATTGCTTGTTGTAAAATAAGCCCGTCGCATTTTGTGAATTTTTATGCTGTAAAGACCCTAGATACAAGGTGTGCTCATGGGCAGGAGAAAAAAGAGGAGGAAAGTAGTAAAAATTGTTAGAAGACTGCCAAAGCTGTTTCAGTGTCCTGCGTGTGGGCAGGTAACTCTAACTGTCGGTATGGATGAAATCGAGACGGATACCGGACTAGCTAAAATCGCTCAAATAGTTTGTAATAATCCCTCATGTTGCTTAAAGACAGAGCTCTCTGGTTTACCTATGATATTTGAACCAGTAGATGCGTATCACAGGTTCCTAGACCTCTATAATGCTGGTGAAATAGGTGTTAGATTTGAGTGTCTCTCTGAGAGCGAGGAGAGAAGACAGAGTGAGTAAGTATATTAGAGATAGAGTTAGAGAAGGTCGGACACTTCACTTTACGCTAATAGATCCAGCAAAACTGCCGGACTTGAGCTCTGCTGAGAAGATAGGTGGCTCACTAGTTGCTGCTGGAACAGACTGCTTTATGATAGGTGGCTCACTCGGCGTCTCTGAGAGAGATGTAGACGAAATAGCGATCAAACTAAGGAATTTCGGTATTCCTTTAATCGCCTTTCCCGGAAACATTAGTGGGCTCTCGAGGTACGTCGATGCCGTTCTCTTTATGTCCCTACTGAACTCCGAAGATCCTTACTACATAGTGGGAGCTCAAGTGGCTGGTGCTGTTGTAGTTGCTAGGTACGGTATCGAGGCTCTACCAACAGGTTATATTGTTGTTGGACACGGTGGAACTGCTGGCTACGTAGGTAGGGCTAGACCCATACCCTACGAAAAGCACGAAATAGTGGTTGCTTACGCACTAGCAGCTTATATGCTTGGAATGAACTATATCTACCTCGAAGCTGGCTCTGGGGCACCTCAGCCTGTTTCGCGAGAATCAGTTAAACTTGTTAAGACAGTAGTACCCGATGCTATCCTCATCGTAGGTGGTGGTATAAGAGACCCGGATACAGCTGTCAGACTAGCCCAAGCAGGTGCTGATGTGATTGTGACTGGCAACATAGTTGAGGACAGCCTCGAGAAGGCAATCAGCATAGTTAAAGCAATTAAGAGTGTTAGAAAAAGCTCTTCTTAGTTACACTGCCCGACGACGCTGTATTCACAAGTCAAACAGATATAGAGATGCTTGCTTTAACGGCGGTACCTATTCCAAGTGTGATAACCTCGGTCCCTATTAGTACGTAGCTATCTTTAGATATTCCGCTAAGTTTTATTTCTCCAGAGTATTCGATCGCTAACTGCCCGGGTTGAGAGAGGTATAGAACCTCTCTCGAGAGCCACGGCTCGTGGTCTACTGCCGGTGGCTGGTATATTGCTGCAGGTAGTTGGAGTCCTGTTTTTCCTGGGATTACGTAGTATACAACTAGTATCCTAGGATAGTACTGTGTTATAGAGGTATTACTAATTTCAACACGCACACTCACCTTGACCTCAGAGTCGCTGCCTTTAACTACCCTTAATACCTGAGTTAAAGCTACTGGATTCTGACTAACTCCAGTAACGAGTATGGCTTGATTAGGGTAAACTACAAGGTATTCCCCGTCGACTCTCCAATGATTCCCGGTCTGAATACTGTATGTTAAACCCGTGAAATAGAATACTGCGTTACCCTGGAATAGGGGTCTATACCCGGTATCTGCGTAGGTAGGTGGCTGGCTCATAGCCGTTCTCGCGTGTATAGGACCGTACGCTAGGTACTCGGCGTAATTCAGCACATGCGCTATAGATAGCTTGTAACCTACGTTTTCTAAAACTATCTTGCCCGAGTCTAGCTCCCCGAGGCTCTGAAGTGGGATTACTAGAAACTTACCACCCTCTAAGATCAACAGTAGTGAGTCCCCGCCACTAGCTGACGTAGAAAACACTATCTCTTCTTCGACTAAACCACCTCCATAACCCTCAACTATAGTGCCATTTCTGGTCAAGTACGCAGCTAGTATCTTAATGGGTAAGCTAGTTACTAGCTTAATAGAGCCGTTGGATAGCCTTAAGGCATGGATCTCCGCAGAGCTCGCTCTACTTATAGCTCCAGCTACGTCTACGAGGTATCTACTACTGTTCGAGATGCTGTATAGCACGGCAGCTACTACCTGAGAAAGCGCTAATAGAGCTATTATCGAAGCTGCTAGAGTAGATACGGACCCTCGAGTAAGGAGTTTGTGCTTTTTACATACTAAGTTCAACAGACGAACATGGTAGCACTTAACTGCTTCAAGCACTCTACCCACCAACTGAAAGAAAACCTAATAAAAAGCTCTCCACTTGTCGTGTGTAATCTGCCTGAGAAAAATACATAAAAAGCAGTTATTGCTATAAACCTTGGCGGCGGTCGTCTAGCCTGGTCTAGGACGCCGGCCTCCCAAGCCGGCGATCCCGGGTTCAAATCCCGGCCGCCGCACCACTCCCAAGGGATCTGATTACTTATAAGGCCATCGTTTCATGACCCTCCCCCAAATTCATAAAACGTTTTTATGTAGAGCAGTGACTATTTGCGAGCTAATCATGTAGTTTATGGACTAGAGTTCCTAAGCTATACCGAGGCTGGGGCGGACGTGTGCGGAATAAGGAGGTTGAAGCTGAACTGAAGGTTTTCACTGCGTGGGATCAGACCTGGTATTGGAGGCATCACCGAACAATTCGGCCAGGTCACCAGTCGAGGTAGCTAAAAGCAGCAGATCCCTTGTTGGACACAGCACTAAAGCTGCGTAACAAGCATATAAACCGTGACCAAAAAGGAGAGCTTGAAGAAACTAGATCTCCGCATTTCCCGGCTCTAAATTTAGTTATGCTAACTACCTAGCTGAAAGTGTTCAACCTTCCATCTACTATAACCAGACCTTCTTGCGGAGCTCGGAATTCTATGAATTTAGAACCTAAGATCGTTGATGCCTAGCAAAACTGCTTTCTGGTTCTCATACTAGTTCACGTAGGTTGGTGCTCAGTAGATGGCTTACAAGCTCCCTCCACATTACCTGGTCTTGAGCGAAAAATTCTAGAGCCTCAATCCGAGTGGGAGTCCTCCCAAAAGAAACCCAAGACGTAGGGTGCGTGGGATCGCCTCGAATCCCCCAAGCACGCTGAAGACCCGCGACAAAATAGTACAAAGTGATACAAGAACTAAACCCGTATACCACTCCCTTAAAGATACTTCCAAATGCTAACCTTGACTGAAGGCAGAGGGTTGATAATACGAAAGCCTGAAGCATGCTTAGTAAATCTCTGCTGAGGTGAAGTTTGGGTGATATGGTAAGGAAAAAGTTGTTGGAGAATACTTTCGAGAGTTCCTATTTACTTAAGGATATGCGAACGAGTTCGTACACGTCTAAAAATCCGTAGCCGTAGCTACTGTCGTACCCTGGCTTTCCCAGGTCTATAGCCGAGCTCGCTAGAACATCCTTAATATTGCCTGGTGCTAACTTGGACATGCTGCTCGCTAACCTCATTGCCTGAACTATAGCTACTGCTGCCGAAACGTGGGGACATGCCATACTCGTTCCACTGGCGTATGCGTACCTATTCTTAGGCCACGTCGAGAGTATGTTTACACCCGGTGCTACTATGTCTGGGTTTCTATTGCTCCAGTCGGGGACTGCGTAGCTAGAATCTGCAGCACCAACGGCTATTACCTCGCTGTAGCAAGCAGGGCAGCTAGGTGCTAGAGCACCCTCGTTGCCAGCGGCAGCAACTAGCACTACTCCGTATCCGTAGGCGTAGGAGACTGCGTCACGCAATATTTGTGAGTCAGGTCCCCCCAAAGACATAGATATGACGTCGGCATCGTCGTCGGTTCCAGGCAAGCCGTCCGGTCCCTTAACAGATTCAACGATCCCCTTAGCTACGTCACTTACATAGCCCCTACCTGACGCATCGAGTACTCTGACAGCATAAAGGCCTGATTTAGGTGCTACACCAGCTATACCTGCGCCATTTAGTCTAGCAGAGATTATTCCGGCTACGTGTGTTCCGTGACCGTTCGGGTCAGCACAGTTCTTTAAGTTAGCTCCCCTATAGAATGTCTTACCATCCCTGAGAGATACTATGCAGAACACTACCGCTCCCTTAAGGTCGCTGTGTGCGTAATCTATGCCAGTATCGAGTACGGCAATAGTAATACCCGGGTAGTAACCTAGGGCGGCGTTACCGTACTCGCTACTCATATTCCAGACATCTGTAGCGTTCACTATCTCGACGTTCCAGCCGACTTCCTCAGCTTTAACTAGCTTGTCTTCTTCGACGTATCTAACGAAGGGTAGAGCAGCTATGCGAATTACCGCAGCCGATGGGACTTCTAGGACCATCGCACCAATCTCGGGAACCTCTAGGTCTACTCTGCCGATACCTAAAAGCATGTTCATCGAGACCGAGTACGGACCATAAACACCGACCACTACTCTGACCGTGGGAGCTACAGCAGAAAGTACTGGAGCTACCGTGATGAGCGCAATGACTATTAGGACAGATAAGACTCCGGCTCCAACATATCTCAAAGACACGGATCGCACCACACCTAAAGGGTCATTTTATTCATGTTTCAAAGCTTATATACGGATTTGAAACCGGCTGACTCCACGTTAAAACCTTGAGGTTGAATGTATAAGAAGAAAAGGACCTCACAAGTTCACTCCCTATTTCAGTAATACCTTCAAGTAGAGTCGCGATGCGACCACTAACACTCTATATTAGAGAAAGGGCTTAAATAACTAAAGATTTTCCAAGCTCTCTTCACGTTTTCAACCTACTTAAGAAGCCCGAGATACTTAGTTGAACTCTCTGAGCGACATGATGTAGAACTCTAGCAAGTACTCTAAGTACTTCTTCAATAGCAAAGTTTTACTCTCCATGGGTCTGTACTTAACCTCATTACTACTGCTAGCACGTCTATGTCGTTAGCTAGAGCGAGCATCTACCCCTAAAGGTTGACCCTAAGATGTATTTGCTTCCTTGAAGTACCTGAGCAAGACTATTTTAACCTCTCTAAGCAGTTCCCGGGAATTCCAAAGTCCACCCAAGCCTAGTAGCAACCTTGGCATAGATATCGAACTAGTTTCGCGATCATACCTGAGATTCTCTACGAAAGAAGCGATCGCACAATCCCCGGCAACAGATTATCTGTAATTATTCTGCCCCCGCATTTCTTCGTAATCTGCCTCGCAACTATCTCATACCCAACCCACCTGTTAGCTCCCTGCTGAACAGCACCAGAATTCACTCGAGCACTACTATTAGTGCCTAATGGCTATGTTGAGGTGAGGAGATGAGGCACCGAACACTCCTGCTAAACCTAAGATGACCTAGAACGAAGGATAGTTAATTACCGGTTTATTAATTCTTGATCTTGGGAAGTTCAAAAGCATCTTACTTATAGCAGCCTTGAACTCAGGACTGAGAGTTTGCGATCGACAGAAGAAATCGTAGAGAGCATAAGTAGTCTCACTGACGGAGGATAGATCTTGGAGCAGTTAAACTATTTTGAATCGCATAACCCTTCAAAGGCTGTGGATGTTCTTATAAGACTTGATAGCGAATTCTATAGAAGGAAATTGTTTGGTGCAAGTCTCAGCAACGTTATCGAGGTTTTAGTGCGGTTACCTGACGAAATGGTGTTTGAGATAATTGGCGTTAAAAGTATTGATGATTTAGCTGAAATACTCAATAAACTCCACGTAGATGATGTAGTCGAAGTGCTGTTTAAGCTTCCGTCGAAAACGGGGTATAAGGTACTTAAGATTTTATCTACCGAGCTATCAGCCGAAGTTTCTAAAGTAATCGAAGTCTCCTTCAGAAAGCGTTGGAGAGATTATTAAATACCCAGGACTCAGTTTTCGATGCCGATGCGGCTATAGGTAATGTAATGACATCTATGCCCATAAAGCTAGGTCAGTACGATGGACGTAACTATATATACGTGGTTAGCAAGGACCGAAAACCTATTGAGTATTTGGACCTAAAAGCTCTCCTCACTAAACCCAGAAACCTTCAGTTAAAGGACTGCGTAAAGAACGTTAGAGTACACATAGACCCGTTGATTAATAGAGCTATAAACCTCAGGAGGTTTTCCCTCTGAGTAGCATTCCTAAGCCTGGAATGGTGTTAATAGAAGAGCTCTCTAGTTTCATCACTTTTAAAACATAGCTACTCTATCGTAACGCGCTCGGTAGAACTAGTAAGAGGATCTTAGAATAGAATAAAAAAGAGGCAATTTACTCGTATGTATTAAGTGGAGGCCTCTTGCCTTCGTCAAAGGTATCTCTTCATTAGTAGGTAGTAGGTTCTAACCATTCTCTCAAATTCTTCTATTGGGAGGTACTCGTCTGCTATGTGGGCTACTCCTAGGAGGCCCGGTCCATACGTGATTGTCTGGATACCCTCCTGCGTGTAGTACCGCATGTCTAACCCGCCGAGGCAAACTGTTGTTCGTGGCTCAAAGCCGAGCACCTCCTTAGCTACCTCCTTAGCTGTCCTCACTAAGTCAGAGCTAGGGTCTGTAAGTGCTGGTGGTAGCCTATTTGTTACTTTCACTCCTATCTTGACATTCTTGAACTCCTGAGATATTCTCTCTACAAACCCCTTAATCTCGCTTTCTACCTCTTCAATTTTCTCTTCGGGAGTGATTCGGCGGTCTATAGAGAATGAGTAGTAACCTGGTACTACGTTAACCTTCGCGCCTCCTTTAACCTCCCCACCTATCATGGCAGTAGGTCTAGCCCCCCTCGGGTCATCGTACTCGTAGGAGCTCCTCCTAGACTCTAGCTGGTATACGTACTCGTCTATTACTTTACTTGCTATCTTAACCATGTACTCGAAAGCGTTTATACCTAGCCACGGGGTAGAGCCGTGGGCCTGCCTACCGTAGACTTCGACTGCGACCCAGAGGGCACCCTTGTGCCCTATCCATATAGTCCCGGAGCCACTGGGTTCAGCTATTACTACGTAGTCAGGTCTAGAACTCATCTCCCTAACTAAATACCCAGTGCCAGTCTCACCACCGATCTCTTCGTCAGGTACTAGGGCTAGCTCTAAAGTCCCCTTAACCTTACCCACGGACTCAACTAAGGTCTTAGCAGCAGCAATAAAAGCAGCAATACCACCCTTCATATCTGAAGAACCCCTACCGTAAAGTCTGCCTCCCTCAATAATGGGCTCGAACGGGTCCTTAGTCCAACCACTCCCTGGAGGAACTACGTCATAATGACCGTTGAACTGCAGAACTGGCTTACCGGTGCCGTACTTTGCTAACACTATATACCTAGGGTACTGACTGTAGTCAGGGTAGTATCTCCCAACGTACTCTCTAAGAACCTCGGAGATGGAGACTTCGAAACCGATGTGCTCTAGTACCTCTTTCGATAACCTAGCGAAGTCTCCGTACTTCTCGCCCGGTGGGTTGACAGTTGCCACGGACACCATGTCCTTTAGAACTTTGAGACCCCACTCAGTGTTTTTTGCTAGTCGATCTACCTCACTCAACTCAACCACCTCTATACGTGATTCTAGATACTACTAAGGTAATAGGTAAGTTGAACATCAAACCCCAAATTATTGAGTGTACACCTAAGTAGTCTGGCCAAATAAAGCACGTCAAGACACCCATCACTAACCCAGCTATGAGACCTGCTAGAACACCCTCTTTCGTGATCCACTTCCATACGCTCCCCAGAACCCATCCCGGAAACATCTGGGTGATCCCTGTATACCCGACAAGCAGTAAGTAGACTATGTATGCTGGTGCTGTGTAAGCTAAGATGACGCTTATAACAGTAAATATAACTATCCCCAGTCTACTCACTAGTATCACCTCCTTCTCGCTAGCTCCCGGCTTTATCCACCCCTGGTATATGTTCCTAGATAGCAGACTCGCCTGAGTCAGTATAATGCCTGCTGCTGACGACAGTGCTGCCGCCATTCCAGCTGCGCCTATAAAGCCTAGAGCCACGGGGCCAAACGTATCTCTTATTAGAGCTAGGAAGGCGTGGTCAGCTACTGCCAGTTTCATACCTAAGCCGAGTGCTACGAGCCCAGTTAGAGAAGCCCAAAGAATCCCTAGAACGTGGTACCAAGAGGTCATAGTTATACTCCTCCTCAAGACTTTAGCGTCTCTTGCTGGAAATACCATCTGAGCTAGCTGTGGCCACACCCAGAACCCCAGCCCACAGCCTACAGCAGCTGTTATAACCCACTGAACAGAGTTCCTACCTACTGCTGCCCAAAGGTATGCGTGTTTAGGAGATGCTGCTTCTACCGCAGCGAATAACCCAGGAAGTCCACCGTAGTAATAGAATATTAATGAGAGCCCTCCGCCCAGCATAGCTGCGAGCATTATCGCACCAAGAAACACGTTAGTTATTGCTACACTAACCATGCCACCAAGGAAGACGTATATCATCACCACCACAAATGATACTACGGCAACATGCAGAGTGGGTAAGGCACCATAGGTAGAGAGATCTAATACGTACTTAGTAGTTAGAATCTGAAGCTGGCCGTAAGGTATGTTAAAGGTTATTCCCACCAGTGCTGTAAGAACCATTAGTAGCCTACTGCCGTATCTCCACATAAAGAAGTCCGCCTGAGTGAGGAGTCCCTGCCCCTTAGCTGTCTCCCAAATCCTCGGTGCGAAAAAGAACGCGAAAGTGTATGCCAAAGCCCCATAGATCCATATGTATAGAACTGGTGCACCATACGCATACGCCCAACCCGAAGCCCCTAGGAATGCGAAGCCACTATAGATAACTGCCGCCATGTTCAAGAACGTTACTATGAACCCGAGGGCTCTACCAGCCACCATGTACGTGTCGACTCTGAGGACTTTAATTCTTAGTCTATAGGCTAGAACACCTATAATGAAGGTTATTGCTAAAGTGACAGCAATGATTAGAGTAGCTATTGTTGCCTCTATCATGGTTTCACCTCAAGCATGTAGTAAGCTAACGTCAATAGTACAGGAACTACGAAAACCCATATCAGCACCCAGAACCAGAGCAGAGGTATGCCAGCAATATGGACGTTAGGTCTGTTAATTATGGGTAAGACGATGGACAACATGAACCAGACGACCGCTGTAGCAACCATGAACTTTCTCTCAGTAACGGTTTTTCTAGACACGATCTGTTACCTCAAGATCATCCTCAGGTTTTAAACTTAATATTTGTTGCTGAGTCTGAAATCCTCCCCACCCTAATATGACCAGGCTTCTATGTCAGCGGTGCGCACTTTATAAGAGTGCTAGGAATTAACTCGAGTAGATCGACTTTAGCTGATGCCCTAATACGGAGGCACCGTGAGGAGTACTCAGAGGTATATCGAAGAAAGCGGTATAGCGCAACCCGGCTCTTTTAAATCAGACCCTCGAGACCTTTGTTGATAGTGTTTACTTATTATAGCGCTCACTAACGATTAAATTAGAGACTGGCGGTGGTTGGATGCCTAAAGTAGTGAGCGACAAGGTTATTAGATATGTTGAGGGAGCAGTTCTCTCGATGCTTAGACTTAGACGATACCTTCTATCACGGGGTGTAGACCCTGAAGAGGTTAACGAAAGAATAAAAAAGCAGGCTATTGGCATGCTCGAAGCCTCAGGGTTAAGCAAGGAGAAGATTGTCGAGATATTAGTCGAGCTAAAGCTGGTAGTTGAAACCCTTATAGACTTAGTAAGTAAAGCAGATTTTCGCGAAAGCGATGAAGCCAGCTCCAGCTGACACTTTGGGTGTAATCTAAAGCTCAAATTATTGAAATGAACTAAGTGACGGTGTAAGTAAGGGTGTTAGGACTAGTAACCCTAGTAGCTGTCGTAGTAGCTATCATAGGTGGCCTGAAGATCGGTTTGAGTCTTGGGCTATCTATTGCTCTAACAACTATAGGCTTAGGCCTTCTTATGGGTAACCTCCAGAAAGCCCTTGTAGCGACCCTATTAAACGAGGACGCCTGGATACTGATCCTCTCAGCACTAACTATAGCTACGCTGGCTGAACTCTATAGAATTACAAACGCTGTGGAAGAACTCGGTCAAGGGCTGTCCAGCACACTGAGAGACCCGAGGCTGGGACTTGCTACTATACCTGCAGTAGTTGGTCTCATGCCAGTAGCTGGTGGAGCCCTACTCTCAGCACCAGTGGTTGAATCTCTCGGGGCTCCGATCGGACTTACAGCAGAAGCTTTAGCATACATAAACGTGTGGTTCAGGCATGTGCTGATTTACTCATACCCGTTTTCTCAACTAATAGTTGTTCTCTCTCAGTTAACAGGAGTCCCGATTTTAACCCTAATGACAGCAACTTTACCTATGACTATACTGATGGCTGCTATAGGGACAGCAGCTCTCTTGAAAGTTAAGGTAGAACCACTTGAGCAAGTTAGTAGACGCAGTAGAGAGGACCTCAAAGCCTTAGTACCCTTAGGTGTAGCTGTAGCTCTCTTAGTGCCCCTAGTGCCACTCATAGGAAATTGGGCTATTCCTCTGGGTACCTCAGTTGCTGTCCTCGTTCTAGTTCGACTTAGAAAAGCTTTAAAGCTACTGCCGCACGCTCTCATTTCAGAGAGGGTGGGTGACATCATCCTAGCTGTTGTAGCAGTAATAGTGCTTAGGGAAGTAATATCATTAAGCAACATATCTATGGAGCTACAGGAAGCTGTCAGCGGCTTTATTCGAGTAGAGCTCGCCCTAGCTATACTATCTACTTTAGTATCAATAGCTACGGGTTCAGTCATGACCGGGCTCTTCGTTAGTTTACCTATTCTTTCATCACTCGGCGTAGATAGTGTTGGTTCAATACTTCTTATCTACACGTACTCCTTCTTAGGCTACATAGCGTCACCAACACATCTATGTCTTCTGTACACCGTTAAGTACTTTAAAGCAAACTTGTTAGGTACTTACAGGTATCTCCTACCCTCAGTACTTCTAGCTTTAGTAGTAGGTACTGTGTATTACTTAGTTATCTAATGCTAGAGTACCGAAGCCACTTTAAGCTCTTAAACTCTTATTTAATCATACGTCATGTTATTATGCGGTGCAAATGGCTAAAGAAAGCAGCATCCACGAGGTAGCTCTAAATCTTGGAACTCTCTTATACTTTCTTTCACTTCACTCTATAGCACCGTACATATCTAGGTATGCCGTATCTCTCGGTGCGAGTGAGTACGAAGTAGCTATGCTTGGCCCTGCTCTCTCGCTGATAGCTATAACACTTAGACCGCTCAGTGGGTCACTCATCGACCGGGGCTTGCTGCGCCCACTCATGGCATTAGGGATAGGTCTAGCTATGGCTGCGCAAACTCTCTATAGCGTATCGACTGGCGTCCCTCTTCTATACATCGGGAGGGGGCTTCAAGGTATGGGAGTAGCTCTCTTTATACCTGCCTCTGTGTACACAGCTACTCTAACTAGTAAAAACATAGCTAGCTCGCTAGCGTGGAGGTCTACTATGATAGGGCTCTCCGTGTTTCTTGGACCAGCTATCGGTGGCTTTATAGTGAGTGTCTACGGCTTCAGGTTCCTGTTTACTATAACCATTACGTATCTCTTAGTATCAGGATTACTGAGCTCCTTAGCTTTAAAGACTTTGAAACCCTCTGGGAGAATAGAAGAAGGTGGTCGATTAAAAGACCTTCTCAGCACAGACTTCCTCGTCTCCTCTTTCGCTGTATTGGCGTATAGTGTCCTATACAATTGCTTTCTACTCTTTCTCCCCGCATACCACAGTGCTTTAGGCATGGATGTAGCAGTAACTACCATGTTATTTACAACTATCTCAATAACAAACTTCACTTCTAGAATAGTGCTCTCGGTACTGATGAATAGAGTTAAGTACTCAGTAACTGCGACACTAGGTTTTGCCCTAGCTCTTCTCGGGATTACATTTATAGTCCTAGACCCTACATCTCCGTATTTAATGCTATATGCGATTGTAGCTGGAAGTGGTGGAGGCCTCCTAATTCCTTCTCTCCAAGTGCTAGCTCTACTCAACATTAAAGCGAGAAGTAGGGGGTTGGGCTCTGGAGTCTACACAGCAATGTTTGACGCAGGAAACGTAATTGGACCGCCGGTAGCAATAATGCTCGGCGGCACGTATCTAGGTTCTCTAAAGATATCCCTCGGAGTTTCATCTGTGGGACTCGCAGCACTGCTGACCTATAATGCCTCACATTTCGGCCGTGCTCGTAAGGTTCAATAAAAAAGAACTGAAGTTAAGTGCTGCCAAGAGCTTCTCTTCTAAAACTACTTACCTGCTAAAGTGATTTTAGGTACGTAGATAGCGGGAAGAGAGAATCTCCCGAATCTCTCGAGACTCCTTGAGACCCTAACCTCTGCTGGCTTCAGAACTTCATACACGTTGCCGGACAATACGACTCCCTTAACTGGGAACTTCTCTTCCCCACTCTCTACATAAATGCCGTTTGTTATCGTGGCGTTAAGCAATCCGCTGACAGGGTTAGAAAGCCACTCTCCTATAGTCGCATAAACTATGACTCCTTTCTTAACGTCCTTGACTAGATTGCTTAAGTCACCACTTCCTGGTTCTACAAGCAGGTTCGATATCCAAGGCGTTGGAGTAGAGTATGGTACGTTCCTGAAAGCGTTACCCGTCGAGTTCTTGCCTTCCACAAGAGCTGTATACGTATCGTATAGAAATCCGCTCAGAACTCCTCTGTCGAATACTACTTTCCTCTTAGTTGGAACACCCTCATCGTCAAATCCCCTAGTCCCCGTGAGTCCGGGATATGTGCCGTCATCGATAAAGGTCAAGTTCTCGGAGAACACTTGAGAACCGAACTTCCCCTTAAGCGGTGATCTACCTTTCTGTACCGAGTCAGCACAGACGGCAGGTACAACGAGCGACTGAACAACCCCAGCAAAAACCTTGGGTATAAAGACTAATTCGTAAACGCCTGTATCCACTCTTCTAGCACCAAGCGTTTTAACTGCTACTTCCGTTGCCTTACTGATGAGCTCGTCTGGGTTAAATCGAGCTAGAGTAGGCGCTACGTACGCTTCATAGTAACCCGATTCCTCCCCAGCTTCTACGGCTTTAACACTAACGAACACGCTGGCCTCAGTAGCATCTTCCCGCTGGATCTCTCCGTAGTTATTACCTATGGCTCTCTCAACCGTGCTCAGATGGATACTGGCTGAACTCGTAAAAGCTCTCTTGTCTATCTCACCTGACTTCTTTAGGAGGAACTGGACTATCTCTATAAAGTAATCGGTTTCCGGCTCCACGATTTTGGGGTCTAAAGTTTCCTCTACATGAGACTTACCCAATTCTCTAGATAAAGAGATCCACTGCGGATCTTCGGGGAGAGTTTTAGCTATTTTCACAGCGGTCTCTACTATTAAGTCTAAGTCTTCAACTCGTGAAATCATTCCTCCCTGTACGGACACTCTTTTACCGATAACCACTCTAACTCCAGCGTCTATTCTCTCCCCAGAAGATAGCCTTTCTATACCTCTAATAGTTCCAACGATGTCCGTTCCGACCCTCCTAATAGCGTATACCTCTACCTCATCTGCTCCAAGCTTCGTACCGACCTTAATTCCTCGCTCCACAATATTCTCGATCATCTTATCCACCACCGACAACTATTCTTCTCGTCCGTATATGTGGTCCCCCATCCCCGACTCTAACTGTCTGACCACCCTTACCACACCCCCCGAAGACGCTGGTGGTTATCTTAAGGTCATTAGCTAAGGCATCAACTTCTTTTAGAGTTTCGAGAATGTTGCCGCTGACTACAACACCTCTTACGAGTTCCACAGGCTCTCCATTCCGTATTATGTAGGAAGGACCTATGCTAAACGTAAATGTTCCTACAGACGGATTTACTTGACCTCCCATCGCACCTCTACCCCTTAGGTATATGCCGTGGGAAACCCCTTCGAATAGCTCTTCGACTTTCCAATCTCCAGGTTCAGCATAATAGTTAGTTTGTCTAACCAAAGTATCAAAGGATACGTCTTGAGCTCTCGCATTCCCGGTTGGCTTGAGGTTTAGCTCTTGAGAAGTATCTCGACTTGTGAGATACCCCTTAAGTATACCTTTTTCTACTATGACGGTCCTCATCTTTTGCACTCCCTCGTCATCGTAGGGTACAGGGTAACCGCCTTCAACTAACCCGGCATCTACTATTGTCATGAGCTCACTAGTAACTCTCTCACCAACCCTATTCTTAAGTATTGACGCTCCAGCTACCACTCCATCACCCTCACTAGCGTGTCCGAAAGCCTCATGCAGCAGGAGCCCTACTACCTCATTATCAACTACTGCTATATACGTCCCCGGCGACGGGGTCTTAGATTGTGAAGCTTTAACTGCTAGTTTATCTATTTCTTCGGCAAAAGCGTTCCAATCTCTTTTCTCGATATGCTCGTACCCACCGATATACGATTCTCTATCACCTACCCTCTCTATGACCGCACCATACCTAGCAACAGCCATGTGGGCAAGACCTACACCCACTACATCGACCTCGACTACGGTACCTTCGCTAGTTACTATAACCCTTCTATCTCTCTCTAACCCAAGGCGGGTCACAGCCGATACTATTCCCGCACGCTTAATGCTGTTAGTATTCACATCTTTCACTAAGTCCGCCTTTAACTTAGGCTCAACTGTGTGGGGGTCTGTCTTAAACTCTACTCTATACTTATCCTTAACGGGGGCTGTTGGAGTAAACGATTTCTTACCGTACTGGCTTGCTACTTTAGTTAAAGTTATAGCTCTATCAACAGCTTTAAGAACGCTTTCACGATTTAAGGAAGTAACGTAAGCATAACCAGTACCTCCCTTAATCACCGCTCTAACTCCTAGACCAACTACCTTGCTAACAGTATAGCTCCTTAAAATCCCGGTATCATAGATTATAGTTTCATAAACCCTCTCTTGGAGTCTAATAATAGCATGCTCGGCCCCCCTCTTTAATACTTCTTCGAGAACCCAGTGAGCAGTATCTACATCAATCACTATTTTACTCACCAACTTAATTACAGATACACATAAAAATAATCTACTGATAATGTACTTCTCTTATAATTCCTCGCCAGCTCCTGCATGCGATTTCGAGTTCCGTGTGATTTTGTATGAGCTGACCCCGCTAACTTCGTTTCTCACAGTCCCGCACCATATAGCGTGCCCTCAGCCTAACCATCACCTCGAAAACTTAAGGCATCTCCGTGATTAAGGTCAATATATGGACAGCACTACTCGCTACTATAACCCGTTAGATGCCCCTAATATGGGTTCTTATCTCGATCACGTCTCCATCTGAAAGAACGTGGTCTAAACCGACCTTTTCTCCTGGATACTTAGCTGAGGGTCCCCAAATTCTTGCGTACTTAAAGTGTTTGAGGAAGTCTTCTCGTATGTGTCTAACAGCGTCCTCAATGGTGGAACCCTTTGGTATTACAAGGGGGTCTTTTGAGGGCTCCCTAGAGTTCGGCTCCTTAGTGTATATTCTAATTAACTCCAATACGTTGAAAACCGACTTGGGTACCAAGTCAACTCCTTGCTTTGTGACAGCTGATACCGGTATGATCTGGACATGGGGCGTTAGCACACTAAGTTCCCTTACCTGGCTCTTTACCTCATCATAGCCCACTAGGTCTACCTTGTTTAGCAACACTACAGAAGGCTTGTAGACTACAGCTTCGAAGAGAGATTTCTCTACGTCATCTATAGAAACTTCACCATAGATTTTAACAAGGGCGTTGTAAACTCTATATGACTCCAAGAGCTTTCTCACGTCGTCCTCGGTTCCATCGAGAATCTTTCCCATTCTCGCAAGCCTAATGCCTGAATACGCCTTACTTCTCTCTATCTGAACTCTACCTCTAGGCTTTCTAAGCACTATACCGGCACCCTCCAATTCTTTCAGTATGCCTTTGTACTGCCCCACAGGGTCTGCTGAAGCGTCAAGAACGATAGTAAGAGCATCCGCGTTTCGAGCTAAACCGATTAGCCTGGCTCCCCAACTAACTTTTCCTGAAGTAGCTTCTGGTACAAAAGGAGGAGAGTCAACGAGCTGTATCTGAACGTCCTCAAATGGCATCATCCCCGGAACTGGGTACATGGTGGTGAAAGGCAAGCCTGTAACTTTAGACTTAGCGCTAGTCAAAGCATTGAATAGCGAGCTCTTACCCGACAGCGTGTGCCCGAGCAGAACGACTTGCGCTACCCCGTGTTTCTCGATAAAGAATGATGGACCACCGCCCCTCTTGCGCCTGCTTTCCTCAAGTTCTTCCCTAAGCTCAGAGAGCTTCCTCCTGACCCAAGCAACTAAGTTCTCGGTGCCTTTATGCTTAGGAATGGAAGAAAGAAACTCTTCTAGAGCTCTTATCTTCTCTTCGGTAGTCCGAGCCTCAAGGTACCTAACCCACTTAGCTCTAGCTTCTGCTGGTAAGTTAGTAACCATAGTTCTAAGCTCCACTAGTACCTTCTAGAGTACCTCATTAATGTCCTAGCTTCCTCACCACACAGGGGACACTTTAACCCGCTAATCTCAGACTCTTCGACTTTTAGAGGAGTTCCCAAAGCCTTCCCACCTACTCTTACCTCCAGCTCTGTAGCACAAGATACTCTACCACACCAAGGAAGCTCGACTATATTACCACTAGAAACAGCTTTTTCTGCTTCTTCTATCCTACTGGCTCTAATTATGCGACTAGTGAATCCCCGCAACGCCTCGGACTTAATGGCCTCATCGTACTCTCTACCTACTTTCTTAACACCTTCGGCAAGCTCACCAATACCCACTGAAATCCTAGACCTAGTGTCCCTTCTAACTATCGTTACACACTCTTCTTGTAGTTCCTTAGGCCCTATCTCTATTCTTATAGGAACCCCTCTTCTCTCCCAATAATAGAACTTGTCTCCAGGAGTCATGTCTTCTCTGTCATCTATAACTGACCTTAATCCTTCAGCACGGAGCCTTTCTGCGACTTTACCGCATAGCTCTACTATCTTTTTACGCACCTCCTCTGGTCCTGCCGGTATAGGCACCACCACGACCTGGATCGGGGCAAACTTGAAGAGCAGCCTGAGCCCGGTATTATCACCGTGAACTGATATTAGAGACGCTATAACCCTCTCAGAAATTCCGTAGCTAGTTTGCCAACCGAAGTCCATAGATCCATCGGGCATATGTACCCATACATTAAACGCTATCGTGAAAGACCTACCTAGGTTGTGAACTGTTCCGATCTGTAGAGTCTTACCGTCAGGCATTAAGGTATCAAAGGCTATAGTATAGATAGCACCAGGGAATTTATCCCATTCAGGCCTCTTGGATATAACGAAAGGTATTCCCAGCTCCCTAAAGAACGTGCTATACACCCCAACAGCTTCAATAACTTGTCTCTCTGAGTCTTCGTAAGTTGAATGAAGAGTGTGGGCTTCCTTAAATGTTGTAACCTCACGAACTCTTATCATCGCTCTAGTTGCTGCTGTCTCATACCTGAATATGCTCACTACTTGGTAGTACTTCTTTGGTAGCTGCTTGTAGCTCTTGATCCACATAGACTCCAAGTAAGATAGGGGAGTCTCGCTAGTCGGCCTCAGCGCCAACTTCACATCAAGTGGAGTAAGGCCCCCATGCGTAACCCAGTAAACTTGGTCTTCAAATCCTCGGACATGCTCGGATTCCTTAGCCAGTATGTTATCTGGTATGAGTATCGGGAGCAGTATTTCTTCATGACCTGTAGAATCCAGTAAGTCCCTCATCAGCTCTATGACGTACCTCCTAATTTTGAAGCCGTATGGTAACCAGACGCCCATACCTTTAATTGGATACCTTCCATAATCATAAATCTCGGCTTCACGCACTATCCAGTCAAACCATTCATCAAAATCTCGCCCGAGGTCTCTGTACACCCCCATTTAACTCCCTCAACCAATATTTACCAGACAAAGTATAAAATACTCTTCTCAATGCATGCGATTACCTAGCTTTCGAAGAGATCAAGGTAGTAGTCTTCATTATCTTAGGGTGCTTTCTTACCTGTGTAATCGCTCTGTCTAAAGAGCTTAAATCAATTGCTTCGAGAATTACGATTAAATCGTATTCACCATAAACTACGTCCGCATCAATTTTCATACCTGCTTCAGCTATTTTTACCAAGTCTTCCAAAACTTCATACTCGCTCCCTATTGTAGTCGTAATCAAAACGTACGCTCTGACACCCACACCTAACACCACACAACGACGTTAAGTAAGTCCCTTTAAAAGTTTCTAAAAGCAGCATTGTCAGGTGGGCTATGCCGGTATAGCCGAACGACGTAGTTCAGCACAAGAAACGAACTACGCAATTCCCCTTTACGTAATTATTACGACTTAAAGAGTTAAATATGGTGGGAGAAATTAACGGATGAAATCCGTCGCTATCGTAGGCGCTGGGATATCTGGACTTCTATCTGCGTACTATGCTGCGAAAGGACTTAAATGCTCGTACCTAAAGGTTTATGAAGCTAGGGATAGCGTTGGAAGACTCCACTGCACGGGTCTCGTGTCCGCAGAAACTGCTAGTAGGATACCTTTTGCTAGAAAGCACATCTCACATGAGTATTCTGCGGTAAAGGTCGTTGTTCCCGAACTTCGAGTTGAAGTCAACATAGCTTTTGAAGACCGCAGTTTTGTCAAAATAGATAGAGTAGAGCTAGAGAAAACCCTGTACCATGAGCTCCAATCTCTCGGAGTTGAAGCTTCTCTCGGCGACCCAGTTCACGCTGTAGTCGATCAGGCAGGTGAGTGGGTTGTCCACTCCAAGCGCTGTACTAGTAAGTACGATCTCCTAATTCTAGCCTCAGGATATAACGTTAGGCTGGTCAAGTCTGCCGGACTGTCGTGTAAGGCAGACACACTATCGGGTGTGCAAGTAGAGTTAGAGACTGGAAGTAGACTACGTATTGATGAAGATGCCGTCTTAGTCTTACTGTCTAAGCACTTCGGTGAAGGATTCGCCTGGGCCGTTCCTACTGGAGATAGAACTCTAGTAGCTGGTTGCGCTACAGTACCTAAGGTGGTTGAGTCAGTTAAGTGCCTAAACCTATTGCTATCGGCAATCTCTAGAGTATGTGGAGGCGTCAAGCCTCTGTCCAAACCTTATGGAGGGGTTGTCCTTAGGGGGTACCCCATTAGGCCATACAGCAAGAGAGCCATGGGGGTAGGTGATTGTGTGTCGATGGTCAAGAGCCTGAGTGGTGGAGGTTTATACGCTATATCACTTGCTTCAAGATTCGTAGATGCGTTTATAGCGCAGAAGTCGGACCTCATGGAAGAAGTAGATATATTGAAAGCGGAACTTAGAAAGCACTACTTTTTAGCAAAAGCAGTTAAAACAGCGATTAGAGTAGCTGAAGCAGCCGGTATAGAGGGCTTGCGGGTAAATATCTGGAGTCGTGGAGTAAGCTATGACGACCACCTTGCGATTCTCTACGAGATCTTAAGTAACAAAAAATCTCTCCCCGCTCTCATGAAAAATAAATCTGTGACTCTGCACATCGTTCGTGCAGAAACCCGCATAAAGCGTTACATATCCAACGCCTCACCGCCCTAACAAGAGATTAAGCTGTGCTTAAGCGTTTCTTAGGGCTACCTGTTCTGCGCATACCGCATGAGCCAAGCTTTTATCGAACTAGATGTCCAGCACGAACCTGAACATCCACTTACCGTCAGACTGGCTTATCTCCATTAGAGAGTAAGTAACGGCCTTTACTTCTGTTCTTGCCTCATGCTTTTCTGGATCGAAATAATCACCAAGGCATAGCGCTTTAAACGCGTACTCGTCGCCCTCTCTTGTAACATGTTCAACTCTAATCTGGCTGAAGACCAGATTCGACCTACCATACTCTATTAAGAGGTCTTCGAGCCACCTGTAGAGAGCGCTCTCTAAGTCGAAGCCTTTATCCTCTATAACTCGGGCCACTCTAGGCTCGACCTTACTGGTATCGGTCATTACTTCAAAGAGGGCCAATCCGGCTAACTCGAAAGCCCTCTCCAAGCTTTCACCGCATACCTCAATGTAGGCATCTGCTGTATGTTCTAGGAACTTAATGTAGTCGCAGTTCATTTTAACACACCTCCGAACAAACAGAGATAAACCTTTGGGCATCTTGAGCCATCGAAATGTTGTTGAACATTACGTATATCTCTCTGGAGCTAGTAGCAAATTCTCCCAATAAGCCGCAAAGAACTTTAAGGTCTATATCTGTATACTTGTAACTGTAGTTAACGTCTTTTCCACCGATCCCGTGAAGTCTGAAGTAGCTGATCTCCTTGACTACGGTGGGCTTGGACCTGAAGGGATCCACTACGTGTATGAGGTTAGTCTGCGATTCTATGATTCTTCTAACTGATTGGGGATTATCTATCCACGTACCCCTAGGTTCCCACCCAACTACGACCCCTCTCTGTGTTGCGACTGAGAAGAAGTCTAGAGCGTTCCTGAAGTTCTCGTCGGAGAAGCCGAAGGACGGTGGAGTCTGAACTACTACGACCTTAGCCTCTAGAGCTTTAGCTCTTTTCACAGTTTCCTCCCACAGCTCCACGTTCTCTCGTGTTGGCCTAAGAAGCCCTATACTACCTCTTAAGGTCTCACTAAGCTTCCTCTTAGCTCTCCTCCACGTTGGTGAATCGAGGTCGTGTGTAATTCCCTGGTAAGCTTTCATGTTGAACACGAAGCCCTGCGGGGACTCTCCACGAAGAATCCTCATCCTATCTTCTGAGGGTAAGTCGTAAAAGGTCTCTTGGATCTCCACCGTCTTAAACGTGGAGTAGTACTTGGACCTACTCAAGCAATAACCGCAGCATCCAACATACACTGTGTGCATTCTACTAGACCGCGAGTGCAAAATATTAGTTAGAGATTTAACTTTTGTGTCGTAACTAAGAACACCTAATGATTAGTTCAATCAGATAACACATATGGGTACCCGGTCTCATTTCGGTTCTAGAAACACTTAAAACCATGACTAGCTAGAGTCTTCTATGGGTATTTCCAGTGAGGGTTTACGTAACAGCTCCAGGAAAAGTCACACTATTCGGTGAGCACGCTGTCGTTTATGGGCAACCAGCTATCGTGGCTTCCATAGATAAGAGAGTCCATGTTTTCGCTGAGCCTAGACCTGACGGCACTATCACTATTGAAGCTCGTGACCTTAGAGTCCCGGGTGTAATTGTTACTTATAAAGAGGGTGAAGTAACTGTTGAAACAGAGTATGGTCTAGTGCTACCGGCGATATCGTACCTTAATAAAGCCGTAGAATTAACCTCTAGGTATCTTGATAGTAGGCACGGCGTCAAACTCGTCGTTCGCTCTGAAATGCCTGTCGGGGCTGGTCTTGGAACATCAGCAGCCGTTGCTGTAGCAACAATAGCTGCTTATGCGTATAGCGGTGGTTACGAGCTCTCTAGAGATGAGATAGCTAGGCTGGGCTGGGAAGTCGAAAAAGCTGTTCAAGGAGTTGCGTCACCCATGGATACTTCGATAACTACCTACGGAGGGTTCATGAAGATAGAGTATAGTGGTGAAATAATAGAGCGGCAAAACTTAGGGGTGAATGGAGATCTTCCGATAGTTCTAGCTTACGTAGAAAGAGAATTCAAGACTAGAGACATGGTTTTAATGGTTCGTGACAAACTGTCGAAATACCCGCAACTCTATGGAAGAATAATCGAGTTGATAGGGGAAGTCACTAGAGCGGCGGAAAAAGCGCTTGTGAGGCATGACTTACATGAATTAGGGCTCTTAATGAACTTAAACCACGGGCTTCTCGACTCTCTTGGAGTTTCTACTAGAAAGCTAAATGAAGTAGTGTACGCTGCTAGAAGTTCTGGAGCACTTGGTGCTAAGCTTACTGGTGCTGGTGGAGGCGGGTGCGTCATAGCCTTAAGCCAGTCGGAGAAACTAGAAACTGTTGAAACAATCATGAGGTTCTTGAGCGAGTTCACCATGAAGACTTCTCTCGGTTCCGAGGGAATAAAGGTGGAAATAGAAAAGAGTAGTTAAAGGTAGTGTGATTTTATGTAGATGACCTATCTGCGTAGTTCCTTGTGTACCTAAGGGGTCTTAGCTTTTCTAACACTAGATCGTAAGCCAGTTCGGGTTTACTCTTCTCACCACACGTGTAAATATCTACAATGCCGTAGGAGTATCCCTTATACACATGAATAGCTAAGTGGGATTCTTCTACAAGTACTATAGCACCATATACCGTTGGTTTTTCGTAAGTCATGGCCTCGACTACGTGCATGTTAGCTACGTTGGCGGCGTCGAGAAGTATGTCCCTCAGTTCTTCCGGCGTACGCTCTCTAAACCCGTATATTTCCCCGAACACGTGCTTACCTACTATCCTATCTCCTTCCATCTTACTTTTTGTCCTCGAAATTTTTCTAAGTGGTAAGACTTAATAGCACTCTTAGTGCTACATAACACTAAAACGCGAACAATGTCCCTAGCATCAGTTACTCACAACATGAAATAAACAACGGATGAGCAGACCTAAAAGCTACGTTGTGCATAGATATCCTTAACCGCGGTGTTACGAATACCCGAAATCTACTGCTCTATCCTCTCTACCAATCCGTAGGTATCCACTGGGTACCTAAGTACGGCCACTATTCCACCGAACGCTTTAACCTTACTAAATACGTGCGTCTCCTCTGGAACTATCCTGACCTCACCTCCGCGGGACTCAACTTTCTCCATGATATCGTTGACTATCTCCATGTGCTCGCTATAAAGCATGTCCTCGTTTACGAGTAACTTTAGTATCGCACCTGAATTAGCAAGTGTTTTTAAAACATTTATTCCGTATGCTACTCTACTGCTTCCCGTGGAAAGGTGCCTCATAAATTCTTCAAATGTAGTCTCGATAATCAGGATATTGTGGGAGTGGAGTATGCTTTTAAAGGTGTCCCTCCTCATCAACTCACCAACACCCGGCTTTCCTCCAGTACTAACCGAGTCTGTAAAAACCGGTTTATCGAGTCTCCTGCTGAGAAGATCCGCTACGTAGTCCTTAAGAAACGCTGGAGAAGCCACAAGGACAATATCGGGGTTCTCACGCAGAGCAGCACTAACGATCACTTCTGATATTGCTTCAGCAAGCTCTTCAACTGCAGGACCCTCATCCCGTAAACCAGGGAGACTTCTTTCAGCAACGTACTTAATCCCCTGCTCTTGAACAATAGCCACCGCCATCTCATCGAAATCGAATGCTGCGAGTAGAGCTTTTACTCTTCTTGCTGAAGCTTTTTTTAGTCTACTAATCTGCTCTTGAGACCACTTAGGTTTTACGATAGTCAGTTCAGACCCAGTGTCTATACTCAGCGTGTGGAATGAACCCTTCAAGCCGTATCCTTCAGGACCCTCTATTACTCTCCCATGTATTCTTAGTCTACTGCTAAAAGGCTGGAAGTACACGTTTTGAACTTTGATAGCTAGAACCATTGGTAGGCGCCTCTTACCCTCTCCATCTATTTTGACATCACGCATCGTCTTCGCTATTACTACGTCCTCCTTAGAGATCAGGTTCTTCAAAACCCATAAATCATCCTCGCACTCCACCCGGACTTCGATGGCACCGTGCTTAAGGTCTTCTCTAATGATTTTCAAACTCTCCTACCTCTACACTCTATTGTTCTAAACTTCATAGAGAGACTTCAGCCCTGAGATCCTAAGGTGCATAGTATTGAATACTCCTATTACCGCTAGGTAGAGAAAAAGATCGACTACATACCAATCATCTTCTCCAGCAATACCCACTATAGTGAAAGGAGTCCAGCTTAACCTTAAAGGAGAATAGGGTGGAGGAACTCCGAGGAGGTACGATACGTAGCGGGTCACATAAATCATAGCTAAGACTCCAACCCATAATGTGACAAGGTTTATCCACATTAACCCCCTCACGCTTTTATAGAGGCTGTCGTACCTAGCCTTAATCGTCCTCCACCTTTTCTGCTTACTTGGTGAAGTTTCCCGAAGCCTTAGAGCGACATACTCAAGTTCTCGAAGTACTCTATCTAGCCTAACCTTCTTTATGTAGGCTCTAATGAGGAACGTTATAGGTAAAAGACAGACTAAGGGCAGAACTATGTATACCATAAGACTAAGTATGACTAGAGCTAGGTTGCCGACCATACCTATATTTCCTCTACTACCTTAATGAATTCCTCAGCCGCTTTTTCGACACTTCCTTCACTGTTTTGTATGAAGCGGAGAGCGGCACCAGAGATTACTGAGCTCGCAATGGCATAGTATCGGTTTATTTGGAGAAGTTCCTCTATGGTCTCTCTAGATGATAAGTCAGCTCTGTATCTACCTGAATCCCGCAACTGCCTCGATATTATCTCGTCAGGACTGGCTTCAATAACTGCTATGACGCTCGGTTTAAGTTCTCTTAAGACGACCAGAGGTAGACCCGGCCAGTAGCCCAATCGAGTTTTAATTACTGCGTGTGTGTCTACTATACCAATTACACTATCTCCGGGCAGAGCCTCAAGCTCTCTGCGGATATCTCTAGCAGCTGCTTCTTGGGCTTCCAGCTGAGCAGTTAAGCTCAGACTCCTTATCTGGTCTCGGCTTTTAACTACTCCAGACTTTCTGAGGTAATTGAGCATGTAGTCACCGAAGTTTACTAGCCTTACTGTGTACCCCTTCTCAGATAGCTTTTTAGAGGCTACTGCTAAAACAGTGCTTTTCCCTACTCCCGGGATACCGACTACTACAACAACCCGTAGCAAGGTTACTCTCCCACGAGCCTCCTGAGTACTGGGTACATTTCGAGGGCTTGCTCGTATGTTAGTGCTGTGTAGATCTGCTGGAGTATTCCTGCGGCAAGTAAGAGACCTATGCCCCCACCGTAAACGTTGAAGATATCTGCTACGATAGCTAGTGAGGCTACTATGATAGAGCTAAGCACGGCTAGCGGGTATACATATCTAGCAAGTACAGACTCGAGAGCCTTGGGATTGGACCTCATTCCGGGGATGCTTATCCCAGACTTCACCAAGTTTTCCGCTTGACTTGCTGGACTTAATCCTCCTACTTCCACCCACATTAGTCCAAAGAGTACTGCTAGGCCAATGAGTACGGTAGCGTATATTACGGACCTTACTGGGTCGTATATCACGCCAAGAAGCCCCCTAGGGGGACTCAAGTACATTAGAACGCTGTTAAGAGCTCCACTTAGCCACGGCAGCTGAGGTAAGTAAGCCTCAACCATGTTTCTTATCAGGAGTATGTTAGATATAACTATTCCTACGAGAAGAACCGGTATGTTAGATACGTAGAGAAAGTTTAGTGGGACTCTACCGCGAATCCCGGGAGCCCTCTGAATAGTAACAGGAACATTGATTTTCATTCCTTGTAGGTATATTATGATTATTAACAGCATAAGTGTTGCTACCATACCCGTCAGTGATGGTAGCATAGCTGCCTCACCTCCAGCTAAGTACCCAGGTACGTACCCGTATAGTAACCTCCCTGTATCTATCTCCCCACTTACAAGCCCGGTTATAATGTATGGAATTACACCGTAGCGGTAGCTTCTAGTAGAGCCACCTAGAGTGTATACCTGCACGCTAACTGGAGCAAATATGTCCCAGACGATGGTTCTAGCGACTCCAGCGAGTATGAATAGACTTACACCTGAGCCAATACCGTACCCCTTCTGTATAGACTCGTCAAGCATCATCAGTATTAAGGCTCCTATGAAGAACTGTAGGGCAATAGAAACCGTTATGAAGACGTTCTGCCTGTAGGTTAGGGCAAATCCCGCGGCCTCCACTACTGCAATTATGAGTGCTAGTCCTTTCTCCGATTGAGTAAACTTCTTCCTATCATCTGGGTTAGTCAGGTCTAGCTCTATGAGCTTACCGCCCACTAAGACCTGAATTATGAGACCTGCTGTTACAATTGGTCCAATACCCAATTGAGCCAAAGTCCCGGTAGTAGCAGCAAATACTACCTGCATTACGGCAGGAAGCTGAGGTCCAGCACCAGCTGTTGTAGGATAAACTGCTACGGAAGCCATAGCGTAGTATATAACTACAGCTGCTAAAGTAAACAAAAGTCTGTACTTTAAGTCAGGCCTTCTAGACGGCTTTGGGGCTGACGGAATTATGTCACCTAGCCGCGCGAGGAAATTTAGTACCCCCATCTACGACACACCATTCCTATTCCTTGCCTAGAAGTCAGTGAACTGGTAGCTTAAAAGCTATCCAATAGCTATAAGAAAACCCTCGCCAACTAACTACTTCCCATAAAAGGTAGTGCAACCATCAGCTGTAACCACTAATTGTTTGCTTATTTATAGAAATGTAGCATAGCTCGTGTGAGCATCCTAAATTAGCTTAATTTAACTGTGAGGAAACTATTAAGTGCGGAACTAAACTGGAATCGACTACCTACTTCTCAGATTGCTTCTTTAGTATCGTTATTTCTCCACCAGCTTTACTTATCTTTTCTACAGCTTCTCTTGTTGCTTTGTATACGACTACCTTGAGCTTTAGGTCTATCTCTCCTCGCCCAAGAAGCTTGTTGTATCCGAGAGTAGCTAAGTCGAGAACGTAGTGCTCTCCCTCTTTTTGTATCTCACCCCTAGATTCTAGGTATTTCACTAACTCACTCAACTCACCAACGTTGATGGTCCTATATTCCTCCCTAATCTTGATCGGGTAAGTAAATCCGTGTTTCCCATACCAGTTAGGGAAATACTTAACTACCCACGACCACTTATGTTTATGCATACCTGCTGCTCCTTTACCACCCCGACTACCGCTCTTTCTGTGCTGTCCTATACTGCCGTAGCCGTGAGTCCTTATACCGCGCATCGACCTGCTCTTCTTCTTCTTTCTCACCACCATTCTGAACCACCTGCTATATGAGTCTAGTGAGAAGACTATTTATCTCCGCACCTCTATATCCAAGCTCTCCTCCAGATCCGTAAGGCTTCTTAACACTCCCCTTAAAGCCTCCGCGCGGTGGATGTAGCCTGAAGACTGGTTTCACGTAGTCTTCATACTGGTGCCACAAAATCCTCCCCTCGTATAAAGCACTCACTAACTCATCAACACTATCTACTCTGAACACTCTCTTTACGTCTTCTTCACTTATCGGTTTCCCTCCTACAACCCTACCCCTCTTCAAGATCAGCAACTTCAGTACGTCCCTACTGATCTCACCCCAAGTCACCCAGTCCTTAACTACCTTCAGCATTCCCTCTAAACTCTCTGACTTCGGGTAGACCACGGCATGGAAGGGTTTTACAAGCCTCAGCAAGCGTAGAGCATGCTCAACATCTGTTGGTACGTCTGCAGTACCTCTTATCCTCACAATAGCGTAGAGCACCATATTTCAGACACCTCTGCGCCAGTCAGTAGGAGCCATAAACTTATAGGTCCTTCTTAAAGCATCGTAAGCTGCTAAAGCAAAGTTGAGTGAAGTCCTAGTCTCGCCTTTAGACCATGTCCACACGTCTCTTATTCCAGCGTACCTAAGAATCACTTTAGCTACATCTCCAGCAACTAGACCAGTACCCTTAGGAGCAGGCTTGAGAATCATTCTAATACTCCCAGCTTTCCCACTTATAGCAAATGGAACGCTGTGAGGCTCCTTGCAGGAGCACTCCCAGCTGCCACAACCCCTCCTCACTGGAACTATGTTTAGCTTTGCCTCTCTGATGGCCTTATCGATAGCCTGCCTTAACTGCTTGGCTTTACCGATACCCACTCCAACGTAACCATCAAAATTCCCAACTACAACCATAACACGAAACCTTGACACCTCACCGGCATCAGTCTGCTTCTGGACTATAGACACGTTGATAACTTCGTGCTTTAAGTCCGGCAGTAAATAGTCGACGATCTCGGGCTCCTGTATAAGCCAGTTGTTATCGAATATCTCTCTAATACTAACAACCTTACCCTCCTTAACCATCATACCAAGCTTCGTCCTCGGCACCCACGACTCCAGGCCTGAACCAGTCTCAGACACGGCTAACCACCAGAAAAGGCTTTAACTATATTCGCCTTAACTTCGTCGAAGTGCTTCGGCAACTCACGTGGATCGAGCCCTCTCTCAAGGTATTTGGAGAATAGCTTCCTAAATCTATCCTCACTTTCAGTAAATAATGCTTCAGCATACTTTGCTATATGTTCTCCCCGTATTCTATCACCTGAAGGCAGTACTTCATCAGATACTGGAACTTCGACACCTGCATCTCTCAGCCCCCTTACTGCGGCAAAGATGCGGCACCCTCTAACAGGTCTATGTAGTCCAATATCGAGAATAGCTCCTGTAATACCCATCTTCACTGCTTTAAGTCCCGCAATAAAACCCGTTAAGTAAGCAGCTGAACTGTTGTTGTAACCTCCCTTCCAACCGTACTTAGATAGAGCTCTACTGTGTACAGCTACTCTCGTTACGTCTCCCTTAGGTGCGAACTCCATTATCTGCACTACTACGTAATTGTTAGTTTTTCTTACAACAGCCCTCACTTTTTGTCCGGACTTAACCATTCTGTACCTTCTGTAGTAGTTAGTTTTACCCTCTCTCCTCCTTCTGAGAGGAACCTTGTAGCTAGCACCTCTAGCCATACTATCTCACCTGTATACCCATAGCTACCAAATGCCTCTTGAGGTCCGGTAAGTTCTTAAAGGCCCCTCCCTTAGCTAGTCTGTAAAGTCTTCTATATGTCGCAGTATCTATGACCTCGTTATCCCTAAGCCACTTAATAAACCTTCTGACTTTTCTTATGGTTTTAACCCACTTCTCGCGAGGTTCCTCTCTCGCACCTTTAGCTCCCTTTCTCTTGCCAGGACCTCTTCTATGACCCCTCTTCCTCTTTTCGTGTCTCTCCTTCCACCTCCCTCTTGAGTTTCTTCCGGAGGGTTCGACCCATATCACACCTTCTTTAACTAACTTCCTTACATCCTCCTTGGTTAGTGCTGACTCTATATCAGCAACCCTCTCTGGATCAAACTTGACCCTGTTCTCTCCTACCTTCAGTATCTCAGCAGCCAGTCTCCTCTGCAGTGTTAGGTCCACCATCACGCACCACCTGGATTAGCTACTCGGAACCCCATCTCCTGAGCCTTTCTAACTATCTCTAACCTCTTTCTTAGTCCTACGGTAGAGCTAATATAGACTATGTTCCTTGACGGATCTAATCCACTAAGGTCTCTCAAACTACTAACCACTGCTGGCTCAAGACCTGACGGATGAAGACCTCTAATGGCTGCTGGTGTCCCATATCCAGATGAAGCTATTGGGGGGAGGCCTTTGAGTCTTAACCTCATCGGGTTATCCTTACCTCTCGGCCTCCTCCACTTTGGGTCATTTCTGAATTTAGAGAACTTCCACCACTTGTTTCTATAGAAACGCAGCTTTAACTTTTTCTCGATTAGCTTCTTAGCCTCGTCTGAACTTAGCGTGCTACCCACTACCACCACCTCAATCAGCGTAACCTCTTTCGTAAATGTATATCCCGTCGACAAAAACCCTTCTATCGAACTCTCTTATCTTAGTCGCTTGCTCTATGTTAGCAGCTGTTTGAGCTACTGCCTCGAGGTCGCATCCTTCTACAGTAACGTCAGTCTTACCTACCGTAACTTTCACGTTCCCCATTATTCTAGCTACTCTAGGTGCTCTCTCCCCGATGAAGTTCTCGATAAACACCTTATCGCCCTCTACTCTAACAGTTACCGGGAAGTGAGAGTACACTATCTTGAGCTTGTATCTATAGCCCTTAGTAACACCATCCAGCATGTTCTTAATGTGAGACATTATCGAGTAAAACTGTGCCTTCAGCTCTCTATCTGCAAAGTACGCCTCAAGAACTACAGCTCCTCCCTCAATCCTTATCACCATCCCTCTTGCGTAGCTGAAGTCCCTCTCGACTACTCCCTTAGGTCCCCTCACACGTACTTTCTTCCCTTCTAGTTCTACGCTAACTCCAACCGGAATAACTATCTCCTCCCTCAGTCTAACAGCCCGAGCCATTAGCATCCCCTAGTAGACATACGCTATTAGCACACCACCGATTCTTCTCTCTATAGCCTCTATATGCGATATCACTCCCTGGGACGTAGAAAGCACTAATATACCTATATCACGAGACGGTAAGTAACTTTTTAGCCAATCCGGCATCCTCAGCAAATCTACGTACTTAACTGAGTACCTTGGCTTAATGGCTCCACACTTATTTATTCTACCCAAGAGCTGTATCTTAAGCTTTCCCCACCTCCCGTCATCGATGTGCTCGAACTCCCCTATGTAACCATATCTCTGCATTACTCTAAGAACTGACGCTACTAACTTTGAAGACGGCATCAACAGAGCCTCCCGATTGCCTCTCATTTCGTTATTGTATATCGTTGATAGAGCGTTTGCGAGAGTGTCCACCGACACCATAGTCTCACCTTACATGTACTTCTTAAACCCGAGCTGCATTGCTACCTCCCTAAAGCACTGCCTACATAGATAAAGACCGTACTTCTGTATTACCGCATCACGACTACCACACCTCCTACACACTTGAACTCCCTTTCCATACCTCCTAACTATGGGCCTCCGGTACTTACCCAAAACCGACCACCTTAACACCCAGCTTAGACATGAAGAACACTACTGCTTCTTCTCTACTTACCCTATGCCTTCTAGGTATGTTAGACCTACATCTCCGTCTCCTCATAACTCTGTAGCCGGGCCTCTCCAGCTTTACTGTTACATCCATTCCGAAGATTCCTATATCTGGGTCATACTTTGATCCGGGGAGCACTATATGCTCCTTTATACCAAAAGAAACGTTGCCGTAGTCATCAAAACTTGAGTACTTGATCCTGCGACCAATAGCGGTTAGCGCTTTATCGAGAAACTCCATAGCTCTAGGACCGCGAAGTGTGACAGCTACTGCTATAGGCTCGCCTTTCTTTATGTTGAATTCTTTAATAGTTCTCTTAGCTCTCCTAAGAGATGGTTTCTGCCCTACCAATTGCTCAAGCAGTCTAGTCGCCCTCTCTAGCCTCTCACCAGAAACCCCAACACCCATGTTAATAACGACTTTAGCTACTCTAGGCTCGAGCATCTTGTTAGAGGCCCACTTACTAGTAAGCTCTCTCACTCTTTCTTCCACAGCTTCCATCATCGTCACCTCATCCCACCACTCTTTACAGTCGCGGGCAGGGCGATTTCTGGCTTCTCGATACCGACTACGAACACCTTATCTAGCGATGTATAGAAACTGCCTCCGGTGACGTCCTCTAAGAGGACTAGTTTCCTATAGTGGCGCATGCCTTCACTCACGCTTAAGACTCTGCCGACTCTACCTACGTTCATACCGCCCACTATTGTCGCAAGAACTCCCTTCTCTATC
>Ga0105162_1000083_pt1 | contig 63060 bp, 63 predicted proteins | sample JNZ201metaG_FD_81532 | JGI IMG/M metagenome (GOLD analysis project Ga0105162, IMG submission 81532) | Hot spring microbial communities from Jinze hot spring, China to study Microbial Dark Matter (Phase II) - JNZ 20120812A | ecosystem: Environmental > Aquatic > Thermal springs > Hot (42-90C) >...
CTTCATACCTATAAATGCTTTAAGTGATTATAATAATTTAATAATTAAAAATCTATTATATTAATTAGTAAGTAATTAATCAAATCTATTTAAGAAAATATTGATGAAAGAAAGAGTTATTGGTAAAACTATTATTATTTCCTAAATAGCCTTATCGCTAATAATAATAAAACTATGATTACTAATACAATTATAGCCAATATTATTAGTGAAAATACGTTGCCCGCTTCTTCTCGTTCTCCCTCTCTAGTTGAGGGTACTGTAGTTTCAGTAGTTGTCATAGTTGTTTCCATAACAGGCGTACTTGTCGTTTCATAGATTATTTCCGAAAACTCTGTTAGACGATTTAAGTTTATGAAATATAGTTCTGGTTTATTAAGCTGTATTCTTGTTAATCCATTTTCATAACTCACTATAGCATCTGGTGATGAATAAACATTGTAAAGACCTGTTATGTATAGTAATACGTTTACTTGAATATTTCTATAAGTAGATAGATCAATAAATCCAGCAAAACTCTCGATCGCTACTTCATCAAACATATTTATAGCAATATACGATATAGATACTGTATTTGTTTCGTTAACGTATATATTCAAGATGTTGTTTTCTAATAATCTATACATCAATGGTTCTCCATCAGATCTAATTACTTCTATAATATCGTCTACTTCACCAAGTAATGTAATATTTACAAAAGTATCGTAGACTACTCTGTCGAATGTAATATTTAGTGAAACAATACCATAGTCTTCAATAACATTATACGTAATTAAACCATCTATTCTAGTAATATATTGTTGCGAATAAACATTGTTGAATACCAATAGTAGTTGTATAAACATCAAATATATTAACACGATATATGTTTTCATACGATCACCAATTATACAATTACTATATAAATAAGTAAATGAATGAAAAGGGAAAAAAGGTTTTATTTAACGAATTTCTACTACTAATCTTTATCCATGTCTTAGCTGGGATATGTAGTATAGCACTATATCCAAGTCTACTGATATACTAGTTTTATCTCTTATTATAGATTCTAATCTATTGATACATTCTTTTAACAATTCTAATCCAATATAGCCTGTTTCACTATAAGTTTTTCTCACAAGATCCTTTAAATACTCTCTCAATTTGTTCTCATCTATAGGTTTTCTACCAAATCCCAATCTCTCCAGCAACATTCCTTCTTCTGAAAGCCACTGTTCAATAGCGTCTTGAAGCGTTTTGTTTAACATATCTCCTCTATAATAAAGTAATCTTATAATTTGAACAAGAACAGATGTAACTATATCGATGTTCTTCTCGATAATATAGCGTCTATATTCTTCGATCTCTCTTCTAACTTCTCTCCTTAAATCCTCCCAATTCTTTATCTCTCCATTCCTAACTTTTTCACGTATCCTCTCTCTAAAGACTTTTGGAAGATTATCGATTACTCTCTCTAATATTTCTCTAACTACTATTCTATGAGTAAATCTATTTGTAAGTCTTTCACGTGGATCTAATCTAATACCCAGTATTTGTGCAAATATTGATTTAATTAAGAAACTGTATGCTCTAGTATACGTATTGTATGCTCTAATCATCATTCCAAACGCTCTTCCAGTAAATCCTTCATTCAACAGAGTTAAACTAATATTAACTAAACCACTAGCAATTATCTCTAATTCTCTAACTCTATCAGATATTGTTAAATTATAGTTAACAACAATATTCTTAGCATTCTCTAGTAGACTACTTAATTCTAGAGTTCTATTATAGACAGCCAATACTGTATTATTCGTTATATTAAAGTTCTCACCAACGTTTTCTCTAATAGTCCGAGCAAGTACTGGATGAGCTGTAGCTGGAGCATGAGCATATATGACAGCTGATACGAATGCATATATCTTAGCTCTTGTTTCATTAACACTACTCTCATTAATAGCTCTTTCTAGAAACTCGTCGCCAAGTCTTATAATTACATTAGCTAGTGATACATTATATCCACGTGACCATTCGAGTAATGGCATTGATACGTTTCTAACAATATAAGCTAATCTAAGCATATCGCTTAAACTAATGTTTAAGAATACCAATAAACCAGTTCTCTCATCGACAACAACGTTCTCATTATCATCTCTAATAATATCGTTAATACTTAACGTTAGTGATGGTATTGGTATAACAATTATCGACATTAATAGTAGAGCTAGTGCTATTAACCCGGTTTCCTTAACACGAATCATACCTATCAACTCATACCATTTAAACCTTGATTTAAAAATATAGTTATTGATTTATATAAGAACCATTGTGGTATAATGTATTGAAACCGTTTCGTTTCAAGCTAGATACTGTTGAAACCGTTCAAAAAGGTGTTTTAATTGATTAAAAAATGGAGATACAGTAGTTTAATTAGTTGTCCATCTATAGTAATTCTAGGTGAATTCAAGTATAGAGATACATATGGATACGTACTATTACCACTTGTCTACCCACGTGTTAATATAGGTGTTAGAAATGGTAAACTAGAGGTAATCTCAAGAATACCCAATAGTTTTCTAGGTGAAATCGTTGAAAAAGTGTGTAAAAACATACTTTGTTCTCAAAACTATGTATCTACTGATTTCCTAGAGAATGTTGTTTATAAAACTATGTTTTACGGCGGATACATCGTTTATTTAAAAACCGGTAATGAAGCAATTCCCTTAACAATTGAGTTGATCAATACTGATAAATATAAATTCTATTACAGACATGTTGATGGAAATAAACAAACAAATGCTAGTTTAGAAGACTGGATAGTATTCGGTTCTAGTCTGAGAACTGGTTTTGAAGAAACAATGTTTAGCATATGTAGAGATATCGGTTCAGTCGAGGAAAACAAGTGTTATTTAAAAACACTAATGGGTGAACTAATCATAACAACAAAAATTATAAATACAGTTGAATTCCATAGAGTTGTCCCCGAGAATAGTCCTATGAGATATGTTATTAAATATGAAAAATAGTTTACAGTATTGTTTAAAAAACTATAATTCTTCAAGTATAGATGTGAAGAAATCATGGTGTTCTTCTTCATCCATTAATATTTTTCTAAACAACTCGGCTGTTGTTATATCACCATCTCTCTCAGCAATGTTAATTATTTTTCTATAGAGTTCTATAGCTTTCTCCTCATCTTTAATATCTTGTTCAATCATTTCTCTAAGTGTTTTACCAACATTTATAGGAGCAGGTTGTGTCGTAGGTATTCCACCTAGATAGAATAATCTCTCAGCAATAGCTTCAGCATGTTTCATCTCAGTTATAGCTATTTTCTTCAACTCATCCTTTATCACAAATCCTTTCACACCTTTCCACATAATATGTTGCCACATATACTGTATAGATACTTGTATTTCTCTAGCAATAGCATCGTTCATTAAATCTAGTAATTCTTTTGATACACGGATACTAGACATTACTAACACCATTACTTATTAATAATCGTATGTTGTATAAATATGTTATAGTTACGTATTCAAAAACTATTTCTATTAAAATATGGTTAAAGATGAGAAAATGTTTGTTAGAATTAACGGAAAGATTCATCTGATAGGCTCGAGGTAATTGATATGCCTATAACAACTCTTGAAATGAGAGTTCTCGAGACAAATTCCGTAGCGATGGGCATACCTTTGAAGCTATTAATGGAAGCAGCTGGTAAAAGTGTAGCTGATTATATTGTTCAAAATATTTCATTAGATAAAACTATTTCTATTCTAGTACTTGTTGGTAAAGGAGGGAATGGTGGAGATGGATTAGTTGCTGCAAGATATTTATCTAGATACGGATATAGAGTTGAAATACTACCAGCTTATAGTTTTCATGAAATAGAACATCCAGATACGTTATTTAACTATAGAATTGTTTCAAAAATAGATTCAATAGTAATACATGAACCCGGTGATTTAAGTAGGATCAGAGATACGGATGTGATCATAGACGCGTTGCTTGGAACCGGTGTTAAAGGTGAATTAAAAGACCCGATTAGATCTATTGTTGAGAAAGCTAATAGTGTTAAAGCTGGTTTAAAAATAGCAGTTGATACACCTACTGGTTTAAACCCTGATACAGGAGAGGTACATGGCATTGCTTTTAAAGCAGATGTAACGATTACTTTTCACGATATTAAACCCGGTTTAATTAATAAAGAGGAATATACTGGTAAGATCGTTGTAGCTAATATAGGTATTCCTCGTGAAGCAGAAATCTACGTAGGACCCGGCGATGTTTTACACAGATTACCTAAGAGACCTCGTGATGCACATAAAGGAATGGCTGGTAAAATTGCTGTAATAGGTGGTAGCGATGTATATACTGGAGCACCTTTTCTAACAGCATATTCAGCTTTAATAAGTGGAGCTGATCTTTCGTATTTAATAATACCAGAAGAGATAAGAGTTATTGAAGCATCTTATTCACCTGAGTTAATAACACTCCCTTATCCCGGTTCATATCTCAGTATTGATTCTGTAGATATCGTGGTAAAATATATTGAGAAATACAATCCACATGTTGTAGCGATAGGTCCGGGATTAGGTGATAGAAGTGAAACTATTGAAGCTGTTAAAAAATTGTTGAAAATACTGTTAGAGAAGAATATTTTCATAGTATTAGATGCTGATGCGTTGAAAGCTATTGAATACGGTAAAGATAGTTTTAATTACAAAGTTGTTTTAACACCACATAGAGGTGAATTTAAGAAAATAACTGGAGTCGAGCTTAAAAACAATATATGGGAGAATGCTTCAATTATTGAAAAAACTGCTCGTGATTTGAAAGCAGTTGTTTTATTAAAAGCACCTATTGATATTATTAGTAATGGTTTTAAAACGAGATTGAATAAAACTGGTAATCCCTACATGACTATTGGTGGGACGGGCGATGTATTAACTGGTTTAACAGCTACATTTCTAGCACAGATAAAAGATCCGTTTACAGCAGCTTGTATTGCAGCTTATATCAATGGATTAGCCGGCGACTACTTACTTAAGAAGAATGAAAAAGTATCGCCAATGGAGATTATTAGAGTAATTCCACAGCTATTGCTTAAACCCCTTGATATACATATAGAGACTTATCTAGAAAAAGGAGTGAAAGAGAATGCATGAGACAAACAATGTTAAAGAAAATGATAGATTAGTTTTAATAAATATAGCTATTCGTAGAAACTGTTCTAATTGTTTATTAAATAGATTATGTAGTTTATTAAAGAAATTGCGTAGTAAGTAACTGCGTGGTTAAAATAATTATCAACAACTATTTACTTTCTTAAATAATTAATTTACTGAAAATAGTTATTAAAATAATGTAACTACTTACTTTAAATCAACGTATATGATAAAATACGAGATAGAGGGTTCGATTTGTTTTTGAAACGTGGTGATAGAATTAGATTCACGTGTATTAGATGCGGGAGATGCTGCTCTACCGGTCCAAACGTTGCTTTAACAATATTCGATATTTGCCGTATTGCTAAATACCTCAATATGGAATGGAGAGATCTTCGGGGAAAATACGTTTACCTATATGTAGCAGATGTAATACCGATACCGGTGATTCGAGGTCTTGGAGATAAATGTGTTTTCCTCGTTTTCAACGATGTTTTACCTGAATGTAGTATATACCCAGTTAGACCTATGCGTTGTAGACTATATCCATTCCTACCAATATCTCCAGGTGATAAAAATAAGTTATCATACGATAAATACTGTTTAGGAATTGGAGAAGGATTTGAAATAGAACCACCGTGGGAGATATTAGAGAAATACTACGATGAATTAAAATTACAATATAGTTTAATCTATGATTACGTTTTTAATAAAGGATATGAACCGGTTAATGCTATTGAAGAGATTTTAGATAAAACATGTAGTGAAAACACTCGGGTAAATCAATTTGCTCAAAAATAAACTATTAAAACTATGTTTCTCAAACACTATTGCTTACTCTCACTCTCTTTACCTTTCTCATTAGTTTGACTCTCTCTAGATTTATCAACAACTCTAGCTAAAATCCATGTCCTGATCAAAGTTAATCCACCGGTTAAAGCTACAAATCCTATAAGTGTTGACAGCAGACTGCTAGGTATATCTCTACTTATCATTAATTGAATTGCTTGTAGAAATATGTATATACTAAAACACACTAAGAGTAGACCAATTACGGGCGATACATAGTCTTTTGCCAAAATCAACCCCATATGAATCTTATTATGATCTCGAGTAAATATAGTAATTCATTATACGTTCGAGTTAAATAAAATACATATTTCTCCATGATATCATAAAAAAATCGCGATAATTCAATATAAGCATTAGTTACTATATTGGAGAAAACACTAGTTCTTGTTGAATTCGGTTTGTTTAAACCTATAGCTGTAAACAATATGTCAAGACTGCTCTGAGGTGAATAGTAGAATATGAGGAATAAGTATACTATAAGGAATACTAATGAAATTTTAAATAATAGAGAACCATTGGTGGGTTTACTAATAGTGGGCTCTATATTCATAAATCTCTTTATAAATTGATTGATAATGTAGTATATTACGTACGATATACCGAGATTGATTAAAATTAACAGTATAAAGTGTTGAATACCGAGATTAAAGATCTCTACGAGTATGTAGAAAAACGGAAATAGAAACATGTATACTATTGAATATAGGATCATTCTATAAATTTTATTAAATGAATCGTCGTTGTTGACAATGATTCCATATTCTTTATATACAAAATCTCTAGCGTAGTCTAAAACATATTTTTTAGTAGTAAACAATAGATCGTTTATCAATCCATAAATATATTCATTCATAAATAGATACGTTAGATATACTATTAGAACTATGAAAATTATTGCTCCAATTCTAGTTTCAATAAATATTCTATAAAACAATTGGAGTACCATTGGTGTTGAATTCAAGATCTGATCATAAGTATAGTTAATAATGTGTGCAACAAATATAGCTAGTATTATGTATGCTATAAGTATAGCAATAACCTGTAATGTATAGATTAATGAAATTTTTCTAACGTTTATCTTGATAAACGTTTTTTCTCTTAAGATTAGTTCAACGAAGTATTCTGATAGAAAAATCCATATAGTATTTAATATGAAAAAATTCAAATTAAAGATATTTAGGAATATTTTCTGAACAATGAAAGCGAATAGTATTGAAATATAAGTTAGAAGAGTGTTTAGTTTATAACAGCCAATTATGTATAGAGAAATACTTATTAAAACGAGAAGAATTGCAATCATATTATCGCTAAAGAATATTGGCATTAACGACATTGAAAAAGGGATTATGGTTAAAACTGTATATATTGATTTCTTAATCCAAATAGTCTCCGGTCTATAACCTGTTTCTTCATAGAAAATATTGGTAGTCATGAACTCACCAATCTATGTTTCTCGATGAGTAGATATATTGATTCTAGTAAATCATGTGGACCGGTAGTTATACTGTTTAAACCATGTTTCAACAACTCTTTTCTAATCAATCTACTTTTATCGATCTCGTTACTTATTAAACCATAGTATAATCCAGCATCTAATCCTCTTAAAATCTTCATTTCAAATAATTCAGGTAGTAGTTGAATAATGTAAACAATGTGACCGATACTTTTCAGTTTATTATAGGCATCAATTAATTTCTTCAATTCATAGTCATCGATACTAGTTATTAAAACTAAGAACATTGTCTTAGTTCTTCTAGGTATTCTACATGCTTCAATTAATAATAAATCGCCGATACTTATATTGGATTCCTGAGGATTCCAAGCTACTTTAGATAAAGTATCTAAGATTCTATAGTAATGTCTCCTACCTCTACCATAACCAGATCTAAGGTTTGTTGTAGACCTAACAATTACGTTAATCCAATCTCCTCTATTCAAAAGAACACTAGATAATCCGGCAACAACTCTAGCCATGTATTCGTAGGGAGTTTCGCCAATAATACTTCTTAGAGAGTTCTTAGTAGCATCTATTACGAAAACTATACTTAGATTAGCTTCTCTCTCGAATAATTTAATGTATAGCTTACCTGTTCTAGCATAGCTTTTCCAATCTATAAATCTATACTCATCGCCGGCAACGTATTCTCTTAGATAGAAGAATTCCTGTCCAAACCCTTTAATACGAGTTTTACCGAGACCTAGACCGCTCTGCGTCCATAGTCTTATCAATCTAGATGATATTGGTTTAGGATTTGGTTTAATACATACTGTTGATTCACCTGTGTTAACTTCAACTTTGTAATTAAATAATTTAAACGGATCGCTTACGATAATCTCTAATGGTCCGAAAACATGGTATCCTATTATTGTTCTAACAACGTAGATATATGATAAACTTGATCGTGGAAGTAGTATTGTTTTTAAAACATGTGAACCTCTAACTAGTTTAAACACACCTGGATATTTATCCATAATCTCTATCCTTGGGAAGAAAAATCTAGTGTTGTTAACTATAGTTAATCTAACTCTAAGATCTCTGTTTTCAACCAATGGATCTAGGAATTCTCTTTTAACAATAAGTCTCTCGATAAAATGTTTTGAAAACGATACTATTGACCTAGATCCGATTAATAAACCAATGAATATAAGTGTTAGCAATATAGTACTCTGAGATAGTTTGTTATCAACAACTATATCAATAGCTAATATTGTAGATAATCCTAATATAAGAATATAGAGTCTCTGAGACGGCTTAATACCATAGTATTCTATATTCAAGAAATCACACCGGGTGTCGGAACAGGTATTTTCTTTAAAATATCGTCGATAATCTTATCGGGAGTAATGCCTTCAAACTCTGCTTCTGGTTTAAGGATCAATCTATGTCTTAAAACTGGTTTAACGACATATTTAACATCATCTGGTAGAACATAATCTCTACCATTTATTAAAGCAAATGCTTTAGCTGATAATAACATACTTATAGCTGCACGAGGCGATCCACCTAGTTTTACAAGTGAATGTTTCCTCGTTTCTTCAACAATATTTACAATGTAATCCATAATCTCTTCACTAACTCTAACATACGGTATCATAGATTTAATTTTCAAAACACTATCTCTATCAGCAACTGGAGTTATATTGAACTCTTCTATAACATGTATTTTCTTCATAATCTCCTTAGTTTCTTCACGTGAAGGATAATCAACTATAACTTTCATAAAGAATCTGTCGATCTGAGCCTCTGGTAGTGGAAAAGTACCTTCCATTTCAATAGGATTTTGAGTAGCTATTACAATGAAAGGATCTGGTAGTTTATACGTAACACCCTCTATAGTAACTTGTTTCTCCTGCATAGCTTCTAGCAGAGCTGATTGTGTTCGAGGACTAGCTCTATTTATTTCATCAAATAAAACAATGTTTGCAAATATTGGTCCCTTACGTGGTTCAAAATCATTTATCTTAGGATTATAAACCATAGTACCTATAATATCGCTTGGAAGGAGATCCGGTGTAGCTTGTATCCTAGAGTAATCTAGATTCAAGCTCTTCGCAATAGTCTTAGCAATAAGTGTTTTAGCAACACCAGGTACACCTTCGAGTAAAACATGTCCACCAGTATATAGCGCTATGAGAATGTATTTGATAACATCAGTTTTACCAATAACTATATTTGAAACGTTTTTAATAATACTATCGCTCACTCTACTTACAAAAACAGGATCTACTTTACTTAATGATACTTGAGACATTTCTAAATCCACTCTTATTCAAAATCGTATATCCTAATATATTTAAGAAATCCTCTAAATATATTATGAAATCTCTAACCACACTTTTCCAATTAATTATTATTGGAAATCTCTTTCTATCAGTAATTTTATCTACAATTCTCTTCATCCAATATAGCTTCTTAATCTGTTCTTTATTGAAACCAATACGGATTAACAAGTCGTTGTTTTTCAACACGAGAACATCGTTTAGATCAATATTTTTAATAGTTTTATAGGTAGCTACTAGAGTCGACCAGTATTTTAAAACAAGTTCTTTCTCTAAACCACCAATAATTTCTTTACTCCACAGATCTCTCGTAATAATGGAACCCACTACGTAATGATATCTCTTAACTCTAGTTAATCTATATTCTTGAACCTCACCAATACCCATAATGTATCTAAACAATCTATTGAAGAAGATTATTGAAATGATCGTTATTAAAAACAATAATATTGTTAGAGGAAATCTATTTAAAACACTTGTTAAGTAGATATCAAAATTCCTCAAACCATTAGCTAGAGCAATAAAAAATAAACTTGGATGTACTGCATCTAGAAAACTTACTGTAGTTTGTCTATAGAGATAATTTGGTATAATTATTCTATTATTCTTCAAATACGCCAGGTGAACGATGTATTCAATCAAAACTCTTGATACAGTTAGATTCAGATTCAAACCACTATTTGTTAAAGGATAGCTGTCTCCAAAAACTAGAATATATCCTTTATCTTCATTTAATAAAACACCTATAGTAAAGTTACCGATAACATTATCATCCTGTCTACCGTTATTGTTTTCATCCAGTAATCCATAGCTTGTTGACAATATTTTTATATTCTCAATAGAAATACTGTATTGAACAGGGCTTCCTATATTTAATCTAAATACATGTATCGTATTGTTTAAATCGATGATCGTTGCGTATGGATAGTAGGGTTCACTTTTAACAACAGTCTCTAGAACAGCTTTACCAACAATTCTTAAACCAAATCTAGATAATAAGTTGTTTAAAGTAATGTTTTCATCAAAAACAGCTATATTTATGAAACCGCTTCTATATAGTTTCTCTATTCTATCACATATATCTTCGTTAAAACTATAATCTGGTGAAACCAATAATAGTAAGCCGTTTTTTTCAAGTTCTCTAATAAGTTCATCATCATTATTCACAATTATAATATCAATACCTGGATAAGCATCTAGAATGAATAATAAACTTGCTGTACCATTCCATCCAATATTGTAAGGACTAGCAGTATCTTTGTAACTACGTACCAGTATGTTTAAAATAGCTGGTGGAACATAAAAAGTCGCTACTATAGCAATAATTGTCAATAATAACAAGAATATTTTGAATCTAATCATTTCCACCATACTCTACTTTATCAATCATATTGCTAATTCTCTCTACAATCTCTCTTTCAATCTCTTTACCACCATATACTCTATCTTCATACAAACCAGTTACCTTAACACCTATATTACTTAACTCATCATCTTTGATCGTACTTAGAAATTCACGAAGAGTTTCATATGAATTTCTTCTATAACCTCTGTGTTTAACTAAAGAATACCATTTATTATATAGATTAACTACGGGATCTAAGATAGGGCTCCTGAAAGTGGAGATTACGTTTTTAATCGAATTAAATAGTTCATAGTAAGCATCTGAGATTTTCTTAACGAAACTCGTGTTTCTAAATTTCAAAAGAAATATTGTTAAAATTATTGAAACAACGATTATTAATAGAATGATAATATTACTTGGAGTGAATAATATTGTATTAAATGGTATTTGTGGAAAACCTATACCAATAGGTGTATTCATCGAACCCGTACTCTTACTAAATGCCGAAGACATTTTCTCAACAAGATCCCAATTTGATTTACTACTTAAATCACTCCTCAAATTATGTAATATTGAGCCATATTCATTGATTAGAGAAAGTAGTTTATCTAAATCAATTGAAATCAATATGTTTCTTAAATCACTGTTTTCAATCAAGTTTCTCAAGTAAGGATCTAGTTTCTCGAAATCGATCTCTAATCCATAAACTCCTGCATTTTTCGTTGCTTCAAGTAGTTTCATGAGAATGGATACATAATCATATTCACCAGTATCGTATCCTTTTTTATATAAGTAATTTCTTAGCTGTCTAAGTAGTTCAAGTAATCTATCGTAATCTCCTTGATTAATTGCGTTCTCAATTTCAAATAAATATCTATCAATCTCGGGATCTTTTAATTCACGTAATCTCTGCAGATCTCTGAGTAAATCTTTATATGGATAAATGATCGATCTTGGGTAGTCGTATTCGTTTCTCTTATAAATAGAGTGAGTTATATTAGAATTGATTAAAATTAATAATATGAAAAAGAATACGAATATAGTTAGTCTCAATTTTCAACAACCATTGTTTTCAAAATCTATATCTACTGTATTTGTCAATATATATTTTACTAATCCTGTTTTCAAAATATTGGTGTCTTTATGAAAATCATAGGAGTAATTCATTTACCTCCATTACCTGGTTCACCAGGTTATAATGGTTTAAAAACGAGCGATTATGTTAACTATGTTTTAAACGAAGCTGAGAAAGTATTGAAAGCTGGTTTAAATGGAGTTATTATCGAAAACTACATGGATTACCCCTATAGTGTTAGATTAACAAATATTGAAGCTCTAAACGTTTTAGAAAAAGTAGTATATAGCGTTAAAGAAGAATACAGCGATCTAATAGTTGGCGTTAACGTTTTACGTAATAGCTCTATTGAATCAGTTGAAATAGCCTGTAGAACAGGTATTGACTTCATACGTATCAACGCATACTATGAGCCTCTTTTCACACCAGAAGGCTATTTGAAACCAGTAGCTAGGTTAGTTTGGAATAAAATACGTGAGAGAAATTGTTGTGTAAAAATATACGCTGATGTTAACGTAAAACATAGTAGGAAGATATTTGATTTCGTTGAAGCATTATATAATACTTGTTTAAGAGGTAGAGTCCATGGTGTTATAATTACTGGAATAGCTACTGGTTTTGAAACACCTGTTCACAAAGTATTTATTGCTAAGAATATTTGTAGAGATAGAGAAATATGGGTTGGTAGCGGTGTTTCGATAAATAATATTGGTAAATACGTTGGTTTAGCAGATGGTATAATAGTTGGTACTAGTATTAAGGAAAATGGATTAACGAGTAATCCTATTGATTACGTTAAAGCATTGAAACTCGTTGAGAAAGCGAGGAAGTATGAGAGAATTGTTTCAAAACAAATCGGTTTAATGAAATCAGTTGGGGGTTCTATTAACTCATTGCATACGCATTAGCTCGTTTGCGGCAGGGCTTCTTCATCAAAAATGTTTTATTAAACAAAGCCTTAATTAAATTATACAAAGTGTTTTAACAATGGTGTGTATTCATGGTTAATGGATCGATGTATAAGTATATTGATAAATCATTTAATGGAGACGTTGTATACACATACGTATTTCCTTCAAAACAAATTAATGGTTTAGTGTTTGAACGTGAAACAATACCATTGGATTTTCCAGTTATAAAAGAACATGTTGAACTAGATCTTGCTTACTTGGAGTTAAGTGTTTTATCTACAAATACTAATGTTAACTGGCGAGTTAAAGTTAACGGTATAAACATTACACGAGAGTTTAAACCAATAGTTTATTCTAAAATAGGTAATTATCTATTTACAAAACATTTATTCGATATAACTAGTGTTTTGAAAACACCGGAATCTATGAAGAGGAGTAGAGTTAACGTAACGTTTAAACGAGAAGGAGGACAACCTATTATTATTGAACAAATAAGTATCATAGCACTTGTTAAAACAATAGAAGCATTTTCTACTGTAAAATACTATACTGGTTGTCTAACATTAGAGCCGGGTGATGAAACTAGTTTAGATATTGGTTTTAAACAAAAAGATTCTTTACTGAGACTAACTTGTTTCATACCTAATAAATTAGCTGAACTACTCGTCAACATAGATGATAAGAAAACATATAGAATAAACAATGCTCACGGCATGATCGATGAAACAATTCAAGCCAGCGATCTCTTTGAGATAAACAATATTAAATTAAAATACGTTGAATCTAGTGAAAAATATCTACCTCGTGAAATATGTTTATCGAACTTAATAGTACTTAGCTCTACTTATTCAAAACCAGATTTGTTTATTGAAGAACTAGATGTACCTAGTAGAGCTAAAAGCAGTTTTAAAGCCAGAATTAAGATTGTTAATAAAGGTTCATCTAAACCAGATAAGATACTACTTGTTGTATTCAATAAGGGAGAGATCATTTCAAGTAAAAGCATACAACCAGTCGAACCTGGTGGTGAAATAGTTGAAGAACTAGTTATTAATCAACCACCCGGGCAACATAATTTAGTTTTTAGAATTATATGGAGGAAACTAGCTAGAATGTGGTTTACTGAAGAGAAGAAGAATGTTATAATAGATTAATCTATTCTCTAGATGTAAATATACTCTATTCCACTTTCTCTACTAAATTCTTGAATAATCTCTCTATGCTCAACTCTCGTACTCTTCTTCTCTACGATGATAAAAATCGGTTTAACAGAAGATCTCTCGATCATTTTTGAAAGAGTTCTATTCGTTAAATAATTAAGAGAGTGTTTAGCCATTATGTGTCCATAGCAATAGTTTTCCTCGAAAGCGAGCTCTGTGTGTTTTCTAGGATAGTGTCCACCACCTATTCCAATAACTGGTTTACAGAAATGTACTGGTTTATCAATAAAATCTACAATAGCTAGACCTATTAATTCGTGATTTCTCCTATCTCTCCATTCCTCAATAGAGTAACCGATTTCGATAAATAATATCGGTTTACTATTCTCTGTTGGACCATGATGTGTTGCTTCATAAGATACTTCATATACTCCAATCAGATTTTTTTCTTCACACAGTTCTTTAACATTAAGTAATAGTTTATGAGATACTACTGGATTAGCAATACCTAGTTCACCGGGTCTACCTCCATAATCGGCTGAACCGAAATTACCTGTATGATGCACAGTATAGCTTTTAATACCTTGTTCACTACTATGTCTTGATAAAACAATGTATTCAGAAACACTACTGGGTAATTTCTCATCTAGAAAACTAAAATATATAACATCTTCTATGAAACCAACTAATATGAAGTTATCGTGTATGAAACAATCAATAGAGTCTATTTCAAAACTACATTTATCTAAACCATAGTATTCACGTAGAAAACTTGCAATACCTACTCCAGCGGGATCTTTAACGGAGTAAACTAATCCATACATTTAAACCATCCCCACACTATTTTCAATTTTCATAAAATTGATTTATTATAATAGTTTTTGTTATAGAATACATTAGTATTTTTAATAATAAAGGTGTTTTATCGTGAAAATTGATCAAAGGTACTGGAGATTTTTTAAAACAAAGTATTGGAATAGATTGTGGGAAGATCTAGAGATAGGTTATTTAGATAAACAACTATTGCAATTGCTTATACGTCTAAACATGGATCTTAACATATATACTATGAGTAGTTGTAGCGGTAGAATAGTATTCAGTGATTCAACATATCCATGGAGTAGAGAAGAAACAAGTATTGTTTTTAAAAAACATGGTTTTATTGATTTAAACGATATTCTCAACATTATTGGTAAAAAAATTATCCGCAGACTATGGGTTAACGTTAGTGGACCTATAATTCATCTATCAGTTAGTAAACCTAGTTACATTAAACTATTACTTAATATAGCTCATGAAGCTGGATTAAAACATAGTGGTTTAATTTCGATCAATAAGTATAAAGGTTTTATAATTGAATTAATGAGTGGTGTTAAACTATCTCATTTATTGAAAACGCCTGATAAATATATTACAGACACTAGTGAACTAGAAACTCTTGTTAATATAATTAATGAAGTTCTAGTTCAGGGAGAGAAGTATTTAAATAGATTGAGAGAGATCGTCAATAGGAAAATTCCAATTGAAGAAGATGTTGAGATTATAGAAGATGCTAAGAAGAGAGGAATCATTTTATACTGAAATGTGAAAATTTCTTACTTAATACTCTTATTGTGATCATAGTGGTTTTAGAGATATGCTTCTATTAAATCAATTATTTTTAATTAACATTATTTACAAAAATATCAATTTTTCGTAAAACTTATTTAATTGAAAAACATATATATAACTATCACTACTATCTCCTTGGTGGTGGTTTATGTATAATAGACTAGTGTTCTTACTAGTAATAATGTTAGTATTGAATTATATTCCATTTACAGTAAGTTCAGCGTCAAGTGTTAATAGGACTGTGGATCAGAGGATTATTGAACTACTAAATGTATTTAATAAAGAACAATCTAGAGCTATTGTTGTGGATATTCCGGGGATTGAAGAAGAGGATTCTGAAAATGAAGTTAATGAAATTTACAGAGAGTTCATTATAGTGACTAGAGAGCGTTATTTAAATGCTTTAGAAAACATTGTTTATAAAATAAAGTATGTTTATAGGTTTAGAGAAAACGTAATAGTATTCGCTATGATTAATAGAGATCAGTTAATAGAACTTATAAATAAACCCTGGATTACGAATATTGCACCTTCACCTACAATTGAAGACATGATCACTATTAGAAGTATTGATAGAGAAAATATTGCTCCAGTACAGTTTTCTCAACAAACAAGTTCTGAATACGGATTATTCAGTTCATGGGATGTAATGAGTATTAGGAAAGCATGGAATACTTACGGTGTATCGGGTAGTGGTGTAGTTGTAGGTGTTGCTGATACTGGAATTGATTTCGGTTATCAAGAACTCGATGTAGAAGCTATAGCTAGAGATGTCAATAATATTCCTCTAACAGCGACAGTTGATGAACAAATTGTTTTAACAGCTATTCCAGTTAATATTATTGGTGGTAATCTTTTAAACACGTATAATAGATATGTACCGGTTTATTCAACATATTATTCTCGTATCTATGGAACTCCACGTATAGTTATAGTTAGAATTACGACTTACTATACAGCTCCCAGTATTGTCAGTAAGAGCGGTATTTATAGATTTGGTCTATATGAATGGTTCTTTGCAGACTACGTTACAGGTTATTATATAATTCTACGTATACCAGTAGTATTCGTTGACGCTAATACTCCAGGTGTTTACGATACAGTGGTATTCGATTTATCGACGGCATTCTACGTACTATGTTACAATATGCAAGTTATTCTCGGAGATACAACTTGGAGACAGCCTGATCCAGTTTGGCTAGACTATAGTTTTGCAGACGAACCAGTTTTTACAATAGATAATCCTGTTATAGCTAGAGATTTCGATGGCGATAGTGTTTATGATTTCTCACTGGGATCCTTAGCTGGTACGGTTATCGATACGTGGGGTATTACCAACTATACGTATGATGAAGTAAGTAGACGGTTTCTCCTAGGTCAGCCGGGTCAGAGGAGTGGATTAGATAGTAATGGTAAGTATTTTGTTGTATTAACGGATTGGCATGGACACGGGACATCTGTTGCTTCAATAATAGGTGCTAGAGGTAGATTCAACTACACTGGTTACGGTGGGAGAACTTATAAATACATAGGGGTAGCTTATGGTGCTAAAATAGCTGGTGCAACAGGTTTCTGGTTTGGAGACATGATTGCTGCTGAATACTGGCTAGCTGGCTACAACTATGATCCAAGTATAGATTGGTTCGTTCCAGCGAATAAGAGAAGCGATGTTATCAGTAATAGCTGGTCTTACGTTGATTTAGTTAAATGGCTACATCAATCACCAGGTATTGACATAGCTTCACTAATATTCGATGAACTAGTATTGTTTAATCCGTATCAAACAGTAATAGTATTCGCTGCAGGTAATTGTGGTTCAGCTTATGGTAGTGTAGCAGCTCCATCAGCTGGTTTGTTTATCATAACTGTTGGAGCTTCTACAAACTGGGAGTATTATCAACTGTATGGTTATCAACCCGGTTATGCCGATGACATAGCTATGTTTAGTAGCCGTGGACCCAATGCTCTCGGTTATCCTAAACCAGATGTTGTAGCTGTTGGTTCATATGAATGGGCTGGTGTGAGAGTGATAGAAGGACGTGGACGGGGTATAGTGAATTACTGGGTATTAGGAGTGGGTCCGGGTTTAACGCTATTTAGTGGAACTAGTGAAGCAACTCCATTCGTCAGCGGTATTATAGCTCTTGGATTAGAAGCATTGTATAACTACGGCTACGAAGTCTACCATATTCCAATGGTTATGAAAGTATTGTTGAAGAGTAGTGCAGACGACCTCGAGTATCCTGTTTTAATACAGGGTAGTGGTCGTGTTAATGCTTATAAATTTGTTAAAACAATTGTTGAAGGAGATTTCGTAGCATATATTGATAGTGGTTTAACGAGAGCTGTTTTTGAAAACTACTATAATGTTTACGGAGACATATTGTTCGAACAATGGTTTATAGATACAGCTCACTATACTGTATTGAAACGCGGTGAGTCGGAAACATTCACACTCTACTTAGAATTAGGGTCTGGAACCGTATATGCTGATGCAATAGTGTATACTGTTAACAAGAGAATAACGTTATTCAACGGTGTATATGATTTTACAGAGAGATTGTTCACACTACCTAGAAATGTGTGGAGAGATTCAGATTACTTAGAAATATATGTTATTTATAAAAACATTAGCTATTCTCATCCATACTATAATATAACGCCGATAGATTATAGATATATGATTAGAATAGATGCTTTCGACTACTATATGGGCAATATGTATAGATTAAATAGTGAAGCTAGGAGTTCAACAGTTGCTGTTTTAACTATAGGTGATCTGGGTGATAGAGTTAAAGGAGATATTATTGTTAGATTGAGACCAGCATATATTCCACCGGGGAATGTTCAAGCAGAAGTAGTTGCCGTACTGTATAAAGCTACCAGATTCTCGTGGATTACATTCTCAGGTTTACCTAGATATATTGATGGATACGGTGAAATACCGGTTACTATAACTGTTCCGAGAACTGCTAGACCCGGTTTATATGAAGCTAAGATTAGAGTTTTCACACCGAGTAAAAGGATTATAATACCCGTTACGATACTAGTACCTTTAGTGATAGAATCTAATACACCTCTACACACGATCATTTACCCGGTTAAACTACCTTTCAGTTACGATTCATATACACCTATGGGTGTGGTTGATCCATGGTCTGGTGGACACTTAGCTAGAACTGAAGCATTAGATTGGAGGATAATACCGATAATTATAGAAGACTATGCTGTAACCGGATTGATAATACAATCATCGTGGACTAGCGGGTCTTCAACTTCGCTAGAATTAGTCGTTATACCTCCGGGTGGTGTAATCGATACAGCTGGTAGTATTAATAATTACGCTTCATATAAACTCACTGCGAGACATGGTTATGTATATAATCCTGTTTTAACAGATCAGCAGAATGCTAGATTAACGATATATACTCCAATTAGATGGTCTCAGATATTTAGTAATGTACCGGTTTATTACCATAGATCGGTATCAATAACTGATACAACAATTTCGGAAACAATAGGGGCTATTAATTATATTAAAATACCTGAATACTATGGTTTATACAGATTAGCAGTAAGTTACGGTAGTTATAGTGGTTCAAAACTATTCGATACGGTAAGGTTAACGATATGTATTGTTAAATCAGACCAATTGGTTGAAGAAATAGAACCGGGTCTCTATAGAGTGACCGCAGTATTTATAACATCACCAATTATATCGGCATTCCTCAACGCAAAAATATATAGTTTAACGAGTGAATCACTTGGAGATATTAATTTAACGCCATTAGAATTTGGATATAGAAGATACTCCGATGGATCTATATCTGTATTAAATACAGTATATGGATTATACATAGGGAGTTCGACTAGTAGAAACTATGTATTAGTAACTTATACAACAATTTACACAGGTATAATCGAAACAGTACTAGTGTTAAATAATATTATGTGGCATTCTAGCGGTGTATACTACTACACACCAAGTGGATTAACAATAGTTGAAACATATTATCCAGCAATAGTAACTACAATGAGAACACCATAAAATATATTATTTTTTCCCTCTCCACATCTTACACAATTTCCCATAAAATTAAAAAACAATTTCATCTATACTACTAGAGGACAAGGATTTCAGACAAAAAACTACCTGATTCTTCCCCCTCCCTAAAGTACGAAGGTTTTGGTTGTAAAAACTATTACATTTTATTTTGAGCTTTTTGTTGAATTTATTTTGTAGACATTTTTTCATTGCCGTGTTTGGATGAGCTGTAGTGTTTTAGATGTAGTTTTTGTATTAGATTTATTGATCCTTTTGATTTCTCTAACAATATTTAATGATAAACCGCATTGTCTTCTATACCTCCTACTAGAGTTTATTTAAAATACCACGAGCTGCTATAACTCCTGTAGCTGCTGCAGTATTTATACCGCGTGATAAGCCGGCACCATCGCCTGCTACGAAAAGGTTATCTATATTAGTTTCTAGATCCTTGTTTACACGAGCTTTTACACTATAGTATTTTATCTCAGGTGTGTAGAGTAGAGTTTGCTGAGAGTATAGACCAGGTATTATCGTATCCAGTCTCTCAAGTGCTTCAATAATATTCGCTACAATACGGTATGGCAACGCCATACTAATATCGCCTGGTGTCACATTTCTAAGTGTTGGTTCTATAGAACTACGAGCTATTCTATCCCATGTAGATCTTCTACCAGCAAGTAGATCGCCTAATCTCTGTATAATAGGTTTACCACCACCTAGTTTAGTTGATAAACAAGCTATTTTCTTACCGTAAGCAATAGTGTCTTCGAGAGGATCCGTTAACTTAACTGTAACTAGTAGAGCGAAATTACTATTCCTAGATCTCATTTTAACATATGATTCACCATTAACACCAACAGTTCCATCACTATATGTTTCCTGAATAACGAAACCATTTGGATTAAAACAGAATGTTCTAACTTTATCATCATATACTCTAGTATATAATATAAACTTAGGGTCTCTAACTATTCTAGTTATAGGTTCAGCTATATATGATGGAATCTCAACTCTAACACCAATATCTAAAGGACCCGGTTCAATCTCAATACCCATTTTCAAAGCAATATCTCTAAACCATTCAGCACCACTCCTACCCGGTGCTAGTATTACGAATTTAGAATAGAAAACACCTCTAACACTCTTTATTTTAAACAAATTATCTTCTCTTACAATATCTTCAACGTAATTACTCGTCGAGAAGTAAACTCCTTTATTTTCAAGATATTTAACTAGATTCTCGATAACATAAACAGTATTTTCGGAACCAATATGTCTCTGAGGAGTTGGTATAAATTTAGCTCCAGCTCTAGCACTCAATCTCTCCAATCTCTTTGATTGCTCCTCACTAATACTGTATACGCTATCTGGAGCACCGAATTTAACCAGTATACTATCAATATATTTAATTAAATCTTCAGCTACACTCCAGCTACCAATTAATTTATCTAGATCACCTCCTACATCGGGTCTTAAATTAATAATACCACTACTGAAGAAACCTGCTCCACCAACACCCTCCATAACGTGGCAGACACTACATTTAAAACAATCAGTATTCTTCCACTCACTCGATCGTTGAGCTTGAATTAATGGACATTTACGTTCACCGGGTCTAACACCTTTATCGAACACGATTATTTTTAAACCACTATTTCTACTGATTAACTCATATGCTGAGAATAATCCAGCAGGTCCAGCACCTATTATAGCTACATCTACTTCTCTCATAAAATCACCTGTTCAAACCAAGCTCTCTCCTGCGATCAATAGTATCAAATACATCTTCACCAGTACTAATTATAGAAACGGGTTTCTTCAAAGCATTCTCTATTTCATCAATCCAATTCCTAGCTCTATTACTCAGTTTACACCATTCTCTAACACCACGTGTTTCGGGAAACAAAGCATCTATTTTAGTAATCGCAACCTGTGTAGCTGAATTTAACATTAAAGCTCTTCTAGCATACTCGATATTAAATGGAGCAACTCTTCTCAATCTACCTGTAACGCTACCCCTCTCGATCCAACCGAGTTTCACAGCTTCATCTATACTCAACTCGTTAACTAATTCACCAGCACCTACTCTAGTCACATATGATTTAAACACTACTATTACTTCATCAACTTTACGTGGACCTATACCTACTTCTCCTAGAAAACTAGAAGCAGTAGTATCTCTACTAGTTACATATGGATACGTACCGTGATATAGACTTAGAAAAGCCCCCTGAACACCTTCTATTAAAACATTCAATCCTCTATCAATCGCTTCGTTGACTTCTAATGCAACATCTGTAAGCATACTCTCTAATTCTCTGAAATCTCTAGCTAATCTAAGTTTCCTCAAAACACGATCAGACATTGCTGCTCCAACACCTTGTAGTGTTGAACCAATATTTTTAGATAAATAAACATCTTTCAATTCATATTCAACATGTTTATCTTCAATAACACCAGTATTTCTATCGATAAACAATCTACCTTGAGTTCCAGTTTCAAACATTTCTTTAAACAAAATATCGATTTTAATTAAAGCACCAGCAGGTATCATCAACTTAGTTTTCTTATTGATAAAAGCAGAGGGAATTATTCTCAATCTCCATGTTTTACCATTGAACACTACTGTATGACCAGCATTTATTGAACCACATCTAATAGCTATATCAATGTTATCGACAATACCTAGATAACCAGTTATCTTACCCTTACCTTCATCGCCGAAGAAACCGCCTACAACTATTGATAACAAATCAACACACCTTAAGTATTTCACGACTATACTCGATCGCTCTCTCAATTAATTCGTTTATATTCCCAAGATATTTATTGTAATCGAAACAATCGTTAATATCGCTCTGACTAAGTAATTCACTGATATTACTTTCAGAAACAACTTCTCTAAAATCTCTATTCTCACTTAATGCTTTATCCACTAGTTCCGATAATAATCTATGAGCAACATGTCTAGCTATATTTGATTTAACAACTAGTTTAATCATAATACACTCTGAAGCAATAATGTTGCGAGTTAAACTAATATTCTCTCTCATCCTCTCAGTATTAAACTCAATGTTTCTCAAAATCATCAACGTATCTTCAAGCATTTGATCAAGTATTAGGAAAACATGTGGTATCATCACTCTCTCAACACTACTATTACATAAATCTCTCTCATGCATTAACACAATGTTTTCCAAAGCCGGTACTGTGAATCCACGGATTAAACGAGCTAAACCACATATTCTTTCAGCTAAAACTGGGTTTCTCTTATGAGGCATAGTACTACTACCAATACTCCCAGCACTCGTTTTAACAACTACTTCACCAATCTCTGGTCTAGAAAGTTCTCTTATCTCGAGAGCAAACCTATCTAATTGACTAGCAAGTATCGCTAAGTTAACAATTATTTCAGCAAAACTATCTCTAGGAGATACTTGTGTTGTAATCAAATGTGGTTTCAAACCTATTTCATTCATAAATACTCTCTCAATATCCAAACCTCTACCCATCCATCCAGCCATTGAACCCACACCCCCGCTCATCTTACCTCTTATAACTCTAGACTCCATAGAACATATTCTATCATAACTACGTGTAAACTCGTAAACATAGTTAGCTAGTTTAAATCCTAGAGTGATTGGTAAAGCATGTTGTCCATGTGTTCTACCGATCATCAACACATCTCTATATTTCATAGAATAATCTATTAGTAATTCAATTACTTTCTTCAATTTATTCTTCAAAACAATCAATGCATCACGCAATACAAGCGCCCAAGCAGTATCAATAATATCATTACTAGTAGCACCGAGATGAACGTATTTACCGCAATCACCACATTTCTCCGCAATAACGATAGCTAAAGATGCTGTATCATGACCAGTTTTCTTCTCTAAATCATCTATTTCATCGATTTTAATGTTTTCAAAACACTTATCTATATAATCTAAGCATTTTCTAGGCGCAAAACCTATTTCAACTAGTGTTTTCAAAAGAGTTTTCTCAACAAATACTTCTTTCTCAATCAAATTTTCTCGACTAAAAATCTTCTTCATTTCGAGAGAACCATATCTATATTCTAGTGGACAAATCCATCCACGATCGCTTCTCAACATAGACCTACCTCACTCTATATCTATTGATTGATTTAATCAAATGATCATGATCAATATAGTTTTTCTCAACACCTATTTTCTCAATTAATCTATCAATAGATTCACTAGATAAATCGCCTGTTTTAACTAATAAACCATATAGTGTCTCGGAAAGCGACCATGGATAGAATATCCAAACCCATTCTCTAACTTCTTCAACGTAAAAATCTGGTTTATGAATACTAGTTAATTTATAATGAAGTACACCTGTTTTAACGAGTTTTGCACCTAGATTATTCAGTAAATTCACAACACTATTCATTGTCAAACCAGTATCTACAACTTCATCTATAACTAAAACATTTTTACCACGTACATCTAATTGTTCATACACGTTGATAACCGGTTTCTCAAATAATTTACCGTAACTACTCCAGTGTCTAGCTCTAATAGTATAGAAAGTATCGATATTGAGAACATCGCTAACAATCCTACCGGGTATTAACCCACCTCGCGAAATAGTTACTATAGAATCGAAATCTACATCGTAATCGAGTATTAATTCAGCTAATCTATAGCACATTTGTATAGCTTTACTCCAAGATATGTAAACGATTTTTAAATCACTCATAGATAACGCGCTCTTTCAATGAAATACACAATTAATAAAAATTACTTTTATAGTGAATGAACAGAGAGATCAATTGAATATATTGAAAAAATCATTGATCGAGGACTTCATCACTTATCAGAGCAGGCTACTCTAATCATTCATATTGTATTAAATAGTTTTTAACGTATTATTTGTTTTCTCTTTATTTCAATACTTGTCCTTTCAAACTCTTCAACCAATCAGGATCTACTCTTTCACAAAACGCTTTAGTTAATTTAATAGCGTTAATCATATCGTTTAGATTAACAACTTCAACAGGACTATGTATGTATCTAGATGGTATTGATATAGTTGTAGCAGGAACTCCTTCTTTATTCAAATTAATTATCGAAGCATCTGTAGTTCCACCAGCTGCAACCTCTATTTGATACGGGATTTTCTCAGCTTCAGCTATCTCTATTAATTTATCGTTTAGTTTACGACTAGCTATCAAACCACTAGCAGCTCTTCCATCAACAATTTTAATAGCTGGACCTTTACCCAGTTGTGTAAACCACATGTATTTAGGCGTATCTGGTACATCACTAGCAATAGTAACATCTAGAGCAATAGCTGCATCAGGTGTTATTGAATAAGCAGCTGTACGAGCACCTTTAAGACCAACTTCTTCCTGAACAGTAGCAACTGCGTAAACATCTACACTCGGTTTCTCAATGAGTTCAAATGCTTTGATCAAAACAGCTAAACCAGATCTATCGTCTAAAGCCTTCCCAGTAATATTATCATTACCATATCTAACCAAATCTCTTTCGTAAACAATAATATCTCCTATTCTAACACCCATTTTCTCAGCTTCATCTTTACTCGAAACACCTATATCAATATATAAATCTTTAAATTCAGGAATTTTTTCAAGCTCTTCTTTCTTAGCAACATGTGGAGGCTTCATACCGATAACTCCACGTATTAATCTACCATCACGTGTTTTAATCAAAACCCTCTGGAAAATACTAGCTCTTTCTACAATTCCACCGATAGGGACGAATCTAATAAACCCATTATCATCAATATGTGATACGAAAAATCCGATCTCATCCATATGAGCAGCTAGCATTAATCTAGCTTCACCAGATCCTTTTTTAATAGCAATTACATTTCCAAGAGCATCTAGTCTCAACTCATCAGCTGTTTTCTTAAATTCTTCTATAACAATAGATCTCACGTCATCTTCATAACCACTAGGACCAATTGCTTCACACAATTTCTTAAGCAGAATGTAAACCTCTTCTCTCAATTCACTCATCTAAAACACCCGAATAATGAATTATATTAGGAATGGTGAATATAAAGATAATTACTGAAATGTTTATCAAGGGAAACCTTTCTGGAAATAGAAAATTGTTTTATTTAAAATCACTATCTAGAAGTAGTTAAATATCTGTATTGAAGACATATAATTATTTAGATTCTTAAAATATTTCGATCTAATCTCAACCATTAAATACTCAAATTGTTTTAATTAATTTAAACGAATTTTATAAATAAAAGCACTTATTATGGATGAATACAGAGATTGTTGAAACAAAAAGATTGAATATTAAGACTTTGATCTTATGTAGTGTTTCTAATTATGTATAAATCTATCTGCAATTGAATTTCAATATTCATAAACATGGGTAGAGAGATGTTAACCGACAGGAAGCATTACGATAGAAAAGTGTTTTGAATTAATGTGGATTAGTATAGCGATATTCAAGTAATAGCTACAACATAAATTGTTGAAAACACTGCTGCTAGTATTGATGGTATTAATGCATATTTAAATATAGTATAAAGTGCTTGCTCTAACCTATATCTACCAAATAAATTCTTGATCAGAGTTGATACGTATATTACTGCAAGATACTTCAATACTAGAATAACTAATCCAGGAATAGATAAGTGAGAGAATGGATAAGGCCCACCCAATAATATATAAACTATTGATAGAGCCGTAATAGTTACATCTATATCGTGAAGTAGTCTAGCAATACCTAGAACTGGGCCTGAGAACTCTGTTTCATAACCTGCTATTACTTCTTGTTCAGCTTCTGGTATATTGAATGGATTATATAGACTCTTAGCTTGTAGAACAACTATAGAAGATATTAATGCTAAAACCATTGGTATAATTGTCATAGGATTAATCCATAGATTAATAACATTAATAGATGTTGTGTAAATACTGTAAACAGGTTTATTGTTCTCACTTATGATAATCATTGGAACTATTAATGATGCGAAATAAGCGGGTTCAACTAGAGTTATTAATGTTAGAAAACGTGAAACACCAATGCTAGTATAAGGACCCGGCATAGATAGAGACATTAATATAGTTGCTAATGGTATCCATATACTAACCATGTATATGAATATAAAGTAATCGAAATCACAGATAACTCTGAACGGACTCAATGGATAAAACACTATAACGGATATAGCTGCAGCAATACCTATTAAACCAAATAATTTAGCTAAACCAGGCATACAGTATTTATGAATAACTTCTTCTTTAACGTGAACTAATTTTATTAGATCATATAAAGGCTGTAGAACACCGAATGGTCCTACATACGTTGGACCCATACGTTTCTGAAATCTACCGCTCCATTTACGAATAAGATACTGTGTGAAGAGAGCTAAAGCGATTGTAAAGAAAAATCCGGGGAAAACTATTATTGAAAACAACCATGTTAGAATCAATTGTATCAATCAAATCACCCTTTATACATAAACATGTAGATAATTGTTGTCAAAATAGATGCTATTATTAATAAACCATACCATGAAACCATGAATTCAACCCAATCCATTAAATTACCCGTATGGATCGTGTTAACTAAATGTTCATATATTTTCTTAGCAAATCTTTTTATGAAAAACCAGTATAGGTTAAGAGTGCTTGGAGTAATTGATTTAAATGATATAACTTCTTCTCCTTCACCTGATAAATATATTGAAGTTTTTCTACGACTACCTGGTTTTAATAATATGTAAAAAGCTCCTAGAACGACCAGCAATATGGCGAAATTTATCACTATGTAAAAAACAGCTTGAATAGGATTATCTAATCTAATCTCATTAATCACTACAATCCACCTCTAAGTTTATACACAGTTTCTTCAAAAGCATGTAGATATTTCATTAAACCATGTGTAGTTAACGAATCATACACTATGTTATCTAAAATACTGTATATTGAGATAAAAACAACTCCTAGAATAAACAAGCTTATAGTTAATATTAGCAAGTAGTATTTAAACCATTTAATATTTAAATATTTGAATTCACTAACTGGTGTTGAAAACACTATCGAGTAGATCGGTTTAGCATAACCAGGTATGCTTAATGCTGATATAATGATTATACCTAATGCAGGCAGTACTTGTCCAATAGACATATAAGCCTGATACATTAGTAGTTTTGAGAAGAAACCTATTAATGGTATAACACCAGCTAGATTTAGAAAACCTATTATTAAAGCTAAGCTTACTAATGGATATTTTCTACCAACACCTCTCATATCATCCATTATTTTAGAACCACTAGATTTGATAAAAACCTCTATTGATGAGAATAAGAGAACTTTACTCAAACCATGAGCTATAATATGTGTTAACAATGCTGTGAAAGCAATTCTCAATACATTATCATCGTTAGAGAAAGCACCTATTGATAATATCATAAACATTAAACCAATATGGCTTATAGAACTGTATCCAAGTATTCTCTTAACATCTCTCTGAATAAACATCATAAGTGCTCCAATAACGCCACCTATAAATCCTAGAATGAGGAGTATGGATAATACTAGTTTTCTATACATAAAACCTATCGGTGAAGCAGCTGGAAATATAGTATATAGGAATCTAACAACAATGTAAACGCCCATTATTTCAGATAAACTAGGCAATAATGCTGAAACAGGTGTCGGTGCTTCACAATATACGTCAGGTATCCAGAAGTGATTGGGGAATAAACCAGATTTAAACGTGAAAACCCAGAGTGCTAGTGAAACAGCTAGTGTTGACGCCATTATAACTGATTCCCAACCAGTTTCTCCCTTAACTAAGTGTTTTTCATATATTTCAATATTTATTTCAAGAATATGAGCCATATTTAGAGAACTATACCAACCATATATGATGATGAGTCCGATGAAATAGATTGTTGTCGCAGTAGCGCCTATAATTGCGTATTTAAAAGCAGCTTCAAGCGAAACTGGATTGTTTTTATGATATGATACTAGACCGTAAATAGATATTGACAATACTTCTAACATTACGAATAGATTAAACACATCTCCCGTGTAGAAGCAACCGAGTAAACCAGCGTTAAAACCTAGTAGTAGTGTATAATACCATTCCGGTTCATCTAGCTCATTATTATACCATATACTAAATAATGTAATTAATAAAATTATCCATCCAGCGTAAAAACCCAGTATAGCGTTAAATCCATCGATCTCGTATGCTATACCTATTGGTGGAGGCCATCCGCCGAAAGCGTATACTATTGGTTTACCAGAACTCGATACTTCAACGTATATAGTAGTGGTTGCTACTACAATGATAACAGATATTATTAAAGCATATATTGCTGGAAACAATCTATTTCTAGCTATTTTTGACAAAAGAGGTAGTATGAATGCAAAAGTAGCAATTAATGGTACTGTTAAACCAGTGAAATCGAATGCGAGTTGTCTTAACACACTCTTTCACCTCTCAATCAAATATTTTACGAACATGTTTTTCGAAAACAAGAGATATTTCTCTTTGAGCTTCAACAGGTTTTAATGTTTTAGCGTAAATCCAGTGAACATAGTATACTTTATTATCAGTATCTATATCTATGACAACCGTTCCAGGAGTATTAGTTATTGAATTAGCTACAGCTGTTATAGCATAATCTGTCGCTAGATCATACGGTACTTTAACAACAGCTGGTTTAACAGGAGTTTTAGGATGAAGTATTCTATACATAACGTCTAAATGTGCTTTAACCTCTGCTATGAAGAAGTAGTATATAGCGTATTTTATCAACCAGAACCATCTAACTGGATTAAATACTTTTCCGGGATTTTTAACAGTGAATGTTGAAAACAATGAACCAATAACTATTCCTACAACTATGCCCGTCAATACGTCGTATATAGAAATACTCCCACTGAAAACTATGTATATTGTGAATACGAGTATGAAAACGACTAGACAGTTTAGAGCTTTAATCAATTCTCAACCCCTTAATCTCCTTATTTCTCTAATATCAAGTGTTCCATATGTTCTATAGATCTGTAGAGTGAGAAATACGAGAAATAGTGTAACTGCTAATCCTATAACTATAGCTGTTAATACTAATGCTTGTGGAAGTGGATCAACAGATCTCTTAATGAATTCTTTTTGAATAATCTCACTAGTGTAATCACCTACTATAACAGGCGGTATACTTGGTTGATTATCAACCCATCTTCTAAAACCAATTAATATTGCGAAAGTATTAGCTGTATCACTAAATATTGTTAAAGCTATTATTTTCTTAATCAAACTCGGTCTAAAGAATACACCATATAGCGATAAACCTAAATTAACTATCAGAGCAGTCAGTATTAAAGATAGGAAGTAGGTTACAGGATTGATCATTTCACATCACTCTTAAAAGCTCTCTCAGGTATTACAAGAAGTAGAATAACTATTGTGAAACCAGCTAAAACAGCGAAAAACTCAGCTAAATTGAAAAACCAAAGCGTTCCACTAATCAACTGTCCTCCCAGGTATGCTGGTAGAGATACTGGTGAAACAGTCTTAGCTTGATTCTGTAGTACAAAAGCAGGTGTTTTCGTAAAAACACCTATGAAATAAGCAGTTATAGCTACAATACCTATCATTAATAATCCTAAACTACGGATTACTAGCATTAAGTCTTTTGAAATACCTCTCTCTATTAGGAAATATTGAGAGAAAGCTATGATTATTATTAATGGTGCAACAGCTGCAGTTGAACCTCCTTGAAAACCACCTCCAGGAGTTAAATGACCATGTAGAGCTATTGAAACAGCAACAGTTACTATCATTGGTGTTGTTATTCTACTAACTGATTTAACAATTATCGATAAACCAGTTTCTCCACTTGATTTACTGAATTTAAACAATCCTCTACCTAACGCTATCGAACCTATAATAGCTAGGTAGAAAACAGTTGTTTCAAAAACTGTATCTAATCCACGGTAATCCCATACAATAGCTGTTACTGCTTCAGGCGAATTAGCTGTGAAATTACGGTTAACGAGATTGTAAGTAGTGTTCAGATATATATGTGCCAACGGTCTAATATTTATGCCTGGAATGTAAATGTAGTGAGCTATAATAGAGACTAATAATGATACTGAGACAACGAATAATATTATTGATAATAATGCAAATTCTCGTCTCAATCCTTCTCCACCTTTTCTGTTTTACTAATTAAAATAAGAATTATAGCTGGATATAATCCAATAGCAACTGGAATATATACGAGAACAATATCTGGAGCCATGAGAATATAGTAGAGTAGTGCGTATAAACCACTCTGTATAGCTGAGAAAACAACTGCTTTCACAAGATCTTTTTCAATGATAGCTAAGTATACTGCTATGACGGAAAATAGTGATGATAAAGCAGCTAAACCTAAAACAAGTAACTGGGGATCAATCATTTTGATCACTTCTTAACACATAGATTTGGATCAAGCTGATCATCTATACAAGGTTCAACTTTAACTAATCTCGCTCTATGAGTAGCTCTAGCTAAAGCATGCGAACCCGCTGGAGCCAGTATTAGTATTAAAAAAGCTGTTACAAAAGCACTACCTGCTACAAACCATCTTAACTCACCTAATGGTTCATAACCAATCGCTAGTATTGCTGAACCCACTATAGGGATGAAAGCCCCCCATATGGTTCCTATTGTTGCAGCATGTAGTCTCAAATAGAAGTTTCTAAATCTATTCATTCCAATAGCCGCTATCAAATCACTTACAGCTCCAACACTAATCATTATTAAACCTATGTATATTAACGCCTCCATTTTAATCACCCATTTCTTTCTTCTCCAAATACTTAGCTATGTAAATATCGAAAGCATAGATCCAGAGTGCTAGAACAATAGCTGTACTTGTTAAAATAGGTATTTTTAAATAAATAGATAATATTACTAAGAAAGCAGCTATATCATATGTTAAAGCATCTATAGCTAACACTTGATCGGATATAGAGGGTCCTTTAAAAGCACGTATTAAGTAGAGAATGAAAGCTATTATAAATACTGGTATAATTATCGTTATCGTGTTAACAACTATTGATTCAACACTACTCACTACCACCACCCTTACTTATAGTTGATAAACTATACTCACTTGAATTTATCATTTTCTCAGATACAAGACGGTGATCGTTAGTTGTAATATATGCATCAACAGGACAAATAGTTACACATCTATAGCAGTAAACACATCTAAAGTAATTAATTACAGGATATATTCTACGCGGATTTATACGTGGAACAATGTATTCTCCGGGAATACTAACCATTTCAATAGCGTCAGCGGGACACTCTATTTTACAGAGCGAACAACCAGTACATTTATTTAAATCAGGATAGTGTCTACCACGATAATCTTTCTCAATAACTGTTTGTTGAAATGGATATTGAATAGTAGCTGGTTTACTGATAAAATTTCTTAAAATTATATTTATTAAACCAGGTTTACCACTCTTCTTCCTCTTCATCACACCACCTTTTTCAACGCTAGATCTTTCAATCTGATTCTAAATCTAACACCTTTATTCAAATCAACAACATATATTCTCTCCATACAAGATACACATGGATCGAGTGAACCAAATATGACGGGTAAATCAGCTACTGTATAACCAGGGTATAATATAGTTGAGTGAATTATATTTAAGAAACTAGGTGTTCTAATCTTAACTCTATATGGATTAACACCTCCAGTACTCATAACGTAATAAGTTAGTTCACCGCGCTGAGCCTCTACACGAGCATACGATTCTCCTTCAGGGAATTTACGAGGTAGTTTGCGTTCATCGGGTATTGCAGTTTCACCACTAGGTAAATGCTCTAGTGCATATATAGACATATCAATTGATTCAATAGTTTCATCCCATCTAACCATCATTCTAGCCCAAGAATCTCCTTCATCGTATACAACGATTCTCCAAGGTATTTCACCGTAAGCATCGTATTTATCAGATGCTCTAGAATCTATTCTAACACCAGACCCTCTCGCTACCGGACCTACGAAACTATATTTCGTAGCATTAACTCTTGTTAATACACCTACATCTACTAATCTCTTAAGAATAGTATCATCCTCCATCCATAGTTTCCTATAGTATACGACTCTTTCTCGTATTTTCTTCAAAATATTTATCAATTGATCTCTTTTAACACCATCAATATCTCTACGAACTCCTCCAACCATCATATAGTCGCCTACAACTCTATTACCTGTTAAAATCTCCTTAGCTTTCATAATCTTCTCACGATCCAGCATAATATTCATGAATAATGCTTCAAAACCTAGTAGTTCAGCTATTATTGCGTTAATAAGCATATGGCTATGTATACGTTCAAACTCCATGGCAACTACTCTCAAATACTTAGCTCTACTACTTGGTTCTAAACCAAGTAGATACTCAAGAGCTCTAGTATAGCAGTTAGCGTGAACAGTATTACATATTCCACAAACTCTACCACATATGAAAATATTCCTATAGAAACTATTACTCTCAGCTAGTTTCTCAATACCTCTATGATTATAACCAGTATTAACTTCTACTTTAACAATCTCTTCTCCATCAGCATATGCTTTCAATAACAATGGTTCATGTAAAGCAGGATGTTGTGGACCAACAGGTAGTTCAACAACATATGGTATTTCAATAACCTTACTCACACCCATATACATTACACCTTAACATCTTTTCTCAAAGGATACTGTTTCTTATCAACAATATCTTTTGAAACAAAAAAGCCTCTTTTTAAAAACTGATTACCTTGGAAAACCACGCCGAGTAAATCATGTGTTTCACACTCAGAACTCAAAACTCCCGGAACTATGTCGACAATACTATCTATTACAGGATTGTCTCTAGGTAAATATGTTCTGAAAACAACAGTTTCCTCCTCTGGCAATATGACGACGTAATAGTCTAGTCTAATTTTATTCTCACTAATTAAATCAGTACCAACAATTGTCGATACATAGAAGTTTTCATAACCAATAGTGTTGATCAATTCACTGAATAATAAACGAATATTATCAGATGAGAAAACGAAGTATTTTCGATTAGGTTTAATAACACCTTCTCCAACAAAAAACTTCCTCAACTTACTTAATCTACTTATAGAACTCATTTAAAACACCATTTATTACTTCAATCCACTTAATTTTTCAACGAGGAAAACAATACTATCTAAAATAGATTCGGGGCGAGGAGGACATCCTGGAACATAAACATCAACCGGTATTACTTTATCAACACCAGCTATAACATTATATGCATTATGGAAAACCCCTCCATCTATAGCACAAGCACCAACAGCTACAACGAATTTAGGAGCAGGCATTTGTTCATAAAGTCTCTTCAATCTCTCACCTGCTTTTTTAGTAACAGCTCCCGTAACTACTAATATATCTCCATGTCGAATACTTGGAGCTAGTTTAACACCAAAACGTTCGGGATCGTAAAGTGGTGTTAAAGCAGCTAATACTTCAATATCACATCCATTACAAGCACCTGTATTGAAATGAATAAGCCAAGGAGAATATCTAATAATTCTAGCAGCTTTCGTTAAAACTGGTTTATCTAATTGCTTTCTATCAATAACCATGTTATAGTCCACCATTTATTCTTTTAAAATAAATTATTTTGTGAATTTAAAACCTTTATTAATCAATTTATTTTATTCAAAACAACTAATACAACTTATTCCTATAGAGAGAAGCAGCAACTACTTGACCAAAACACACTCCTTCATCGTTCAAAGGTATTTTCAACGGAATATATAGTTTCAGATCGTCTTCATCAAGACGTTGTTTAAACCCCATACCGATGTAGTTGTTAACAGCAGCACCACCGCTTATCAAAACAGTATTCTCAATTCTCAAACCTTTAATACTATTTGTTAACAATTCGCCAAACCAGTATCCGAGATTATATAGAAAACTACGAGCTAAAACCTCTGGACTAAGTAAATCTCTATTCTCAATCAACCATTCTATAGCACTGTAGTAATCTAATTTATTCAAACCATCTCGGTTAACTATTCTAAAACCAGGTATATCAACTATTCTATCAGCTCTATCGGCTAAAGCTTCTAATTTAATAGCAGGTTCACCATCGTAGCTTCTATAGCTACAGACATTCAATAGAGCTGAAACAAGATCTATTAATCTACCAGTACTAGAAGCAGGAGTATATTTATTGCTCTGAACTAGTTTGTAAACAATAGTGTATTCAAACAATGACTTATCATAAACACCTAATCTACTCAATAATCTCTCAATATCATTCCAATCATATCCCATAATAGTCATTAATCCAACGAGAAGTCTCATAGGATAAAACGTATCCCGGTCGCTAGTCAGAGGTAGTTGATTAATAGAACCTATCCTCGAGTAAACAGGTTCAAGATCATTAATGACAAGTAACTCTCCACCCCATATAGTATTGTCATCACCCCATCCTAATCCATCAATAACTAAACTAATGTAAGATCCTTCTAAACCAGCTTCATATAATGCTCCTATAGCGTGAGCGTAATGATGTTGAATATCGATAACCATAGTATTATATCGCGAAGCATATTCATAACCAATACTACGCGAAACGTATTGAGGATGTTTATCTACAACAACGATTGCTTTAGAAGGATCAATATGATAATTATGTACGAGGAAATCTAAGTATTTGAGCAAATCTCTTTGAGCTTCAAAACTATCTAGATCACCGATATATTGACTCATAACTATTTTATTTTCAAAACCAATGCTGAAAACATTATTGAGATCTGATCCGAAGCCTATGAATACACCCGAAAGATCTTTTTTCAACCTAATCCATTGAGGAGCATAGCCTCGACTACGTCTTAGAAAAACATAATTACCAAGAGTTTTCCTTAAAACACTATCATCAACTCGATTAACAATAACACGATCGTGTGTTAAAACATAGTCAACGATATTTTTCAATCTATTTCTAACACAATCTTCATCAATACACATCGGTTCACCATGAATATTACCACTAGTCATTACTAGAAACTTGTCTCTAGTCTCCATAAGAAGTAGGTAATGGAGTGGAGTATATGCTATGAAAACACCTTCATGACTCAACCCTGGTGAAACATATTTAGAAACAGGTGTATCTGGTTTTTTAGGAAGTAACAGTATTGGAGATTGTGGAGATTCTAGTAGAAAACGATCACTCTCATCTATATAAACTAGTTTCTCTAAAACACTCGTATTTAAACCCATTACTGCAAATGGTTTAGTTAATCTCCTCTTCCTATATCTAAGTTTCAATACTGTTTCATCACATGAAGCTAGACAAGCTATATGAAAACCACCAATACCTTTAATAGCAACAATATATCCTTCATCAATTAGTTTCGCAGTCTCAGTGACAGGGTCTTTTGTTTCAATAGATTCCCATGTTTTAGCATTTATTAAATAAAGTCTAGGACCATCATTAGGACAACTTATTCCTTCAGCATGATATCTCCTAATATTCTCTAAATTGTTGTATTCAATCAAACATTCTTTACATAATCTATACTTACTCATAGCAGTATTCTCGCGATCATATGGTACTTTGTAAATATATGAAAACCGGGGACCACAGTAAGCACATGAATTGAATGGATAACGATATCTACGATTACTAGGATCTAGTATTTCATTCAAACAATCTCTGCAAATAGCGAAATCGGGCGGTATATTGGATCTAGTTATTCTATCACTAGAACTCGGTAGTATTTGAAAAGAAGTATAGCCTTGAGGCTCTTTTTCTTCAATAATTACTTCATCGATGTAAGCAACAATTGGTTTATCGTTTTTAATAGATTCAACGAATCTCTCAATATTATCAACAAATCCTTCAATCCATATTTCAACCTCCGATCCACCAATATTTCTGACAAAACCATTCACATTGTTTTTAACAGCTAGTCTGTGAATAAAAGGTCTAAAACCAACTCCCTGAACAAGACCTGTGACTATTAATCTATATGCTTTAATGATCAATAAATACACCTTTATATAAAACCAGCTTCACTCAATAATTCCGTTAATTCTTTCAATTCTTTCTCATCTATTTTCTCAATAGCAACACCAGCATGAACTATAACGTAATCGCCGGGTTTTACATTCTCAACAGCTATAATAACTTCTCTCAAAACACCTCCGATCCTGACAACACCGATCTTAACGCCTCTTTCATCGTGAATACTAATTACTTCTCCCGGAATACCTAGACACATCTTCAACACTCTCAACATATACGGGGTAGATTAAGAGGATTAGGTTTAACAACAACTCTACCACCTACTTCAGTTAAAGCAATGACTCTACCTCTTAAATAATCCTCTTCAGGTTCAACGACTTCTCCTATAATACTAGCGTTTACTTCACCATTCTTCTTCAATTCATCAACTATTTCATCAGCAACAGTTGGTTTAACAGCTAGTAAAGCAACACCTTCACAAGCTACGTTAAGTGGATCAACACCAAGAGCTTCTAGGAATAAACGAACATCATCTCTAATAGGTATCTGTTGTCTATCTATCACAATACTGTATTTAGTTTTCAAAACCCATTCATTGAGAACAGTTGCTAAACCACCGCGCGTTGGGTCTCTGGCTGCATCTATGTATTCACGATATTTTTCTATAACAGGTAGTACTGTTTTAACAAGTGGTTTACAATCACTCTTAATACTAGTATAGTTATCAACCATACCTAAATTTGATGCTAAAATCGCTGCACCGTGTTCGGCAATATTGTTAGTAACAATTAATTTATCTCCCTTCGCTATTTTATCAATAATTGGTTTATAACCAGCTATACCTATTCCAAATCCACTAATAACTATCTTATCTATACTACCACGAGGCATTACTTTAAAATCACCACCTATTAAAGCAACATTGTTTTCAACCAATATTCTAGTAATAGATTCCATTATCTTATCGAGATCACTTATTGAAAATCCTTCTTCAACAACAATATTATCTAGAAAAGCAATAGGTCTAGCACCCATAACAACGAGATCGTTCAATACACCTGACGCAGCTAAATGTCCAATATCTCCACCGGGGAAGAATATTGGATTAATAGTAAAAGAATCGCTTGTGAAAACTAAGTATTGATCGCTTATTTTAATATAACAACCATCGTCTAAAGCATCTAAACCAACACCATTCATAGTATTCCATAGTTTAATAGGCATTTTCTTAACAATGATTTCTTCAATAATACTAAGTGTTTCTAAACCACCGGAACCGTGAACAAGCATTATTTTATCAAACATTGAGAAATACCCCGTTTTCATATCAATATTTTAACAATGTTATAAATATTCAAATATCGTTGAAAACTATGTTTTAACAATATTAAAACCAGATGCTTTACGCAATCTATTCATTATAGTTAAACCAAGTCCTTTTTCTTCAAATCCTTCAGCTACAGCGAATTCAATATTATCTGAATCTAGTTGTCTAAGAGTTTTGAATAAATTACGAGCAACAATGAATAAATTACTCCGACTACCTATATCGTATATTCTAACACCGAGATCAACGTATTCGCTACAAGTTTCACTACTACATATAATCGCTAATCTACTAAACCTATTCTTATTCAATTCAACGATCTCTCTAATCTTCTTTACAACATTTCTTAATCCAGAAGAATATTCATCTGTCTCAACAACTGTAAGAAATGAATTAGGAGCATAGTGTCTATACCTCATACCCGGAGCCTCAGCATACTCAGCTTCACAATAGCCTCGTGCAAATAAAGGTATTTCAATACTCTCACCTATTAAACTAATTATATCTTCAACAGGTAATGCACCCGGTCTTAGTAAACGAGGTGGATTTGTTGTGAAATCAATTATTGTTGATTCAACACCATAGATCGTTTCACCAGAATCGATCACGGCATCTATTAAACCAAATAGATCAGATATAACGTGCTCAGCATTTGTTGGAGATGGTTTACCACTACGGTTAGCACTAGGTGCAGCAATAGCTTCACCACAAACCCTGATCAACTCGAGTGCAACAGGGTGAGCTGGCATACGTATAGCTACTTTCGGTAAACCAGCTGTTACCTCATCTGGAACAATACTCTTCTTCCACCATATAATCGTAAATGGACCCGGCCATAGTTTCTCAACTAATCTAATAATCCGATCTGGAATATTTTCTACAAGTTCAATAAACATATCAATACTTGATACATGAACTATAAGAGGGTTATCAATTGGTCTTCCTTTAACAATAAAAATCTTCTTAATAGCATCTACTTTTGATATTAAAGCACCGAGACCATAAACAGTTTCGGTAGGGAAAGCAATTAATCCATTATTTCTTAAAATACCACATATTTCCTCGATCAAGGAGTTATCAATACTATCAGGCATTATTCTATACACAATAGTATTCTTAAACACTTCTAGCACCATATTGTCTACGTATTTAAATAGATAGTTCTAGAACTACTATATTAAATGAATATAAAGTGTTAAATTCATATTCTTCAATCAACTAAATTTGATCAAATACATGGATATACTAATAAAACACAATTCTTCATGAAAAATAATATTATAAAAGTCCAAAGATAATGAATTTCTAATGAATCAAAAATTTAAAAAAGGTGTTAATAAATGCTTAAATGCCCTAATTGTGGTTTTAAATTCAACATATCTTACTCACGAGCAATAGTCTGTGGAGGATGTCCTAGCGCTACTTTTGGAAATTGTAAATACGTTAAATGCCCTAAATGTGGTTATGAAGATTTTTACGAGAAATTCGCTGAAAAACTAATTTAGAAATTAACTGAAAAATTATTATCATTGATATTTATTAAATTTAGTTAGTAAACAGAAAAAACATCCATGGATCGAGTATTTAAGTGTGATATAGAAATGTATAGTTCTTTACCAAAATACTTTCTAATCACTATGTTAATAATTGCTACAATTACATGTATTCAAACAAGTTCAGGTTTAAATCAGACTGAAGAATCTCCCGTGTTCTACTTCTACATATACGGTTCATATGGTTGTCCACACTGTAGATCTATGAAAGATTTTCTAGTAGAAAACTATGGTGAACAACACGTATATTTCTGTTCAATAGATAGTGAAGGTGAAAACAGAACACGTTTCATTGAATTAGTTGAAAAAGGATTTATAAACGCTGTCCCTACTGTTTTCATTATATACAACTATACTGTTTCAGCTGTTATTATCGGCGAGTATAAGGATAGGGGTTTTCTCAATAGTTTTTTAAAAACGAATTACGATAATAAAGTACCTGTATATACTCTAACAGCTAATGGAGTTATTCTATATAGATACATGGTTATCAAGACTTCACACCAGAGTTTTATATTAAAATACCTTTACTGGGATAAATATTTAGGTAATTTAGATAGAGAAAACGTATACGTTGATTTTGAACTAAAACCACCTGAAATCAGTTTTACGAATATACTTCTAGCGACGCTTCCCGCTCTAATCATTTATGGTTTACTTGATTCAATAAATCCATGTGTTTTAATAATGTATTTCACACTAGTAGCTAGTGCTGTATCTCGAAGAGAGAGTATTAAACCAGCTGTATTATTCATAGCTATAATCTATACAGGTTACTTACTCTACGCTCTCGGATTATTGTTTTTAGCAACACTAATACCGGGTAAAATATTGATCGGATTAGCTTTCATAATGGGTATATACACTATCATAAGAGCTGGTCGTGAGAAAACACCTAGTTTTAAATGTAAATGGTGTGAGAAAATAAGTTTCATCAATAGATTTATGGGTAATAAATACATTTTTGTAACAATACTAGGGTTATTATCAGTAATAGTTCTACTACCATGTACATCCGGTCCATTAAGTGGATATATTGGTTTATTGAGAAATTACGTGGATACGTTAGATACTGAAACATTGTTAACAACAATACCTATATTTCTATTGTATAATATTCTATTCATACTTCCACTGCTAGTAATACTGATACTAGTATACTACATGGGTAAAGAGAAGAGGTTGGCACAATGGTTTAAAGAGAATGGAGCAGCTGTAGAATTCTTGATCGGCGTAGTGTTAGCTATGTTCTCACTAATACTCCTCTTATCTTAAATTCCTTTAGATACTAGTATTTCATAAATCTTATCTAAATAATTTGTTAGAAAAGATATGTAGTTTTTCAAAATCTCTAATTTAGGCAAACCACTACTATTCTTAATAAGTATTTCTAGGTAAACACTCGGTATGTTTAATACAGCTATACATTCACTACTATTAACTACTCTAGATCTAAATATATTGTTTGGAGTTAAGTTTTTCTCAATAAGACTAATATCTATGAATCTACTCTGAGCACTACAAATATCTGAACCAATTAAACTAGATAATACGGTTGAATCTCTAGAATTAAGTCTAACAGTTATTCTAACGTATTCATCAATTACATCAATCCGTATAATCTCCAATACTCATCTCCTAACTCTACGTCTTAGAACTCTAGAACCAATACCTACAAAATTCTCTAAATACGCGGGGTTTTCAAATAATAACTCAATACTTTCATCATTACTCGAAATTATTTTTATTTTAAAAACACCTGCTATTGGTTTAATCCTATTAACTAAATTAATTAGTGTTTTATCAACATTTTTCACTCCACCACCAATGTGTTTCTTAACAATATTCTCAATATCATTGTTTCTAAGCAGATCGTTCAAAACAACTCTATTAGGTATTTTACCATATACTTCTTCAATAATCGCTAATAATTTACCTAGAGATTTAACGTATTTTAAAATATTCTCTCTATACTTAGATCTCAGTTTAACAATACCCTCATCAATACCTTTTGTAATAATATTGACAGCTTTATCAACACCAGTTATTCTGAAACTATAGTATGAATCTATTTGAGATAAGTAGTAAATAGTACTTCTCAAAATATCCACAACTGTAGATTCAATACTCATACCAGTTATTAAAGCAATTTTCTCTAAACTTTTATAGAGTTTATCCGGAATATTTACTCTCAATTCCGGCAAAGTAGTCAATCCTCTCATTCAATTCGTTAATCAATTCTCTAGTATTTTCAATTAATCTATCATAATAGGGTCTATGTTTAAAACCTTTATAGTATTTATTAAAAACTCTGATAATATAAGGTGTTTTACCAACAATAACTCCTCTAAGTTTATTTAAAACAGGATTATAGAATACAACTGTTTTAAAAACAGTTTCAGGATAGATCGTTTTATCTGGATCAACTAGTTTTTCATCATTAATGAATTTATTAACCAATTTATTAATCCTATCAGTAATTATTTCAATATTCCTCCTTTCATTAACAAAGAATTTTGTTAAAACAACTCCAAGATATTTATTCAAACTCCTACTTCTTCTCAAAGTCTTCGTTGCTTCGTAGAAAGTCTGAAGCATATAGTATATAGCGATATCGTTGAAAGCACCTTTACTAGCTGGTGATAGAATATAATCAGTACTTATTGAAGCAATAGGTGTAACTAAATAGTACATTTGAGGAGGTAAGTCTAGTATTATGTGTTCGAAACCATATCTTTCAGCTAATTCACCCAATCTAGCTCTAGCTGTAATTGCTATATCAACAGGTATATTGAGCAATTCAAGTGTTCTCATAAATTTATAGTGAGATGGAAGTATGTATAGATTATTACGTGTTTCACGAACACTAACTATAACTGGTTCACGATCAGGTCTTAGGAAGAAATCGAGTGAGAAAACTTTATTCTTTCTCTCAGCTTCAATAACTATATTATTGAAAACCAATCTAGTTAGAAACACTTCTGTTAAATTAGCCTGAGGATCTAGGTCTATTAACAATACTTTCTTATTCATAAAGAAAGATAATCCAACACCTAATAGTGTAGACAGTGTTGTTTTACCAACACCTCCTTTATAAGCTACAATACCTAGAAAAACAGGTTTCAAACAATACACCATTTTTAAATAAATCCATCAACATGTATAATATTATTTAAAAAATCTTAATAAACAATACAGTTTGAATAGTAAACAATGTTTCACATATTAGCTAGAAATATTTAAGTATATGTTTTTGAGAAATATATTTTGATAAAATCCCTTATTCTGAAAAGGTGCTAGATCGTTGAGCATATCTTTAAGTAATATGTATTTAACAAATTCTAGTGGTGAATTGATTAAACTCGAAGAAATAAGATTAAACAAAGACCAAGTAATAGAATTATTCATGAATAAACCAAGTATTCTAGATTTCATACCGGGTCATATATATACGTACAATCGTATACTAGCAATGGAGTACTATAAGTATATTCAATTAATTGCCACGCTTATGAATAAAAAAATACTTTTATATCCATTAATATACGATTACTTCGATATAGATTTAAGCGATCTAACCTTTTATCCAACAATATTCACTGGAACCGATCGAGTTACGGAATACATAGATTGGTTGAGGAAATCTAAAGCAAATTATTTAATTGATTTTAAGAAATGGCTAATGGATTTGAAAAAAGGCTCGAGAATTCGAACGATTATTAAACAAATATTATTTGTATTCAACAATATTTCACCTGAATTAATATCTTACATCGATTCTATCAATATCAATAGAGAAACAAAGATCACTGTAATAGCTGTAAAGAAGTATCGAAGCCGTAGCGGTGACTGTTTCATACATATCATGTATTATCCGTGGCGGTATTAGTTAAATAAATTAAAAAATTTAAACGAAGTAATTACTGTATAAATTCAATAATAGTAAAACATTGTTTTACGGAGAACTGATTTGAGTAAATGTATCGGAATTGTAATACCAACGTATAATGAAAAAGACAATATAATACCGTTGATTAAAAGTATTTTCGAAACTCTATCAAATATAGGGTTAAAACACTATGTAATCGTTGTAGACGATAATAGTCCAGACGGTACAGCAAATGTTGTAAGAGAGTATTTTAAAACAATAGATAATGTTGAAGTAATAGTTAGACCAGGTAAAATGGGTTTAGGATCAGCTATACTAACTGGTTTTCAGAAAATTCTCGATAAAGAGTGTATAACACATATTATTACAATGGATGCTGATTTCTCACATGATCCACGTGATTTGAAAATAATGCTCAGTGATTTAAATAAAGCTGATATAATCATTGGTAGTAGGTATGTTGAGAATGGAGAGATAATTGGATGGAGTTTTAAACGACGTTTGATCAGCATAATTGCTAACAATATCGTTAAAATACTCTATAGAACTGGTTTAAAAGACCATACTAGTAATTATAGAGTATACTCGCGTAGAGCAATTGAATATATATTGAAATACTCGACTACGAGTAGCTATGAATGGGTTGTTGAATCACTACTCATATGTAAAGCACTTGGTTTGAAAATAGTTGAGAAACCGGTGAGATTTGTTGATAGGAAGAAAGGTTCTAGTAAATTGAGTTTAAGAGATATTGTAAAATGGTTTTTATTCATACTAAAATATAGATTAAAATACAGTATGTTGAAGAAGAAAACTCTTTGAAATCTTCAATGAAATACTGAATTAAAAACTACTACAATAGAGATTTGGGTGTTCAATGGATATTAACATAGTATCGATTATTGTTCAATAAGTTGTATATATGGAAAACAGAAATATTATATGAGAAGAATTGTGTTATCAATAATTATTGATTTATTTCGAAATTTAACAATGTCTCGAATCACTTTTAGGAAAATAATTCAATCTCTTTTAAAAACTAAGTAAAAATTGAGTAAACCATATATGTGGATTCGCTAAAGTAGCTTAAAGTTCTAGGAAAGGTTGTTTAAACATGATGAGTCTATAGACATCTTAGTTGCTCAACTAGATAATTGTAGAGAATTGAATAACTATAGTTTTCTAAAATACTTTAATGAATCCTCTCTACCAAGTATAGCTAGTAGTGGAGCTGCTCTAGGACCACTTGTTTTACCAAGGAATATTTTATAGAAACTCTTATAGAACTCGCTCCTCTCAACGGGATCTAAGCTATTCGTTGAATTGATCAATACTTGTTTAATAGATTCCTCACGCCAATCACTTAATTTCTCTAATTCATTACCTATTTTCTTTAAAATATCTATATGATTGAGAGGTATTGATTCAATAATTTCTCTAGTGGGCTCTGGTAATAGTTTTATTCTCAAATCATCAGATCCGTATTTATAAACCCATTTATTAGCTTTCTCGATCATCTCAATTATTCTCTTTAAACCATAATCACTAGGTTTATCAGGTATATTACCACTCATTTTCAATCTCCTAATCCCCTCACTACTCCATATTTCACGAGGAATTATCTGTGATAGAATAGCTAAATGTATGTAAGAAACCTGTTCAGGTGGTTCGATAGGTGGTTTACCACGTGGATAGCTTAATTCATAACTCCTGCTTAAAATAACTCTCTCATCTTCATCAACTATTTTCTCAATACCATAATACACTCTCTCAGCTTTAAAATACTGATTATAGTACTGAGGTATCTCAGCGGGGTCGATAACTATTTTCTTCATAGGATGTGTTTTCAATACGATGAATCTGAAAACATGTGGATGAGCTATTTCAAGCCATTCACGTGGAGTAATGCCGATGAAATCACTACTACCCATATCTTTAACACCATCGCTAGTCTTCAAAGCAATCCATTCAAAAGATAAACCAATCGGTGGTTTAAACCCATATACGTTTAAAGCTAAGCTTACACAACTATCTCTACTACCTCCAGGTGTAGCGTGGTCTTTACCATATGGTTCAAAATCAACTCCAAGACACCACCATACTCCAACCCATTCAATCCTCCAAGCTAGTTTACCATTAGATATATCCGTTACACCTTCGTAACCACAGTATTTGCATCTATACCTAACTTTATCTTGATCAATTATTTCAATAGATTCTGTTGAATTTATCCTACTACATTTATCACAGATAGGGTGGAATGGTATGTAATCACTCTCTAGTTTAACACCTCGATATTTATTCAGTGTTTCAATAACTTTAGATCTTAGTTCAAAAGTTTTCTTAACAAACTCTCTCATAATACCTCTATATAGTTCACTAGTATACACAGGTTCTATTTCACCATCAGTGAATTCACTTATAAATGGTCCAAAATCCTCCCAGAAATGTTCAATCCAACTCCTATGACAATCATATGGATCTGGTATTTTAAACAATGGATAACCAGTGTATTTAACAGCTTCATCCGGGTTTTTAAATACTCTTAATTGAGTTTCTTTACCCTTCCATTCATCCATAACGTATAGAGTAATATATTGTTTTATCTTGAAACCTCTCTCACTGAGTATTTTTCTCAAAACCTCTCCAATAATAATTTCTCCACGTAATCTACCAATATGTTGTAAACCAGAAATACTCAATCCACCGTTGAAAACATACACATCCTTACCTCTAGTAATGAGTTCTTCAGCAACTCTATCAGATAAATCATCTATCCAATGACGAGCCATGCAGTACACCACATTTTAAACATTGATGAGAAAACGTTGTTATAAACATATGTAGTATGCAATCAATATAAGTAAGTATCTACAATAGAACCCTCACTATATCCTTCACAATCTTCAGGTATTATGATAAAACCATTTGTCTTAACTAAGCTAGATAAAACACCGCTACCGCGTAAACCATATGGTTCCGAATAGAGTTCATCTTTAACACGATAGATCTTAACTCTAACGTAACTCCTATAACCAATAACATTAGGGACATTTCTTTTCAAAATAGTTTTAAAACACGGTTTAAAAGCAGGTTCAACACCCATCAATTTGTGAATAACAGGTATAACAATAGCTTCTAAACCACACCAAGCAGCTACTGGAAAACCACTTAGAAGAAAGACTGGTTTATTATTCAAAATCGCTAAACTAGTTGGTTTACCCGGTCTTAAAGCAACTCCTCTGAATACGTAAAACCCTTTTCTATCAACAATTCTACTCAATACATCGTTTTCACTAAAACCAGCTCCACCACAAGTTATTAAAACATGGTTTTCACTAAGTGCTTTAGATAGAGTTTTATCAATTATACTCGTTTCATCCGGTATTGTACCATAATATTTTATCTCAGTAAAACCCAGTTGTTCAACCATATTTTTAACCAATATGCATGTCGAATTATACACACCGTAATCAATATGATTAACCGGTTTATCTAATACCTCGCTACCAGTACATATCAATCCAATTCTAATCTTCTCGTAAACACTTATTTCAAACAAACCACTGCTAGCTATTATAGCTAAATGCTGTGGTTTCAAAACAGTTCTCCTGGAAACTAGCAAATCTCCTTTTCTATAATCCTCACCTATTTGAGCAACATTACTGTAAACAGATAGTGTTTTAAAAACATCTATGTAATCACCATCTCTAACGACATCCTCGTACATTACAACAGTATCTGAACCGATAGGTAGAGGAGAACCAGTATATACTTCAACAGCTTCACCATTTTTTAAAACATATTTACTCGGGCTTTCACCTGGTTTCAACAATCCTTTAACAAACAATCTAACAGGATTTGAAAAACTAGCTCCTTGAATATCAGAAGCTTTAACAGCATATCCATCTACATATGATTTCAAACAACAAGGTTGATCGCGTTCAGCATATATGTCTTCAGCAATAATTCTATTCAAACCACTCCACACATTAATCTTTTCAACACCAATATCAAGCTCTCTGATAAAACTAGTAGCTAGTTCGATAGCTCTATCAACATTAATTAAACTAGAGTAAAACCCGGTAGATGTCATTGAAAAACACCTTGGTGGAAACCGATTGTTCCATATTAAAATGACAGTATTGTTCAAATAGGATTAATTAGTTTAGTTTATAATAAACAATTGATTAATAAATTATCTAGAATAGGTTGATGAGAATTGTTGTTAAGAGAGATATTGTTTTCAACAATATGTGTAGTTTTCCTAACACTATCCTTAATAAACACAACTGTATGTTGTTTAAAAACATTTGAATCGAAAACATTGTTGATAAAAGCTAGATTAGATGAAGAACGGTTAATCAAACTACTATTTCTAAACAACACTATTAGAGATAGTAATGTAAGAGAAACGTATGTTACCACTAATTCAATAACTATAGATCAGGATAGAATAGGTAGCGAGAGAAATCTGAGAATAATAGCTTCATATAGATTATGGTATAATCCAAACTATATAATCACGATAGGAGAATACAATAACGAATACATATTCATGCAAGTATTTGAACACATATTAGACAATACTTATCCAACAGGTAGATTAAATGAAGTAATATACTCTGAACTAGGATTGTTGATAAGCATCGGCGTGATAACAGATCTCGTGGAAATAGTTGAAACAACACCGTTAGTTTTAGACGAAAGGTTTTATCAAGAGAATTATTTGAATAAAACAATATATCCGAGACCAGCGTGGGAGAAAGAATTAGTATCAATACTCAGAAACAGCTCTATATCGAGAGAGCCGTATCCAGAACAATCTATTACACAATCAGACACATGGATAATAACGGAAAATAATTCAGTACTTCAAGAGATTTCTTCAAGCGATTCATATAGAGAATATAGAAGGGTTGAATTTCAACCAATACTATATGCTTTTATAATAGCATCATTATTATCAATACTAGTTTACTTTATATACAAGATAATCTAGATCTTTAATCTACAGGTATAGTGTGAGGATTATGATTTGATTGATAAAGAGTTGTTAAAATACTATCTCATACTACGTGAACAGAAACAACCAATAGGTGTACGTGAAGCTCAGAGAATACTGGGTTTTAAAAGCCCCGGTAAATCACATAGAGTTCTCCGTAAACTAGTTAAATTAGGCTTAGCGACTAGAAGTGAAGATGGAAAATACGTTATAGCAAGAGATCCGCCGCTAGAACTCATTGGTAAAGTATTTGTTAAAGGCAGGCTTTTACCTAAGATAATTGTTTTAACAACTTATACTACAACTTTATCAACAGTATACATAATTCTAGCTAAACCTAGTTTAGAGATAATCATATTACTTTTATTACTAAACATACCTCTATGGTTTGAATCAATTATTGAATACAGGTATTTGAAGAAGAAATGGTTTGAATAATACCTTATACCATAATTTAATTTAATTTAGGAAATAGGTGTATTGTATTGAATAATATCGTTTTCCACATTATTGTCGTGAGTGATTCAATATATAGTGGTGAGAGAAAAGATACTAGTGGAGATAAAGCTTTAGAAATCTTAGTTAAAAACGGGTATAAAGTATCTGGTAAAACAATTATTCCAAATAACTATAGAGAGATTATTAGAGTAATCCGTAAACTATATGATTCAAACGTATTAATATTTATAGGAGGAACAGGTCCGAGTCCACGAGATATAACAATCGATGTTATTGAAGAAATAGCTTGGAGGAAAATACCGGGTTTTGGAGAATATTTTCGATTAAAATCATTTGAAGAAATTGGTTATCACGGATTATTAAGTAGGTCTGAACTATACATACTACATGATGGTAGAATAGTAACCGTTCTACCAGGTTCACCGAAGAGTGTTGAAACAGGTCTTAGAATACTTCTTAACATTGTAGAACACTTGTTTGAAGAAATATGGAGATTCGATGAACCCCATTCGACACGTTAGATTTCGAAACCATTTTTCTTAGCAAACTCCTCTACGATTACAGCTAGCGTATCCATTGTTTTAATACCTTCTATTTTCTCACGAGATGTTTCAACACCACTTCTAATACTTAACAATACTGTTGTTGGAGAAGAATGAACATCGTAGAATTTAAAAGTATTACTAGCTTTCTCAGATCTACAGTTTCTAGCAAACCATTCACATAGTACAACTATGAAATAAATATTCTTCATAGTAGAACCGAGTAATCTCACGTATGGAAACCAGTGTATATCGTATACTCTACAAGCACCACATTTAGCGTTATCGAAATAAATAACATAAACACCATCATGTCTTGGTTTAAAATAATCATCATAAATATCTATAAGAAGCCATTTATCACACATATTGTCGTAAATATATATACCATGTGGACTACTTGATTCAACAGTATTATGTTCTGAAACAATTCTACCACGACCACCGAGCAATTTCTCAACAATATTCAATTAAAACCACTCCTAAACAAATTTATCCCAACGGAATTCTAAATATGTATAAAATGCTAGGTATTTTAAATAAAATAAATCTATTTAAAACAATAGACAACAATATATTTAAAATTATATAAGATATATGAGAAAGCACTAAACGATATCTAAAAATTAATATTCTAGTGAAAAAGATATATGAAACCTTTGTTAAAATACACGAATTCGTTTATTCAAAACACAATATTTTAGATAACGTTGATTTCTATTCGTCAATACAGTTATTGGTAAAGAAAGGAATTTGTATCATAGAGTTTAAAAACCAACTATTTCGAAAGAAATATTGTTTATGAGAAAGTAAACGAATTCAACTTCTATTTCATAGTTTCAATAAATAAATTGTTCTACTAATTCATAATTTTTAATTTTGATGATTTTAAACTATAAATTACACTGTAGAATCTCTGCAATATTCCGTCTATAATTATGTTAAATTAAGTCATATATCTATCCGATTTATTACATAATGTTTTCAATTATTTTAACGTAGAATAGATAATTCTAATCTAAACGTATATTGATGTATTTTATTCTAAAGTTTTATGAACTGTATATTAAATGTTTTATAAGAATATACTTATCGTGAGTATTAATCACGAGGTTAGTTATTAAATAATATAATCTGATGTAACCTGGATTTAATGTATAAGAATGCTTTACTATGATTCTATTAAATCTCAGCTTTTCATAGAAGTTTTTAATTTTGTTTTATATTTAATATGTATTTGTTAATCAGATTTGATTTTGAATAATATATTTTGTTTGCAAGCTCTATGTTTTGATTATTGGTGAAAGATTTTATGAAGAATTTTGTGGTTTATAATGGTGGTGTTAAATTATTTTTTGGTTTAAATACTATTAGTAGTGTTGAAAAATTTCTTATTGGTAAAAAGAAGATGTTGATCGTTACTGGTAGGTCTTCTGCAGAGAGATCTGGTGCTTTAAACGATATTATTAATATTTTAGATAAGAATGGTGTCGAATACGTTGTTTGGAATAGAGCTGAGCCTAATCCTAGTGATAGATTAGTTTATGATTTAGTAGAAACTTGGAGAAACAGTGTTTTCGATGGTTTTATAGCTATTGGTGGTGGTAGTGTCATTGATCTTGTTAAAGCATGTAGAGTTGTTGTATCGAGTGGTGGAGATATACGTGATTATCTATATGGATTTAGAAAACCAGTTGATAATCAGTATTTCATGCTAGCTGTTAATCTAACACACGGTACTGGTTCTGAAATAGATAGATACTCTGTTATAACTATCGAAGAAACGATGGAGAAAATAGGTTTTAACGCTGGATATCCAACGGTATCGATTGATGACCCTAAATACACTATAACTCTCCCATTGAATCAATCAATATACGTTACTATGGATGCTTTCGCACATGCTGTTGAATCAGCAACATCGATCTACTCTAGTCCATATACAGAATTATTAGCATTAGAAACAACTAGATTGATTATAGAGTATTTACCGAAACTAGTGAGAGAACTGGGAAACGTTGAGTATAGATACTGGTTACTATATGCTTCAATGCTTGGCGGTATAGGTATAGATCATGGTTCAGCACATATAGGTCATTTCATAGAACACTTGCTTTCAGGTTATAATCCAAAACTACCTCATGGTGCTGGATTGGCAATACTTTATAGAAAACTAGTTGAGTTAATATATCGTGAAAACCCTGATACTACGTGTAAATTACTTAAACCACTTAATCCCGGTTTAAAACCATATCCAGATTACTCTATTGAAGCATCTAAATCTTATAATGAATTCCTTGATTCAATCGGTTTTAGAGAAAAACTAAGTGATTATGGTTTCAGCACCGATTCTTTGAGAGATATTTTAAATCTATATGATAGAATGTGGAGTAGATTTAGTGAGAGAACAAGTATTAGTCTTACCAAAGAGAGTTTACGAGAACTATTAAATGAGCTTATCTAAACAAATGCTTTGCTAAACAAACAATTTTGTTAGATAAATAAATATATAATATTGAAAAACTAATTATTAAAACAGGTGTTTAATTTTGAATAAAGACACTTACTCTAAAATAATTGAAGCAATCAATATTTATAATAAATACAGGATGCGTGAAGCTGAAGCAGAATTAATTGATATTAATAATAGTGAAGTGATTATTAGATTTACCGGTAGTTTCTGCTATACATGTGGAGTTAGAGATTGGATTGAAGATTTAAAATACATACTGCTCGACCTCGGTATTGAGAATGAATTAATAAATGTTATAGAAGAAAGCGATAATAGTAGAATAGGTGTTTTTCGATTAATACATAAAGGTGAACACACTTGATCGATGAAATAGATTATAAAATACTTAGAATACTATTAAAAAACTCTAGATCAACTTATGTCGATATAGCTAGAGAAGTTAATCTAAGCGATGTTGCCGTAATTAAAAGGATTAAGAAGCTAGAGAATATTGGAGTAATTAAGAAATATAGTTGTGTAATAGACCCCGTTAAACTTGGTTATAGTAAAGTATCTATTACTGGAATAAACGTTGACCCAGATGCTTTACTCAATGTAATAGAAAATCTAAAGAATAAAGATTATGTTAAATACATTGCTATAACTAGTGGTGACCATGAATTAATAACGATAATATGGGCTAGAGATAGCGATGAATTAATGAGAATACATCGTGAAATAGAGAGTTTACCTGGAGTTAGAAAGATCTATCCAGCATTATTACTCGATGTAGTGAAAGATGATGTTTCATTTTTCTAAGTATTTAGATGCTTTTTCAACAATATTGTTGATTAAAACTCTAATAAATCTATTAGAACAAGATCTATATACAATATCTCTACACCACAGTATTCTCTCGTAATAAGATAATCTAGTGTTTTCATCAACGTAAGTCATCTTAGTTAAATATACGAGAGATTCTACAATAGCGTAATCATATCTATGGAAACCTTTTGGATAAGTGTTAGCAATAATTATTTTAAATGGTTTAAAATAATGTAAACTATATTGTTTTCTATCGATTATATCAATTAGATCTAGGTTTATGTATGAATCACAGTTTTGAATACATTTTCTATCAACATCTTTTAAATAGATATATTTTAAATAATCTCTCTCTAGAACTGATCTGTAGAATAACATTGAACTAGATGTTATACATAGACATAGTTTACAATCTTTTCTCGACAATAGTTCATGTAATAGAGTGTTTTTATAAACCTTAGCAACTAGTTTATCTCTACATAGTTTAAAACCAATTGGTGTAGAATATAACATATTCCCGCATTCAATAGTAATAATAGTCTCAGTTATACCAGTTGATGAAAACCCTATTTTCTTCAAAATACCGAGATTATTCATTTAAAACACCTTTTTTAAACACATTTCTTATCTAAATAACATTGATGGTTAAATATGAATATAATTGAATGGATGGAGAAATATAGATGGATAGCTAGTAAACTAGATATTGATATTGTTAAAGACCAGTTGTCTTCACGTAGATTATCAATTATTCTAGGCAGTGAATTCGTTAAACAAAGTGAGTTAAAGAATATTATTGAAGATAATATTGTGATAATTATTGGTTTCGGAGTTGATCTAGATACTGAATTAGATTACCTGTATAGATTTAAACATTTATTAGATAAATCAGTTATCGTAGTTGTTGATAAAGCTATTGGTAGAGTATTAGATTATGGTTTTAAAATAGATATCTTCATAACAGATCTTGATTTCGACATGTATTATCTAGATAGAATAAGTAGTGAAACTATTTTCATAATACATAGTCATGGAGATAATGTTGATAGGATAGAATTAATTGTACCATATCTACTAGAGAAAGGGTTTAAAATACATGGTACTACGCAGGTTGAGAGTCTTTGGAATGTATTCAATTACGGTGGATTTACTGATGGAGACCGTGCTCTCTACTTAGTTAATTACTTTAAACCACGTAGAGTAATACTTGTTGGAATGGATTTCAATAAATTATTGAATAAAAACGTTATTGATAAATACTATGGTAATGGTTTAAAACATTTAAGGAAAATAGTTAAACTAGAGATTGCCGAGAAACTTCTCGAAGAACTAATTTGTAAAACGAATACATTCATATACTCGTTATCTAGAAATTTCTTGAAATGTATTGTTAGAATTAGTGAAAACGATTTAATTAGTATTATTAGAGATTAGTTTAGTGAGTGAATCATTTCTTAAAAGAATTCTTTCTCTTCTTAATTATTAGAACACTAAGTATAACTACTGATAAAGCTATTAGCGTTGCTAATCCAATCAACAATCTATTATTTAATTCATTCGTCTCCCCGGTTATCGTAGCTGATGATCCGTTTTCTATTTTAGAAGGTTTTATATCTATTGTGAAAACTGTTTTATTCATATTTCCAGCAATATCCCATGCTTCTATAACTACAGTATAGTTTCCAATATCTAACTCGAAAGTATGAAAAGTTTTAGAACTATTTATCTGGATCATTGTTTTATTAACTATTGTTAAGTAAGCATGAGAGAATCCTGTTAATTCATCTATGAATTCTACTTCAATATTTAAAACACTATCTACAATACTATAATTGTATTTTATGAATGGAGGCTTAGTATCTATAACTACATATATATTCGAAATAACGTAGTTGAAACCCTGATCTAATACAAGTATTGATAAACAATATTTTCCATCAACACTTCTAATCTCAGGTAGTTTAAAAGTATACGTATTATTAACTCTAATTAACGCTAGAAGACTGTATTCATTTAAAGGAATTGATCTATATTCACCGGATATCACAGCTATAGCTATTTCAGCTAAACGACTAGTTGAATCATATATTGATATTGTTAGATTTAATAATCTATTATTAGTGATCGTATTGTTTAAAGGCTCATGTATTAAAACTTGCGGTGGATATAGATCAATTCTAAAACCAATTATGTATTCTGAAAAATGACCCCCCTTGTCGAAAGCTTCTAGTTTTAAAATATAATATCCTTCACCAGGTATTACTACGTATGTGAAATAACCTTTTGATTCATAGAAAACAGCTTCTCTAATAGTATTTGAATACGGGTCGTATATTTGAACAATCGTATTGTTTAAATATAACCTAGCTTGCGATAACCATCTATCGCTTATATTTAAATATAGTTTTAAACAATAATATTCATTAATACTATAGATATATGTTATGTTTAAAAACGGATCTCTAACAGGGATGAAACTATTGTTTCTCCACTCTAATCCTATTAAAGGCACTATGATATTTAAATAAGGATATTTATTATCTACATACCACGTGTATTCAACTGTTAGTATTTTATCATTATAACCAATTGCTTTAAAGACAATAATATATACTCCATCAATCCAATCAACTGTATTGAAAGAAATATTTACACTATAAACTGTTTTATTGATATCAATACTATAGTATAGAGTATTGTTTACATATACTTCTAACCTGGATGTATTAAAACACTCTATTGTGAAAAACAAGATTCCGGATACAAATGTATTGTTAAATGGTTCCGGTTTGATAACTATAACCGGGTCTCCTACTTCACCAATGTAAACTATATAGATTATTGTTTTAGAATTACCCGCTCTATCTATAGATACTATGGTTAGAAAATAGTAACCGGGTTTTAAATCTATAGATGATAATATACATGTAAAAGTTCCATTAGTTTCAAATGTATATAGTAGAGTATTGTTTAAATATATTGAAGTAATATTTGGATTAGTTTCAATTACTGTTAACGTGAAATTAATTGAATAGAATACTACTGTATAGTTTTCTAAACCATTAACTATTAATTCGGGAGGTGTAGTGTCTTTAAACACAATTATTTCATAGACATTATTTGTTTCAACAACAATTACATCTACTTTAATCGTTTTATCAACTATATTTGAAATATCGATAACAATGTTGTTAAAACCAGTTGATATATTGAATGAATTGTTTAAAACACTATCTATTATTATCAATAGAGTGAAATTATAACTAGAGACTATCTCTAGTTCTAACTTATGTGATACATATGAATAGTTCTGAGGTTTTAAAATAAATATATCGTAATTCAATATAGTAAACAATACTTCTCTACTATTGTAAACACCATCATTATTCCAACTCTCTATTTTCAATAAATACTGACCTTGATCTAGTGATATCTCTCTATAGTAGTGTTCGCTGGTATTGTTTTCTGAGAAAACGATATTGCCTCCCCTTATTAACAATATTTTTGTCAAATATATTCCCGATTCATTATCATAACAAATAATGTCGAGTAAAACTTTCTCTAAATATACTCCGTTATCAACAGGATTTCTTACCTCTATATATGGTGGTGTATTATCTAGTTCAATATCTGTAACGTATTTGACTAATTGAATCACGTAATCCTGGTTTCTGTAGAAACACATTATTATGTAAATAGTATTGTTGAATAGTAGAATGTTAAATAAACTACTTGTTTCTAAGTAATCGTATAGATAATCCCAGTAGATCCTAATCCAATCACTATTTGTTAAATACAAGTAGAAACTATTGTTTAAATAAGTAATGATATCTACGTGATCATCTGAATCGAAATCAATATATGTATTAAATGGTAGTTTATTTGAAACAGTGTATATTATTAATTCTTCAGTATTATTATCTAGATCGATGTATTTAATTAATCGATTAATATTACTAGTGTATATTGTTAATATTGAATTGTAGGAATAATGAATTCTACTTAATGAATATGTATCGTAATTATTTTGAATACGTAATTCTTTAAAAACACTGTTTTTAAACAATACTAGTTTATAGTACGTTGACGTATTCAATTCAACTATAATAGTGTTATCTACTAGTTTAACCGGATTATCTTGTAAAAGTAATCCATCTGTTACATACTGATTATTTCCAATAACTATATTTATTAAACCATAAACATTCTCGATTAGAACCGGGTTTGATAATACGGTGTATACTGGTGTTTTGATAACGCGATCAATGTATGGAACTATGTTTCCATAATAGATTGTTCTATTAATAATACTCACTATGTCTAATTCATTCCTCAATAAATCGTGTCTAAGTATTGCGGTATATTTCTCACCAGTGTATGATTCTCCGCCTATATATATGTCTATTTTTGTGTTCTTCTCATAGTATATGCTTAACGGTTTATTAAATAAAATGATTGGTGTTGAATACTCTATTGTTTTATTTAGAATAATATTTCTTATTGAACAATCTATTAGAATATAATCTATTCTCTTACTTCTATAAATACTGATTAATAACAAGTTATTATCAATAACGTAGTAATATGTATCTCCAAGCGTTATTGTATTGAAGTACTTATCGTCTAAATACACGTGTGTATTTAATCCTGTTGTATAAGCTATTACAAATCTACTACTACATGTTGATAAGAAATAGTTTTTAACACGACTACTACTAGTTGTTTCCCATATTTTAACTAATCTACCAGGTGTTAAATCGTAATTAGTAAGTGAAACAGGTGTGTTGAAAGGAAATATATATTGTATATTGAGTATAATTAATAAGATCAATAGTATTGGTTTTTTATACAATACAAACACCTTTTAAATATATTTAATCAATATTAATGCTATTAAACCAATAATTAACTGTAATAACGCTATAGTATATACAACTCCCTTCTCGGATGCTCTACCTTTAATAATCAACTGTAGTTTTATAGCGAAATGTGTTAGACTATATATTTTATCGTATGGTAGATCCAGATAGCCGTCTTCACGTATTTTACCGAAATTCTCTTTATAAACTCTATTCTTCAAACCACGTATGAATAATATGAATTCGAGGAAATACAGTGTGAATAATAGTAGACCGAATTTCTCGAAATTACCTATTATAACTAGTGAAGCATAGTATGCTCCAACTCCGTACGTTAAACTATTACCTGGAAATACTTTAGCTGGATACCAGTTGTATTTTAAGAAAACTATTAGTGCTGAGATCATTATTAAAGAAGCATTAAATACAATCGGTATATTACGTATTAGGCTGAACAAAGCAGTGTAACCCAGTAGTATTAAACCCTGTACTGTCTCTAAACCATTATAGCCAGCGATCATGTTGAATGCATTTGAAGCACCCATAATACCTATGGGTACTAATAATAGTGGATATATTAAACCAAGATCAAGTGTACCAATAAACGGTACAGCTATTTTAGATACACCTGTTTTTATAACTACTAGTGGTATTGATAACGGTATCATGAGTATTACACGGTATAGTATTCTAACACCCTTCTTCCAACCAAGTATATCGTCTAGAAAACCTAGAAAACTAGTCATGAATAATAATAGTGTTAAAGCTAAGTGATCTTTAAGGAATTTATCTGTTTTAGATAAGTAAGTATATAGTGCTGTTAATACTAGTAAGCCGAGAGCTGTTCCAAATATAACCCATACACCACCGGCTTCAGCTACTAAAACGTTATCTTTCTTATTCATATCTCTACCTACTAATCCAATATAATGTGCTCTAGTGATCCACCATTTAACATAGTGATCGGTGACGAATAATGTGAATAAAATAGAAATCATTAGATATATTAATTCCTGAAAATACATTACTTAACATCCTCTTCTACTTCTCTCCATTCAGTATTGAATATTTGGTAAATCTCTGTAGCTCTCTTCTCACCAATACCTTCTACAAGCATTAATTCACGTATACTAGCGTTAACTATATTTCTAATCGTCTTGAAATGTTTAAGTAATCTACGAGCAGATACTGGTCCAGCAAAACTCTCGGCAACATATAGTATTTTATCATTAATTGTTAAAGGCTTTTTCTCAACACGTAGTCTTAGTAAACGCTTATCCTCAGTTCTCCCCAAACTCTTAGCTTTAGCTATAATCCATGCAATTGTCGATTTCTTACCTGTTGTGTTTAAAACAGGTATGTTGAAATCAAGCATTAACGTATCAATAGCTCTCAGTAAGCTTTGAATACTCCAATTCCTCTCTTTAACCAATCTACCTATATAACCCTCTATTACGATAAAAGGCTGGTAGTTATCTTTAATAGATGCTTCAACGAGCAGACGAGCTTGATCCCATAAACGATTATCTCTAATACTATTAGCAAAATCATAGATAGTTTTGCGTTCTATTAAAACTGGTTTTTTACCTGAATCAGGATTAGTTAGTAGTAGGAAATCGCCGGCTGGAAGCGGTTGGATCGATATTTTTAAACCACTAGCTTTGAAAAACTCTTTGAAAACAGGGTTTTTACTATCTTCACGTGAATCGATAATAATATCTACTGGTGTTAGTAAACGTATACTCAAATCAACCACTCTACTATAATACTAACTTAATTATTGTCAATAACTAATACCATATATTTTATACTAGTGTTTTAAACAATATGATTAAATCCTCTACGCGTTGAATGTTTATACTACGTGTAATTATTTAAACAAAACTTCGTTATTTAAAGTTAGAATAAGGTAAATGTTTGTTATTTATTTAACGCCTTGTTTTACTTATAATGATTCAGTAAAGGTGTGTTGATTGAAGTATTTTGAAAAAGAAGTAGCTACTCCGCCCGAGAACTATGTTCGAGTAGATCACGTTTCTCTCAGAGAATTTGTTAGAGAAATATTTATAAAAACGGGTGTTAAACCAGAATACTCTTCTATTGTAGCAGATGTTCTCGTTACAGCTGATTTAATGGGTATTTCAAGCCATGGTGTTAGAAGTATCCGTAGATATGTTGAAGGAATTAGATCTAAGAGTATTGAACCCAATAATGAACCAGTTGTTGTCTCAGATATAGGTGCTATTACTTTAATAGATGGAATGAATGGTTTAGGTCAAGTTATTAGTATTAAAGCACTCGATTACTTATTCGAGAAAATAAAGTATTACGGTATTGGATTAGTAGGTGTTCGTAGAAGTAATCATTTTGGTCCAGCTGGATACTATTCGTTGAAAATAGTTGAAAAAGGTTTTATCGGTATATCAATGAGTAATTCTAGACCACTAGTTGCATATATCAATACGGTTGAGAAAAATATTGGTACAAATCCATTGGCAATAGGTTTACCTCGTAGAAAACCTCCTCCAATACTCTACGATGCAGCTACAAGTATTGTTCCGATCGGTAGAATAGAGTATTATAGTATTATTGGTAGAGAAATACCGTTGGGATGGGTAGTAGACAGTAAAGGCGAGTATTTATCTGGAAATCCCGTTGAAATACTTAATAAGATCGTTAAAGGAGATGCTTCACTAATACCACTAGGTGGTTTAAGTGAAGAAACAGGTGGACATAAAGGGTCTGGATTAGCATTAATTATCGACATACTTTCCGGTGTTTTAACTGGAGCTAATTGGGGTAAAAACGTAGGATATAGTGTTGGAGATAAACCGGCTAATGTTGGTCATTTATTCATAGGTATCGATATCGATTGTTTCATGGATAGAGAGGTTTTTTACGATAGATTAGAGAAATACATTGAAGAACTAAAATCTTCTAGAAAGAGAAATGGTTGTGATAACATATGGATCCCTGGTGAGAAATCATGGTATACTATGATGACTAGATTAGAGATCGGCATACCTTTACATAAAAATGTTTATAACGAATTATTGAGTATTGGTAGAGAACTTGGTGTTAAAACAAATCTAGTTATTAAATAAATATTTATCAACTTTCATATTACACAAAGCGTTGTATAATACTTTATTCAAATCACAGAGGATTATTCTATTAATCTTTTTAACAAGGTTCTATAGTTGAAGGAGGTTTTGGTGTAACAGCGTATGTAACTACTGTAACAGGGAGTCTACTCGTTATTTCACGAGTTATCTCATCTAGAATACTATAGGGTATTCTACTATAATCAGCTGTCATAGCGTCTTCGCTTTCAACAATACGGATTGTTATAATATATCCTTCAAATCTCTTATCGCCTTTAATACCGATCCATTTATCATCACCTATGACTGGAAAAGCTTGCCAAATATTATTTAGTAAACCATGTTTTTTCAAAATATTCTCAACTATTTCAGTAGCTTCACGTAGAATCTCTAGTTTCTCCCGAGTGAATTTACCGATAATTCTAACACCGAGACCGGGTCCTGGAAAAGGTTGTCTATTTATTAAACTATTTGGTAAACCAAGTATTTTACCAATTCTCCTAACTTCATCTTTATAAAACCATTTAATTGGTTCGATAACTTTTAAACCAAGTTCTTGTGGAAAACCAGCTACATTGTGATGTGATTTAATCCTACTACTATGTTTTAAACCACCGCTTTCGATAAAATCTGGGTAAATAGTTCCCTGAGCTATCCATTTAATACTTGGGTTTTCATCAATTATTTCTTTAAAAATTCTACCGAATTCTTCTCCAATTATCTTTCTACGTTCTTCACATTCAACAGTGTTTTCTAATTTACTTAAAAACCTCTCAGAAGCATCTATGTATAATGGTTTTAAACCAATTCCCAATAGATTATTCAATACTTCATCTACTTCATTCTTTCTCAGTAAACCATGGTTTACGAAAACGGGTATAATGTTATCACCAATAGCTTTATGTATTAAAACAGCTGTTACTGTTGAATCAACTCCACCACTAGTTGCTACAAGTACTTTTTCACCAGGATTGATCTGTTTACGAATATAGTCTATAATATCGCTAACAATATTCTCTATAAACCATGTTTTCCTACAATTAGCTATATTGAAGAGGAAATTAGATATTATTAAATCACCTTTCCACGTATGTTTAACTTCCGGGTGGAATTGAACACCATATATTTTCCTATCTCTAACTCTAAAAGATGCTATGTAATTGTTTTCACTCACAGCTAGTATTTCAATACCAGGTGCTTCGACAACGTAGTCTCTATGACTCATCCATACAGTCCCCCGTAAACCCCAGTTTTTAAACAAATCGTTTTCATTAACAATTCTTATATCGACAGGTCCGTATTCACCAAAACCTTCTCTAACAACACCACCGAGTAGATGAGCTATTAATTGATGACCATAACATATACCTAGAATAGGCGTATTTAATTCAAACAACCATTTTCCAACACTTGGAGCATTCTCATCAAAAACACTACTCGGTCCACCTGATAAAATAATTGCACACGGATTAATCTTATCAACAATATCTCTAGAGAAATCTTCGTAATCAACTATTAACGAGAATACGTTAAGATCCCTCACTCTCCTAGCTATTAAATGAGTATACTGACTACCAAAATTAACAACAATAACCTTATCTCCAGAATAAGATTCAGCATATTTTGAATCAAACCAATTCATGTATATAAGTAATTAAAAAACATATTAATTATATTTTCCTGTAATTTCTTCTCAATCCTATCCTTCCAGTCTTTATTGATTGCTTCACCGTAGTTAATACGACTCTATCAGCTAGGTTAAATCGTAATTCAACTTGTTTGAAGACAATATCAAAATGATCCTCCACAGAGTCAGATTAATTAGCTGAATTGATATACTTTATAATATCAGATCTCAGCTTAGCTAAATCTTTCATCAAAACCTGACCATTCCAGTCTCTTGTCTTGTTACCATTATTGAAACCGAGTTAATAACCACTAATATTGATACAAGTGGAGGGCGGAAACTTTAAAACCCCCGTGTGTAAGGGTTTATTGAGGACTAAAACCCGAATGGAGGTGGTTGGATGGATGAAGTTGTAAGAGAGATACCGTTAGAGGAGATTGAGAGAATTGTTAGA